>Ga0157365_10001308_pt1 | contig 10301 bp, 11 predicted proteins | sample AttsexASBM3_FD_111478 | JGI IMG/M metagenome (GOLD analysis project Ga0157365, IMG submission 111478) | Fungus gardens microbial communities from leaf cutter ant in Ribeirão Preto, State of São Paulo, Brazil - Atta sexdens ASBM3 | ecosystem: Host-associated > Fungi > Mycelium > Unclassified ... | reverse complement strand
TGGATCATCATGCCATGTAATTAATAAACATTCTCCCTCAAAGAAAATACCAAAGCGTTCTGAAGATACTTCAACACGCAGACGAGACCCCTTTTTTATCCCTTTAAATGGATGAATTAAATCATTTGATTTGATCTTAAGTTTGATCGTATGTCCTGTTGCTGTGGTCCTCCAAGGAGTTGAACCAGAAAGCATAGTAATATTATCAAAAAAAGAACCATCACTTTGTAAAGTCTCTTGATGATTCCCTGTTTCAGATTTTTCATTTACGACTTCTTCAAATGGGATATTATTATCTTCTTCAACCTTTGTTTCTTTAACTTCTAACAACATAGGTCTCCTAACAATACGCCTGATCTTCATGTATCGGCTCCCATTCTCAACATTCTACCCTTAGGACCACGTTCAATATATCCCAAAGATGAAAGCCATGGCTCTATTTCAGATTGAACATATTCTTTATCCATTCCCAGAATGGATGCAATAGAAGCGAGTCCTGCTGGACCTCCATTAAATCGTTCAGAAAGAATTTGTAAATATTTCATATCATCCCTTGTACATCCGTCAGGTGCTATACCAGATTCTTCAAACATTTGCAAGACATCTTCATATAATATTGTTTCTACCTGCTTTCTAGACAAAACCATATCTCTAACTCTTTCTAAAAAATATTTTGCAAGTCTAGGTGTTCCTCTTGAACGGATAGCAATTTCATAAAGTGTATCATTTTCTATATTTATTTCTAAGATTTGTGCATAGGTTTCTAAAATTAATAAGAGTTCTTCTGGAGAATATAACTGTATTCTAATTTCTCTAAAACGTTGCTTTAAAGCTACCATCATTGCTCCAGGATTCGTTGTTGCTCCAATAAGTGTAAATTTATTTAATGGAATTGCAGTAACTTCATTGTTTTCTCCAATAATCGTTAATTCAAAATTTAACATCGCATTGTAAAAAGTTTCAGCTGCAGATTTATCCAATGCATGGATTTCATCAATCATAATAATATCATTTTCATTTAATCCTAAAAGAATTAATGCAATATTTTGTTTTTTAGAAACAGATGGTCCCATTATATAAATAAAATTAGATTCCATTTCCTTGGAAATTAATTCACTAATAGAAGTTTTTCCTGTTCCCGCAGGTCCAGTCAATAATATGTGTGGGGCAGCATCATTTCTCATTCTGGCAGAATTAACAGCATCTTTGATTTCTTGAATAGCTGAAGAATTTCCTATGACATTATCAAGAGATTTTGGAAAATTTGAAGACATTATGTAACTCCCTAATATAAAAACACTTTTTTTTGATATACTACTATAAACAAAGCAGAAATGCTACAAAATAATTATGGGATGAATTAAAAATGACAATAAACAGAAAAAGAAGTGCCGCATCAGATAAGATTTTAGGCAAAGAAAAGGTCGGATCAAAGAAGCCAACACGCAAGAATATTTCTTCTGTTGATATTCTTGCTACTGATATTGCTAATAATCCAGAATTTGGTTCACCAAGTAAATTGGTTGCCAATCTTTTAGTTAATACAGTATTAGAAACTATTCGTCAAAAACTTTTAGACGGAGAACATATCTCACTACCTGGAATCGGTAAGATTCATGTTATTCAAACAAATGAAAGAAATGGCCGTAATCCTTCTACAGGAGAAAAGCTTACTATTTCATCTAAGCGTAAATTAAGATTCGCTCCTTATACAAGTATTAAGAAAGACTTAAATACAAAATAAAAAAAACGTAAATAGTCAGATTTTATTTAAGCATCTAAGGAATTAGATGCTTTTTTTATATCTCATTAGTTTTAGATTCCTTCATCAATCTATTATTTTTATAATAATCTATTAGTATTTTCCCATTATACATTGTATTTTGCAACTTATGATATAATGCATACATACAAAATCTGAAAATATGCTAAACTCAGATGGCGTAAAATTAATGGAGTAAATAATATGATTAAATTTAAAATTAAAGACACCTTACTTTCTGCAAGTAATCGTTTTGGTGTTATGAGTGCAATGATTGCTGGAACTTTGGGTTCTGTTTCTGCTTCAGCAGCAACCAGTGGTGGAACAATCGCAAGTAATATTTCACAACAGTTTAACAACTTTGGTGCATTACTTGTTAATGGTTGCTTCTTAGCTGGTGTAGGTACTGCTGGTTCTGGTCTTTGGGAAATGAAGAAAGCTGGAGACGAAAATAACCAGGGTAGAGATTCTCACAAATCTGGATTAATCAAAATCCTTGTTGGTGGTGGATTGGCTGCTGTTCCTTCTATTACTGGTGTTGGTATCGGAACAATCTTTAATGGTGGTTCTGGTGATGGTTCTCCTAGTGAAAGCAATCTTAGCTTTACTTCAAGCTAATCTTGAAGATTCTAAAATAAAAAAGGACTCTTAGCTGAGTCCTTTTTTTATGCCCTAATTAAGATAATTTCTTCTTTCTTCCACCATTTATCAGATGACGCAATTAGATAATATGTTTCATCATTTTTAATCTTAATATCTTTAACATAAGATTTATAAATATATCCAGAACCGCTCTTTTTTGTTTTAACAATTGAATTAATCTTTATCTCGTTCATTATACGGGACTCCTATAAAATAAGAACTTTATATAGTATAATATACTATCTATTAAATAATAGAATGTCAAGATATTATTAGAGGATTAATTTATGTCATATCAAGATAATGATTTATCAATTATAGAAGCAAAAAACCTTCTAGGTTTTAAACCCAATGAGAATCCTAATGAAAAAGAGGTTAAAAAAGCATTTAAGAATTTAGCAATGCAAGTGCATCCAGATACGAATCCTGGAGATGATGACCCTGAACTTTTTAATAGGTTAATAAAAGCTAAAGATGTTCTTATCCAAATTGAAAAAATATATCTTCTCCCCATGGGAATAGGAGAAATGATATCTGGTAATGTTTATAACGGATTTAAAACAATCTGTGGAGAATGTCAAGGTAGTGGTATTCTGGATAAATATACTTGTGATTCCTGTCATGGTGCGGGTGGTAGGCAAATTAATCACGATGGATTAATCATGCAAGATATCTGTGATAAATGTGGAGGGCAAGGAAATATCGAAATACCTTGTAAATTATGTGATAAAGGATATAAAATTTTCACAGATACATTAAAAATTCCAGCAGGGACAAGACCTGAAACTATTTTCCCACTTGGAAATGGAATCAACATACAAGTTATTTTAAAAAAAGAACGCCGAAATTTTAACATAATCGGAAACGATATAGTTGGCTCCATATTAGTACCATGGACCAAAATGATTTATGGTGGAACTCATATAACTAAAGACCCAAAGAATACCCCTATTGAAATTACTATTAATCCCAATAGTATATCAGGGACATTAATAAGATTGCACAATAAAGGCTTTAAAGGAAGTAATAGTGAAAGAGGAGACTTGGTATTTAAAATTTATCCAATTGTCCCAAAACAAGAAGAAATGCAATCTGCACCATTAAAGTTAGCAATGATGGCATTAAAAAAAGCAGGATACTAATCCTGCTTTTTATTTGAAACAAATACTGAAGATAATAAATATATCCAAAATACGATAACACATATTGTTGATGTCATCTTATTCATTTCTAAAACACATATAGATAAATTACTTGCCAACAAAAGAAAGCAAGCCATTGTTAAAATAGAAACCAATGATTGGCGAATATAGTAATATCCAACAAAGACCATAAGAAAAAATTCAATAAAACATATTTCATAATCACTCATGGTCTATCTCCGAATCAAAGAACCTTAGGAACTCGACGGAAGCGAGGAACTCTAGGTGGTGCCAAAGAATCAGATGGTTCAGTTACTGGGGCTTCAACAACTTCCTCTGTAACCGTTTCAGTTACTGGGGCTTCAACAACTTCCTCTGTAACCGTTTCAGTTACTGGAGCTTCAACAACTTCTTCGACAACCGTTTCAGTTACTGGAGCTTCAACAACTTCTTCGACAACCGTTTCAGCTACTGGAGTCTCAACAACTTCTTCGACAACCGTTTCAGCTCCAGTAGCTTCAACAACTTCTTCGACAACCGTTTCAGCTCCAGTAGCTTCAACAACTTCTTCGAGAACTGTTTCAGCTACTGGAGCTTCAACAACTTCCTCAATTGAGGCTTCGACCTTTGCAGGAACAGATTCAATTGCAGTCATAACATCCAGATACAGTACGTTATCCTGTGCTTTATTAATAATTTTAGTTGGCTTTGTGTTAACAGCACCTGTTTCAGCTACAGCGATAAGTTGTGTAAACAACTCCATTCCTACTGCACTCTTAAGCTCACTTTCCAATGCTTTAATTGAAGATGATGTTGCCTTTGATTGTGCTGTGATATTGGATTTTAATTCTTTAATAAAAGAAGATGCTGCCTGAATCTTACCCTGATACTCTTTTAAGAGAGCCAAACGCTCATTGATATCTGTAAGAATCTCATCTTCATGAGCTTTCTGACCCATTAACTTTACAATTTCTGCGAAACCATTAAAACCACTCATTTATTTATTCTCCTTTTTATTGAATAATTATATACTAAAATAGAGTGCTTTGCAAGCACTCTATTGATTTATTTTAAAGATTTTCTTCTTCTATTCTAGCTATTACAGAGCAGGATACGATATTTGTATTATCTTCGATATCCATCAGTTTAACACCACGAGCTATTCTTGATTTAGTTTCTCGAATAGAGATTGCGGGCATTCTAATGGTTTGTCCACCATCTGTTGTTAATGATACACTATCATCTTCTCCGACGACACGGCAAAGTAATAGCTTATCTTTAACGGATTTGATAATAGCAACTCCCTTATTCCCACGTCCAGTTACAGATATTTCATTAGATGAGAATCTTTTTCCGAAACCGCTATCTGTAACAGTTAGGATTTGCACAGAAGCCGTATCAAATTCAGCACGTCTTTCAGAATCCATTGTTCCATCATTATAGCTTTCACGTTCTGAAGGTTCGAAATCGAAATGAGGAATAGGAAGTCCACCCAATGCCTTTGCATTCTTAGATAGCTTAATTCCTTTTACTCCTGTAGAGGAACGTGTTTCCATTGGTCTGATAGTATCATCTGTCATATGGAAACGAACTGCAAAACCATCAGAAGAATAAAGGAAGATATCATCATCATTATCCCTTGCAACAAAAACAGAAACGATACTCATATTATCAGGAAGCTTCATTGCGATTTTTCCAGAAATATTAATATTATCAAATGATTCCATTCTATTTCTTCTGACTGTTCCCTCAGATGTTACGAAGACGATTGAAAGACCTTTAGGGTTTTCAGGTTTAATAACAATATTGGTTATTTTGTCATCTCCTGCCATATTTTTCAAATAGTTAGCGATGAATCTTCCCTTAGAATTTGGTGTTCCTTCATCAATATACCATGCAGGGAGGGTGTAAACCATACCTTTTTCAGTAAAGAACATGAGCTTATCTTTATTTGAACAATAGAAGGATGTAATTACAGCATCATTATCTCGGACAGTAATACCGCTTTTACCCATTCCACCTCTTCTTTGATCTTTAAAGGAATCAACATCTGTTAATTTGATATATCCTTGCTCTGTCAGAGTCAAGAGAACAGATTTGGTTTTAATAAGATCAGCATCAGCGACACTTCCACCTGCTCCAGCAATGATTTCAGACATACGTGGAACTGCATAACGACGAACAATATCTTCAAGTTCATCAACAATAATTCCTCTTAGACGATCATCATTTTCAAGAATTTCTTCACAATAGCTGATTTCTTTACGAATATTTTCGATGTTTGTCATCACTTTATTCAATTCAGCAGAACTCAAAACGGATAATCTCTGGTCAACAATAATTGTAGCGATTTCTGTTCCGATAGTATATTTTTCAATAATAGCGTTATCTGGCTCTATCATTAAAAGGAGTTCTTTTAATGCAGGATGTTCAGATGTCATGAATTCGAATTGTGAAAGTTTATCAATTGCTTCTTTTCTATCTGATGACTTTCTAATAGTTCCTACAACACGATCAATATCATATCTAGCAACCCAAAGAGCCATCTGTTTCTTTAAGCTGTCTCTCAGTTTGTTAACTTTATATTCTGTTCTATCATAAACAGTTTCGATACGGAAATCAATCCATGCATCAATCATCTGAATAATATTCATAACATGTGGTTCTCCACGATGTAAGAAATTACTATTAACAGAGAAGTTAGAACGTAATGCAGTATACTTATATAAAGCATTCAAAACAATTTCAGGATTCGCATCATTCTTCAATGAAATACGAACATTAACTTTACCTTTTGCAGAACGGTCACTCAGATTAGTAATGCCGATAATTTTCTGTTCACCTACAAGATTACCGATAGATTCAAGCCATTTTGCTTTTTCAACCCTATAAGGAAGAGAGGTTACAATAATATAATTCTTATTTTTCTCTTCTATAATCTTGGCATGACCTTCCATGACCACCCTACCACGTCCTGTAGTCATTGCATTATAAATACCGGAATCTCCAGCAATAATACAGTTTGTTGGAAAATCTGGAGCAGGGATAATTTTAAGAATTTCATCAAATCCAATATTGGGATTTTGTATTCTAGCGATTGTCGCACGACAAACTTCACCTAAATTATAAGAAGGAGCTTCACAAGCCATACCAACTGCAATACCTGTGGAACCATTAACAATAGCAGATGGATAACGGGAAGGCATAACACTTGGTTCAGTTTCATCTTCACTGTAGTTAGGAACCATATCAGAACGTTTAGGGTTAAGATTATCCAAATCTTCGGTAATTAATGCACCAATTTTACTCATACGTGCTTCAGTGTAACGCATAGCAGCAGGAGAGTCACCATCTGGGGAACCAAAGTTACCCTGACCATCAACCAAAGGAGCTGTCATACTCCATGATTGTCCCATTTTTACCATTGCTTCATAAATAGAACTATCACCATGTGGGTGATATTTACCCATTGTTTCACCAACAATACGTGCTGACTTTTTATAAGGACCACTGGAAGGGAATGTATTATGCATTGTAAAAAGAATACGTCTATGAACAGGCTTTAGACCATCTCTAACATCAGGCAAAGCTCTTGCCAAAATCACTAATTGCATGTATTCATAATATTTATCTTCTACATGAAGCCCTAAGTCAACTTTTTCATTTCTATCAATATCTGTCATATTTACTCCACTCTTATTTTCTATGATTTAACCCATGTTTAAAATTACAGGATTTATAAAATCACTTATTATTATAGCTGATTTATATTTGTTTTTCAAGGCTTATTTTTGATAAAGTCCACGTTCATAGAGTCTAGCTTCTTCCACTTGTTTTTTATGAAGTACTCCATCCTCATTGGTTGGTAACACATATCCTGTTTCAATAGCACTTTTAATGATATCTTCTCCCATACTGCTGAGACAAATTCCTTTTTTACCAACAATATGACATGATATGGTTTTATCATTTAAGAGGTTTTCCATGCTTTTCTTTGCATCGTCTCCACAACTCCATGGTGATCCATTTCGATAGCATATCTGTCCATTCCCAGGGGCTTTAACATTGTTTAGACTAAACACATGTCCTTGAAGAGATAAAGTAATTGCGTCTAAGACCAAAGGCTTCCCTGTAACAACAGTATTTAGGATTTGAGCAGGGACAATATTACTATTTGTATCTGTTTTTTTTGTCTTATTTTTTGTAGGATTCCCTTCGAGTTCTCTACTCATTCGTGCTATTTGCTCTGCTTGCGTTTCATGCGTCTGGGGTGTGGAATTTGTATTTTTATTTGTTTGCTGACTTTGTGTCGTATTTGTTTTGTTATTTTGAAGTACAGACCAACCTGGAATCAGATTTGCATCAGGATTCTGTTGTGTTGTGTTGTTTTGTGCATCATTTGTATTCTGTGAGTTCCTTATAGCATTAATAGGGTCTACAGTTCCATTTAAATAACCGCCTGTGTTTGTTGTGTAAATAGATGGTCCATAGTATGTTTGTGCCATTGTTGATATAGGTGCAAATGCGACTATCAGTAGTAATGGGGTAATATTTTTTATCATTTTATCGTTCTCCAAAAGGCGTTTCTCAGTAAAAATAATATTTATTCGCTATTATAGCAATTAAGAACTGAAAATATTTGGAGAAAATCTATGAATCAAGTTTTAAATGAAGAAATAGAAAATATTGAAGCGCCAACAATATTAAGTCTGGCATTTAAAGATATGTATGTAAGAATTGATGATGAAGCAACTATTGATGAACCATCCCGCTATAATCCGACACCCGGTCCAGGAGTCGACACTTATCACAATAAGATAGTTCCAGATATTTATCACACTGATATCCACCATCTCAGGAAGGTTTTGAAAAATAGTAAAAAGAACGATTTTGCTATCTTCTGGAATGGTGTTAGAATGCGTGTATGTCGTTTTTTTACGACATCCAGAGAGAGTGCTGAAAAATCAGAACAATGGTGTGTTCTTCGTAGATTCCCTACAAGATTGCCAGATTTGGATAAACTTAAATTAAAAGAATCGGATATCGCTGTTATCCGTCGTCAAGGTAGAAGACAGGGCCTAATTGTTATCTGTGGAGGTACAGGTGCAGGTAAAACAACAACTGGTATCGCTACTTTCAGATATTTCTTAGGAAATATTGGTGGTGTTGGTTACATGGTTGAAGACCCTTCTGAATATATTATGCAAGGGCCATTTGATGATAATCCAGAAATTTCATTTGTGCTTCAGCGTGAAGTTTCAGAAGAAAATGAGTGGGTTCAGGCTATTAAAGATGGACTTCGTTCAAACCCTAAATTCGTTTATCTTGGAGAGGTGCGTTCTCCTGCGTCTGCATCCCAGATGTTACGTATGGCAAACTCTGGTCACTTAGTTATGTGTACAGTTCACGGATCATCTATTGAACAGGGAATATCTGCACTTGTTCAGATTGCAAAAGCAGACCAAGGTGATTTGGCTCAACAATTATTAGCGGATTCCATTAGCTTGATTATTTATCAGAAAATGACGGCTAATGGACCAGTTCTAACATTACTAGAGGCTCAAGAAATGTCTGATCCAATTCGTGAATATATTAGAAAAGGGGAGCTGAAAATGTTGGGTGCTGCTATTGAACAACAGGATGCTGTAGCTAAAGCAAAACTTAGACAAGCAGGAATTAATAAGCCACAAAATGGGTCTGCTTCTACTCCACCAAATCAAATACAGGCACCAGTAAAAAAGAAATGGGTATTCTAATATGAAGAGGGTATATTTATTAGCAGTTTTAGCTTTTTTATCAACATCTGCATTTGCAGATAGTGTAAATGAAAATAGTCAATCTGTATCAACTCCAGGAGTTGTTTTAGATATACCGAACCAACTCTTATCTAAATTAACGGCTGAATTTAAATTTTGCGCTCAACAATCTAATGCGAAAATTAGATTGGAGTGCTATGAACAAAATATTAAAGAAGCTGGTATCCCTATCTATAATCCTAAATTTAATGCAAGTTCTTTATGGGTTAAGAAAGATAATGTTGAGAAAAAAGATTGGCTTGCTTCTATTTATTCCTCTAATATTAATGGAAGCCATGATTTAAAAACATCTTTAAATTTTAGATGTGAACAAGGACATTTTAGTATGTACCTTAAATACAGTTCTCCTGTTGGTTCTAAAAAAACTCTTATTAATATGGGTTTTAGTGATGATTCTATGGGATCATATACATTTTCTCCATCTGAAAATGAAGATGCTTTAGGTTTGTGGGATAGTAATCAAGCAATTTTATTAAGCAAATATATAGCAAACTCTAATGGTTCTTTAATTATTAAAACACATTTTAATGATATGTTGCAAGTTGACACCTTTAATCTGGATGGAAGTAGAGACGCATTAACAGATGTTAGGCGTGCATGTGGCTGGTAGAATTAGTATGATAAAAAAAGATAATTAATTTGTATAATTATTTAATAATTTTATGATAATATCAATATATTTAATGGAGAACATAAATGAATAAAAAATCTATATTATTTGGTCTTTCTTTGAGTGTGGGATTATTTGCAACCAGTGCTATGGCTCAGGTTGCCCCTCCTGTGGAAGCTGGACCAGATGAGGTTGTTATGGTAAAAACTATACCGGCATCATCTGGATCGGCTCACTGTATTCTTTCAAATAAAGCGGGAGAGACTAATGTTACTTTAACTCCTATGCCAGTTGATATCATAAAAGCATCTGGAACATTAGATATTAGA
>Ga0157365_10001307_pt1 | contig 10304 bp, 6 predicted proteins | sample AttsexASBM3_FD_111478 | JGI IMG/M metagenome (GOLD analysis project Ga0157365, IMG submission 111478) | Fungus gardens microbial communities from leaf cutter ant in Ribeirão Preto, State of São Paulo, Brazil - Atta sexdens ASBM3 | ecosystem: Host-associated > Fungi > Mycelium > Unclassified ... | reverse complement strand
AAAAGCCGCGTGTGTCGCACACCAGATATTCATCATGCTCTGTCAGGCCGAGTTCGACGAAGGCCGGGTCGCCCAGCGCTTCGAGGTTTGTCTCCAGCAGGCCGGTCAGGGCTTCGGCCGAGATGGCGGCGAAGCGGAACAGGCCGATCGGCTCGCCGCCCAGGCGGCGCTGCACGGTGCCGAATTCGCAGTGATCGCCCAACCCTTCGAAACGCAGCGCCAGATCCTTGGATGTTTCGGGGTCGCCGGCGGCTGTCGTATCCTCGGCGGCTAGGGTTGCCCCTTCTTCAAGGTTCGTTGCCTGCCACTGCCAGATGGCGTCGCCGCGTGCGTTGCGGATGTTGGGGTCTTCGGGGCGCAGGCGCAGGGCGGCGTCCCAGCGTTCGATGGATGTGCGCCACAAATTCTGCCGGTCGGCCAGCATGGCGTGGCGGATGCGCAGCTCGATATTGTTCGGTTCTGCCTTGACCAGATCGGCCATCATGTCTTCGGCGCGTTTGAAATGCCCGGCACTGGCGAAGCTGGCCACGGCCAGCACGTGCAGCATCGTCATGTCGGGGAAGCGCGTGACGATCCTGTCCCACCTGCGGGCGGCTTCGTCCCAGTGTTCGCGGCTGTAAGCCAGTTCGGCGTGGTGGGCGGCCAGTTCGGCATCATCGGGAAATTTTGTGATGGCGTCGGCCAGGACGCGCTCGGCTTCGTCATGGCGTTTGCCTTCGCGCAGGGCGCGCCCGAACCCGAGCACAAAGGCGCGGTGGTCGGGGTGGCGGTCCAGCAGCATGTGCCACAACGCGGCCGATGTGTCCCAGTCGTGGGTGTTGTCGCAGTTCTGGGCGTGGTGGATCAGATCTTCGTCTTTCAGTTTCGAAAGCTCTTGCCTGGCGCGTGCGAACTGCGAATCGGCGTTATCCACGACATAAGGGTGGGTGGGGGCGATGGCCCGCAGGTGGGTGACCTCGCGCATGACGCGGGGCCAGTCGCCGGTCAGGGAGGCCACCCCGATCGATTGTGCGATCACATCGACGCTGTCGGGGAATTGCGCGATTGCTTCTTTGACCAGCACGGCGGCTTCTTCCCAACGACCCAGGATTTGCAGCATCGCGGCTTCGGCGGCCCAGCACACGGCAGAGCCCGAGAAATGCAGGCGCGCGCTGTGCCAGGATGTATAGGCCTTTTCCCAGTCGCCCTGTTCCTGCGCGGCAATGGCGCGATTGATCAGGGCTTCGGTTGTGACGCCGGGAACGTCGCCTGCGTCGTCGTAGCGACCGTCACCGGGATCGTGGGTGTGAACCGCAAGAGTGTTCATCGGAGGGGCCTCGTTTTGTTCGGTGGTCGGGGCTGCGATGGGTGTTTCTGGTCGGTCAGCTTGCGTTTATCTGGATGACCCTGCCTTGCGGCTTGCGCGCCACGCGGCGTGGGGGCGGTGTTGCAGGGGCTGCCGTGACGACTGAAAGTGGCCGTGTGGCGCGCCCGAAAATCGTGCGAATGACCGAAGGACTGAAAACTTTCGACCACGAGGCCGTTGCAGGCGCATAGACATTGTCGGCGCGGTCTTCAAAATCCGTGACGCGGGCGAGGGCCTCGGCAAGGGCGGATTCCATGCCTTCCAGCGACGGGGCGCACGGGATGAAATTGGTGCTCATGGCCGTCAGATCCGCGGCCGAGCGGTTTTCATAGGTGTTGGTGATCACCAGCGCGCCGGTCGTCGCAAATTCGAAGGGGATGACGCTCGGGTGCGGGGCGTCCATCATGCTGATGCCGATGTCGAGTGTTTGCATGAACTCGACGTATGTCTGTTCATCCATTTTCTGCATCAGCTTCAGCGAATGGCCATTGCCCAGATAGATGTCGGGCAGGTCGCTGAGGGCGCCAAGGCCGATGAAGCTCCATTCCGGGCCGAAGGTGCCGGCCGCGCACAGGCGCTGGAGAGAAATCACGACCATTTCGAACAGGTTGCGTGAAGCGTGGGCCTCTGGACGGGCATAGGCCGCAAGCACGCGGCGACGGCGTGTTGACATTGCCTGCGCTGACTGCGCCGGCAGGGCGTTGATCTTGTGTTCGAAGCAGAAATGCGAGTGATTGCGGTGGCTTTTGCTGTCGAACGCGCCGATCTGGTTGGCGCGCGCATAGGCGCACAGGAATTGGCTGTTGATGATGGGAATATGATCGATGTCATATTGCGCCGCGCAGATGGCGCGCATGGCGGAGCTGTCATAGAAAATCGGTTCATATTCCTGCATCAGCAGGAATGGCAGTTTGTGCTGTGTGCGTTGTGCAAAGGCGGCGGCCACGGCCAGATCCCACACCGAATAAGACACGAAGAAATCCCGTGCCCCGATTTCCATGCGCGGCAGATGGTCGCGGCCGACGACTTCGCATGTCTGGAGAATTTCGCGCAGGGTCGGGTCGTGGGTTCTCCAGATGAAATACTCGCGGTTCGGGCGCTGTTCTTCCATGCAGATGATGCCAACATGGAACTGCTGCGCCCAGATAGCTGTCATCAGTGCATAGCACGCCTGATAACCGCCGAACGAGATGTCGGCGTTGAGCACCGGCAGCACGAACCAGACTGTGGCGGTGTCGCGGTCGGCCACGGAAGGGGGGTGTATGTCGCGCACGCGGTGGACCCTGTCGCGCAGGAATTCCGTGCGCTTGAGCAGGACCGGGTCGGTGACGCCCGGCATTTTCTGTTCCAGGGCCTTGGACAGTTCGAATGCGGGCAGGCGACCCTCGGCGCGGCCAGACAGCAGATAGTGGCAAAAGCCGGACGACAGCGCGCCGCGTTCGATCGCCTCATGCACGTCCCAATAGAACGCCCGGTACCAGTCTTCCTGAAACCATGCGTTGGGTGAAAAACGCTGCTTGATTCCGATTGTGCAATAATGATCGAATGCATCAATGTCGGTTACGTCATTCAGGTAGCGCGCCCGGTAGAACGGCGCATCGAACTCGGCAAGTTGCATCCGCCGCAATTCGGCATAGGAATCACGCGGCAGGGCAATGGTTTCGGCCGAACACCCCATGTGGCGTCCGTAAAGATTGTAATATTCAACAGGCGAGATCCAGCTGAACACCGCAAGAAACATGTAGGCATGGGCATCCAGCCTGATGGTGTGCAGGCGTGGATCGTCAATTGGGGCATCGGGCGGAGTTGTCCGCGCCAGACGTTGCATCGCGAGTGAAGGCCAGCGTCCTTCACGAAATCCGACCTTGATGTAATGGACAAAGCCGCTTTTGCACAAGCCGCGCGCAATGGCCACGGCTATGTCGGGATAGCGTTCCCGATACCAGCTTTCCGAGAAAAGCCGGCACGGGCTGACGGCCCGCGCTTCGGGCGGACCATTCATATAGAGCGTGAACAGCGTGTCGTTGTCGGTTGTTGCGGTGCACAGGCCAATCTGTGAAAGGCTGCTCCTGAGGACATCAAAATCGAGCAGGGTTTCGGAAATGTGCGCAAGGTCGTGACCTGCCCCCTCAGGCAGCACCTCATCAGACAGAAATCTCAGGAGGCAGCTCTGCATATACCCATCATCCGACCAAGAGCGCAGCCTGAAGATATTTCAGCCTGCTTTCGACTGGGGCCGTTGCACGGGCCGTGGCAGCCGGTGCTGGGTTATCCCTCATTGTGCTTATAAATAGTTAACGTGATGAATGGGAATTATGCAACTCATAAAGCCTTATTAGTATGCTATTAATTTTGTGTTATGAATAAAAAAACTACGATATGAGTTGTGGGAAATGTTCGTCTGACACTCTTAGCCGACCGCGAAATGGGCCGCATGCTGCCGGATCGTTTCGTTGTCCGGCGCAAGCTCGAAGGCGTGGCGGGCCGCCGTTGCGGCGCGGTTGCTGCTGCCCAGTTCGCCTTCGCACAGGCTCAGGACATACAGGAACGTGGCGCAGATTTTTCCATGTTCGATCAGCGATGTGATCAGCACATGCGACAGGATCGGCTTGCCTGATTGCAGATAGAATCCTGCCAGTGACGATACGATGGTTTCGTTGTCAGGCGCCAGCGTCACGGCCCCGACAGAAGCCGCCAGCGCATCGTCCATTCTGTTGTTTTCGGCCATCATCAATGCGTGGGTATAGATCATGATCGCGTGATCGAGTTGCCCGACATTCAGCGGGATGCCGATGCGCCCGAGGTCTGGCAGCATGCCGTTGCCGCGATAATGGTTGAACAGCCGTTCCCGCAGGCCCGGCTCGGACGGGTCGAGCGCATAGAGCCGTTCGGCGTAGGTCATGGTGCTTTCGATGTTGCCCAGTGCCGATTCGGTTTCGATCAGGGCGCGCAGAAGGCCTGGGTTCGGGCCGGTGCGGTCCATGAACTGGATGCTGACCTTGCGCACCTGATCAAGCTGCCCCGTGGCGCGATAAAGCCCGACCAGACGCTGGAACAGCCCTTCGTCCGTGGGGTCGAGTTGTGATGCGCGCGCGGCAAGGGCGATGGTGGCTTCGGTGTCGCCTTCGGGTTCGGCAATCAGGCTGAGCACGTGAAAGGTGGTGGAGGTCGCACGCCCTTCGGATTCAAGCTGCAACAGCACGGCGCGGGCTTCGGCATTGCGTGTCAGGCGATAGAGCAGGATGGCGAGCTGGTTGCCATAAAGCGGGTCGCCCGGGCTGAGGCGGTGCGCGGTTTCGGCGTGTTCGCGCGCGGTTTCATATTCGCCCAGGTGATCGAAGGTCATGCTTTTGAAATAATGCAGTTTTGCCCGGTCGATATCGTCAGGAAACAAGGCTTCGTCTGCGCGGGACAGGATATTCGCGGCGCGCATCGCGGATTCGAACTTCAGCGCAAGGGCGGCTGCGTGTGTTACGATGTCAACCGTGGCGGGGCGCAGCAGGGCCGCGCGTTCGGCATAATCGATGGATGATGCCCGGGTGACGTCGCTGCCGTCATGGGCGATGCCGTAATTCTGGCGGATCTGGCTTTCGGTGTAGTTCCACCACGCCTCATATTCATCAAGGCGTTCCTTGTGGGTTTCGGCGGCGGCGGCGATCGCGACGGCAGGCGATGTGCGTAGCAAGCCTTCGTCGCGCAAGAAGCCAAGTGTTGCGTCCAGATTCAGCAGGAACGGCCCGGTGATGGGTTTGGAGGGCAGGTCGGGCTGGTCCATTGCGTCGAAATAGATGGCATCGGCTTCCATCAGGTCGTCGAGCACATAATACCCGCGATATCCCTGCCCGCGGCACAGATGCACGACCTTGCGGCCGGGCGGCGCGAACAGGCCCAGATGCATGGCGCTGCCCTGAAGGCCCAGCAGTACGTTGTCTTCATGGAACAAAAGGGCCTGTTCCTGTGGGGACAGGGTTTCGGGATAGGCAATTTCCCAGCCGTCGTCAGCCAGAACGGATTCCAGTTCCCGCTCCCCGATTGTCATGGCGATGGTGGTGTTCTTGCGCGACAGGAATATCCGTCTGGCGGGCTGAGACCGGGACGGCAGGTTCGCGCGGCGGAACGTGTCGCGATAGCTGTGCGTGACATGGTGGTGATAGGTGAAAGATGTTTGCGGAACCAGAAGCTGTTCCACGGCCGCGACGTCGCCGATCGGCATGATATTGTCACGCGGCACACCCAGAAGTTCCAGAAACCCGGTCTGGTAACGCGGCAGCTTTTCGGTGCCGGTTGTCAGAAACAGCCAGGGCAGGTCGCGGTATTCCGGCAATGCCCACAGGCGTGCCGTGCTTTCCAGGAGGAAGTGCCCGAAATGGTCGAACGCGACGCCCGCGAACACGGCCTTGGGCAGGGTGCGGGTGGGTGCGCGCGTGTTGGCGGGCTGGCGCGGGTCGATGGCGTTGTGACCGTCGGAGCGCGGTTGCAGGCAGGCAAGGACGATCTGGCCCTTGTCGTCGAACACGCCGCCCGCCAGTGCGTCGAGCCCGTTTCCGGCGATGGTGGGGCGGGCCCCGGCGACCAGTGCATCGGGCACCCAGATGGCCTGCGGGGCATCGGCCGTAATCGCATACTGGCGATTATAGACCATGGCATTCTCAGAAAAACCGATGAATTTCTGTGGCATCAGTGTGTCCTGTGCCCGGCCTGTTCCGGAAGGGCGGGCATGGGGTGTTTCAGGCTTCGGGCGGTTGGGACTTGCAGATTTCTGCAATGACGTTGCTGTTGAAGATGCTGTTCCAGCTGGCAAAGGGCGGGTTGAAGATGTTCTGCACGCGCTCTTCGGGGTTGCCGACCCGTGCCACGGCCTGACGCAGGCATTCTGCGATGCCCTCCACCGTGGGGGGGCCGGAGATGATGTTGGCGGAAATGGCCGCCAGTTCCTCGGCTGAGCGGTTTTCAAACGTGTTGGTCACGACCAGCGCGCCTGTTGTGGCGAATTCGAACGGCACGACGCTGGGGTGCGGGGCATACATCAGGCTCAGCCCGATATCCATCGAGCTGACATAGCGGGTGTATTCTTCTTCCGACATCTTGGCGTGCAGCATCAGGTGATGTCCGGCCCCCAGTGGCAGCGGCGGCATGTCGGTCAGGGTGCCAAGGCCAACGAAGGTCCATTCTGGCCCGAAGATGCCTTCGTCACAGGTTTTCTGAAGGGCCAGAACCAGAATTTCGAAAAGATTGCGCGCTGCGTGTCCTTCGGGCCGGGTATAGGCGACCAGCACGCGTGATTCGCGGGTGCGGATATCGTCGGCTGTCTGGCGTTTGAGCTGGTTGATGCGATGCTCGAAAACCGTGTAGTCGCGCCCGGCCTTCGGTTTTTTCAGCGCACCGAACACGCCGATTGCGTGGGCGACGAAGAAGGTTTTCAGGAAATTGCTGTTGATGACGGGATAATGCGGAACCCGATAGGCTTCTTCCAGAAGGGCGCGGGCGGCGTTGTTGTCATGGAAGATCGGCTCGAACTCCTGCGACAGCAGGATGACATGCGTGTCGGGTGCTTTTTTCCGGATTTCATCCGCGAAATAGAGATCCCACAGGGAATACGCGATGACGATATCTTGCGTGCCGACGACTAGGGTGTCGCGTTCCAGAAACGGGACGAAACTGATCTCCGAGAAGACCTTGCGAAAGATGCTCTTTTTCTCTTTCCATACAAAGTATTCCACGCTGGCGTTGGCATCTTCGGTGCAGACGACCGTGACGCGCCAGCCCTCCTCGGCCAGTCTGCGGATCAGTTCGAACGCGCTGCGATAACCGCCGAACGTGATGTCGGGGTTGATGGTCGGCAACAGCATGAACACGCTGCGCGGGCGGGTTTCGTCCACGGTGAAGTTCGGGTGGATCATGCGGGTGCGGATCGAGGCCATGCGGGCCTGGAGGCCGGGTTCCGTCACGCCCGGCAGGCGGGCTTCCAGCACGGCCTTGCGTTCATAGGTCGGCAGGCGGTTTTCGGCGCGTCCTGCCAGAACATAATGGTAAAATCCTGAAGGGATGTCGCCGCGGTCGATCGCGTCCATGATCTCGGGGTAGAATGCGCGGTAAAAACCTTCGTCAAACCATGAGTTCGGGGAATTTCCGGCCGCCATGCCCTCGACCAGATAGTGGGTCATGGGGTCTTGGCTCAGGGCTGAATGGGTGACGTTGCCCAGATAGGTCCGGGTGTACCACTCCCCATCGAATTCGCGTGTCAGGATGCGCAGATTGGCGCGGCTGCGCTGGGTGGTGGGATCGCCCAGTTCCGGCACAAAGCCAAGGAAGCGACCATAGAAATTATGGAAGTGCAGAACATCGATGATGGGAAAGGATGCAACGAAGTCCCGGGCTTCGGGATAGCGCGAGAGATAGGCGGCATCATCGATGGCATCGCTGGTGGGTGGGGTATGTGCCAGCGGTACGATGCGGCCGTGCAGTTCGGGGGATGGCCAGCGGCCTTCGAAAATGCCGTGCTGGATGAAATGCAGGAACCCCGAGCGCAGCGTGCCTGATGCGACGGCCGCGCTGACGTCGGCGTGTTGCTGGAGGTACCAGGCCTCGTCAAACTGTGCGTTGGGGCTGAGGGCGGACAGCCTGCCATCATCCAGATAGAGGGCAGCGAACGCGTCATCGCTCAGGGTGTTTTCGTCGTATCCCAGCGATGCAAGGCGCGAGCGAAACAGGCTTGCGTCCACGCAGGCCCGGAAAATCTGGTCGTCATTTCGCTGATCGCCCATGATTCTTCCAGACTCCGGCATGACGTTCTGGCCCTGTGACTGCGGTGCAAGGAAGTCAAAAAAATATTAACCAGTCAATATGTATCTAGCAAACGTAGCAATAAATTTAGATAACAAACAATAGAAAAAATGTTTTCATAGATCTAACATGGTAATGAATTTCAGGCCCTGCCCGGGCATTCTGCGCGCTTTGTGCGGATTGCATCAGGCCCCGCCCTGCTGTTACGTCGCTTCCGCCACACGAAGCGGGGGACGGCACGATGACAGAGAACGTCAAGCTTGGGGAAAGCTGGAAGGCGGCGCTGGCCCCGGAATTCGCGGCTCCTTATATGGCCGGGCTGAAGACCTTCCTGCTGGAGCAGCGCGCGCAGGGCAGGACGATTTTCCCGCGCGGGGCGGACTATTTCCGGGCGTTGGACCTGACGCCGCTGGATGCGGTGAAGGTGGTGATTCTGGGGCAGGACCCCTATCACGGCGATGGACAGGCGCATGGCCTGTGCTTCAGCGTGCAGCCCGGTGTGCGAACCCCGCCGTCGCTGATCAACATCTATAAGGAAATGCAGGCGGATCTGGGTATTGCGCCTGCGCAGCACGGGACGCTGGAACACTGGGCCCGGCAGGGTGTGTTGTTGCTGAACAGTGTGTTGACGGTTGAACGTGGCAGTGCCGCCTCGCATCAGGGCAAGGGGTGGGAGCGTTTCACTGACGCGGTGATCGCCCGGGTCAACGAGCAGGACCGGCCAGTGGTGTTCCTGCTGTGGGGGGCCTATGCCCAGCGCAAGGCGTCTTTCGTCGATGCGCAGCGGCATCTGGTGCTGCGCGCGGCCCACCCGTCGCCGTTGTCGGCGCATAACGGGTTCATGGGGTGCCGGCATTTTTCGCAGACCAATGCTTTTCTGACGCAGCGCGGGCTGCGGCCGATCGACTGGCAGTTGCCGGAAGACCCACGCTCCGTCTGACGCGCTTCCGGGGGCGCAAATTGCCTCGGATGGCCGACACGGTTGCACTGCCGATGCCGCACTGGTGGGCGAGGTGTGGCGGGCATGCTGCGTGATATCGAACCCTATGGCGGCGGTATTGCTGATATCTGGCGTGACCTGAGGATGATTCTGGTGCGCTGATGGTTGGTGGAATCGGCGGTCGGAGTGCTGGTGGTCGTGCCGACCATCAGGGGCGCGGGTTGGTGGTCCACGGGCATGATCTCGGGCGAGTGCTTGACTGGCACCCGGGTGAAGCTTTGCTGGGTGTTGATGATGCAGGGGGGGGCGCCCACCTTTGTCTTACGGCACGAATCCTGCAAACTGGACCACGGTTGCGATGACATCAGGCTGACGCTGTTGGTTCCGTTGATAGTGTCTCATTTGAAAAAGGGGTGCGTGGGGCTGCCGTTCAGCGTAACCTCGGCGGGGACGCCCACCTGAAGCGGCATGATGGCGATTTCGCGTCGTGTGACCGTAAGTATTACGGTTTTGGCCGGGGTGCCGGACATCAGGACGGAATTGTGCGGCATGTCGGGGCTCCGGGTTAAGTGGGGTTTTGCTGATGTCGTTGGCCTTGGGTGTGTGTGACTGGCAGCCGAAGGATCAAACGGCTCTGATGCTCGGGCGTGGGATGTTCGCGACGCCGCATCTTGTGGAATATCGCGAAGGGCATGTGTTCTTTCACAATGATATTTTTTGTTCCTTCTGCGTGGTGATGGATTTCCATATCCTGTTTCATGACGGTTTGAGGGCTGCAGCATGATGTCTCGTGATCTGCTGCTTTCCTGTTATGTGAATCTCGATACCGCGCACGCAGTGATCGCAAGCGGGGTGGCTGACAGGCCCTCGCTGCGATGGAATGTCAGGCCGTCATTGCGTTTCCTCTGGCCCTGACAAACCGGAGCGGCCGGCGTGCCTGCTTAGAGGAAGACTGCCTACAGCTTTGATTTTTAGGGAAAATAAATATTTTCCGGATGTTTGGTGTTGGATGGCAAGTCTCTACTGAAGATATGTTCTAAAAAATAAAACAAGTAAATAATTAAACTATGCTATAATCGTTGACGGAATAATATATGTAATGTATTGCTGCATTTCCATACGATGTGTGTTTTGTGATATGCATGTGTCATCGATTTGTGATTATTTATCGCGATTTAGAATCTGATGTATATTGCAAATTATATATTGTATTGTTTTGGCGCAGCAAAGATTTTT
>Ga0157365_10001306_pt1 | contig 10305 bp, 11 predicted proteins | sample AttsexASBM3_FD_111478 | JGI IMG/M metagenome (GOLD analysis project Ga0157365, IMG submission 111478) | Fungus gardens microbial communities from leaf cutter ant in Ribeirão Preto, State of São Paulo, Brazil - Atta sexdens ASBM3 | ecosystem: Host-associated > Fungi > Mycelium > Unclassified ... | reverse complement strand
GTTCGGCTGAGCCGCCCACACGGTACTTACAAACGGCCCATAGCCGCGATGGTATGGGTATTTTTTCCGCGCCGAAGCTAAAAGCCCCCACTCCGACGCCCGCGCCGGGCCAGACCGTCAACAGCACGGTGCAGGGGCTCAGCAACTCAACCACGCTGGCGGCAAAGCTGGCCGGCGGCATGGGCAGCACCATGCTGACCGGCGCGCAGGGCGTGGCGCAGACCGCGACCAACGCACCCAAGACGCTGCTGGGCGGCTGAGGTGGTCAACACCGCCCAGGTGCCTGCGCCTGATGATCTGCTGGACCTGCGACGCAACGTGGATCAGCGCCTGGTCTTGCTGCGCAACGAGCGGAATTCGTGGCGCGAGACTTGGCGCGAGATCAAGCATTACATCCTGCCGACGCGGGGCCGCTTCTTCGCGCTGCCGAACCAGAGCGCGCGAGGGCTGCCCAAGGGGCTGGACGTGATCGACCGGACGGCTACCACGGCTGCCGCAAACCTGTCGGCGTTCCTGATGGCCGGCATCACCAGCCCGGCGCGCGACTGGTTCCGGCTGACGACGAGCCGGGACGATCTGAACGATGACCCTGCCGTCAAATTATGGCTTGCCCAGGTGCAGCAGAGATTGCAGCGGGTTTACGCAGCCAGCAATTTTTATCAGGGAATGGAACAGGTCTATGAAGAAATCAGCGGCTTTGGCACGGGCGTTTCGCTGATCCAGCGTGATTATGAGGATGTCATCAGGCTTTATCCGCTCACGGCCGGGGAATTTTACCTGGCGATGAATGACCGGATGGAGATCGACACGCTCTATCGCGAATACGTCCAGAACGTGAATCAGTTGGTTACGAAGTTCGGCCGTGAGAACTGCTCACAGACGGTGCAATCGCTGTTCGACAGCGGCATGTCCACGCAGGAATTTCAGGTCGTGCATGCGATGTTCCCGAACCTCAATCGCCGGCCTGGCGCCTTGGGGTGGCGAGGGGCGCGGTATATTTCGATCTATTACGAGTATGGCCGCAATGATCCGACAGTGCTTCGGGTTGAGGGCTATGATTACAAGCCGTTCGTGGCGCCGCGCTGGCAGGCGATCAGCAACGACGCCTATGGGCGCGGCCCATGTGAAGATGCGCTGGGAGACGTGAAATCGCTCCAGCTTGCCCAGCTTCGTCTGGCCGAGGTGGTGGACAAATACGCCCGACCGCCTCTGATGGCTGACGCGTCATTGCAGACCGGTCTGATCAGCCTGCTACCGAACGGGATCAACTTTATCCCCGGGCTGGCGCAGCAGACAGGCGCGGGGCTCAAGCCGGTTTACCAGACCGCACCCGATATGGCCCGCGATGCCGGCCTGAGTCAGGCGCAGTTTGATGCTGTGACCAAGCAGGGGCTCGAATACCTCAATGCCCAACTTGGCAAGCAGGCTGACACGCTGCATGCCCGGCAGATGGGGTGGCGCACCGAGATCATGGCCGATCGTGATCTGACGGACGGCACCGGTCTGCGACCGGATGTTTCCGCATCCGCGGCAATCACTCGAGGGCGCGATCTACGCCAGTGAGATGCGGCAGGCGACCGAAGAGTTGCGGATATGTGGGGTACCTTACGATCCGTCGTCGCCCGTGTTCACGGTGTGGGATTTGGGATGGAGCGACATGACCAGCATATGGTGCTGGCAGAAGATCGGCTTGCGGAAGCTCTGCCGCCTTGGGATCAACCCACCGCTCAAAACGGCTTTCGCCATACTTTGAGAGAAAATCGCGCACCTGCACGATCGCCTGTTCGTCCTCGCGCCTGCCGGTCGTGCCGCGCTGGTGGAGCCAGTCCTGAAAACAGAGCCGCGTCAGTTCTCGCGCCGTGTCGTCATTCCATCCCGTTATGTCCGATGACGTGGCAAGCTCACCGCCAGGCGGCAGGCCGGCCCCGTGTGCTGATAGTCGCGCAGGCCATCGGGTCCTTCGGCATTGAAGCGGTGAACCCAGTCTCGCAATGTCTGGCGGTCCATACCACCCACGCGGGCCGCATCGGTGCGACTGGCCGCGTCACGGATCGCCGCCAGGGCCAGAAGCCGGCGCGCAGCGTTCGCGTGTCGGCTGCGCGACGCAAGTCGCCTCAACTCAAGGGCCGAATAGTCATCCCGTAGCTTCACCGCCCTCGTCATCAGCCAGGTCCTCCCAAAATCAAGAGAATCAGAGCCGGCGCAGTTCGTCACTTCACACACGAGTCAGTGGCTACGGCCTTTGATATAAGGTCATGCAGTTCAGCATCGACGCTGCCCGCATTGGCGCGGGCATGCTATGGGCGTGTTTAGCCATTGCCGAATTCATCCTTCGATTGTGGTTAGGCGCGGTTGAGAGGTTCCAGCTCTTGGCCGTGCCGGTTTTCGATTGGCATAGTAACCAACCTCAATTAATCTGGTTGACGCTATTCGCAACGTCAATCAAAAAGATAGAGGTATTGTGCAACTCACAGCCGCCCAATCCCGTGGGGCACGCGCAATGTTGGGGATCAGCCAGACACAACTTGCCGAGTTAGCCTCTGTTTCTCGCCAAACGGTGGTTGATTTTGAGCGGGGTGCTCGCACTCCCTACCCCAACAACTTGGACGCTATCCGAGCCGCCCTAGAAGCCGCTGGCGTCGAATTCATCGCAGAGAACGGCAGGGGTGCCGGGGTCAGGTTAAGGAAGGAGGGAATTGGTCCCGATGCATGATTTCACAAATGAAGAACTCTTTGCTCTCGACACACTTCTGATGGCCTACGAAGCTGGAGCCGGTTGGGCAGGAACGACGTGCAACACGACAAATCTTGTCTCTGAAGGACTTGTCGAAATGGACCAGAAGGGCGTCTTTTGCCGCCTCACGCCTTTCGGAATACAGGTCGCCAAAGATGCCCGTCAGCGAGCGAAACCAGCACAGCATTAACGTAAGGCTGCGACATTAAACGCCGTGTATCGTGGCATCCTTTGCCCCTTGCAGCCCTCCGGAGAAACACGGCCATGCCCAAACCACAAAACCGATAAGTAACCTCTTGTCATCATTTCCGCCGCCATTTCTGACATCAACGCTGTAGGTGATAGGCGAGTGTCACCAAGCCATTTTGATGACAGGATTGCCTCCCATTCTGTTGCCAAGACTTGTTGACGCTACTAGGGTGACAGCAACCGCAGTTGATATCAAAAATGGCCCCAAAATGATCAGCAAACCCTATGACCTAAGCGGGTCCGTTGCCTATCATCATGGAGCCTTTCCCCCGAAAAGCCTTGATTATGAAGCGCTCATAGGCCCTTTGGACGAAGCGTCCTCATCGCTGGCGCGGTATGACGCCCGTATGTCGGGCATGGTCAATTCTGAACTCCTCCTTGCCCCCCTCCGTCGCCAAGACGCTGTCACGTCTTCGCGTATGGAAGGCACGATCTCCACGATTGAAGAGATCTATCGGATCGAAGCTGAGGAAGACGCCGGAAGCACTGACCCATATCGAGAAGCGCGGAATGACGACATTGAGACATTCCTCTATTCTCGCGCCCTCCGGAACGCCCAGCATGCTCTTGCAGAAGGAGCACCACTCAGCGAACACCTGATACGCACAGCCCATCAACAACTGCTTTCTTTCGGACGGGGCGCACTGAAACGGCCCGGCAGCTACAAGATCGAGCAAAACTATGTCGGGGATGAGCGAGGTGGAAAAATCTATTACGTCCCGATCGCACCAGAACAATTGCCACCGGCAATGTCAGAGCTGGTGCAGTTCATGAATCACGGCTCTTTCCGACCTTTGATCCGGGCAGCTATCACGCACGTCGAATTTGAGGCACTCCACCCATTCCAAGACGGTAATGGGCGAATAGGCCGAATGCTTATCACCCTGATGCTATGGAAGCTGGGCGTTTTAAGTCAGCCGAACTTCTTCGTGTCAGGTTATTTTGAAAATCACAAAGAAGAATACATAGAAAAAATGCGCCTTGTCTCACAGCATGGCGACTGGACTGGATGGATCATATTCTTTCTGCAAGCAATGCATGAGCAAGCTCTGGTCAATACGAAAACCGCCGATAATATATTGAGCCTATACAACAAAATGCGCGAAATATTCCGCGATATTTTGAACTCCCAATACCATGACCAAGCACTCGATTATGTCTTTTCAAGCCCTTACTTCCGCAATGATCGCTTTGTCGAAAAGTCCGGTATCCCGGCATCTTCTGCCCGTGCCCTTTCCAGACGGCTGGCTGACGCAAACCTCATCAGACTTATCGAGCCCGCATCAGGTCGCAGAGCAGCTCTCTACGCATTCGATCCACTTCTTGAACTCCTGAAGGTATAACCGCACTCAGCGCCCGGACGGCACCACATTCCCGCCCACGTCAGGTTGCGCTGTTTCAGTGGCCACCTGCAACACATGCGCGGCCCAGATATCGAGCGCCTGCGCCCGCTCTTCCATGAATTGGTGCCGCTGATAGATCGCCGCAACGCCTTTGATCGATTCTGGAACGTGGTTCAGGGTCAAGTCAGCCACGTGCGGAACAATCTCCAGCCGAGCCATCACCGTGACGCCCGTGCGCCTCAGATCGTGCCAGGTCCAGCTTGGGGCTGGTGCCGAACTGTCTTTTCCCGCGTTTTTTGGCCCCTCCGAGTCGCGTGAAGCCATATCAGCGGACATGAGAGCGCCGATGCGTTTCTTGGCATCAGAGAAGCCGGAAATTGGCGTCGTGCCGGTGTTGGCGAAGACGAGGGGCGACACCGTGCCGTCCGGGGCAGTCTGCCGATGCAACGCCGCCAGTTCACGCCGGGCGGGCTCAGAGAACCGCATCCGGTCCGAGCACCTGGAGCGGATGTTCGTGGGCGGCCTGGACAAGCTGACCGCGGCGGTCTAGCGCCTTACCAGCGTGCGCGGGTGGATTGGCTGGGCGCTCGTCACGGCGTCGTCTGCCAGCGTTGCCGCTGTCATCGCGCATTTTTCGGTACATAGCTGATACATCAAAGTTCAGCGGGTATCGACAAGGCGGCGCGCACCGCATGGGCCGAGGCGCGCGGTGAAGGCATGACCGGCATGCAGGCGGTGCTGAATGTCATCGTGAGGCACAGCATCAACGCGCTGAGACACGCGAGGCGATCGGTCAGGTCAGAACCAAGCCGAACGACCCAGCGTCACCATATCCCGCAGCAAAATCAGGTGAAGATCCTGTCCAGGGTGACAGCATCCAGCGCCTGCCGCACGCGCTCGGGATCAGCGAGAGATCGTTCCGGGCGGCCGATCAGAAAACCTTGCACCGCCTGACACCCTTCTTGCTCCACAATGCGCAATTGCTCCAGTTCCTCAACCCCCTCTGCCAGAACTGGAATGTTCAGCGATGCACCGAGTGCCGTGACAGAACGCAGGATCAGGATGGCTTGTTCGCTCTTGTCGATCTCGGCAATGAAAGAAGCATCGAGCTTGATGCGGTCAAACGGAAACGCCCGCAGCACATCGAGCGAGGAGTATCCCACACCGAAATCATCCAGCGCGAGCGAGATTCCCATTGCCTTGAGCATATGCAGTTGCCGCAACGCGAAAGCCCGGTCGCGGATCAGTGCACTTTCCGTCAGTTCCAGCGCCAGACGCCCGGGCGCAAGCCCGCTCTCTTCCAGCGCACGTGACACGATGGCCACCAGATCCGGGTCAGAGAGTTGCAGCGGAGAAAGATTGACCGACACGACATGGCTGGCGGGCCATGCGGCAGCTTCCGCACAGGCGCGCCGCAGAACCCAGTTGCCCAGCGGAATGATCTCACCAATCTCCTCTGCCAGCGGCACGAAAACGCTGGGTGGCACTGCGCCGCGCGTGGGATGATGCCAGCGAATCAGGGCTTCATATCCGCTGATTTTTCCGGTCTCGATGGAAGCCTGCACCTGATAATGAACTTCGAACGCACCGTCCGCGATGGCAAGCCGCAGGTCATTGGTCAGATCACGGCGGTCCCGCACGGCCTCGTCCATTTCGGCACGATAGAAACAGGGCTCGGTCGAAAAGGCAGATTTTGCGCGGTACATCGCAAGATCGGCTTTGGCGAGCAGCGTATCGGCATCCACACCATCATTGGGACATACCGCAATACCGATATTGCACCCGATCACTGTCGAAAACTGCTCACAATCGAAGGGGTCTGCAAACACGGCTTCAAGACGGCCCAGAAACCCGGCAAGCTTGGCTTCCTGATCATAGGTGAGGATGGCCGCGAACTCATCTCCTCCAAGGCGGGCAAAACTCGCGCCGGGGGCCTGCAAGGCTGACACCCGGCCGGCCAGGGCGACAAGCACTTCGTCACCGGCCCGATGTCCATAAGTGTCATTGATATGCTTGAAGCGTGAGAGGTCGAGCATGATGACGGCAAGCCGTGTCCTGCCCTGCCGCGTGCGCAACCGCAGGTCCAGATCCGCGTTGAAGCCGCTCCGGTTCGGCAGGCCCGTCAGCGCATCGCACATGGCCATGCGGTGCAGCCGGCGATAGGTCTCGCTTTGCGTATGGCCATCAATGATCACGCACACGGCGGCGCAGCCGATGACCAGTATCGCGGCGCAGCTGGTCGCAATGGCCATGGTGGTCATGGTCGTGATGGAAAGGCCCGGCTCTGCCGCAGCCTCCGCCATGGAAGAAGGCTCGACGTGCATGGCCGACATGCCGGTGAAATGCAGCGTGACAACGGCCAGGGCCAGAAGCATGCCGCTGCTCAGCTGGTCCCGTCTTGTGTCACCGTTCATGACCAGGAAGGCAGAGCCGCTCAGCCCCACGGCAAGGAGCACGGAGGTAGCGACATAATACCAGTTCCACATCACCATGGTGGAAACATGATATGCCGCCATGCCGGTATAGTGCATGGCAGCGATGGCCACGCCGATTTCCGCTCCACCCAATGCACGGATCAGCGATTTTTCCCGCGCCGCACGTGCCAGTCCCGGCACGGACAGGGCAATGGCGATCAACAGGGAACAAAATGTCAGCAACGGGTCGAGCGAGACCGGCGCGGTCGTGTGAAACGCCATCATCGCCACGAAATGCGTGCACCAGACCATGGTGCCGGTAGCAACGGCACACAGCACGATCCATCCAGAACGGCTGATGCCGCTGGAGGCCTTGATCCGCCCGAAAAGCTGCACTGTTACGGCCGATCCTGCCATGCAGATCATCAGCGCCAGCAGAACAAGCCAGGCACTATGATCCCGCAGGATGCCTAAGGCGACATTGCTCATGGTATCCTGCCCCCTTGATTGCCGTCGTTCCGCATTGATGTTGAGAACCCCTGTTCATTCACGCCAGTTCACAGGTCAGGTTTCGATCCCTGCCTTGGCGCGGAGCCAAGCTACTCGAAATTGCGTTACATGGATGCAATTTGTTTATGTAATACTAACGCACCGCCCCATTAGCAGCTATGCGCGATTCGCGACACCCAGGCCACAGAGCCGTGCCCGCAGCTCGTCGAGAACAATAAAAATTCGCATAAATAATTACAGAAATTATTAATAATTTATTGAAGAAGTATTTACATAAAATACATATAAATCGAATTATATTTATATAATTGTGGAGTTTTTAATTTATTTACATAAGTACTGATTTTTTCTTCAGAAGTGCCGGGAGTATGTGCGTCAGATTTGAAAACCGACATTCAAAAAATCTTCGAGGGCCTCCTCCCCAGTCTGTCTGAACTCTGTATCCCCCATCCGTATGGGTATGCACTCTCACTAAGCGACCTACAATTTCGCCATCATGATGTCTGCGCCAAGAAACAGACATACTACGCCCCGTTGGGATAGATCTTAAAATAAGACGCGAAAGCCGTGAGTTGCCCAAGCCGCCGCGCGACGTATGCTGACTTTCAGGCAACTGGCAGTTTTACCCGGACGTCCGAGAGGAAGGCGATTGTATTGAAAAACTCCAGCTTGCTGTAATGTCTGCTGGTTCAGTATCGCAACAGGTTGGGGGCGATGCGAATGATGCGCGAGCGGGCGGGGATACAGGAGACACTGTTCAACGAGTTCGGCCCGGAGCTGCATGTTCCCGAGCGCGACATGCTGCGGCTGATTGACTGCTTTGTGGATCTGGCAGCAGTTCGCCACCCCCTGCAATCACCCTCTGAAATCCGCACATCCAAGCATAAAGCGTTAACGTATCATCACCAGTTCAGCACAGGTTCGGGTGTTGCAATTTCAAATATTGCATATCGGCCCTTCCCTGCGTGCTTGGCTTTATAGAGCGCAATATCAGCCTGATGCATGATGTCCGACATGGCAACGCACTCAGGAAACAGTAAGGCTGCGCCGATACTGGCGGTGACTTTTCGTTCCATGCCAGCAAGCTGATAAGGCATGCCCAGCGCATGGGATAACCTGCCACAAAATGCCACAAGCGTGTCCTTCGTCGTGATATGTGGCAGCAGCACTGCGAACTCATCACCACCAACCCGTGCAACAATACCATTATATGAAGCCAACATATTCAACAGCCGCGCACCGCCCTGGCGCAATACGGTGTCGCCTGCCTGATGACCGAGGTCATCATTGATCAGCTTGAAATCATCGATATCGATGAACAGCACCGCGCCGCCCTCGGCCTTTCGGACCATCGCACCAAGCAGCTTGTCAAAGCGCGCACGGGTCAAGACACCCGTCAGCGCATCATGCGTTACGGCCTCTTCCAGACGCTGCGTCAGGCTTAGCAGGCGCCGCAAATAACGACTCCGTTCCGCAATCACATTGCTGACCGGCACGACCACAAGACTGAGCGAGAAGAGAAACGGCTGGATCATCGCTTCGCGCAACAATGAACCATCAGGGGACAACTGAGCGATCGGCCCGAAGCCACGCGCCGTCATCGCCGAAGCCGCGACGCCAACACAGAAAATCGAGCTATAGACCGTGAGCGGCCTGGAATTCAGTGCCACCATTGTCAGCAATGGATAGATAAAAAGGAATAGTACCGAGTAAGACCAGTAAAAACTTAATAATGCCCACAAGATGCAGGACATCAGCCACGCAGCATCCGTCCGGTTGAAAACCACTGCGCGACGATGCGGCACCGGCCAACGCGCCAGCAGCATCATTGGCGGCGTGCCCAGAATCAGGCCCTGCGCGTCACAGAACACCCATTGGAGCCACTCCCCGAACGGCGTTGCATCATCCCCCAGAAAGATCATTTCGATCGCGACGCCAGTAGCCGCCTCAACCGCGGAAACGATGATCGCGATCACCGTGAAACGCGCAAAACGCCTGGGACGGGAAAGATCGGTGAGCGAACCGCAATACCGGCGCGTAAACGGCGCAGCCAGCATGGCCTGCACGGCATTCAGGCAGCAGGCAAGGAAGGCTTCGGATGGGATCAGATGACTGAACATGTTGTTGAGCAGGTAATTGGTTGTCAGGCAGCAGATCACCACCCCGGCAGCGAAACGCAGCGGCAATGTCAGAAATGCCGCCAGCATGGCGGCGTTGGCCGACCAGAACGACGTGTAGCCATCATAATCAGAACAGAGAACGCGTGTCAGAAAGGCGGTGATGCCGAACGCCACAACCATCAAAGCTGCAACCCGGAATCCTCTATCCTGTTCTGCTGACCGATAAGGCTTCCAAGCCACCCGTGATCACTCCGTTGAAAAGGTTTTTAGGCAGGCACAAAAACCCAGCCCAGTTGACACTCAAACAACACGCTGACACCACAAAATAGAACGTAGAGATGAATCCCCCCCCTCCTGAACGGGTCGATAGTCATTGACAAGAAACCAAGTCGATCCCGAAACACGCTGGATGTCACGGAAATTCTGATGCGAAGTGCCTCATATCATTATGGTTTGTAAACATATTTCATGAATTTTCGATCATTTTTGTCTCGCAACATATGGTCGATACTGCACCAGGATCATGATGCCGGAATGTGGACAGTTCATCCATGTGGTTGCCTGACGCGAAAGGCATGACCTGAAGCTGATTTTGAGGCCCGTTTTTCCCTCCCATGTTAACGTCACCAATCAATGGAGACACTTCCATATCGTCCACGCGCTGTCATGACATCAGGCGGAAATGCACGGGTGTGCCCACGACATCCATGTGCGTGGGACTCTTCGACGTCATGCCGCTTTTCCTTCGCCAGATGGCCGCTGTGGGCACCCAGGATGCGCGGGACGTTTTTTTGAATGCTTTCATGACCCCAACGTCCTGACCCGGATGACGTAACCGGGCGCTGATATGGGAAAGTTTCGCAGGGTAGCCACATGACGCGCGTGATGGACGACGCCGAAGCGCTCTTCGATCACGCGTTGCAGATCGACCCGGC
>Ga0157365_10001305_pt1 | contig 10309 bp, 27 predicted proteins | sample AttsexASBM3_FD_111478 | JGI IMG/M metagenome (GOLD analysis project Ga0157365, IMG submission 111478) | Fungus gardens microbial communities from leaf cutter ant in Ribeirão Preto, State of São Paulo, Brazil - Atta sexdens ASBM3 | ecosystem: Host-associated > Fungi > Mycelium > Unclassified ... | reverse complement strand
GGTGAAGATCAGACGCTGCCCATTGCCTTTGGCCTTGTTGACCTTGGCAAAGCCGCCCTTTTCTTCGGTAATGACCGTCTTCCAGTTCATGAAGAAAACAGCGTCTGCCATCTCTTGCATAAGGGACGATGCGCCGCGGTGCAGGTCGATCTGGTAGCGCTCATATCCACCGGATGTGGGGTCTTCGAACCGCTTGATCTGGCTGTGCGCCAGGAGGATGATCGACATCCCACGCTCATCGCGCAGCCGCTGAAGCAGATCGGCGATGAATTGCCAGTTTTCCGTCGCTTTTGCGTATCCACGACCGAAATCAGGATCCGTGATAGATACCCAGCCGTTCTGACGACACGAGTAATCCCACACCAGCCTTTCTGCCCAATCAAGGCTGTCCATGATCAGCGTCTGAAACTGATGGTCCTCCTCGATCAGCGCAGTAAGCTGGTCCATGATATCTTCGTATGAGGTGCACTGAGGGAAGCGGTCCACGCCAATCGCCTCGGCGCCGTCTTCTGTCTGCACAAGAATGGGCGCAGGCGCCCCGCAGGCAAGCGTGGTTTTCCCGATGCCATGGGTGCCATAGATAATCAGCCGCGGCGGCTTATGAACAACCCCGCTCTGAATCTTGCTCATGAGGCTCATGCCGACACCTCAATCGAATATGATGGGCGTGGCGAATGCACGATCCGGGCAGGCTCGAATATCTTGCGAAGCGCTTGAGGCCAGACGGTGTGCTTGCGCTCTGGCACCTTGTAGCTGACTTCGACGTACTCAGAGGTGTCTTCGCCTTTTGCTTCCAGACCGTCCAGAATCTTCTTGATCTTCTTCTGATCGTAACGGACGTTTTTCTTGATCTCCTGAGAGACGCGATAGCGCCCGTCGAGGATATGGATCAGGCCGGTATCTTTTTCTCGCTCACCATCGAACGTGTCGGCATAGCGCATGCTCATGGCGCGGTGGAGCGCTTCTGACTGAGACTCGAGCGCTGCTTTTGCGTCAGCAAGATCGGCGTAAAGCTCGACAAGCTGATCCGGTGGGATCGCCCCTTTCTGATCGTCGGTCATGCCAACGAGATCGGATAATGTAACGCGGTTCGTCACGTTTTATCTCCTGGGGCCTGAGCCGCCCCTATAGCTTTCCAAGCAACACGCTTGGCGAAACCGGGCGCGCACGCCCGGAAGCGTCAGGCGAGCGGGGTGATCGTCATTGTGGTCTGGGCGACCGACGCGTAACGGCGGCTGACGTGCAGATCGCAAACCTGGGCATCGTCGCGCCACACGATACCGTTCAAGGCGTCGAGAGCGAGCTTGCTGGCATTGTCCACGTCCGGCTTGCCAGTGGCCTGAAGCGCGCCAGACAGGGCGGCATCACGTTTTTTCCTCGACCATGAAGCGGCGGGCATCACATCAATGACCATCTTCACGGCAACAGGACATTCCAATGCCAGATGGCCGACCTGCTGGATGGCGCAAAGCTTGATCCACGCTTCAGCGATCTGCGTTCCCTTGTCGGTGAATGCACGCCCTCCGCCGAACCTCGGGCGGCCTTTCCCTTTTGCGGGGCCAGGTATGACGATCTCATAGGTCATTTACCGACCTCGCTACGTTCGATGATAAGAGCGGCCCGATAGCCAAGGACGACGACGCCAAGCCCATTTTTGAGCCAATAGAAGGCGATAACTCCAAGTCGTAGGGATGGGGGTTTTGTGCCCCACCCGAACCCGCATCGTCCGATGTCAACTGCGAAGCCTTTCGGCATTTTTCTTCCTCCACAAGCCGGTCAATCTCTGCCCGTAGCTCGTCACATTCAGCCATGAGGCGGATAAGCTCCGCCCCTCGCGGCGCATTGGTTCCGTCAATCCAGTTTCGTGTTGCCCTCGGAGAAGCCCTTACTGCCCGCGCCAAAATCTCCGGCCCGTGTCGCAGGCGGCCATACGTATCTCGCAATACGGACGTGACCGTCTGGCAATATAGGGTCGCCGTGGTCGTCATCTGATTTTGCAACTCTCGGTCATTTTTTGACCTATTGATCCGCATCCATTTGCTCCATCGATTAGGGAGCAAATGGAGACGGTTGATTTGTTATTCGCTTCTGATCTTGAAAATCTGATCGTGTTACTGGCCATTATGAGAGCGCGGTTGCAGCCGCGTATCTCGTATGTCCGCGCCGAAGACATCGCCATGCGGGTGCGATTTGCCCTGATGATGCCGACGTTCGAAACCATCGTTCCTGTGCGTGAGACAGCAACCTTGGTCGAAGCCTGCGGCATTGTGACGAATGAGTGCATGGAGGCGATGACTACGGCATGAATCATGAGACTGATCGCAGAGCCTCTGCGTAGGTCATCCCCATCCCTAGGGCGCCCCACGACAATGCGCTTCCTACTTCGAGAGCATGCGGACCAGCATCGCCGCGAACGCTCTCGACATTCACCTCATGTAAATGGCGCTGCATATTCGACGGAGAGACGCCTACGCTCTTGGCAGATCTATCCACGCTCCAGCCAGCCGCGCGGAACGCGCGGTACTGTGCGACTTGCGCCTTTGTAATTTCGCTCACTTCTTCCCTCCCTTGCGCTCAAGGCGACCGGCGATGCTCTGCAAATCGAGCGCAGAGACGGTGCCGGTCAGGGAGAACGGCGGCTTGGCTGGGGCGCTCATGACTTCACCTCGAAGCGGCGAGCGATATGAGCGTCGAATACGTCCATGCTTGCCGCGTGCTTCAGCGGCAGCGCATCATCGGTGCGCGAGGGAGTCGGAAGCTCCCCCGCGCTTTCACCATCTGCACAACCAGAGGATGAACTTGATGGAGATCGAACACTGGAACCTTGATGACCGCCCCGGACGGAACCCGCGTTATCTCCTGACTGCGAGCATCGTCCTGTCTTCACCGCGCCGGTTTCTTCCAAATGGCCAGCTTGATCGCAGTTCACTGCCAAGAGTGAGCTTGTCCATCCCGCTAGATATCCCGCCATCCACGGACCCAGCCGAACAGAAGTCTCTGGTGCGGCAATGGCTCGCTCGGTTTGCGCGAGAAGGGTGAGGAACAGCCTCATTTGTCGATCGCTGATCCGATGGGTCAACGGATCAGTCTCGCAGTTTTTCGCTGCGAGATAGCCGTTCTTGCCATGCCATTCAAAGAAGGCGATGCCTCTGAGCTTACTCATGGGCATTCCTCCAGGCCTTCACCATCTGCAACAGAGGATGAATCAGATGTCTCAGCCAGCCATGACGCTAAAACTTCTGTCTGTACTTCGTGAAGGTGAAGGGATGCCGCCCGGTGACATAGAGTTGACTGTACGTCTTTCCGGATCAGGTGTGCCGAATCCTTTCGAAGGAACTCTGACAATTCGTGTTCGAGAGAATCAAGTACCTCTGCAAAACTCGAGAGAGCTGAATGCACTCGCCGTTCAAGCTGTCGGCTCAATTGTTGAGACTTGGCAGCTTCTACAAAACGGACACCGTCAGCCTCACCTGGAGTGATAAGGGCTGAATGGTAATGCATGGCCCACTGTTGCAGGCGATCAAGTTGTGAACTCTCACTCATGCTCGCTTCTCCGCGATCAGGGATTGCATGAGATCAAACTCTTCCTTGATCGCAGCCATGCATTCCTCGACTGTCTTGCTTTTGGAAACCGGCGCGCGTCCTGTCATGAGGAAGGAGAAGATCTGCGCTGCCTCAGGAAGGACGCTCTTCGTAAGATCGGGTTGGAATTCGTGACGAGCGATCGCCTGTCCAAAAGCGAATATGGCAGCGTCAATGTGTGTGGTGCTCATGACCGTTCCTCCGCGCTTGTCGCCCGCGTCACGCCGGATGCCCAGGCGAGCAGGCGGATGGCAGCGCAGAGCGGAATGGCGATTTCAAGGAAGTGCAGGAGGGTCATGGGCGGGCCTCCGCAGCTTCTGCCACGCCGGGATCGTTGCCCCCGAACAGTTCCAACAAGGATTTATCGTCATTCGTCAGGAATGCTTCGATCTGCAGAGCAAGACGAATAAGGCCGAAACCGTTTATCGGCTGGCAACGCATTGCGAATTCGAGGGCAATTCGTCGGGTCTCGTTCATGGGCGGGCCTCCGTGGGGGTGCGTTCGAACAGGTCCGGACGCAGTTGCTCGCGGGGGATGCCGGTTACGCGTTCGACGGCAACAATCCTTCGCTCAGGAACCTTGGCCCATCGCAGGATTGAGGTATGGGATTTGAACCCGAGCAGCCGCGCTAGCTTCGCTGGCCCTCCGGCCCTTTCGACGATGTCTCGAATATGGGTCATGAAAGATATGTGCCCATGGGAGACATCGTCCGTCAAGGAAAATGTCACCGAAAGGCACACATGCTTTTCCGCGGTGCGGCAAACTTAAATCATGAGAGATTCTATGGGCAAAAGGCTCCTAGGCCTGCGAAAGGCTGTAGGATTGACGCAGGTCGAGGTGGCAGTAGCTACCGGATTAGGGCGACCCTACTTGTCTGTTCTGGAAAAGGACAAGAAGGAAGGGAGCGTTGCTTCAATCTGCGCTCTTGCAGATTTCTATGACGTTTCCGTGGACTATCTTCTTTGCAGAAGCCCTTCTCCGGCCCGCTCGACGAATCACGTCGCCAAGGACAGCGACGAGAGGGCTCTCCTGGATGCATGGCGCGACATAACAGATGAAGACAGGTCGGCGCTCAGAATCGCCCTGAGGAATGCGCGAATTGCGTCGCAGAGAGACGCTGCCTAAGGGAATCGGATCATGTCGTTCTGCTGATGCCATGCTATGCATTATGAGAACGAAACTAGAACATTTCAAGCGCGGGAACATTGCGGTTTGGTGAGGCGGTGATCAACTCACATGCAGAGTTTCTCTCAGAAAAAATAGAAAGACGCTACGAAAGAGGCGAGGGCTAATGATAGAAAAAAAGCCAACACTGACCAATACGCCCCAGAAGAAGACTTCATATCTTCAGTGGCCATTATTGGCGCCCCCTTGCAATGTCGTGGTAACATTTTCCTCGCGTTCCCCGCTAATTCTAACGAACTTCAATACCCACGTGAAAACTTGCCCACCATATAGCCACGGCGAGAATCGCTACTAAGGAGAGCGCCCATGTCGCGAGGAAAAAGGTTAGAAATATGGTTTTGGGGGTTCGAGGCGTTCGGATTGACCCTGAACACTGTCGGTGCGGTATTGACGATGATTGCATTTCAGGCGTCGTCCTCATCAATGCAGATACTGACCGAACCATATCCAATCGTCGACATCAACCCAAATCACCGGGGAAAGATAGTCTACCTCTGCGCGAACGGTCGAGCAATCATCAGGTCGACTACCGATAGCGTTGCACTCGGTACGTCGATGCCTTGCAGCGAAAAACAAGGGGCAAACGCTGTCTCTGTGGTTACCTCGGACTTTCCGATTCTGGCATTTTGGGGAGTACTAACTACGGTTTGTGGCTTTGTGGTTCAGGCTTTGACGTGTGTAGCGGCGCTCTTCAAAATCTTGAGGTCGACCTAACGTCGCCAGACTGAAGACACCCGGCCCAGCCGGGTTTCTTTTTATGCAGCAATGTCACCGAAGGGCACATTTTCTTGTTGACAGGGAATGTCACCCCTAGGCACATTGCCCCCATAACCACCGATGGGGAAGCCAGATGGCACACTTCATAAAGCTGACGTATGCGCAGAAAGACGATCTGACTGTGTACGCCAACATCGATAATATAACTCAGTTTTTCAAGTCGGGTGTGGGTTCGATCGTCGTGCTCACTAGCGTCAACGAGGATGGATGCTCCGATTACGTGCCGTCCGATGAAACGCCCGAGCAAATCCTTGCCCTGATCGCCGAAGCGCAGGGGGCGAAGTGATGACTGATAGCAACGAAGACGCCTTCGATAGGGCTTTCAATGTGTCGTCGCGAGATGCTTGGCATGATGTGCGTATCGATAGGGCGAGACAGACCCACGAATACCTGACCGATCTCGTAGAATCTTCGGACGCAATCGGACAATTCACCGTCTCTGAAATCATCGAATACTTGGACCGCTATCTCTGACCCCGCTTGACGCGACCCCGGTACGCCGGGGCCGAACAAGCCGGGTTTCCGGCCAGTGTTTCCAGTGATGGAGAGAGAAGATGGCAAATACGCAGGGGGCAATATTCGGCCCTTCAAATATGCCGCGCAATTTCAGCATGACGCCGAAAACGAGCATGGGGCTGCCTTATCAGAGGCATCTTGGTCATTCCGGCTCATGGTACGCGGGCGACAATTACTCATATGCTCTGGAGTGCGACAAAAAGACCGCCAAGAAAATCATGGCCGTCATCAAAGCTGCCGAGCGGAAGATCAATCAGGAACTTGCCAAGGTAAACGACACCGCGGCTTTCGACATGATCGAGATCGCCGGGTGCTTCGACTACCTGAAGGAAGCAACGCCGTCGGAGCAGGTCCTTGAAGAGAGGGCCGGGTGATGGAAGTCACACTGACAGCCGGAGAGGCGCTGGAGCTTCTCGACCGTATCAGATCGGTCAATGCCGCATCCAATAAGGTCATCTATGGGGCCGAGGGGAGCAGCGAAGTCGTCAGGACGGCGGCACGAGCCGCAAGCTCCAGCGTGTTTCTAACGCTCGCACTTCGCCGGGCCGGGATCGAGACACCGCTTGTTGGAACGGAGGCCGCACAATGACGATGGATGTCTCAACCCTGATTTTCTTCCACAAAGCGCGCGAATTCCGTGTGAAGCAATTCGATGTTTCCGCACATGAATTGTCGATCAATGTAGTAGCTAGAAGCGACTTTCGTAGTCCGTATGAGACCACAGTGGAGTTCAACATACTCAGCGGCGCGATGTCATCAAGTATGAACATCAGGCCGGATGTCGCACGAGAACTCGCAACCGCGCTGCTGCAAAGTGCTGCGGAAGCCGAGCGAGTTGCTGCGGAGATCGCACAATGACGCCCGCACAGCACGACCTCGCCAAGGCGAACGCAGTCCTCAAGTACCTACGCAACGAAGCCTGGGGGCTCGATGCGACCCCGCTCCGCAAGAGCCTCATCCAGCAGTGGGAGGCTCAGCGGACTGAGGCAGATCGACGGATGATTTCCGAATTATGGGAGGAACGCTCATGAGCGGGAAATGGACGCCGGGGCCTTGGAGGGCAGATTTGGGCGAAACTTACCGAGCTTGCGACCGCCAAAATCAGACTGTTGCATGGGCGACGTTTGTATTCTCGTCGGCGAAAGCAACAGTGCGCAGAGAGAGCGAGGAAGTGGCTGCAAATGCCCGCCTGATCGCAGCTGCGCCGGAACTGGCCGAGGCTTTGGAGGCGCTGGTCGAGGAAACGGCGGACATGCTGACGTGGGGTTGCGAACCTGATGTGATCAGGAACGCCCGCGCCGCGCTCGCCAAGGCGAAGGGAGAGGGGGCGTGAAAATATATCGCGACCTTGAGCAAGGCTCGGACGAGTGGTTGCAGGCCCGTTGCGGCATCATAACGGCCAGCATGATCGGAAAGCTCCTGACCAAAACTGGCAAGAGCAGTAAGGGTGAAGATACGCGCCGCGTTGTCTCTGATCTTCTGGCCCAGCGCATAACCGGCCTGGCTGATCCAGCCGTATCAAGCCGCACGCTTGAACGCGGCCACGAAGACGAGATGGAAGCCAAGCTGAAATACTCGCAGGAGATCGCGCCGGTCGAGGAGGTCGGTTTCATCACCGAGGATTTCGGCGGCGTGGTCATCGGGTATTCGCCAGACGGTCTCGTAGGCGATGACGGCTTGATCGAGTGCAAGTCGCGCCTGTCGGGCCTACAACTCAAGACGATCATCAGCTTGGAAGTGCCGAGCGAATACATGGCCCAGATCCAGACCGGCCTCATGGTCACGGGGCGCAAGTGGCTCGATTTCATCAGCTACCCGGCCATGGGCGGCGGCAAGATGATGGTCATGCGCGTCTATCCCGACCCGGCATTCCAGGCGGTTCTCCTTGATGCGGCACGCGAGGCAGAGATGGAAATCCGTCGCCAGCACGCTGAGTACGAGAACGCCATCAAATCAAACAAGGCGCGGTTTTTCGACACCGAACGCCGCGAAGAATTGGAGATCATTCTGTAATGGTCGATCTATCGAAAACCATCATCGCAAACAGCGATCAGCTCAACGCAGATGACCTTGCTGGCGGCCCGATGACTCTTGTGATCACCGAGGTTCGTGGCGGGTCGTCAGATCAGCCGGTTCTTATTTTCTATCACGGCAGCGGCAAGAAATCATTCCGACCGTGCAAATCCATGAGGCGCGTTCTGGCTGGCGTCTGGGGCAATGACGGCAAGACGTATGTGGGCAAAAGCCTCGTCGTGTTTCGTGACCAGACAGTCACGTATGGCAAGGAAGCCGTGGGTGGAGTTCGTATCAGCCACATGTCGCACATCGAGCGAGATGCTCAGGTCTCGCTTATCGTCAAGCAAGGCAGGCGTGGGCTCTACACGGTCAAGCCGCTGAAGATCGAAGTGCAAACCCAGGCAGACACCAAGGCGCATACAATCCAGGAAAAATACGCGTACTTCCTGCACAAGGCAGAAAAACCGGAGCAGGTCATCTCGGTTCGCGGAAAATGGAACGATTACGTCGCGCAGGCAGATGAGAACGGCAACCCGATCCCTGACGACCTGCAAAACGAAGTCGCCGAGATGATCCAGACGCGGCTCGATGAACTGGCCGCGAATTATGCCGGCCAATCTGACCCGGTGCCCGCATGACCCACCCCGGCGACGAGGAAATAGCGGACCGCCTGACGAGAGAGCAGGCGGCACAGAATGCAATACGCGCCCGGATAGCGGCGCAGGGACAGACGCAGGAGGCCGTGAAAGGCCGGAGCGTAGGGGGGTGAGAATGATCCATTATCACGGGACGCCAATAACTCCCATTGATGTCTTATATTCGCTTGCGGGGGCGCATTTCTGTGTTTCGCACGCCAGGCCAGAAGATATCAGACGTGTCCACGAAATCGGCCAGTCGGTGATGCTCGATAACGGGGCTTTCTCGAAATGGACCACGGGCAGGGATACGGATTGGCCCGCTTATTACGCATGGTCGGAAATGTGGCTTCATTGCCCATCGACTTGGGCAGTGCCGCCGGATGTAATCGACGCGGGGACGCAGGAGCAAGACGCACTTCTGAAAGAGTGGCCGCATGGCAAAGCGCAGGCCGCCCCAGTGTGGCATATGGACGAGCCTATTGGCCGCCTTCTGCGCCTCTGCGATGAGGGATGGAACCGGGTCTGCATCGGTTCCACGGCTGAATATCGCGTTGTTCTGTCTGAGATATGGGAGCGTCGCATGGATGACGCTTTCAATTCCCTCATGAAAACATACGGTCGTATACCGCCTCTCCACATGCTCCGTGGGATGCAGCTCAGCGGCAAACGTTGGCCGTTCCTATCGGTCGACAGCACGGACGTTGCCCAGAACCACAACCGACCACAAAACACAGCCGCCGCAATGGTTCGCCGCTGGGATGCGATGCAAACGCCTGTCAGATGGACCCCAAGGCCAGACACCCAGATCCCAATGAATTTCTTTGGAGACGTCGCATGACCCACGAACAGAAGCCGAAGAGCGCGGAGTTTCGGACGCGGGAGGATCAGTATAATGACCCTCGGTTCAAGAGAGAGCTTGAGTGCGAAATCCATATAGCCACTGGCTGTCGAGTAACCGTTTACGCTGAAGAACGGCCTACAGGTTTTACCGAGGATAGCACTTATGATCGGTGGTGCAGGCATTGGTCCTCGGTGACTTGGCGTTATCCGGTTACACGTTTCGTCTCTGTTGACGAAATAGAGAAGGCAGTTTTGGAAGCCGAGGCCCGAGGCGCGGCAGAGCAGCGCCGGAAGGATGGCGAGGGGGCGGGGCCGGTTGGGCGCGTCACAGGGCATTGGGCTGACGGAACGCCAATGTTCGACAGTTGGGACACTGCCAAGCCCTTGCCACTTGGCGCGTTCGTGTATGACCGCCCCGCCACCGTCGCCGCGCTTGAGGCTCGGGTGAAGGAGTTGGAGGGGGCTTTGAAAGAAGCCGCATACGCGCTCGAACGGGTGAAGGATGGGGAGCGTGGCGGGTACAACGCCCGCAACGGTAAGTTTGTCTCTCTCCAAATGAGCGACGGTGAACGCGGCGATATCATCCACAGCGAGGTCACAGAAGATTGTGAGCGCGCGCTTGTAACGGTGCGCGCAGCCATCCGCGAGGGAGGCGAGCATGGGTGATATCGATGCAAGTCGAACGGATGATATCGTCTGCCCCTATTGCGGACATGAGCATGGCGATAGCTGGGAGTTCGACCTTTCCGGTTCCG
>Ga0157365_10001303_pt1 | contig 10330 bp, 19 predicted proteins | sample AttsexASBM3_FD_111478 | JGI IMG/M metagenome (GOLD analysis project Ga0157365, IMG submission 111478) | Fungus gardens microbial communities from leaf cutter ant in Ribeirão Preto, State of São Paulo, Brazil - Atta sexdens ASBM3 | ecosystem: Host-associated > Fungi > Mycelium > Unclassified ... | reverse complement strand
TCTCCTAATTTTTTCAAGATTCCTGGATTGATAACATTTCAAAATTCTTAAAGCCTAGCCCTTTAACTGTGACTGCCAATCGGCAGACATATCGCCCACTATCTAGGCAACCCCAATACCCTGCATATGCGGCATACAGTCAAAATCGCCCATTGCCGCATCCACGCTAAGGATTTTACATAAGTTTAATTGAAGGTGATTAGACAGAAAATAAGACAGCGATAAGACAACAGTTAGTAAATAAAAAATGTGTATAGTACATATGCGTTGATTCAAGAGGCTCTTCAGCGATTCAGGTGAGTAACGTCAATATAACGAGCTGTGGCGGCGATCCGGAAATTGGTTGGTACAACCGTGTGCCTAAGCATGTCATATCAGCTTTTATGGGTGATAAGCTCATGGAGGGACGTACTCGTAATATTGCTGAACTCCTGCACCGTCCATTGCAAGGACGTCACCCTGTGTGATGCTTCAATCGGAAAATTCTCCACATAATCGAACAAGACTTACGTGTCGGAGAACAAACGAGATCGCGATATTGCGTTGAGATCCTGAGTCCGTGTGTTTGGCCAACAACCGAAAATGCATCAAAGCTGGGGACCCAAGCGACAGGCCGGCAACCAGTGGACCCAGACCAACTTCACTATCTGTGTGGAACTGCAAAGCAACATGCCTCAGATTCTGGACAATTATCCCATAGAGAAGCATACCGCCATCCTCTGTCGCTCCATATATGCAGCACTTGAGTCAATTGAAGTGAGAAAGGTCATGTACGGCTCAAGTAGTCGGAGACATTCACCTGAGAACTTCATTAAAATGTGCATCTTTACCAAGTACCAGATTGACTCGGGCTTCGATGAGCTTACGCGCTCTCACAATAACGTCGGGAACTTGGTCAAAGGAGAGTGTATTTTCCGTTCCGCCAACATACTATCAATTATAAGCAAGATGGTCTTCGTGTAAGTCATAGTTTACCTGGTAAGGCACACCAGCTAGCCACATGACATAGTTAATACTCGATTATCTTAGAGATGGTAAAGATTACCCACCGTTCTGTGAAAAGTAATTTGTCAAGAGTGTACCACGACCTGTAAGAGGGTCAGAGGGACAAGCAGACACCAGAATTCGAATTACATTTGTGCTGAGATCTTTTAGACAGGGCCTTCCTGAACATTGATGGTACTCACAGCTCTCAGAGGCCACCTTCGGAAAGGTAATGCACCTTTTAAGGCCTGTATCTGATAGTCTTGAAAGATCGTGTCCGCTTCCTGATTAAAACGTAGATGTCCAGTCTTGATATGATGAATCCGGCCGCTTCATGCAAATTAATTCCAGTACCTATGGTTTTATAGGTATATTGCCCTTACCGAGATCCAGGGAGCTCGTATGTAAAGCATTGTATGGTATTCTCAGTATCTCCAGGCACGAGCTGGAAGGTTTTTACTGGTAAATCCACTATTCCTATAGAAGAAATGAATAGTCGCTTCAAAGAACAGACACCCGGCTTACCTGAGTTCTCTGCAATGTAACACTGTTGATAGGGTACGGGAAGTGTCAGGTATAAGAATTCTGTCGCAGGTCGTACTGTTCCTCGGACTGGAAGTACAGCCTGTGGGATTATCAAGCAACTTGTAGCCAAACGAAGCATGCAAGAGGATTATTTACTTACTTTGCAGTGCATGCATTCCCAATATTCCCATTTGAATCTGATAAATCAGAATCAACGTCTAGTAGTACCATGACGATCACGATAGGACTCACCGACTCGATAGTCGTCCACAGTCCCTGCAATGCCAACCCCTAGTATATGCGTAGTCGGTCGTGAGTCCTTGGGAGATGGGGAGAGGTGGCTCAGGTGCTAATTCTTCTGTTGGGATAGCCAAAGAATGATTAGGTGCGAGCTTGAGAAATTCTGGATTGTATTCGAGTTCCTCCGGTAGGGGGAAGCCCTTTTCATCTCGCCAAAACCAATTGCACTCTGGTTCCAGACAGGTCCACGTAAGAGCATAGATATGAGGCGAAGCCTGATGACACGCTTTACAAGTTCTCGAGATATCCTTGATATGCTCAAATTCGCCAATGCTGTCTGTATTGTGAGAGCTAGTTCAATTAAAATGGCAAAAGTGACCTTTGATCTGCCTGGAAGTCTACGTCCATATCCTCCTCAGGAGCCTCAAGTAGACTATCTTCTCGAAGACATTGATTGATGGAGGCATTGGAAGACTTTGACCACCATGGCTCTCCCTGTTTGATTTAAACATCCTGAGTCTATGCGATATGTCAAAGGTAGAACACACCTGGCTTTCACACCATTGGAATGCAAACTTGTATCGAACAACACGCCCTCGTTCATTGTCCGCCAACTGATACTCCGCTGATGTCAATCAGTTTTTCCATTCGGGAAAATCGGACATGCTTCTTACCCCAAGCGTGAATGATAGTATAGAAGCCAAGAACAGCGTATGTAACGCCTTTGGACCCAAGATCATATGGGAAGAGAGCATATTTGTCATCTATCAGAAGAACAAGGGGACGTCGAGAACGGAAGTTCGAGAGTAATGCCTGAACAGATTTATCCTTCGCGAGTTGGTCTTCCGCCTCCTGAGCAACACTTTGCCTGTGGTGAGTGTGTATGCTCTGCGCCTTTCCACCGCTATAAAGGGTTATGAATAAAGACTGTACGAGTAATGTGATATTCACCCATGAGAGATGATAAGCTTTCCACCATATTCGAATTTATCACGCCTGTCGGAGGTCAATCTCTAGAATAGCAAGATCATTTTGGAGTCCCAACCTTGCAGAAAATGCGCTAAGCAGGTATCCTCTAGTGACATTACGGGCGTGATAAACGCCTCCTTGATAGCTTCGAAACCAGTCGAAGGACTCGCAAACTTCTTGGCGAGACTGCCACAAAAAATGAGCTCATTGTACAAGAGGACGATGATAATCTTACTTGGGCCCAAATTGGAGGATAGTTGTCGAGAGGGGATTTGACAGAGGACATTGGAGGAACAATTTCCTCACAGAACTCAATCCCTGGATTTTGGATGCCAGAGACTAGTCCATCTCCTACCGATTCCTGAAGCCAGTTACGAAGGGGAGGCAACTCTATTGCTTCGTCGGATGCCTTTTCGCTAACGGGGATCTCTACAATAGGCGGAGATATCTCAGGGACCGAGTGTCGAGCGGAAATACGGTCATTTGATGGGCTGTCTGAGTTCTTGATCCGTTCGCGCTTGAGATCAGGTTCTTGAGCGGTGACGTCCGAGTGGGTATAAATATCTCGGGGGAAATCTTTGGCGCTCACAATGGGATCGGTCTCAGGTAATGTAGGTACTAGTGTTGTTGGCCTGCGACGCTTCTCTTTCTTTCGGTTCTCTCGAGAGGGTGAAATGGGTGTATTTTTCCCCTTGCGATCAGCTGCCGTTTGTTTTTGACACCTGCTGTCTGGTCGGCCACGAAACTGATTACCCTTAGTTTTCTGAGGGTCCTTCGACTGCACTCGGTCCGAAGATGTCTGTAGTCGACATGCAGAGCGTGGGGGTGTTTTTCCGACGTCCGAGAGCCCACAGTGTGGAGTAGGTTTGGGCGTCAGGATATCGGCCCGTCCATTGGTGGACTTCTCAATCCTCCGGCGCTTGTGTCCTGTATTCCCATCTATTGGCCTCCCCCTCTTCTTCCCTTGTACTTCTGACTTTTCTATCGTTTCCCTAGAAAATTGAGGAATTGGCTCTGGAAGTCCAAGGTTTCGTCGTTCCTCCCTGACAAGCTGTGAAGCAAGATCATGGTCATTTCTGCAAAGAGCCCTCTGAACATTGACGAAGCATCTTATTAGCCGATCTGTGACTTCGACTTCTTGAGTTAGCGCAAAATTCTTCCCTGGATTGAATGCCAAGTCAACCCAGGGCCGCAGTTCTTTCTAGACGTGGTCTCAGAGAAGAATCAAAGCAGGAATGGTTGGAAAACAAACTTTGACGTTAGAAAAATGATGCAAGTCAATCAAGCTGTCCATTCGTTTTCGAGCTCGATCCCTAGGTAGAGGTTCTGCTTTCCATATCTCGAATATCCCCCGATAAATCATTTTGACTAGTAAACGGTCGTCCCACGTTTTCAAGTGTCCAATGAATTCCAATCTCAGAGTAAGCTGGTCCATGGGTAATACTTGAGCACAAAGGCGAGAGGCAAGAAATTATAACAGTTCAACAAGACTCAGCGCCACATGCCTTGACTAACGCCTGACATTGTTTGTCATGGAAACAATTGCAAATCGCAACAAGCGCTTCCAGCTCTGCCACAGCGTATGTAATGGGCAATAGAATATGGCCTCACGAATGGTTCAATAATAAACGAGAGAAATTATTTCGAAAGAGCATGCTGCAGTGCCTCATAAACCTCAACCTCAATCCGTGCCTCCGCCTTATCAGCCTCAGAACCAGTCCCAGAAGCAACCTTGTTTGCCTCTGCGAGTCCTGTACGCACAGCCTAATGTTCGGGGAGACTCCAGTTATACAAAAATCACCCATCGAAGCAGCTCACCTCAATAGAAAAATCCTCAAGTGAAGCACCCTCAACCGCGTTTATGGTAAGCTTGTTATTAGGGTGTACAGTCGCAATCCCACCAGAAACTGTGCATTCAAAAGGATGCGTTAGCTTTTCGGAAATGGAAATCAAACAACATACTGAAGAATTTTTGAGATCCCGAGTTTTCGATGACTTCAACAACACCAGAACTCAAGGGTTCGATTGATGGAACATGATTTGACAAGATACCCATGTCACCAGACTCAGCAGGAATGTTTACCTGAACAACATTTTGAGAGGAGAAGATAGTCTTATAAATTCACAGACAACCTTATGTTAGTCAAGCCATCGCAGCCGTAAAAGATACCTGAAAGATATCTGAATACCCACTTTGTGAGGGAGGACCAGAGAAAGTTTGAGCTTGTCACTGACTTCAGCATAACCACGTCTTGCGAGTGCAAAACTAGTCGTTGCCCGGCGCGCAACAGAAAGAAAACGTAGTGAAGACATGAACTCTATGAGAACTCGTGATGGCCGTGAATTTGCGGAGTCATGTCCACGGATTCTGCCGCCATATTCACACGATATATAATAATACATATAGAGAATGAATCAGATTACAGTCCAATAGAACCTTGGTCCTTGTTTCCTCCAGTATAATCCTCGGGTAGAAGAGTCGGTTCCAGTCGGACTCCACGTTCACTGGGTAATGGACTGAGTAATTCCAATTGCTCCAGTCCGGGTTCACACTCACATTTCATCCACAGCAACCAACAGATCATAATTAATTTCTTGTGAAACTACGGAATTAAACTCATAGTGTGGGTGTGAACGCACAAAGTTACGGATCCATGTAGCGGTAGTTTCCAGGGAGCCTGTTGCATCGGTTTGAGCTAGAAGGCAAAAGCAGAATGGCAAGAACGCTGACCATTAGCTCGACGTCTTACTAGATTGAGGTATCGTTCAATTCTTGCCAGAGCTTCTGGCTCTATTTCTATGGTGTCAAGATATGCAGAAACCAGGCCAAGAAGACCCGGGAAATTTACTCCCTTTGAAAACTTGTTATTCAAGCAGCATAGGGATTTTACAAAAGATAATCACCTTCCCGTTCATGATCTCATCCATAGTCATTTCTTCGTACTCATCTGTGATGGGTACATTCAATTCTCCATTTACAGGGGGACCAGGAGGCGTGAAACAATTGCCGAGTTTCTTCTGCTTCGGTATAGAGCCATCTAACAGCGAGGAGCTTCCAGAACAAAGAGAAGCGGCACTGCTCGCGACACTACGGTCGTGAGGATAGACATCCTTACGGAAGTAGAATCTACCCGAGCGTCTGGCATCTCTCAACTGGGCCCGTTGCATGTTTTCATCGACCTGAGGAAAAAATTGAAGACTACAAATGCTCATGCAGTTCGAGACGTAAATACCTTTGAAATGGGCACGTAGAAGTTAAGGTTAAAGTAAAGGATTGCACGCGAAAGAAGAACGACAAAGATGGCGAATGCAGCATTCTCAAAGTCTGTTAGCTGGACCTCCATGCTTCTGAATTCAACCCGCCATCCTATCGATGAATTAGGTGGAGGTGGTTTAAATCGCAATGTTTGCCAATTGGTTGATTGGATATTCTGAGTCATGTGTGTCAGGATGTCAGGCTGACGGTAACTGGGATGAGAAAACCATACCTCGAAGTGGTCGCTGCTGGAGGTATCATCCTGTTCAATCGTTTCAGAGAAAATAACAAGAGGATCGCGAATGAAAAGATGTGCGATATGTTTGGATAGCAGCTCATCGAGTCCTGTTTTTACCTAAGATGCAGGTAAAACAATCAAGACTATGTCGCACCATGCTTCCTGAGCCTATCATATATCTCCGCATCAAAGGGAACCTCGGTATCGTTGTATTCTGGGCGGTTCATCCACTCAGAGGAGAGGTAAAGGTCAACGCTGTCGTAACGCGACTTTGGAATCCTAAATCGGTTGTCTTTGAGCTCCTGTGGTTGGTTGATCGCGTTAAGAAGCAACCTAAAACAACAGACTATCAAAATCAACCTTCAATCCCCGTTCTTCTTCTGTGCGATCATCAACACTACCAGCAATCACATTCCATCGGCAATCAACGTCTGCAAGGTAACCTCGCCAGACCGGACTTGCAGCCGTCAGGGCAAGCTGCAATATAATTAATGAGTAGATAAAACCGACGCTGGTGAAACACACAAGAATGGGTCCAATTGGAATCAGGCCGTCATATAATCGACGGGCATCCGCCACATTACAAGCTTGGAAAGTCAATTGCAAACAACAGCATCCCATGCCAAAACCCATTGCATCTAGGTATATATGATCTGGGAGAGCAGCGCCACTTTTGGCCTCTTTGTAGTTCGTCAGCGTAGGCCATTCCTCCAGACTGTATTTGACCACATACCGAGATCTTCTGGATAGACATTACGATCCCAGGGGATAGTAGGATCGATGAATGGTTGGGTTGTTTTCTCATCAAAGAATATTGGCAGGTTGATGGCGACCTTGGATCCGCGGCGAGTTCGAATATTCGCCGTGAGCGTACTGTATTGATTTGTTAACCTTTGCATGATGTATGACAAAAAAGGTGGCCCAGCATACGGGAAACGTGCATGAGGATTGGTGATCTGCTCGGGCAGGAAGAGACTGTGACTTGATACAGCATTGGAGGGGTCATGGCCAGGCTCCGTGAACTGACCCTGAACACCGAGGAGAGGAAAGGAGGTGACTGTTACGGGGATTTCATTGGCCTTCAGATGTTTCCGGGCAAGGGTTCGCCTCAGCAAGAGTTATTTTGAGTCGCATCTACCTTCAGTAAAGGCTACCTACCGGTATCGCATATTACTTTCGACAGACAGTAGGTCGGGTATTGAGCCAGTATATGGAGAGCCAGGTGTTGATTCTAGCATGTAGCGGCCGTACTCGGGGTGAAATTTCGGGATCGATACACTGCAGGGAGGAAATGATAGACACAATATGACACAAAAATACGAACGCACTTGTCTGGGTGATCTACGCAAATGACGTCAACTATTTCGCTCAGCTTTGCAAGGATCTCGGTTTGACGCAGAGAAAGTCTAGCGTTCTTCTCTTTGTTGTCAAGGGAAATGACCATGTATTCGAGCTTGGAGCATGTTAACCTCAAGTGAAGTGATTGGATATACAGTGTACCTCGTCCCCCCACAACAGCTCATCGCCATGTCTATCCTTGAGGCGATCCCAGATATGTAGAAACTGGGTGATGCCATGATTGCGCACATGGTCCGCATACTTAAGGGTATCAGCCCAAGCGAGGGGAGTTCCGAGGATGAGCAGGCCCATGGGTGCAGTTTAGTCCGTTTAGTTTGAGATTGATTAGTAGATTAAAGCTATTTGTAAATGGTTTTATAATTTTGGCTTTGTCATTGTAGTATCTCTGGCTTGATCCCACAAAACCTCCTGAGTCAGCCTTTGTATCATTTGTGCCACAAATCACGCCATAGCCTCTATTCTGATTTTGGTCAGGGATATAATCTAGATCAACCATTTGCTCCATTTGTAGCCCACTTCAAGCATATCTTGAGTGCAAGGAGAATATGACGGAGCGATCGTGTCCATGCATCCTCTTGATTGAATTGTAATTTGACCGAAACATCACCAATCCGATCCTTGGTAATTCTGCAAGAAAGATCATTCGTGAATTCCGATCCCTTGGAAAGCAGGACTACTCACTGGTGAGGAAATTCAACATTGGTATCTTGGGATTTGATATAGTCAATGAGGTGCTTCAAGCAGTCAAGGAATGCTACCATCGCAAAGTCAAATCGACGGTTATGCAATAAGCGACCAAAATGTAGATCTCCAGAACCATATAGTTCATATGTTGCCTTGTCACCAGTGGTTTTTTCTATGCGGGAGAACGAGCCCATCGGAACTAGGCGATAACTTCTTGGTGGTAAGCGGTGGTGCTCCCTGATTGACCGTCAGCGTACTTTGAAAATGTATAGTCCAACTTTCTGGTAATGGTGTACAATAATAGTAGTGCTTGGCCCCAAGCAGCGTTGATTTCTGCCCATTCAACCTAGTAAGTGTGATTGAGTGTATCGGGCGCTTGCAATCAGAGCTCCACTTACGGGCACCCCAGGTACACGCCCAAGACGTAATCCATTAATGGTTCCGAACACGCCATCATGGCCAATGCAAAACGCATCATTGTAGACGTTTGTCCGCTCAAGCTTCTCCAAAGTGGCAACATCCGCAGCGTATGCGGCTCTGAGCGAAGCCAATTGGGCAGTCTGGTGTTCAGCTAGGAGGAGCTGATCATTATGTTGCCTCCAGAACCTGTAATTGAGAGGATTAACGAAAGAACAAAACAGACGGAAATGCCAGCTCACTCAGCCTCTTCAGCTTCAAGGGCTTTCTCATCCAATTCCAGTAAACGTGTCTCCTCATCAAGTTGTTCTCGTTCTCTTTCCGTCTCTTTCAACTGGTCAATTGCAAGCCGTTCCTCACTCTTTAGTCGCTCTATCTTCTTTTCTGCTTCCTCTTTCGTGAGACCTTGCGCTTCACGTTCCTTTTCCTTTCTAATTTCTTTCTCAAAGGCGATGTACCCATCTCGCTCTTTCTTGGTTTCTTCTAGCTGACGGTTGAGAGTCTTGAGTAGAATTTGAGTACACTCAGCACAGAGCGGATGATCAATGTCTGTCTTCGTGGACAAGAGGTTAAATAGCCGTGCTGCTGACCGTAAATGATGTGATAAAGGCGAGGGGGAAGTCTGATCAGGGTCGTATTGTGCCAGTGAGGGAGGGCTAGATATTTCCCGAGGCGCTAAGGCTGGCTTCCGAAACTGTGTTTGTGTCACTGGAGACGAGGGAATATGGCGTATGACGCTATCCTGTAGTAGCACGAACGACTCATTGGCGGTGCGCTCTGGCTGTTTACCTTGGGCACGCAAAGACCGTTTTGATTTATTCACATCCAGGGAGCCAGATCCAGTACCTGTCGATCGCTCCCAAACTGCCTTGACATACAGGGGGGCAGGAAGCTGGGCAAGCTTTTGCTCGTTAGTCAGATGTCGTGTGCGTTGGGTTGGAGAAACCGGTAGAGAAGCAACAACAGTATCATAGGCAGACGGTGCAAGATCTATCAGAGACGCATCTGGCTAATGCCATAAATCAACGGTAAAGTACAGCATAATAAACAAAGCAATGTACATACCTGTAGCAACTCTTTACATTGTTGACATACCAAGCCGGAGCTCATTGCAGCTGGTAGATATGTGACTGGATGTGACAAGATGATTAAACTCGGAAACTGTTTGTATCAAAGGATCACTTGCTCGGTCCACTCTAGATTTTCATTTCCTCTTAAACGGCTGTCTGCACAATATGATCACCTCTATAAGACAATGCAAACAGCATCATTCAATAGCCCTTGTGCAGCCCGTGAGCTGCTCGTAAGTGAACGAAAACTCCACAAGTTTCGTTTCTCGCATTTTACATGGCGATCGTAACACATGTTCAACACGTCCTCGAGGATTCAAAAAGCTGAGTGTCTGGCAGCATGACGACCTCCAGCTCATCAGCACTGCAATTCCCTAGGTATACTTGCTCTTCATTTATCCCTCCCTTGTATGTATTCACCATTGGCCGAGTCTCTAGGATGTCCACTCGTGCTTTCGCTCTTATCATTGGCATCGACCACTACAAATCTGGTAATATCTGGAATCTTCATTCCTGTGTTGACGATGCCAGGCGCATCCAGTCCTGGTTGGTCAACGACCTTGACGTTCCCGATGATCAGATTTGCAT
>Ga0157365_10001302_pt1 | contig 10335 bp, 14 predicted proteins | sample AttsexASBM3_FD_111478 | JGI IMG/M metagenome (GOLD analysis project Ga0157365, IMG submission 111478) | Fungus gardens microbial communities from leaf cutter ant in Ribeirão Preto, State of São Paulo, Brazil - Atta sexdens ASBM3 | ecosystem: Host-associated > Fungi > Mycelium > Unclassified ... | reverse complement strand
CTTCGTCACCTTCTGGTCGTATGACTTCCCCTGTACCTAGGAAATCGACTTCGTCCAAAGAGAGCCATGAGAAGTTGAAGGAGCCTGGTACGAAACATTCTAGGTTGAATGTAAGTGTTTAATAATCGCTTGTTGCTAGAGAGATCTTCATTTTTATTTATTTTTTGTCTTTGTAGATGCTATTTTCGTTCAAACAGAAGAAGAAAAATAAAAATCAAGAAACGTTGGCCTCTCCCGCGATACCGATTTCTTCATCTTCATCTCCTCCCCCACCGGCTGATGGGTCAGGGATAAAGACATCGGCTCGCGATGACGATGAGGCTGTGGTGCAAATTCTTGGAATGGGATTTGAGAGGGAACAGGCTGTTCAAGCCCTTGAGAAAACTGGATATAATGTTCCTCTGGCGATCAACAGTCTTTTGCAATGATGTAATCCGTGTGGAGGTTCAAAAAAGTTATGATACGTTCCTCGTTTTTATTATTCTTATATCGGATCTCTCTCTCTCTCTCTGTGTGTGTGTGTGGCTTTTCGACCGTTGACAATCCTTTCTATTCATTTATCTCACCTTGTTCTAACACACTCTCTCAGCCTTCTTTGATTATGCGTGGGCTCTTTTTTTGAGCTTGAAAAATTCCGTTCGTTTTTTTTTACAAGGACAATTTGATTTTGACCGTTTGATTGGAGAATTTCTCCAATTCATTTTTGATAACATCTTAAGTGATTAGGTGTGATTTTCCTTGTTTCTGCGTTGTTTACAGATGATGGAAGAGTTCATGATTATGACGTATAACAAGATATCTTTCCCAGCAATCAGTATGGTTGTGAGTTGTAACAGCGGATAGAAGTATCTTGGAGATATCAATCAAGGACAAATAAACGTCTTTCCACCTTGCTCAAGTACTAATTGATTTACTCTTCAATGTCTTCTCGTATAAATGCTGGAGGTTGGCTCCAAGGCAAAACAGTGAAGAAGTCTGCAGCTGGCACGTCTGGTCATACCCGTTCCTCGACTCCTCAGCAGGTTCAGAGTACCTCGACAACTATATTCGGAGGTGGTGTTAAAGACCCTTCTGGAAGAGTATCAGAATACTTTGTAAGGTTCTCTATACTGAGACCGATATAAACGACTTCCTCATAGCTCGCCAGTCAATGGAAGACCAATGTCCCGTTTGTAAGAGTGACCGATACTTGAATCCTAAATTACGTTTGTTAGTAAGTTCATGCTACCATAAAATGTGAGTAATCTCGACCACTCGTTGGTGTGTCAAAAGTCATCCCTTTGTTTTCTTCTTGGTTGTAGGTGTGAATCATGTATAGATCGGTTATTTACACTAGGTCCCGCACCTTGTCCTCTATGTAACAAAACTCTACGCAAGTTGGCATTCACACCACAAACGTTTGAAGACTTGGGAGTGGAGAAGGAAGTTGCCGTACGACGACGAATGGCCAAAGAGTTGAGAGAGAGATCTTTTTGTGCAAAACTATTGTAATGATATTGTTTCTTTTCTTGTCCAGGTTCAATAAACGGAAAGAAGATTTTGTAGACCTCCGCTCATACAATGATTACCTCGAAGAAGTCGAGGATATCAGTATGTTCTTATTGTCCCTTTCTCATCTTGTGATCAAGACCTTGACAGTATTCCAGCTTTCAATCTCATCAATGATATTGACATCCCCGAGACGGAAATTCGGATAGCTCGATATCGAGCAGAAAATGCAGCCCTTATCGAACTCAACATCCAGCGTGATGAAGCTTATGCTCATCAGCTCAAAGAACAGGAAGACGCAGAGCGCAGAGAACGAGAGTTCCGAGCGCAAGAACTCAAAAGAGAGGAAGAGGAAGAACGCGAAGAGCGAGAGAAAGGCAAACGAGAAATTATTGATAAATTAGAAACCAGTAACAAGGATGCTGCAAAGGTAATCAAACAGACACGAAAGAATGCTCTAAAACGCAGTCAAGCGCGCTCGGTATCATCCCAAATCATGAGCAACTCGCAGTTGCTGAGATCGAGGGCGGCACGGAGCACCAATATACCCGACGTGCCACACATCGCAATACAAGACAACTACTATGCTTACGGAGACAAGTTCACGATGCCACCCGAAGGGTATCACGATTTCTTGAGTGAAGCAGTGAGAAAGGACAGAGAAGGGATCATGCGCGGTGGGGGATACAAGGTAGAAGAAGCCTGGGAGCGAGCTCTTCGCAGTGCTGTCGCTGCACTAGACCTTCCACCTCGATCGTCATCTCGGCTAGATCAGGGTAGGGATATGGCTATGACTCCCTAGCTTGATTTACCATGTATACACCATTTTTAGTTGAGCCGTTCAAACCCTGTGGATAGAGGCGAGCTTTCTGTGATTCGTTGACTTTTGACTACTTTACGGGCTAATCTTTCCTCCTCGCTCAGAGGTGCTCGCAGAGGAACATATAACACCTGATATTCTGTATTCGATCTGGTATCGGAAATGAGAGATTAGAACGACTAAACGTCGGAGACACACACCTAAGTTGATGCGATGTCAATTTGAAAGCCTTCTGAACTTGATGAGCATCTGGTCTAGGATTACGTTCAGACCTGTGGGATGAATCCTTTTTCTTTTTAAATTTCAGATGCGAAATGAATTTTGCCTTTCTACCACCCTCTTGATTGTTCGTGGTTTTCTCGGGCAGGAACAATTGTTCTCTAGCAAGCTCTTTTTCCGAGGGTGTCAATAGGTCCGCCAACGTTATGGGCCTCTTGTGAGTGTTAGCCGCTCGATCATCATCCACCTGGGTTTCTGCGGTACGTGTGCTGCCAGATCCAGTTGTGGATGTCTCTTTTGAGCCATCATCATCGTGTAGGGCATGGTAAGATGACCTTCCAAAGCTACGCAGTGCGAAAGGGAGGATACTGCAGCATCATGAGATTATGCTGTAGTTCGAGTCAAGACATGGACTCACCGTCCTGTGTCGAAGGTAAGAAGATGGACAGAGCCGTCAACGTCTTGTTGATATCCAATTATGATTCGAGAGTGACCTCTATGTTGTAAGATGACCGGCATCAAATGCGTTGCAGAAATAGGACTTGTTTTGCCCAACACATCGTTGACATTTGTGTACTTCGCTCCCTTTGGATCATGGGGCTTGAAATACTGAATCATCCATTGAATGACGGCGGCCGCACCTGTTGGCCCATGTGGCTTAGCTGGGAAAATAGATACGAAATTTTATGGAACTTACAGCTTTCTTGGTCTTGAAACTCGTCGAAGTCTACTAATTCAGCTCTAAGTCATCGATTGGAAACTTTTCATTCCATATACGGCAATTCCTTACGGTATTCCTCGATGCGACAAAGCAATATAAATTTCTAGCAATCGTAAGACCCAAGGTCGAGGCTAATTAACGGTTTTGTCGCACCAGCGGTACCTATCCACTTGCTTGTGTCAATTATCTTGTCTTGTAACTCATTGCGACCGACGTCATCGAATCCTGATTTAATGTCAAGTTTTGTCAAGAGAGAGGAGTAAAGTGTCTTGCCGTCGTCCCAGGCAGACTGTATCCAGAGCTGAAGGTTGCGTACGCTTGGACTAGGAGATGCATTGAGCAACGAGAGATAGGGAGGTTAATGTTGTTGTTCCATAAGACCAGTGCATAGCATCATGAAATTGAGGTACCTTTTTCGCCAGTGTATCAAAAACTGTCATAGAAACTTGAGAAACAGGTGTGCTTACCCACATCCCCATTGCGCATCCCAAAACTCCTTGCTGATATGAACGACTTTCTCGTGACAAAGGACTGCCTTTATGACCTTCCCATTGATGCAAAGCGTATCTAGTGACTGCCTAATGAGTGGCATAAGACCTGTGCGTGTGTGGGAGTTTCAATTAGATCTAGGAGAGAAAAGCATTGGCATATCACCTGGCGTATAATTGCGAGGAGGTGGAATACCGAGGGAAGGATGCCAAAACACATCATTCTCGAGCTTCTTACCCAAATTCTTCCAAGGCTTATGATTTAACTTATCCTTCCCTGTGGCACTCTGTCGAGACGATTCGGCCCTGACTCCAGTAGTGACGCTTTCGTTGTCAAAAGCAAGGAAGTGAGCCTCATAGTGATCTTCGCGTTGAGATAATACGAGAGCTTCAATGTTTTGCGAGCAAAAGCCACATACCAGTTCGTCTGACATGTATTGGTCCTAGATATCAGGTAGATATCAGGTCCTTCAGACATGACCACGTGATAGCGACGTAAGCTATAGATGAACTCTGAATGTGACGCGTCCTGGTAATATTGCTATATTGATTCATGTCTAGATCCTACGATCGAGGTTCGTTCAGTCTACAATCATTGTATACTCATTGAAGCTTTGAATTTAGCTCTTACCGTCTTTTCCCCTGATGGCCATTTGTTCCAGGTGAATAAACTATATTTCAAGAAATCAAGTTGCACACTAATAGTAATTCCAGGTCGAGTATGCACTTGAGGCCGTACGCAAAGGAACATGTGCTGTGAGTTTAGTAGAACTCGAAACATTGCACCTCACTAAATTTTACCATCAAGGTCGGCGTCCGAGGTAAAGATGTAGTTGTGCTTGGTGTTGAGAAAAAGTCGGTTCTGCAGCTTCAAGATCCGCGCACAGTGAGGAAAGTTGTAATGTTGGATGACCATGTTTGCTTGGCTTTTGCAGGTACAATTCACTCTGCATGCCCTCTGACGTTGCTCAAAGATTTTTCCAGGTTTGACCGCTGATGGCCGCGTCCTCATTGATAAAGCACGCGTGGAGTGCCAAAGCCATCGCTTGACCGTTGAAGACCCCGTCACAGTAGAATATATTACAAGACATATTGCTGGTATTCAGCAAGTCAGTACGTTCATCCTTGTCATTTCATTTTGACTCAAATCAGATAGCGGTACACACAATCTGGAGGCGTCCGACCTTTTGGTATCTCAACACTCATAGTCGGATTCGATCCGCATGACAATAAGCCTAGACTGTACCAGACAGAACCAAGTGGAATCTATAGTGCTTGGAAGGTCAATTGGTTTATTTGTGATAACAGCAGACTCTTACTTTCACTATTAGGCCAACGCCATTGGACGATCATCTAAGACTGTGCGAGAGTTCCTTGAGAAGAACCACAGAGATGACATGACAAGAGAAGAAAGCATAAAGCTTACTGTCAAGAGTTTGCTGGAGGTAGTCCAGACTGGAGCTAAGAACATAGAAATTAGTGTAATGGAGGGATATAGTAAAGTGACGGTATGTCAAGCCATTGTTTATTGTTGCTGGTTTGGCTCATCCATCTTGCCAAAGAACATGGAACTGGCAGAAATTGAAGCGATTGTCTCAGAGATAGAAAGAGAGAAAGAGGCCGGTCAGTGGTCCATCGTCATTTCCAGTCTTCTGATTCTCAACGACTGTTCTCTCAGAGGCCGAACGCAAGAGGTCGCGATTGGCAGCGACGGCTGCTGGACAAGCTGCGATGACACAGAGAGCATCTGCAGGCGAGAGTTCTGGCCAGTAAACTTAATCTTTAATACAAAAATGCTATGTCGTTTGTCAATCCCGAAATCAGGGCCATCAATATCACGTCCAGATTTGGCAATGGGTAAACGTGTACTCTTAATGACATCCTCCAACATCCGGCCCAAAGATGGGAGAAATTCCTGCATAAAAAATATTCTCTACTCAGAAACTCTCTCCGTCATGTTCGTCATGCGCAAAAACTCGCGCTGGGCGTCTCCGACGCGCTACATCGGCGCAAGAGACTCGGACGTCCTTGGTAGTAATCTCGGACTCAGAATATCATCACCTGTTCACACAAACATCGGAATGTCTGCAAAAGGCAGCATAGAAGCTGAACTCATGCGTAACTTTCAAGAATTAAAAGGGATCATCAAGGGCATCTCAGGTAAATCAGACATTTCTCAGGGAGCGGGTCTGATTCTATATGCATTGTCCTGTAGATTTTGACAACGTGGACCTCCCCATACTCCTAAATCCTTTCTTTTCTATTCTTCGTTCTCCGCTTTCTACAGGTCCGATCACGTCTGCGGCATTATCTGCTCTACACAGTTTCTTCAGTTGTGGACTCATCAACCCTAATTCCCGGTCGCTTGATCAAGCTCTAATCGAACTCAGCAGTACAGTATCGCACTGTAAATTTGAAACCAGCGACACATCGGGGGATGAGGTTGTTTTGTTCAAGATATTGACTGTAATCTATGATTGTCTGTGTGGATATGTTGCTTCAAACCTCGGAGACGTGGAAGTATGTGAAATGCTAGAGACAGTCCTTACTACTTGTTGTCAAATGAGGCTTAGTGGTAAGTTATTATGACAGTTGCTCTTTGATCATTCTTTGATCCTGTTTCATCTTGTCGTAGAGCTACTTCGTCGATCTGCCGAAAACACAATGCATTCAGTAGTGCGAACGGTCTTTGCCCGATTGCATGTCCTGGATCCTCGTGAAGAGGAGGAGAAACTTGCGGTTGCGAATGATGAACAAACGGAAGGCGAGATCAAGATGACAGTATCGAACCAGGAAATTCCAGTGGAAACAGCGGAAGGGGAGGTTATGGCCGATAAGACCAAAGAGGAGGGAGTGATAAGAAATCAGCAAGAAATCGCTCCTGAAGCCAAGCATTTAACAGAGGACCCTGAAACTGGAGCTGATCGTACCAAGTCCCGAACAGCCTGTAAGTGTTCGTCTCAGCGGCCTGATTTGGATCTTATTCCTCCAACAGTTGGGCTTCCATCCATTCTGGAACTTCTTCGTGTTTTGGTAAACGTGTTGGATCCCAATGATCAACAACATACGGACTCAACACGGCTTGTTGCCCTCGGTGTACTTAACACTGCTTTTGAAGAGTCTGGAACCGTCATTGCTGAATTTCCCTCACTCAAAGCCCTCATTGTCGACCCAGGTTCCAAATTCCTGTTCCAACTAGCACGCTCTGAGAACATGACTATCCTCCAGTCAACGCTTCGCACAATATCCACCATACTCTTTCACATGCGCAAGCACTTGAAACTTCAACAGGAACTTTTTCTGGCCTTCACCATCGATCGACTTGTTCTTCCTCTCCCTAGCCATAGTGGAAGACCGTTGAAAAAAGGACAGTCTCCCTCACCAAGGCCAGGCACGCCGGCTACATCAGAAACAAGTGAAATTAAGTCGAATCTCGACAAAGCGCATGCTCCTACGTCGAGAGTGCACGCTCCACCTGCTCGAGGCGAAATGAGGGACCTCATTCTTGAAACGTTGAATCATATATCTGACCAACCAAGCTTCATGGTGGATCTGTACACAAACTACGACTGTGACATCAATTGCGAGAACCTGTTCGAACGCCTCGTTGATTTCTTGACTACCGTGAGCGTTATCCAATGTTCATCAGTGGTCCGTTGATCGAAGGTCACCTAGTCTGTTCAGTCTAGTAATGCTAATGTTCCTTCTCTCCAACAATGCAACACACAGGTCCTTTGCTTGGAGCTGCTCCTGAGTTTTGTCCATAATATGGCAGCACGAGCTGAGGGTGTATGTTTATCCCTACTTCATTCGCCATCTACTCACGCTCAGCAATAAGGCGACAGAAAAATGGCCGAGTGTAGGGCTGCAGACGATTGTCATTGAATTTCGAATGCTGACTTGAGAGCACAGGATTTCCCATCTCCTGAGCTTCTGCTCCAGGCTAAATCACAAAAACAGATAATTCTCACTGGTGCCAACATGTTTAATAACAAGCCCAAGAGCGGGCTAGCCTTCCTCGAGGAAAATCGTGTCATCTATAGTGATCCCTCTGAGATTTCCAAACCTCAAAGTCTAGCACAATTCTTGAAAGGATGTACAAGACTCAACAAACGTCTGCTGGGAGAGTACATATCAAAACCTGACAACATCGAAGTTCTCAAAGCGTTCATCAGTCTCTTTGATTTCAAGAATGTAAGATTTATTATCAGATAGATCTAGGATAACATAGCTGATACAGAGTAGAAAGGTGTCGCCGATGCGATGCGTGAACTTCTAGAGAGCTTCCGACTACCTGGTGAATCACAGCAGATTTCACGAATCACAGAAACCTTTGCTTCAATTTACTTTGCCTCTGGTCCTGGTGAGTGTCTCGTGATCCAATATAAGATCCGATCTAATAATGCTTCAGCTGAAATCAAGAGTGAAGATGCTGTCTATGTTCTTGCCTACTCTGTCATCTTGTTAAACACTGACCTTCATAACCCCCAAATTAGGGTGAGTAGAATCAGTAAGCTGTGGCTGAATCATTGCCAACATCCTTGCTAGAAAAGAATGACAATCGAGGATTATCAGCGGAATTTACGTGGAGTTAACGACGGATCAGATTTTTCTTCAGAGTTTCTGGTACGTTCATTGTCTGTTGGGGCCTTCTTATGCGACTTTCTCACGAAATAATACAGCAAAACATCTACGACTCAATTCGCAAGAGGGAGATCGTCATGCCAGAAGAACATACAGGCCAACTGGGCTTTGAATATGCATGGAAAGAACTCTTGGCAAGATCACGGAATGCGGGTGATTTCATGGTATCTAATACACAATTATTCGATGTCCAAATGTTTAAGTCAGTCTGGAGGTCTGTGATTTCAGCCATCGCCCACGCCTTTATTACATTCGACGACGATTACCTTATCCAGAAAGCGATAACAGGCTTCCGACAATGTGCTACCCTCGCTGGATATTTCCATCTGCCAGATGTCTTTGATTTTGTCGTCTTGTCGTTGTCACAGGCCACAAGTCTCCTCTCGGACTCATTGCCAGCGAGTGTTCCCAACTACCCTGTTGTTGATGTTGAAGGCCAGTCTATCACGGTGTCAAAACTCGCCGTAGACTTTGGTACCAATTTCAAGGGTCAGTTGGCAGCTGTAGTGCTCTTCAACATCGTCAATGGCAATGGCAATGCACTGCGGGAAGGATGGACGCAAGTGAGCGAGTGAACTCATTCCATCTACAATGATAGCTAAGTATTTATTCAGATATTCGAGATGTTCCAGAATCTCTTCCTACATTCGCTTCTCCCCACAAGGATGTTACAAATGGAAGACTTCCTTGGAGGCGTGACGATGATACCCCTGCGTGGTAGTCAACCACCGCGAGCACAGCCAAGAAATGAGGGTGGTCTACTATCAGCGTTGTCATCCTATCTCATGACGCCGTACAGCGCAAGCTCGGAAATGCTGGTCCCAGAAGCAACCAAAATTGATGTGGAAAACACACTCTGTACAATCGATTGCATTGCTTCTTGTAGACTGGAAGAACTTTACAGTCAAATCACGTATGCCTCACTTCAGTTGGATTCGTCTCCTAGTCCTGACGAATTTCAGGCAATTAGATCCCGAGGCAATGGTGGCTGCGGTTCGTGCACTCGAAGCACTAGCACACGAAAGGGCTGTCGCTAAGCTTCAGCTGCAATCTGACGATTCTTCACCCGGGCCGGACAATCGTGAATACCAGCTACCATACGACCCAGCTTCAGTCTTCCTATTGGAGACTATGGTTAGTATATCTTGTCAAGCATCATGGTATATAGAAGACCTCTGGTGGGTTCTTCCGTAACCTTGAAACCGAATAAGTAATTTACAACATTAAGGCCCATCGTCTTTGAGCACCTCTCTGCCTTATTGTCAACACCAACCCAGTACAGTGTGCTGTTGATTGAACGTGCTGTCGTCAGCCTTTTGCGACTATGTCGTATCTTAGCACAGAAGGTAGATCTAATATACCTTCAAGGTTTTTACCTACTGAGAGCAACATATAGACCTCCCTCCGTGATCAGATTTATATCTCATTTGATTTACTCGCTGGGCTTCCTGCCCCCGTTTCAAATGCTGTGGGAGAGCAGGTAGCATCCGGTGTTGGCCTCATTGTTCGAAACCATCGAGATGTCATTAGGTACGGCTGACGAAACACGAAGCAGGGCATGACTGAACAAGAGATATCTAGATCGCAAACCGAATGGAATCTTGTCTTCGCAATGATCAGGACAACTCTACCTCACTCAGAAGCAGCACGACTATCCTTTGACTTGACGACTAGTCTCACTTCCTCTGGAGATAGTTCTTGCGTTTCTCTAGACAATTTTCCAGGACTTGTCACCATTTTGGATGATTTTGCTGCAGTAGCGGGCTTCGCTGCTGAAAGGCATCAGCAGCGTGGGCGAAGAGTGGAACCTCTGACGTCGGCTAAGTAAGTTCAGATCTCGACTTGCGTCCTCCTGAAGTCTTATTCATCGGGTATAGCTCCCCTATCATCGAGCGTGGCAAACAAGCTGTCGATATCCTAGCACGCTTACATCGCGATAATTTAGTCTCTTTGCT
>Ga0157365_10001301_pt1 | contig 10336 bp, 8 predicted proteins | sample AttsexASBM3_FD_111478 | JGI IMG/M metagenome (GOLD analysis project Ga0157365, IMG submission 111478) | Fungus gardens microbial communities from leaf cutter ant in Ribeirão Preto, State of São Paulo, Brazil - Atta sexdens ASBM3 | ecosystem: Host-associated > Fungi > Mycelium > Unclassified ... | reverse complement strand
CGTCATTTTTGAATTTAACTCATAGATGAATTTTCTGAACGTTCACTTTTGAGGTCATGCAGTGCAAACCAAAGGAAAGTCTTATGTATTCTCCAAGGTTAAGATGAAAAGCCTGCAAAAAATGTGAAGCCCATTAATGGCACCGTGTTATATACCCAACTAAGTTGAGTTGGGTTTGTGGAACTTCTTTGGCATGAGTATCATCAAGCTTACAGTCAAACATCTTATATGGGTGTGTCAATTGATCCATGTCAAGCTTGAGAACTCAGGTCTTATAATGGAAAACATAGAAATGGTGGGCAAAGATGGACATCCACCACCTCAAGAACAATGCTATCTTTTATATCATAATCAGATAATGTTTTTGGGTCAAATCATTTATAGTAAGTATCTACACCTGATCTAGAGCTGCTCTCATGAAATTTGAAAAATTTCAGCTGTCGACCTTTAGAATTTGACCTTTGAGTCATCAACGTTCGCGGGAATTTTGGTCTCTGATGAAGCATATGCCATCTATGCCAACCGCAGTGCCATGTTGCATCATCGTCCTTCTAATGTTACGAAAGGAAATAAGTTGTCCAGTTGACTACAATTGGAATCCTTGATCAGATATCTCACTTGCCGATTGATGGGCCATGTATGTCGTGATGCACCCAGAAGATTGGTATGCGAACAGGATCGTCTTGCAGGCGAGATCATCGGGATTCATATAGGCGTACAAAATCGATAGGAAATTATGAGACTTGCAGAAAGTCGACTGTTTGCTGTCACGTATCAAGCTTCTATTGTCTAACTACATCACGAATTATCAGGGATATTCTGGATTTTCATTGTGTCCGGTGCATACGAAATGAAAATAGCTCCTTGTGAGTGGCCCCTCGCTGTTTGGCTCCACATATTGTCCGATTTGAGTCTAAAATGTTGTACGGTGAATCAGGGATGACCCTAAATAAACGAACGCTACCCCCCAAAAGGGCAGCGTGATCGACGTCACATACTTATATACGGACGAGATGTGAGCAGCGTTTTATCTTTTCTCTGCAAGCTAGGAAAGCCAAATCATGGAAATCCTCCAGGTTCACTCTGATCCTGCCTCCTCTCCTCTGACAGGTGCAAAAGTGGTTGATGATGGTCTTTCTCGCCCCAATGGAGAGAAAACACTCCCAACAATCCTACTCTACGATGAGCGCGGTCTAAGGCTCTACGATATCATCACTACAGATGCTCCCGAATACTACCTCTTCCGTGCTGAGGAGCAGATACTTGAAGACAAAGCTGATGAGATTGTCAAGGTCATGCGTGGCACTACTGTTGCAAGTGGAAGTGTTTTGGAACTAGGCGCGGGGTATGCCAATTTTATACGACAACACACGTGCTAACTTGCGCCCACAGAGCCTTGAGAAAGACTTTACATATCCTTTCCGCATTAGCTCGTTCGGTGACTAACGATGCTCCTATCACCTACTACGCTCTTGATCTTGAGAAACGAGAGCTCGAGCAAGCTTTAACCAATATCCAAAAATCTGCTGGAACAGCCTTGCAGGGCAAAGTCATTACAAAGGGAATTTGCGGAACCTACGATGCTGGCCTCAAGTTAATTACCAGTGTAAATTCAAATCATGTCCCAGTTATCACAGAGCTAACTATTTCGCAGCTTGTCGACGGCCCGAAAAGTCTCATGTCATCGGCCAATACGAGTGCATCTGAAAGCCAGGATAGTCTGCCTGGTACACCCTCTTCTCCTCCCGGCCCTTCGCTTCCCCCACTCCACATTATGTTCCTCGGATCCTCGTTGGGAAACTTTTCCAGACCTGAAGCAGTAGAGTTTCTCAGGGGCTTGCCTCTAAGATCCGGTTCCCGTGATACACTTCTCATCGGACTTGACCACGATAATGACTTGCAACAAATTAAGACGGCCTATAATAATGGTCCCACCGAGAATTTTATCAAGAATGGACTACGCGTGGCTGGTCGAGTCTTGGGGAACGAAAATTTACTTGATAAAGACAACTGGGAGTATGTCAACAAGTACGACTCAGTAAGTTCACGTCATTCTTACGTACGACAATGGCACTCAACTCTGCTCTCTCCAGGATTATCGTAGGTACACACAAATATACTTTCTGTTCACGTTTTTACAAGCTATACAGGGGTACATGAAGCTTTCTTGAGAGCAAAATTGGATCATTCTGTAACTGCTCCAAACGGGAAAATTTATACCTTCGGCCAGAACGAAAAGATCAAAATAGAACATTCATACAAGGTGCGCCTATTAATATGTTCTATGTTAGTTCAATCCCACATTCATATTCTATTCCTAGTTCTCTGGTCAGGATACCTTCAGCCTTTTCACAGAAGCCAACCTACGTCCAGTACAACGATGGTTGGACAATAACTCCCAATACTCGTTATGGCTGGTAGAACGACCAGCATTTGTTTTTCCTCTCCTATCTTCTCCTTTTGCTTACAAGGGGAAAGGTGAACTTATCTCCAAAAAAGCCCACTCGACATCACCATACGGCATTCCCGCTCGACAGGACTGGAACCCGATTTGGACACTCTGGGATTTTGTCACATTACGCATGATCCCCCCATTTATGCTCCTTGAAAAACCTATAGACCTGAGGCATATCTGTCTCTTTTACCTTGGGCATATACCTGCCTTCCTGGACATACATTTGTCCAGACTCTTGAAAGAGCCTTCTACGCACCCTCATGAATACCAAGTGTGTCCTGCTGTCATGACCGATGATGGGGAAACTGAGTTACTTCGTTTTTAGAACATCTTCGAGGTCCGTTTAATTTACATTGAATTCTCGTATCGAGATCGACTAGAAAGCTAGCGAGGCATTGATCCTGACGTAGATGATCCGACACAATGCAATGTATGTTACCGTCTTATATTTGGTTTAGATTTTCATTCACCCTTTCTAGCCTCATTCAGAAGTCCCTACTGACCCCACCGAATGGCCTGCCCTTTACGATATCGTGGACTACCAACGCCGTGTCCGCTCTCGCCTTATGTCGCTATACGATGACATAGAATCTGGGAAACGCCTAATGACGAAAGGAATGGGTCGTGTTCTCTTTATGACCTTCGAGCACGAAGGAATGCACGCAGAAACACTTCTTTACATGCTGCTGCAGAGGGCTGGAACAGGAACTATACCACCACCTGACTTCTCCAAACCTGACTGGGAAACACTTACCACAACTTGGAATGCAGCTCCAATCCCTGACAACGGAACCGTCACCTTAGGTCCTGAAACGATCGCTATCGGCCATGATGACGACGAACAAAAAGATATGTTATCGGACAACATTCAATTGCTAGACGATTACGAATATGGCTGGGACAATGAAAACCCGAAAAGAACCGTCGAAGTACAAAGGTTTGAGATTTCGTGGAAGCCAGTCACCAATGGTGAATTCCACGATTTCTACCTTAGACAAGAAGACAAGGTCGAGTTTCCTGCAAGTTGGGTTCTTGAAGACGGTACCGTTCAGGCAGGTGCAACCATTACTTTTGACTCCCGCCCGTTTGATTTTCGTCTTCAGGTCCGTACTCTCTATGGGCCAGTTCCGATGGCTGTGGCACAACATTGGCCTGTCTTGACATCTTACAACAATTTTCACGCGTATGCGATAGACAAAGGTGGGCGTCTTCCCACTGAACCGGAACTTCGACTCTTCTATGACAAATTCCGCCATGGCTATGAGGAGGGAGCTAATGTTGGCTTCAGAAATTGGCACCCGTTACCGTGAGTTGCTCCAGTTCTGTAATATGAAAAGTTTCCGTCTTCTAATTTCCCCAACTCATCAGAGCTACAACGGGAGGGACGAAGAATGGTAGGAAAGGGTGCAATGGGGGTGTCTGGGAATGGACATCTACTGTCTTAGATAAAGTCGATGGATATACTCCTTCCAACCTATATCCAGGGTATGTTTATGTCTTCCATAAATTGTGCTTGGGAGTTGATTCTTGTATAGCTATTCCGCGGACTTCTTTGATGGAAAGCACAATGTTGTGGTGAGTCTTTGAGTCAATCTCTTCTTGATACTGAACAATTGTTTTTTCAGATTGGGGGTTCATATGTCACCGTTCCTCGCATCGCTCAGCGCCGCTCATTCAGGAATTGGTACCAACGTAACTACCCCTACCCTTGGGTTGGAGCACGAATTGCATATGATAAGAACTGATGACTTGAATAATGGGAGGCATTCAAGATTGTCTCGCGTAGAATACGAGAGCTAGAATTATGCTCCTGCAATTTGTATCTTACCTCCTCAGCCATCTTGTTGATCAAACTGGCTACTTCTTGTTTGATCTCCGGCATGGTTTCACATCTTGCGTGATCCTCTGTTCTCGCTGTGAAGATTAATCTCTGCATATTGAGAAGACACGCCTCGCTTGTTTGAGGAATCTTTCCTAACCATATGTATATCGCTGGATTTATATGGCCTCAGAGTCATCGAATGTCGGTAATGAATCCTTATATTATTAAAGTAGCTTCGCTTTCACTCTTGCTTCCATCTGCAATCTGCAAAATTCCGGGAAAATTCAAGTGCCTCTTCTTCATCCTGTCTTCGTATCTTATATTCTTATAGAGATCTCTAATCAAGTTGTTCTGTCAATTCAGCAGAACTGGAGCTTGGCATCTTGCGGTCATCGAGGACTCAGCGGTCCCGTTGGTTAATGTTTCTGCTTCGTCCTTGCTGGTCTGTTGACTGAACCTAAATCGAGGAAAAATCATCTGGGTTTTTCAATATGTATTGACAAACTGGTCATTCTATTGCGCGAAACTACTCTTACCCCTGGATTCGAATCCAATGTGGTTTCTACATGTTCTAAACATTGTTTCTGAGTTACTGAGCACAAATAATTGGGACCAACACTACTCGGGGATGGAAAGAGGTTCGCATCGGCCCAAAATTGGAATCCTATATACCCCGAAGATGTCCACATAAAACGCAATAACAATTATGACGGAATGGGGAATCCGGTCACATTGCGATACCCTGGAGGACCTGATAGCTCGATGGTAGAGCATCTGGTGCAGTTCCAGAAGGGTCTGGGTTCGAGCCCCGGTCCGGTCACTTTTCATGCTGCAATAAATTATTCAACAGGTGCGTTCGAGCTCCTGATTTTGAAGTTGCTCAATATTTGATCGTATTCTCCAGAGAAATCCTCTTCCAGAGTGTACCCTCCGTATTTCCAGAAGCCTTCAAAGTTTTCCGTCCCGAAGAAAAAAGACACATCTCCCAGTCTTTTTTTTTCAAATGAAGAATACCGAATTTGTCTTGACCATAACAAATACATCAATGACTATGAGTCGTTCCTTCTCATTTTTCCCACAATACAGGAACCAGGTAGTTTGCATGTGTGAGTTTTAAGCCCTAGCTTTGAGACAAGCTTTCGCAAAACCTGAAATAGTTTTCTGATCTCATGTTCAAATGTCCACACTGAAGTAAAAAAAAAAGAGTCGCAGGTTGGTTTGGACTTGGAATAGAAGAAAAAAGTGTTTGCAATTTATTCCGTTGTAAACCAGTTAAGTACATAAAACTAATTTCCATATATTAAAAAAAATCCTTGAGCTTTCGGCCAGATGATGATGTCGGCTTGATATTCCAACATACACTACGTAAATTATGATCGATAAAACCGAATAGGGGGCAATTGTTTTCCCTACATGTTTTCCAGCCACCGCCACAATTTGAAAGGAAGTATTTGGACCCTTCTCCGGGACTATTTCCCGGGCCTAGCGCAATGAGTAGCGTTCTCACACCACTTCCGATGACTACTGTTCACTTTCTGGTCGTCCATTGTTATAATTTGTTTGTTATGTTCATCTCCACCCCAAGTGATCTGACTTTAGGAAGTGACAGAAATACCCCTAGACTAATTAAAGTTCTCGGTCCATTGGAAAAAACATCAAAATTTTGTAGTCATGTCTCAGTATTGGGACGAGTGTGCATACTTCTCAGACAGTGTATGATCTTTGATGTAGCATCATATATCCGGAGTAACCAGATTCTTGAGTTCCGAATGTTACCTATTAGAGCCTCTGATGCTGCTCCGCCTGTTGTGATTCTCGGTAACCTTTTCATGTTAATATTCTTTTAGAAATAGCAACTCTCCTAGGCACATCTGGGGGTCTACCATGTACCTTAGATCAGATTATCTAATAATGGCCTTTGTGGGCTAGTGCTCTCTCAGGAACTGACCCATTGCACAATGAGCTGCACAACTCCGTGGAGTCAGATAGCCGATAGCGTATCTAGGAAAGTCCGAAATTCGTACTCGGCAGTCTGAGAAAATCTGTGACCTTCGATTTTCTCAGACCTGTCACAGAAAGTCACTTCGTTACGACTGTGAATAGCATGTATCTTTCCGGATCCGACCATTGAGACATGATCCTCAGATATCACATGATGCATTCTATTCTGTCACCTTTCATTGGCGATGATATGGAAAAATGTATACTGTAGCCACATCTCATTTCAAAGTCTGAAAAACTCCCAGACAACTTGGTATCAAATTCCTCATGCTGGAATAAATTGCAATGTCACTTGACGCAGCAACTGCCCTGTGCCAAGACTTACCTTAATATAACCATCCTTATGTGGTTCACGTTTTGATATTGACCAAGACTACGATTCAAATGCTTTTCGGAGCGCTTGCAATGAAATAATCAGTGGCGTATCGCACATCGCGGAGCTAGGCATAGATCACTCCTACAAGTCAGACGCTATGTGACCAAAAAATTTTGGAGATATTATCGTCGACGATGTAGCGCTGACGCTAACTCGGAGGAGTAGGTCAGTGCTATTCCCAACTCTACCCTCTAAATTGACTACTAGTAACACCTGCTGTTGACAACGATCGATGGTTGTTGGTTGGAGCATCAAATCAGGGACCGCTATTTTTGGCCTCCGCAGAGAATGGAAATTATCTCGCCCGTTCGGCCGTGCCGAGTCAGTGCCGGGTCTCGCGTGGAATATTCTTTCTAAGCCCAAAAACTGCGGAGGCCCACTGGCCTTGGCAATATTATTTTCTGCCTTATAAAACCACCTTCTTCCTCGGTTAACTCCATCAACACCTTCGTTTGCCCATGTTCCGCACGGCGACCATAATTGCTCTTGCAGGTCTTGTGAGCGCCCAGTGAGTCCCTGATCTACATCTTTTCGAGAGCCAAGAGAGTCAATTCTTTACTAGACTTCAACTTTCGGATTCTTGCTTGAGTGCATTGACCGGTATCGTCGCCAACCAAGATGCCAATAGCTGTCTAAGCCCAACCACCCTCCTCCCTCTTGTGACGGACAACAATACCTCTATCGTTGGACCGATAACGAATTGGACTCAGAATATCTGTTCTGCTGCCCCCTGCAGTAATGACACCCTCGCAAGTGTCGTCAGCTCTTTGACGAGTGGTTGCCAGGCTGATATCACCGGTAACGATACGAGTGTCGATCCATCTACTTTGGCTTCGACTATTACACCTTATGTCCAGCGGTATTATCCTACTGTGAGGAGCATTGTCTGTTTGCAAGAGTGAGCTCAGTTCATAAATATGTGATCGCTACCTCTGACCGTGAATTTCAGCAATGGCACCAATTGTTTGGCTTCAACCTTGAACGACATTCAGAGCGTGAGCGGCCCTCTCACTCTCAACAGCCTCATCCAGCTCGTGACCCTCGGCAACGTCCCAAACATTCCTTCCAACGTCACCTGCTCGGACTGCACTAAAGCTGCCTACAACATCCTCCGTAGTGACGTGCCCAGCATAGTGTCAGACACTTCAGGAGAACTTCAGCAACAATGCGGTGCCAATTTTACTGGTAAGACCACTATGCTCATGGATGAAATGAAAATTAACGATTGCCGTAACTCTTTTCGTCATTAGACGGCAATACCCCCGCGGGTATCACAAATAGCGTAGACAGTGCCTCAGGCTCGAGCAACCAGACCAGCCAGACTAGTGGCGCCATGGGCTTCGTGGCGCCTGGCCTTGGTGTGTCTGCGTTGACGGTCATTTCACTCTTCTTCAATTAGCTAGATGCTTTTGATTGTGCATGTTGGTTTGAACTGACATTTATTTGGCTTCGATCATTGGACAATCTTGAATAAACAGCCAATACGAGCTTTGGTTGCAGATACAGTTCTGAGAATATACTAATTGATAATACCTGCAACGAATAGCTCAAAAAGAACTGAAAATATAGACAGAGGGTTGGACCTGACGTCAAGAGAGTCACGCCCGTTATTGTCACAAACGCGCCCTGTACTTTCACCTTCACCATGGCTGACGGACAAAATGGCACGCTACCGTCGAATTTTCCCTCTGCTATGACTGCGTACGGGTCAATGACTGACTCACAGTTACGCCAGGCCATTAACCATATAACTTCTGTTGCAAATGCGACATATGCTGCTCCAGCGCCTCGGCCGGCTGATCCCAAAGGTGGTTTGTACATAACAATCAAATTCATACGCTAAATGTTTTGAACCAGCGTATATGAGGAATGTTCATACATGGTCAACGACATCTACTCCACCTCCCAAAACACCCGCCTCTGCCGCTAGAAATCCTCGTGGTCGGCCGGTGCGTTCAACTCACGCATACGTTCCAACAACATCATACACACCTCCCGTCTATGCTCCCTTACCCTTGGCTCCAGCATCAACAGCCCAACCCAATCCCCCACGACCCCCCTTACCTTCCACCCCACAGGCAATTCAGTCGACTTACGCGTCGCGATTGCGTACAGGAGTCACGCTTCTCATGCAGCCCATTCTTGCATCTACTGCCACAACAAATTCAAGGACAACAACGAGGCGAGGAGGGGTGATAAACTATGCCGATCCAGGTTCGGGGGACGAGTTTCCAGACGCAGGAGCAATTGACTCTGATGACTCGGATTTTGTGGCAAGCGGTGGCACTCGAACAGCAATACGACAGACGAGAGGTGGGCGGGTGAATACGGGACTGTCTGTCTTCAACCCTGCGCCAGGGCCTTCGGGGACTCCCAATCGCATAGGTACTCCACAGATGGATAGAAACGAATTGGACCAAAGCTACCTTGGACAAATACCTCCGGAGCGCTTCATCAAACCCCGCCTCATGCAACCAACGGCACATGAATACCCGTATATATGCTTTCATTTTCTTCTCATCCATTTGTCTCACTTCTATCCCCAGAGCACCAGATACCTTATTGCAGCAAGGTGCAAAACGAACGTCACTAATCCCCATCCGTGTAGAATTTGAGACAGATACTCACAGAATTCGTGATTGTTTCGTTTGGAACGTCAATGAGGAACTAATAAAGCCCGAGACATTTGCGAAAATCTTCTGTTACGATCTTGATCTCCCTACATCCTTTGCCGACACTGTTGCAGCCCAGATACGTGCTCAGATTGAGGATCATGAAGGGGTAGCCACCCTAGAGCTAGGTCAAGATGGTGCTGCCGACCTAGTTGATTTGGGACAGAGTTGTGATGAGCTACCAGAATGTCGTGTCATTTTGAGCGTAAGTATCGTCAACCTTGAACCTCTTACCTGTGTGTTGGCTCACCGAACTCGTTCAGATCGATGTCCAGATAGCTAACCATCACCTTATGGATCACATTGAGTGGGATTTACTTTCCCCACTCACACCCGAAGTATTCGCTCAAAAGCTGTGTATGGAACTCGGTCTTTCCGGAGAAGCAGTACCGCTCGTGGCACACGCTGTGCACGAGGAACTCATCAAACATAAAAAAGACGCGATAGAATGGAGCGCCATCAATGGAGAGAAGGGGGAAGTCGGTGAAGATGCTGCACCGCGGGATAGGAGCGGTTTCGGTTTGGTTAAAGATAAAACCGGTTTGGGACTTGGCTGGGGTCGCGCGCCGAAGGATGGAAGGGGACCGAAGACTTTGAAGAGTGTTTGGAGAGATTGGCAGGAAGCAGATGAGTTCAGGACCAAGTTTGAGGAGTTGACTGCGGAGGAGGTGGAGCGGAGAGAAATTGAAAGGGAACGGGCGAGCAGGTAAGCAATATGTCCTGGACACCCTGATAGTGAAATTCATTATTGGTCTTTAGACGACTGAGGCGAGAGACGTCAAAATTCCAATCGACGAGAAGCAGACGACGGTAGCGTTCTTGTTGCCTTTCACTAGCATCTCATATTCCTCATATTCTATCCTTTTATTGTTATTGATCACTTAATCAATATCCATTTTGGCATCTAAAAGCTCTCCTCAGTATCTTGATCCTAACGTTAAAAAACCCTACCTGACAATGTCACTCGTTGGATTCTTTGAGTGGCATAGTTGTTCAAGAGAATACATGCT
>Ga0157365_10001300_pt1 | contig 10337 bp, 8 predicted proteins | sample AttsexASBM3_FD_111478 | JGI IMG/M metagenome (GOLD analysis project Ga0157365, IMG submission 111478) | Fungus gardens microbial communities from leaf cutter ant in Ribeirão Preto, State of São Paulo, Brazil - Atta sexdens ASBM3 | ecosystem: Host-associated > Fungi > Mycelium > Unclassified ... | reverse complement strand
CGCCCTTTGCGGCGCGCTGCTCGTGCTTTGTGCACTGGCCAGCATGGTGATCCAGCTCTGGACCAGCATACGTGACCGCCAAAGCCTTGCCGTACCGGCGGGCGATCCATGGAATGGCCGCACTCTGGAGTGGTCGATTGCCGCCCCTCCCCCAGAGTATAATTTCGCGCTTATTCCGCAGATCGACAGTGTCGATGCGTTCCATCAGGCCAAGAAGCAGCACACAGCCTGGCGTGCACCGGAACATTATTACGATATCGAACTCCCCTCGAACACACCGGTTGGCTTTGTGTGCTGTGTGGCAAGTGGGATCTTCGGCTTTGCCCTGACATGGCATGTCTGGTGGGCTGTGCTGTTGGGCGCAGGGGTGTTTTTCGGAGCGATCATCGCCCGCAGCTTCAACCGCGATACGTTCCGGATCATCCCCGCCGCCGACATACGTGAGACAGAAGAACGCTGGCTGCTGACGCTGCGTGAGAGCCCAGCCATCGCCAATGACGTGATGTTCACAGCCGCCAATCGCGGTCTGGTCAGGGAGCCCGTGTGATGGCGCAGGCAGTACACGGCAAGGGTCCGAGCCATATCGGTATTCGCATGAGCAATGCGGCGCCCGAGTCCCGCAAGGAAGCTGCGCGCTCCGAGGCAGAGGAGGCGCTTTTTGGCTTCTGGGTCTTTCTCATGAGCGACCTCATCATTTTCTCGATGCTGTTCGCCACCTACGCAACGATGGGCCATTCCCTCGCAGGGGGGCCGGGTCCGCACGAGCTCTTCGATCTCGGTTCGGCAGCCTGGGAGACTGTAGCGCTGCTGCTCAGCAGCTTCACATGCGGCCTTGCAACACTTGCGATGCGCTATGACCGATCGACCGCAAAGGCGCTGTTCTGGTTTGGCGTCACCCTGATGCTCGGCCTGGCCTTCCTGTCGCTCGAGCTGCACGACTTCTTCACCATGGCGTCAAAAGGCGGTGTGCCCTCGCGGTCGGGCTGGCTCTCGGCAAGCTGGGCGCTGATTGGGACCCATGGGTTGCATGTGACGAGCGGCTGTATCTGGATGGTGATCATGTTCGCCCAGGTCGCGAAGTTCGGCCTCGACCCGCTGGTGCAGACGCGCTTCATGCGCCTCGCCCTGTTCTGGCATTTTCTGGATATCGTCTGGATCGGAATTTTTTCGATCGTCTATCTGCTGGGAGTTCTGTCATGAACGATGATCATGCTGCGGAACGCCGGCAGGAGTTGCACGGCTATATTATCGGGCTCGCATCCGCCATCCTGCTTTCCGCTATTCCATTCGCCGGGGTCATGCTGGGGTTGTTCTCCCCCGGTGCCCTGATTTGGGTCATCGCTGTCGCAGGACTCGTGCAGGTCATCGTGCATTTCCGTTTTTTCCTGCATATCGACCTGTCGCGCTCCCATCGCGACGATCTGCAGCTTATCCTGTTTTCGTTGCTGATCGTCGTGCTGATGGTGGGCGGTACGCTCTGGGTGCTGACGAACCAGCGTCACATGATGAGGTGAAGCACCCTGCTAGGCCCGGGGGGATTCACGATAAGGCCCGCCGGCGAGGACGTGGATCGACAGCATCGCGGCCGCGCATTCATCAGCCTGGTCGATTGGAAGGGTCGCGTAGCCCGAGGTCCAGCGGCATCCCTGCTCCTGTCCCTCGTCCCAGCCCGGCAGGTCCGCGCCGTCGAGATGGCTGCGTATCGCATGGGCTGCGTCCGAGCGATAAAGTGTGACCTCACCGACCAGAACGCCCAGCCTGCGACGATCATCCACAAATGACCCATATGTATCGCATGGTCGTGCGCTGCGTGACACCAGCCGTACACGCGCGATGCCCGGCGGCAGCGTGAACAGGAAATGGTTTCCCGCCCGGCGCTTCAGATCGATACGCAGCCCTTCATCGGTCAGCAAATGCAGATCGTGTTCGTGTTCGACCCGTGAATCCTCGCGTGCCGAGGAACCACAGCGCGCCAGAATCTCATCATAGATCGGCTCGACGAAGTCACGATCAGTCCGCAGGGGCGCAGCGCCATGGGTTGTCCAGCGCCGATAAGACGGGGCTTCTCCATTCTGACCCTCCCCAAGTCTTGAGACCGTGTCGAGGTAGCTTTCAGTCAGCACCTTGTTCGCGCGGATAATGCCATGGGTCGCGAGTTCGACATGGTAGTAGTCATATTGCCGCAGCGCGCGTTCGTAACGGATGGATTCCCCGTTGACGAGCATACGGACCGGGATGAAGCCGCCGGCGGAGTAGAGGCAATGTTCAGCCGTAACGAGCAGATCGCTATCGGGAAGATCACGTCCGAGACTATGCGCACAGATCCGGACCGGATAACCGGCAAGATCGTCTTCCCGCACATTCTCGACGGTGGCCTGTCCTTTGCTGACACGCATAATCGTCTCGATGCAGGGATATTCGTCGCGATAGACGATGATCTGCTGCCCGGCAGTGAGAGTCTCGACGGCTACCGGCCCCTGGGGTGTTTCGATACGGGCTCCGGAGAGGAAGCAGGTCGTGGCGGTGCCACCATAGATCGATAGCTGCCCCCCCGAAGTTACAGCCGGGTTGATGATGGTCGCCCCGCTGCTGACCACTACGGGAGCGCCTTCCGATATCTGGGGATTGATCAGCGTTGCACCGTTAAGCGCCGTGACCGTGTCGGCGCCATAACCGCTATTGAGAAAGATGTCGTTGACCGAACTCGCGCCGGAAGAATAGGTCATCGGGTTCGAGTTCATCAGATTGCCGCTGGTGACACCGCCGCTGGCGATCGTGACATAGCCATTATGCACCTGGGAATTGAGCAGCGTTCCCCCGTTATAGACCGAGATCGTCGGATAGCCACCCGAGGCAAGCAGACCGGACACGACGGCACCGCTCATGATGTAGAGTGTCCCGCCATTCAGGCGCAGCGGTGCTTCAAGCTTCGCCCCTGTCCCGCTCACATAGACCGTCTTGCCGCCACTCATGACGGCGGACCAGGTACCTGTCACAGTGGTGACGTTACTGGAGGGCATGACCGGTGGCGTAGTGTGAGGCGTGCCCATGACAGTGCTGATAAATGCCGAACCGCCAGGCTGGATCGACAGATTGGACACCACCGAGCCCGCGCTGAACGTCACAACGCCACCTGCGGAGACGGTAACGCCATTGACGGTCGCACCCGAATTGAAAACCATTGGGCCACCGGATAGCGTAACAGCGTTGCTCACCACGGATCCGGCACTGAAATAGGCTGTATCGGCACCATAACCGGGACCCGCGTAGAAACTATCCCCGATCGACGAGGCCCCGCTGAAGAAATAGACCGGGTCGGAGCTGAACATGTTGCTGCTGGTCGTGGCGCCCTGCAAGGCAGAGACATAGCCATTCACGATGGTTGAGCTGAGCAGAGTGCCGCCGGATGACACGACAACGTTGGGAATATTGCCGGAATTCGTGACGCCTGACGCCACGGCGCCACTCGTCACATAAAGCGTTGCTGCGCCTGTGAGCTGCACGGGTCCATCATAGGTCACACCGCCACTTTGATAGACAGTCACGCCACGGTCATTGAGAACGGCAGACCACGTACCGGTAATTTTTGTCGCCATTCTCAGAATCCTTCAATGCTCTGAATGCGCATTGGCGCCATAACCGCGACGGCAGGGCGTGAGATCGCGACGATTTATTCAATAATAATCGCGAATACTTCCAAAGCGCAGAATTCGTGGCGAAAAGAGACACAACGACCGGGGATACGCTCTCCCTGACCTTTGACGTCATCCTCTCGCTTTCTTGAGCATGACTTACCAACATGGTTCCGAAACGACAAACGTTATATAATGAGGAATTATGTCAAAAACGGCTGAGCCGGGCGATATCGCGTTTAACGTTAGGTCAACGCAACGATGCGGGGCCGCGTCGAGTTTTCTGTCTCGCCTGTCCCATTCCGTGAACAGACGACATGCCATCACGCTCCCAAAAAAAATACCCGATACGCCTCATTACGCATCGGGCATGTTTCGGACTTGAGAGATCCGCAGGGCTAAAGCTGCGGCATGCCGCCATGCACAGGGAGGAGGGCACCTGTTGTGTAGCTGTTATTTGGATCAGCCAGGTAGACATAGGCGCCAGCCAGTTCGGCGGGCTGACCCGGACGGCCCATCGGCGCCTGAGATCCAAAATCCTTGTGCTGCTCGGGTGGCATGCCGGTTGCGATGAACGGGGTCCAGATCGGGCCTGGAAGCACTGCATTCACCCTTATGCCCTTTTCCACGAGACTCCCGGCAAGCCCGACCGTGAAATTGGCGATGGCAGCCTTGGTCATGGAATAGGGAATAAGAATGGGCATTGGCGTACGCGTATTGACCGACGACGTATTGATGATCGATGCGCCCGGCTTGAGATGCGGCAATGCGGACTTGGTCAGGTAGAACATGGCGTGGACATTGGTATCGAAGTGACGACGCCATTCCTCGTCCTCGATTTCGAGGAAGTTCTCCCGCGGATGCTGGAAGGCTGCGTTATTGACCAGGATATCCAGCCCGCCAAACGCCTCGACCGTCTCACTGACCAGCTTCTCGCAAACAGGTTTTTCGCGAATATCGCCCGGCAGAAGCAGACAGCGCGCGCCGGCCTTTTCGACCGAGGCCGCGATATCCTGTGCATCGGTCTGCTCGGCCTCGAGATAAGAGAGCGCGATATCGGCCCCCTCCTTGGCGAACGCCACAGCAACGGCGCGGCCGATGCCGGAATCACCGCCTGTGATCAGGGCAACAAGCCCCTTGAGCCGCGCGCTACCACGGTAGCTTTCGTCGCCATAATCGGGCTGGGGCTTCATCTTGGCGGAAACGCCGGGAAATTCCTGCGGCTGAATGTCAAAGGGCGGGCGCGGATAGCGCGAGCGGGGATCGATGAGCGTCATGATGCTTGTCTCCACGGAAGAGGAACAAGCCTGCAACGGCGCCAGTCGTTGACGGTTTTATGAGGATATTATCCGGATTTTACGAAACTTTTATGAGCGCTCATCAAATAATAACGATTCCGGAAAGATTTTTTGCCGAGAAATTATGCGGCACTCATCAAGGCACCCCGTGGATCAGCCGATTGATTGGCGCGTATCATGCGCCCTTATGACCCATTCCGCCGCTCTGATCCCGTCGATCCCGGCCGAAAGAATACCGCCCGCATACCCTGCACCCTCACCGGCAGGGAAAAGCCCGATCAATCCGGGGCTCTGTCCCTCGGCGGTACGGGGCAGACGAATGGGGGATGAGGTTCGCGTTTCGACGCCGGTCAGCACGGCGTCGCCCATCGAGAAACCCTTGAGCTTGCGCTCGAAAGCCGGCAGCGCCTCACGAATGGCCTGCACGGCAAAATCCGGTAGGCAGAGAGACAGATCGGTAGGGGTAACACCCGGCTTGTAGGAGGGCACAACGTCGCCCAGCGTGGTGGACGGTCGACCGGCGAGAAAATCTTCCACACGCTGCGCAGGCGCCTTGTAGTCACCGCCTCCGGCGATGAAGGCTGCCCGCTCCCAGTGACGCTGGAAGGCAACGCCCGCCAGAACATCATCGGGGTAGTCGCGCTCCGGCGACACATCGACCACGATCCCGGCATTCGCGTTGCGCTCGGCACGCGAGTACTGGCTCATGCCATTGGTCACCACCTGGTTGGGCTCCGAAGTCGCCGCCACAACGGTCCCTCCGGGGCACATGCAGAAGGAGTAGACGGCACGACCATTACTGGCATGATGTACCAGCTTGTAGTCAGCGGCGCCCAGAAGCGGATGCCCTCCCTGATCGCCAAATCGCGCGCAATCGATCAGCGATTGCGGATGCTCGATCCGCACACCGATCGAGAAGGGCTTGGCCTGCATCGGTACGCCCGCTTGGCGCAACATCTCGAAAGTATCGCGCGCGCTATGCCCCACCGCCAGAATAGCGCGGTCAGTTTCAAGCGTCGTGCCGTCAGAGAGCACCAGACCCGTGAGTCTGCGGGGGGCTCCTTCGGTTACCAGCCCATCTACCCGCACACCGAAACGATACTCCCCGCCCAGCGCCTCGATCTCGGCACGGATATGTTCGACCATGGAAACAAGGCGGAACGTGCCGATATGCGGCTTGGAAACATAGAGGATCTCTTCGGGCGCCCCGGCCTTGACGAATTCCTCCATCACCTTGCGGCCAAGGTGGCGTGGGTCGCTTACGCCGCTATACAGCTTGCCGTCAGAAAACGTCCCGGCCCCGCCCTCGCCGAACTGGACATTGCTCTCGGGCGTCAACTCGGACCGACGCCACAGGGCAAAGGTATCGATGGTGCGCTCACGCACGATCTTTCCGCGCTCGATCACGATGGGGCGCAGCCCTGCCTGCGCCAGAATCAACGCTGCCATGACCCCGCAAGGCCCGGCACCGATCACAACCGGGCGTAACGCACCCGGGCTTGCCGTGGGCAACACATACTGCGTGTCAGGGCTGGGCATGATGGAGGGGGTGTTTTCGTGACGGGCGAGCAGAGAAGCTTCGTCGTCAACCACGCAATCGACGCTGTAAACCAGCACGATGCGCCCGCGCTTTCGCGCATCATAGCCGCGACGGGCCATGGTGAAGTCGTGCAAGGCGGAATCGTCGATGCCAAGACGCGTGACGATGGCGGCGCGCAGTGCCGTGTCATCGTGGTCGAGCGGAAGCCTGAGTTCGGTAAGCCGGATCATCCCGGCTGGAAGTCATGCCCAGGGGTTGCTTGTCAAGAAGAATAGCAGCGTGCGCGCGAGCGGACAGGGGGCCGGGACGCGCCCGGCAGTCCCCCAATCCTTACAGAGCCGGGCGCTCGGCCTCGGTACGATCGCGAACCGCCTTGAATTCCGAGCCCTGCTTCCACACAGGCCACATGCGCGAAAAAGCGAGGCTGCGTCCAACTTCATAGAGTGCAGCCGCGTCCTCGGCCGCACCACGCAGATCCCAGCTCGCGCTCCAGGAGTCGCATGGCTGGTGGTAACAGACCATATATCCCTCAAGCCATTTGCGCCCGGCGGGCACGCCGCCCTTCACGAGGTCGGGATAACCCGCCAGATCCATGATCGGCAGAACCGGCACGCCCGCCCGCGCAAAAGGCAGATGATCCGCGCGATAGAAGGCGCCTCGCTCGGGCAGGGCCTCCGGCTGGGTCACACGTCCCTGCGATTTTGCAATCGTGACGAAATCATCCTGCAGACTGTCCTGCCCTGCGCCCACCAGAAAGGCATTGTGCGACATGCCAGCCATCTGCAGCACATCGATGGTAAAATTGGCGACGGTCTTGGGCAGAGAGACGAGCGGGTGCTCGGCATACCAGGTGGAGCCGAGCAGACCGCGCTCCTCCGCCGTCCAGGCAGCAAAGAGGATGGTACGCTCCGGGGCCGGTCCGGATTTGAAGGCACGCGCAATTTCGAGCACCGCCGCAACCCCTGAGGCGTCATCGATCGCCCCGTGGCGGATCATCGTGTCGCCATGCGGTCCCTTGCTCTTGCCGAACGCATCCCAGTGCGCGCCATAGATGATCGTCTCTTCCGGGTGGGTCGTGCCGGGCAGCTTGGCCAGAACATTGCGGCTCTGCATATGCTGCGTCTCGACCTCAAGCCGCGTTGTCAGCGTCGTCCTGGGGAGAATGACCGGCCTGAAATCGGGACGCCGCGCCTGTTCGCTCAGCTTGTCGAGATCCAGCCCCGCACGGGCAAACAGGTCATGGGCCGCCCTGCCCTCCACCCAGCCCTTGAGAACAAGCGTCTGGTCGGCATTCTTGCGATCAAGATCGAAAGTCTCTCCACCTGGCGCGATCACGGTGCTCCAGGGATAAGACGCGGCCTCCGTATCATGGATGATCAGCGCGCCCACGGCACCGCGTCGAGCCGCTTCCTCATACTTGTAGGTCCAGCGCCCGAAATAGGTCATGCCGCGCCCGCCGAAACGCTCCGCCACGGGCTCACCCGGCTTCGCCCTGAAATCCGGATCATTGATCAGGATGACAGCAATCTTGCCCTTCAGATCCACATCCTTGAAATCGTCCCAGTCGCGGCCGGGGGCATTCACGCCGTAACCGACAAAGACGAGGGGGGCCTCGGTGATCTCGATCCGGGAGGAGGGCACACTCGTGGTCAGATAGATTTCGCTGGCCTGATGGAAATCGATGGATCGATCCGATCCAATACGGAACTGGGCAATGGAGTCCGGCGCGATTTTGGTATGGATCATCGGCACTTCCTGGGTCCAGCCGCCATTCTCGCCAGCAGGTTCCAGCCCGATCGCCTGCAACTGGGCAACGAGGTAGTTCACCGTCTTGATTGCCCCGATCGTCCCGGGCGCCCGCCCCTCGAAGGGATCGGAGGCCAGCGTGCGAATAACCTCCGACATGCGGGCGGGGTTCATGGGCGCATAGGGAAGTGGCTCTGAAGCCAGCGCAGAAGACCCGCAAAGCATGGCGGTCAGCATCATGCCAGTAAGGGAAAAGCGCGCTGATCGCATCATGAAGTCCTTGTTCTTGTCATTGCCGCGACGAAGATTCCGATCCCCCCTCTCCGGGAGTGCGAGATCCGTTCCTGCATTCCCCCCTGAATGCCGCGGCTCAGTGGGGCTCATGCCTGAACTGCCGGAACAACACGCCGCATCAGTCGAGGAGACGCGTACACTCCTGCCGCAAAGCGGAAGTCATGAGCAGTAATCGACAAACACCCGGACATGTCAGAACCAACCAGAAAGCAAGCGGCAGCCGGAAGGGAAAAAATCCCCAGGTCATCCAGCTGTTACAATATCGTCAACATTTGCGCACCCTCGGTGGCGCTCCGCATACCAACCCAGCTGGACTGATAATTCAATAACGAAATTGACGATTTTCATGACAAACCCTTTCCCGCAAGATTAGAGAGCATGTGTTCATGAATAATCATTTCGTTATCAATCAATCTATATTAATGACTGTTTAATATCCTCAAACCATAAGCATAGTTTGATATATTGTGACTTTTTGTATATATTGAGCGGTTCCAGCACCTTAACTACTGCATGTTAGACTACGACAGGCGCCGCAGAGCCCCATGCCGCCGAACCTTGGCTTTCAAGCGCCCGATGCCGTATAGGAACGGTCTGACGACGACTCACCGAAGGCGCCCCCATGGCCGAAAACCCATGCGCCCATGATCCCAACAGGGATCACGGCCCCCATGATCACGCCCGTACGGGTGAAACGCATGCCTGCCGTGATCACGCCCATGCCCATACGGCCCATGACCACGCCGAGTCCGGCGATCATGCGCAAGGGGGCGAAGACCATGACCATGACCATGACCATCACGGCCATGATCATGGCGCGCATGGCCATCACCATGGCCCGGGCCATCATCATGTTCATGCTCCGGCAAGTTATGGATCGGCCTTTCTCATCGGCATGGGGCTGAATATCGCCTATATCGTCGCTGAGACCGTCTGGGGCATTCTGGCGCACTCCCTGTCACTGCTCTCGGATGCCGGACATAATCTTTCCGATGTGCTCGGTCTGGGCGCCGCATGGCTCGCGCACAGCCTTGCGCGACGCGCGCCCTCCGCACGCTTCACTTATGGCCTCAAACGGTCGACCATTCTCTCCGCTCTGGGCAATGCCGTTCTGCTCCTGCTCGTCACGGGCGGGATCATCTGGGAGGCCGTGACGCGCCTGGCCAATCCCGGCGAGGTGGCCGGGCGCGTGGTCATGCTTGTGGCCGCAGGCGGCATTCTGGTGAATGGGGGGACGGCACTGCTCTTCATGCGCGGCGGGAAGGACGACCTCAATCTGCGTGGTGCCTTCCTGCATATGGCCGCTGATGCGCTGATGTCTCTGGCCGTTGTCGTGACGGGCTTCATCATCATGATGACCGGATGGACCATTCTCGACCCCATCGTCAGTCTGATCGTCTGCTTGACGATCATTTTCGGCACCTGGTCGCTGTTGCGGGCATCGCTTGATATGGCACTCGATGGCGTCCCGGAGCAGATCAGCCTCGAGGAGGTATCGGCCGCCTTGCGCGACCTAGACGGGGTCGAGGATCTTCATCATCTGCATGTCTGGTCCCTGAGCACAACCGAAACCGCCCTGACCGTGCATCTGGTCAGCGAAGCGCCGCTCTCCGCCCATGACGCGCTTCTGCGTGCAGCGGGAAGCATGCTGTCGAAGCGCTTCAGGATCGGTCATGCCACCTTCCAGATCGAGGCGCCTGGTGTGGCTTTCCCCTGCGGTGCGCCCGGCGGGGCCGTTTCCTGCGGAACCGGCGCGTCATGCTGAAACAGCCGGAAAAAACGGCCTTCGGCTGGATGTCTCTGGCGGTCAGCCTTGTTGCGCTCAGT
>Ga0157365_10001298_pt1 | contig 10342 bp, 8 predicted proteins | sample AttsexASBM3_FD_111478 | JGI IMG/M metagenome (GOLD analysis project Ga0157365, IMG submission 111478) | Fungus gardens microbial communities from leaf cutter ant in Ribeirão Preto, State of São Paulo, Brazil - Atta sexdens ASBM3 | ecosystem: Host-associated > Fungi > Mycelium > Unclassified ... | reverse complement strand
TCTCTCTTCGCAACGCAATAAAGAAGTCTAACAGTTTCTCTCGGCATCTGTCTTTTAAGTCATTGATCTCATATCTATAAGCAGGGGGGTCCGCGTTCACTATTAAGCCTACGCCCGTCCATTCCTTTCAAGCGCCCTTAGACTCGTTACGCTGTTCGACTGAACGACTTAATGTTTCAGGGGGCTCGAACGAACAAGCAAGGGACTGAGCGCAAACGCGCGAAAGCCGTTGCGCTTCCGACGAACAAGCAAGGGACTGAGCGCAAACGCGCGAAAGCCGTTGCGCGTTAGCTTCGCGCATCCGTTTTCTTGCTGGGGCGAAGGCGCTCTATTCGGTCGGAACCCGGTTCGAGAACCTTCTCTCTCCCTTCACCAACCAGCAATCAGCTCTTATCCCTTGGTGTGGTGTCAAAGCAAAGGGCGAGTTCCTTTCTTGTCTTGCCCAAAAACTTTCTTTATTCTCATTGGAGAAAGACTCTCCCGCGGCAAGGTTTTACACATAGGGCCAGCTGCTTTCTTTATCTCGCTTGCCGTTAGTCCGTCTAGCGCCTTTATTTCGGTTGGGGTCCGTCCCGGGGCTTAGACCGCTTGGGTTAGATTTTATAGTCTCGAAGGCAGTCAACGTGTCAGCCATTCCTCTCCCATTAGACTTGTAAATCCTTTGCTCTTTTTCCTTCTCTCTTCCAGTTCTCTCCCTCTACTTTATTTGACAGGGGCGGAGAATACCACTCTATCCATAACAAGAATACAGTAGCAATTCCGTTTCAAATGGTTTGAGCTTGGAAGCAACCTACTATCTATCGATAGGCGAGAACAGACTGCTATTGGCTGCTTTGCCTATCTATTCTATTATGGCCGGCTTGGAGACATCAGAGGAAGACCATCATTTCTATCCGGGTACGATCATAGCTTCATTCATTCGTTCAACCTTGGGGATAACCATTAGTATTGAGGTCAATCACCACACCACCTCTATCATACATACGACATTACATGACGCGAGAGTGCATGGTCAACACACACCTAAAGCGCCTACGTTCCGCTTGCAGCCAATACAACCACAACCTAACTTGCACGAGATTCAACAACCGAAACTACTGGTAGTCCCGAGGGGACGGCATCCTCCTATAATAGTTAGCAGTACTGAACAAGCGAGTCATCGGTCGGGGGAAAGAAAAGGACCTCCTTTAAAATAAAAAGAAAAAAAAAGGAATCGCTTTCATTAAAGCCTTCGGAACAAAGGTGATTCTGTTCATGCTTCAGACGATCTGGCTAATTATATATACTTCTATCTAATTATATACTCTTCTTCTATTAGAAAGGCGAACCTATAGGCCTGTTTTAGCGCGTTTCCAAAGGTAACCGGTTAGGTTTACAAAGGAAACGCTACTAAGGACCGGGTCGGGTGAAGAATGAAAAACGTCCGCTAACACCCACGGGATAAGATCTTTTTTAGATCAGCAACGAATTCTTGTATCTACGAAGAAAGATTTCTCCCCGGGTTCAGACCCTAAATGCCATACCTTGCTGAAGGCGATTCACGATAGAATCGCGCATAGTTCCGTTTGACCGAGATGTGAATGCCCGTGATCTGTTCGGTATAGTGATGGATTTCATGGCCGACGTCTAACCGGCACGAATACGCCGACATGAAACGAGTTCCCCCTTTAAGTAGGGGAGGCATTTTTTTTCTTTCGTTCTCGGACGTTTTGTTCGATTCCGGCACTTGCGTTCTCATGCCCGGAACCCTCGCGATTGATTGGGAGAAAGAGCGAAAGCGAGAAAGATGGATTGTTATCCATCGGAAATCGATAGGAATTCCCCGGGGATTGCCTTATAATAGATGTTCTGTCTTTCATTATTAACATCCAATCCCATGCTAATAAGAAAAACGAGCGATTGCTAGTCAGCTTTCATTTTATTCAATATAATGGTAGGGGCTGAGGCTCTGAAGGCTTTCCAACTTGCTTCAATTAGGGAATAGCGCAGATGGATCAATCACGCGGCAGCGTCCTCCAACTTGCTGTCCGCTCCCCTTCACTTTCTTTGCTGGACGGGAAGATGCGAATCGCGAAGGCCTTCCCACCACGCGAAGTTCAAACCTCGCTGGAGAGAGAAAAGGTCTTGGCAGGTGAAGGTGTGGGATCAGACGCACACAGTTTGAGGCTCGGAGGCAGAGTAGGCAAACAAGAAGCCGAGGCAGACCCTCTCATGTACGACGGAGTGGCTGGATCTGGATTGGAAACCCCATTGATACGCATCGGCGAAGAACAGGGCAGGGCTTTCTTTTTATTACTGATCTTATCAAGTACGTGCTTCGATAAGCCACCGCCCAATAGAGCAACGCCATGTGTAGATCGAAAAGGTCTCGCGAAGCCGGTCACCGGTAGGTCTAAGAACGGATTTCAAGCTTGATAAGCTGCAAACAATCCATTCCTTCAGTAGGGGGATCCTTGTTCACATGCTTAACAAATGCAAGTAGAATCTTCGAACTTAAATCAAAATGGGACTGTCATCCGTCTAAGGAGAAAACGGAGGCGTCGAGATATTCGATGACTAAGGCCTTGTCACGAACTGGGCTCGAACCAGCGTTTTCCAGATGCATGAACCGGATTTCAACCTTTCTGATCGTGACTTTCAAAAAAGAAAGAAGAGAAATTGGGCCAAGGTAGTTGGTGTCCCTTTGCTTGCTTACCAAGCCATTCTGGCAAGTGACTTGGCCAAATAATGTCATTCATAGCGAAACTTGATTTAGTCAAACAAAACAGATGAGACACATAGTAAGATTACCATTCCATCTAAAGCAAAGAAAGAAACTCAAAAGCTTGCATTTGCTCTCCGAGAGGTTCACCATGATGTGGGACCTTTCTTTTTCAAATGCAGCTCGTTGACTCTAAATCTCATTCGGGCATTCTCCCTCTCGAGAGCCTGCAAGCGCTGATATTCGCGATACATCTCCTCTCGATAGGCGTACCATGCCTGTTGGCGAGCTTGGTCCTGTTCTCGGACCTCTTGGATGTGGCGCTCCGCCTCGTCGAGCACTCTTTGGATCTCTTCCTTCAGTTCTGTCAGCTTTCGTTGAATTTCCTCGTTTTCCTGGCGTAGACGAAGATTTTCCTCTTCTAGTTCTAGTGCATGTGGGTCCGACGGGGGGGCAGACTCTGCCTCAGTAGCAGGGACATTGAGATCCAAAGGCGGTCGTCTGGAAGAGCTAGGACCACTTCCATCGCCTCCGACGGAACGAGTAAGGTCACCTATGGGGGATAGGACCCAATCGAGAACATCTGAGGAACCCATCACAAAAAAAATAGAGAAGAAAGAGCTTGTTGAGGATTGGCGCAGCAAAGGATTTTATTGAAAACAAGAAAGAAGCCTTTCACACCGCTCCGTGGGGCTAACAGACCCTTCTTTATGTGCCACCCCGCTAAAGCCCTCCCCTTCCTCTTAACTATGTCAGTTTGCTTTAGCTGCTCTTTCTGTAATAGGGGGGCATTTTTATGTAAAACCTAAAAACCTTCAACCAGCAATGGATCGGGGTTCTTGCTTTAAGAAGTTCAATCTGATTGTGCCATTTTCCTTCAAAAAAAAAGCCAGAGTAGAGTAAGAGCTCCTTGCTTTGACGACGGCCTCTATAAATTTCCTGCAAACAAGCCATTCTTTCCTATCGGGAAGTCGAGCCTTCGCTACGCCCTCCGTACAAGTAGATGAGCGTGCTTACGCAACCTGCACACCCGAAACAAAAAGGATAAGAATTCCTACTGTCTCTAAAGGGAATTCTCCCGTGTCTTCGATTTACCAAGAATGTTGTAAGAAAGATCAGATAAGGCTACGAACAGTCTAGGACAGCGGTCTTGTCCTATTGACTAATGACCTTACCTTTCAAGCACTGCCTTTGATAAAAGCTGCTTCCTTCCCTATTTCTCACTAGTTGGACATTTCATTCACTAATAGGATTTCTAAAGATTCTTTTTATCCTGGATGCCTTAAGCGTAATCTTTCTAAAGTAGCTTTCTCACTTGCCTAGCAGATGACTGTATAAATAAGAGGTTACTCGGAATATGCATTTGCCCCCGACCTAGAACCCGTGGAACCCACTATTCTAAGATGCCACTTTCCTAAAGGACGGAGTTACTTGCATGACAAGACGAGGTACTTTGTTACTGGCAAGTAAAGGACGGGGGCGGGGACAGCAAGAAATTCAACAGGTGACCTACCAGCTATTAGCGTTACACCTTTTTTTTTATATCACTAATACATTAATTATGGGTCTACCCCTACTTATACTTAGCCCTACCAGAGAATCTTATTGCTAGCCCTAAGCTAAGAAAGATCGAGGGGAAGAAAGGAAATCACTTGTTTGCTGCAACTGGATAGTTGGGAGAAGGACAGGAAATAACTGCAATCGAAGTAAGCTCGACTGGATCCCCATGGACGGAATGATAAGAATAGTGAGCCTTGGAGATCGTTAGAGCGTTTGGACCCACCGTATGAAACCTACCTATTGGCTCGAATGAACCATACCTATTGATTGGCTCGCCTTAGGACTCTCAAAAAAGTAACCTGGCCTGATACCTATTCACTCGCCTGGCCCACTCGTATCCATCATATATAATATGCCCGACTATCGAGGGAAATCTACCTCTTAGATAAAGTATTCGATCGCCTGAAGATGGCACAGAAAGACAAAAAGAGCAAAATCGATCTAAGATAAGACAGGATGTAAACTTTCTCCCAATTTAGCTTTCTACCACTCCATGGAAGTAAGACTAGCAACTATTATATGGCCCTCCTCCTATTAGGGCAACTACTAAGACTGGCTCGCCGAGATCGACAGGAAAGACAACTAAAACTCAAACTGCAGGAAAGAGAGAAACAGGGGAACTAGATGAGCTTACTACTCCAACTGTAACTGGATCGAAAAGAGAGTGGACTGAGCATCTTTCAAATTTCAAAGATCTATCAAAGCCCATTTGAAATGAATACTCCTGCTCTGCTTTCAAACTTTCCAACTGCATGTTAGTAAACTCCTACTCGCTTTAGGACAGTCTAACCCACAAACCCACAGGCTGCAAGCACTAGCTCGCTGGCAGAACGAAAGACTTTAACCGGATAGCTGGAAACTGGCATTTCCACTAGATATATCTCAATGGCTGCAAGGGCTTACCTTGGCGCTCCTACTGTTAGAACTCCAACTGACAATGGAACTCCAGTGGAAGACCTTAACACTTCAACTGCCCGAAACCCCTTATCATTGGAAGGAAACTGGCCGGAAGAAGATATTCCAAAAAGGACTGCCTTTTCTTTTAGGACTAGCTTAAGGGATGGATGTAAAAAAAACTTGCAGCGAAAAAGACTGCAACAGGACCTCCAACTCCAAGCGCAAGGAAGGAAAGAGCCAGGGCCGAGAAGATACAAGCTCTTCAAATTGTGGAACTTAATACTTTTGAGTTGGAACCCCCTGCTGACTTCGCTTGTCTGCCTGGCAAACCTAACCTCGAAACTAGAACTTTACTTTTTTCAGGTGATATTTATTTGATAGAACCTGAAAGAAGTCATACTGGATACCACTGGTTAAAGAAACTCTCCACACGTGGGCCCTTACCTGTTGAGATGAAGTGTAAGCCTAAAGTACTCTTCGCAGGTTCTTCATTTAGAGGGGGAAAACTGCTTCTCTACCATACTTGTCTTTCCTGTCCTGCGGAATACGTTTCGGAGTACACAAGTCCTATCGCTTAGAGATAATAAAGCTTTCTTTCGAGCTTTCACTAGAACTTGTTTTTGGCACTTGCTTTAGAACAGGCACTGAGACTGGAAACCAAGAGGCGGGAAACTTGGTTACTCTCTTCCTTCCCTTCCTGTATTTCCCTTCATTATGGCACCGAGCTACTGCACGACGTTCTCATAGGATCCTGTGACTGGGCTGGGCCTAGGCAGTTCAGAAGAAGGGTCTCGTCAAGACCTCTTGAAAATAGATGAAGAGGAAAGGAAGTTGATGAATGGCAGAAGGCCTGGATTAGTTTGTACCGGTGTAGGTCCCTGAGTAGTGACTTGTCCCCCTTGATGTTGTGGCATTGGATTAGTATAGATCCCCATATTAGTAGCTTCATTGACATTGGCGGCTTTCAGGTATGCCTTAACTTCGTTCCAATTGATACGATTTTCATCATTCATGTCATAGATGACATAACGCAAAGTATTACACTTTTAGATGGTATGGCCCGCGTATCGGTGAAATGGACAGAATTTGAAATAGTCGAGACCTGGAGGCCAGGGGAGTGGTTTATCTCTGGGCAGAGAAATGGCTGTCCATGCCAGAAGGCTGGAAAATAGGGTAGGAATGGGTAGGGGTAATGAAGGGTAGTGAGCTCTATTTGGTCCCCAGGGTCGCTTGGGAGCACCTTCTTGCTGCTGAGGATCATAATTGGCCGGAGGCGCAGCCTTGTTATAAGCGGGTCTGGGCGGAGCTTCCGCTGGGTTTTGCGGTTGCGATTGGGTAGGAGGTTTTTGAGTGGGTTGGGGGACGGCCCCCTGGATGGCTTGCTGATTCCGGGTGCTCCGTTGTCTCAGTGCATTCTGCTGTGCTTGAACCGCATTAATTGGATCCGGAGTGATGGTAACCTCTTGAGTTGGCTGCTGGGTCCTTAGGGTATTCTTCGGCTTGCCTTCTCCCCCATTAGAACTGTTCCTGAGGAAAGTGATAGACCCGTCTTTTATACTCCTCTGCATGCGGGCAGCTCGTTCAAACAGTTGAGGGAATTTTCGGCAATCTCCTAGCACCATCGCTTCCTTGATGGGCCCATGCAGGTTATCGATAACCATCTGTACTGCATCTTCCTCTGATATGTTTCATTTTGCTTTTGCTGCTAAATTCCTCCATCGGTTAACAAAGGTAATGAATTAAAAACCGGGCTGAATTTTTTCATTCACCAAATCACAAAGATTGGGGGATGTTCCACCTGGTGCAACTACTGGCTGGTGAATCTGTCAATCACATCGTCAAAACTACGTAGAGCATCAAGGGGGAGAAAAGAGTTCTACTTGAGTGCTTCCCCTTCTAATGACTTATGATAAAGGTGGAAAAAGAACCCAGACTGGGAATCAAGGCCTCGGCAATCCCCACAGAAGGACAGCAAGTGATGATATGTTTTCCCATTGTATTTACTAAACTTCGGTATCTTGAACCCTTCCGGCAGAGCTACATCTGGATGTCGGCAAAAATCCTTGAATCTCAGTTTCCTCCCGTATTGGTCTGCTCTACTGCAGCTTATATCATTGCCTCAATCTCCATCTTTCCGAGAGGCTTCTCCACGGGGACCACAGAGCGATCATAGTATAACTCTTCAATAGGAGATTCATAAGCGAATCGCTTTCGGATTGCCCATTCATGAAATAAGGTGCAGGAGTTCTTTGCATCCGTAGAGGAGGCTCATCCATGATTGGGAATTGGAATGTGGGTACTTGAATGGATGCCCCTCCATTGATCTTGGCTTGCTTCATTGCATTCATGAATTCTTTGTTTGATTCTTCGGGCTTCTTCCTCTTCCGCTTTTCCCCATCTTACTAATCATAATGAAGGGGCAGGAAATCGGTCAAAGGTATCCCCAAGTCGGAATTCCGGCAAAGACCAAGAAGTATCCATTCTTAACACAAAAAAACCGCCGGCTTTTAGAGAATCTTTCCTCTTCAATTATGCACGATTTACTGGGGTTGTCTTCCTTTCTTGGGAGTTAAAAAATGAGTTGGGTAAGCTTCCTAAGGGTATGGCTTCTCCGGAGCGACTAAGGACACACCCAATCAAACGATCGGTAAAACGGGTCTCCTTTGGTACAATCTCCTCGGCCGAGTATATCTCGTACGGTTGTTTTCAAAAAGTAGTGCAATCGCATTCTATGAACGAATTCCTTCATAGCCTTCATAGATAGAGTAGAGAGAAATGGGAGAAAGCGGATTAGCCACGTTCTAACTCTTCGCCATCAGACTATCATAAGAGTCATTTCATCCCAGAGTCTCTGGCTGAGGGATATCTAGTTTAAGTGCCAGTTGCCATTGATCTTCTTTTCTTGGAGAAAAAATGGCATTTCCCTGCCAGTTTCCTTTGCTGTCGATGCAGGCGAGTTGGGCCTATTCTCGTCTCGAATAAGAGAGTACCTGGAGTACTAACATATAATCTTTCCTGTTTTATAACATATTTCTTTCCTGTAGATATACAAGACTCCTTTTCCTTTCCAGTACTATTATAAGTATAAGCCCCTATAACCTGGGAGTTTAACTAGAACCTAGATAGAATCTCCGGAATCAGAAGCTGCCATCTCTCGCTATGCTTTTATGAGTGGATTTGAGAGTGCGGCATAGCTGGAAACTCCTGAATTTTAGGAAGGTTCTAACCTTAATGAAAAGGTAAGTTTGAAGAGAGATTAGGAGAAGTTCCCGAGTGTGACAACCCCCTTTTGAAAGGATCTTTCTGCTTTTTAGTTTCCTAATATGTGTGTACATATTGATTGTATCAGTACTACCAGCGAGCTAAGAGCTAACCCCTTTCTTTTCCTATGACGTTTTAATACTCACCCCTGAAATAGAGATAGAGAGAATCTATTAAGTTGGAAGGCGGAAAGAAGCACTGGCTAAGACTTTCATGGAGATGGGGCATACAGGGCAAGTGTACTAGCATATGAGTTTCCAGCTTGTGAATTAAGGTTTGTCAAACCCTAAGCTGCTACTTAGAAAGGGGGCGTAGCGGGTAAGGCAAAAGAAAAGGTGTCCGCCTAGACTACTGCCACTTTCTTATGTGAATACCGGGTTCTTTCACTCCTCAATCTCACTCTTTAGTGAAAGTCTCTATTTCACTTTCAAAAAGCAGTCTACACAAAATTCCCTCTTCGATGCTAAGAATAGGGTGTTGTCTCTTTCTAGTAAATAGAATCATTCCTATCATATCATGACTGTAAAGCAATGGAATGAGCGATCTCAGATGTCATTCTTGCATCATGATGCCGAGAACCGTCTGCTCTCTCTTTTCCGCAAACTTAGTAGATGGAAAGAAGAAAGAGTAAGCAGAGATGGTACCACTAGGAGACAAGATCAAATAAAGGAACTTAACTCAAGGGGAAGTAATGAAGGGTAAATAGCGTAGAGTAGATAAGAAAGGGCGTCGTTAGCAGGCTAGACAGATATTGAATGAAGAAAGAGAGGAGAACAAGTCACTTATTTTCTTTCACTAGTCTCAGGTTTACATCAGAGGATTGAGGGAACGAATAAACTGCTATTGAAATCACTGGTTGGTTGTTGACCAACGGAATGAATTGGAGTCTTTTTTCGTTGGTCAGCTGTAAACCAAGTGCTGTCCGTCTTCATGGCCTCAATAAGACTCAGTATTGTACTGGCCGAATCCCTTTTGCAGCACGGAGTATACCTCAATCTCCGTTAGTTCCGTTTCGGCTTTTTCCTTAATTTCCCACGCCTTCTGTGAGGCAAAACCTCACCACACTACACTTCGACGCAAGAGAAGAGGACCGGGCGCTTTGCTTGTCATGTATCTTCGGGATACGAGTTGCCGGTCTTCCCGGAAGAGAACTTTAATCTAATACTCGGTATGTATAGTATGGATCAACTAGTTGCTGATTTCATCTTTAAATTAGGTTTGGCTTTGCCTGTAGCTATTCTGCTGGCCGTTAGCGCTGGTCGAATGATCCATCAAATGAATAGTTGGAATATGGAAACTAAAATAACGAATTTAGCTGTGGATGTTGTCAAAGAGAAAATAGTAGATCAACTAGAGATTGTTTTTACAGTATATAAAGACACTACTCCTACGGGAGATGGTAACTTACCAACAGCGGTGAATTTCCAAGAAGTAGCCGAACGGGTTCTTTGGAGTGTCGACAACATTCACTGGCTAAACCAGATATATATGGATCTCGTCAATCATGGAACGCAAAGTGAATACTTTCTCCAAGTTATACAATTTCTTGGAGGGTAGTCTTTCTTTTTCTGATGGTTCCTGACGTACTGTAGTTATAACATTTGAATTTCTCTTACATTCTATGTTTCCGGTACCATGATACTTTCTGTTTTGTCGAGCCCTGCTTTGGTCTCTGGTTTGATGGTAGCACGTGCTAAAAATCCGGTACATTCCGTTTTGTTTCCCATCCCAGTCTTTCGCGACACTTCAGGTTTACTTCTTTTGTTAGGTCTCGACTTCTTCGCTATGATCTTCCCAGTGGTTCATATAGGAGCTATAGCCGTTTCATTCCTATTCGTTGTTATGATGTTCCATATTCAAATAGCGGAGATTCACGAAGAAGTATTGCGCTATTTACCAGTGAGTGGTATTATTGGACTGATC
>Ga0157365_10001297_pt1 | contig 10346 bp, 13 predicted proteins | sample AttsexASBM3_FD_111478 | JGI IMG/M metagenome (GOLD analysis project Ga0157365, IMG submission 111478) | Fungus gardens microbial communities from leaf cutter ant in Ribeirão Preto, State of São Paulo, Brazil - Atta sexdens ASBM3 | ecosystem: Host-associated > Fungi > Mycelium > Unclassified ... | reverse complement strand
GGGCCAGGCTACCAGAGAGGTACGCGTGGAAGAGCTTTCCAGAAAAGCGATGAACAGTTGAAGGAACGAGGGACGTTAATAGAAGGGCTTGTACTAGATGTTCAATGGCCTCCATGGTAGTCAGAAACTGCGCAGACAATTGCACATTTCTGTCCTGGACAGGAGGTGATTCATAACCATCAATTACACCAGACGGACCAGGCGTCCAAGAGGCGAAAGTGGCAAGAAGACATTTCGCCTCTCGAGCCGTCCACTTCTCTCTTTCCCTGTCTCTCGATCCTGTTTCGGTTTCGCGGCGGTGAAGGCAGCGTACAATCCATCGAATCCCCAAAGTAGGATATAAATAATCTTGGGAAATATTTCGGACAGAGGGTAAGTCAGATTCCAAGATCCGCAAGAAGACAGTGAAACGCTCCTCAATCGGCTTTTGTGCAAGAGAGATCGTTTCGTTAGCATCAGCTTCTGAGATAGAGCAGGGAATGCGTGACAAGAGATCATTGAGTGACACAACCTGGACTGTTTCAGCAGCTATTCGAGTTCCCCGTCGCACATATTCTATGACTTTCGGACTTCCGATTCGATTCGATCTTTGTGATACAACAGAAACCGTAGAATCTCTCTCCGCATCAACGTCAGAAATATGTAAACGCTGTAATTCGCCCTTAAGCGGGGCTAGAAAATCACCGCTTTCCTCTTCACTATCGAACTCCACTACATCAAGGAGTTCTTCTGCCTCCTGTAGGTTATTATTTTGCCCCAGAGCTGGATCAGTTTTGATCGGTTCTTCCTCAGAAATCGGTAAGCCGAGCGAGTCATCCAAAACAGAGTATATCCAACAACGGAGAGGACGTGTAATACTGCATGAGACAGTTTCAAGGTCGGGATTCTCGAGGAATAGCCTTGGCCACGAGGTACCAGTGCACAACACATTTATCAACAGTGGTGAAAAAAGCCCTTTTCGATATGCCTCCATATAGTGTTCGCGAATGGCAGCACTCTGTACTAACGCAGGTGTTTCACTACCAATCCCTTCACTTTCTTCCAGAACACGCCTTGACATGAAGGGAAGGAAGGGGCATACATCTGGCTCGTGAAGCACACAGATGGGTGAAGGCCACAGGGTAGTGTTCTCCACTTTATTGATTGCATACTGAAGAGCTGCCGTCACGACTTTATCAACAATTTCATCCACCTCCCCAGAATTGGGTGGTGTTGAAAGGCGTGATAACAATAAGTAAACCGTTCTGTCGATGAAATCCATGACGCTCCCATCTTGATATTTGCTCTTTTTCCTTGAACTCGCAGGGGACATAATGCTACGCATAGCAGCCGCGGCGTTCTCAATGCGTTGAACCAGCGTTAGTCTCCTGTCAAACAATAGGTGCTGAATAGAGCGACGATCAGAATCTGAATGGTGAGTAAAATCGTTTCCAACGAGAGCTCCAAGGAGAGGTAAAAGTGTAACTGGAAGTTTCAATTGTGATGCGAGTGTATCCGGATGATAGACAGTACAGGATAAATGGAGATCGTCCACACCTTCGGGTGGAATAACCCCTCGTCCATGCGGGACCTCGTGTTTCTTCTTGAACTTAGTTTTCGATACTATCCGAAAATCATTGTCGGGTTCATCATCAACTGGTAGAGACTGCTGAATTTTGGCTGTCTCCCATATCATGTCATCAAGGGGAATATATCCCAGATACCCGGGGGCGTTCAAGATGACAAAGTCGGAGTCATTACCGACCACATAACCGCCCACGCGACTTGCAAGCTCAACAGCATATGGGTCTCCTTCTTCATCGGCATAGTGAATCTCCAGTGAGTCATTATTTTCGGCCAGTCTGTGAAGAGCATATATACAAGCGCCAAAGGAAAGAGGAGGGAGGATTCTTGTTTCATGAAGAAACCGAGTTGTCGACCGGGAAGCCATTGAAGTTCGAAAAAAGAGTAGGGCTGGTTGTACATGTGATTGACCAAGGCGAGTACAGACGGTTGGTATTTTGATATCGGGATACGCGCCTTTAAGCTCAGGGGTTATTCAATGGGTATTTCTCATGAGGGTAGAAATCCAACCATCAAAAACAAAGTATATCCTGAGGCCCAGGCGCATCCAGGCCTCTACAAATTGAGTAATCCTGGATAAAAAATCTGGATATTCACCACCGTAGACCCATGGCAGTGTGGGACCCTGGTATAAGCGGTATATAAAGCTAAAATGATCTGAGGCATTGGAGATGCCAAATCGATAGTTAATCAGACTTACGACCATCCATCCACTACTAACGAAACGACATTTTTAGGAGGGTACGAGAAGGTGACAGGGGTTGATAAAGTACGAGTATGTTCATGAAGGTAAGTGGTGAGTCCATGTACACCCATTCTTCCACAGAGCAAGGAGGACCAGGCGTAGACATCATGCCATGTGACACGTAGACTCCCATTAAAGAGACATCGGAATTTTCGATCCATAATGTGAATATGGCCCACAACCTGACATGGCAACATGGCCGAGTGGTCTAAGGCGCTGGAATTAGGAGATTTTCTAAGATCCAATCCAGTCTCAACTTGAGGCAAGGGTTCGAACCCCTTTGTTGTCATGGGCTTTTTTCCTTCAGAAAATTCATCGAAGTGCTTTCTTCGTCCTAGAGGTAGTATATCGAGTATATCGATCGCACCATAGATCTGGCCGAGTACTTATAATTGCCATTGAGTTATCAGCCATGATCTTCCTGTGCTATCAATCCACCGATGGCTTAGTAAGCATAATTCATTGTCCATGCATTATACAAACTAGATGTGTATAAGACAAACATGGCACAATTCTACTTGAACTGACTCTTTTTGACTCTTTCTGGTACTCTTGATTTCCTTGGAATAGCCTGATGGATTGTCAGTCCGATCCTCGTTGTGTTCTTAGGGTCGTAAGCAACGGCGGGGAGCCAGCCAATATCCGTGATATATTCACCAACGCAGGAGAGAGGTACGTGCCGACTCGTTGTGAACATGAAACAAGCACTTGGCTCTTGGTTCAATGTTCTGGAGAAATATTTGTTTTGGTTGAATCAGATTTTGCAGACCACAGATATTCCCATATACCAATGGGATAGGGCAGCACTACTACTTTGTCGAATTCCAACACCGAAAAAGTGTTGAGCGTGCGCTGCGTCTCCAGCTCGGCTCATCAGAAGATCTACGCCTGTATCCGTTAGATGGTCTCTTCTTAGAACAGTTTCATTCATGCAAAGCCCGCGGAACATCTCATCAGGTTTCTGCTATCAGAAATTGCCATCCAACATGGTCTAATCCGCGACGAGATCGTTGCGACTTTCCAGTCCAGAAACAACCTTCATGTACACATCCATATGGACTCAATACACCAGAACCACTACAGTCAGATCAAGACGATCGCTCGCATAATTCCAGCTGGACTCCAGGTGGCAACTCCACATCATATTCTGCGCATACATCCCAAATGTACGTGGGTGCCCCGATCGGTATGAGAAAAAATCTTTTTCGGACCCCGTCTCTACCATATTCTCTGGAAACACGTCTCGTTTTTGAGATTCAGGGACGAAAGCAAGTATATGACCTCTCTCAGGATTCAGGCCTGAATCCGGAATCGATTATCGAGTTATTGAGACTCTCCAAGAGCGAGCGAGGCAACTGGATGATGGCGGGTGCCTATTTTCGGCGCCGAGGAAACCCTCGGGCAGCCTTGCAAGTTATAGCCACAATGGTGCAAGGTGTGTTCCAGTTCAAGAGAAGAACCGTATTATCATTGAAAAGAACTTTCAGTCATGCTCGATCACGGTTACAACTTGGATAACTTGAAGGCAGCATTTCCGCTTCTTGCGGCCTGCGAACTTGACTTGGCTAGACTTTCCCGAAATGTTTGTGATGAAAAAGGATATAATGACCACCTTGACAATGCCAAATCATGGCTGCAGATGATTTATGGAGTGGATTCCCCTGCAGTCAAGTTAGCCGCACAGAATGCCTTTTCATCGCACACGACTCCTCAGCCTTCTGAGACCCAAGTTTCTCATGGAAAGGAAAGCCGATCATTGAAGAGATACAACCCGATGACGAAGGCTGGCCGGACGCTCTCGGCAGGTGGAAAATCCAGAGGATCTCACCGCCTCATTTCAAGGAAGAGTCTGCCTGAGGCTCTACTTAGCAGGGAGTATGATCAGCAATACAGGAAATTTTGATTGCGACCCAGATCAATATCTTATTTGTACCTAGCTGTGTTTGATCATTCTCTTCGGCCCGAACTCATAGTTAAAGACTATACAGTTTTCGGTAAATGCCGTATCCTTTGAACTTTGATATGTCGAATGTAACAAGGACAAATATACGCGCAACGGCAGGAGTCAGCGTCTGACAAGGTATTCACACTAAGAATAAAGAATGGCAGTCTCCACACTTCCCAAGGATGTCTCAAAACTCGGTCAAGAGGTCAAGCTTTTCGGAAAATGGGACACTCAAGAGTGAGTTGCACTGTTTTAATGGGAAGCAATTCTAATAGCATTGAACAGAGTTGATGTAAAGGATATTTCGCTAGCTGACTACATCCAAACTCGTCATGCTGTCTATCTCCCTCACACTGCTGGACGTTATGCTAAGAAACAATTCAAGAAGGCGCAGATGCCTATTGTCGAACGATTGGTAGATAGGTGCGCTATTGCAGTTGGACTATATCGCATTGTATTGATATCCTAACTTTCACCTAGCTTGATGATGAAGGGCCGTAACAATGGGAAGAAGCTTTTGGCTGTCCGCATTGTTGCTCATGCCTTTGAAATCATCCATCTACTCACAGACCAGAATCCCATCCAGGTTCGCAATTCTGGAGCGTCTAAACTTAAAAAATGATTGAATCTCCTTGCCGAATCCAGGTTCTCGTCGATGCCATTGTCAATACCGGCCCCCGTGAAGACTCAACTCGTATTGGTTCGCAAGGGACTGTTCGTCGTCAAGCTGTCGATGTGTCACCGCTTCGCCGAGTCAACCAAGCTATTGCTCTCATTACCATTGGTGTATGTAGAATCTCCTTTTTTCTTGAGGTGCAGTAAATATGGAGATGACCTGGTTTGAATAGACCCGTGAATCTGCTTTCCGCAATGTCAAATCGATTGCTGAGTGCCTTGCTGATGAACTCATCAATGCCGCTAAGGGTTCATCCAACTCATATGCGATCAAGGTCGGTTTCATAGTGAAATATATATATATTGATATCATTCGAATTTATGTGTTTGCAGAAAAAAGACGAACTCGAGCGTGTTGCCAAATCCAACCGGTGAAAGGGTAAAAAAAACTCTTATCCCTTTCGTCCATCAGGTGTGGAGGGAGCGAACAAGGATTCAGAACTTGTCCTCGGTGGCAGATTTCCCTTTTTCGTTGACACTACTCTGTCTTTGCTATGTTTGCCTTCACCGCACTTGAATTTCTTTTATGTCTCTATGCCCATACATACAAGTTTGTCATACATGTATTGCTACTCTCAAGCTGCATGAGGTATCCATACGATCCGCTTGAGGATCAGGGATTGCCCTGTTAATCTTCAGGAACGACTGTCTATCTTTACAATGATCTGCCAGACGATTTGGGGTGTATCCCATCCGTAAGTGAATGAATATATTAGGAATCATCTGAACTGGTAATGGAACATTGGAACACCATTGGAACGAAGAGAACAGCAGCAGCTTTCCTATTTCCGATCGTAACGTCATTTCTTAATGATCAGTGATCAGAAGTTAATCCTGGTTGGGGTCATTCATGCATTACATGCATTGGCCACAAGGAAAGCATTGTTTTGTAGCAGTATCTTATGCACACTTTCAAAGATGAATAATCGCAGTACCTGTAATGCCTTATTCCGATATTTGGGCTCTCCGGTCGCCGGTGTCACGTATAGCATGTGACAATCCAAATCGGAATCGATCCCGGTAAGCTAAATAGAAACAATTGATGATCACACATCATGCATAAGCAGAGTAAGAGTGGAGTAGGACATTGACAATTGACAAGAGTGGCAGGTTTCATACGACTGTAAAAGGTCTGCAAAACGATTGAGTACCAGCCAAAGTATGATACGTCGTTTTCTTTCTTTTCCACGAGGAAAAGAACGGCATTGGCCTTTTTTGTTTTTGTTTCTGCTTTTGATGTTGATATTTTACTGATGATGAAACAAAATGACTAGACGGCGAGAATGATTAGACGGCGAGAATGATTAGACGGCGGCGAATAACGACGAAGATGAAGACATGATAGACGATAAATGGATAAATGAATTGATCATGAATGGCAAACAACATAAAACAACAACTCTTGGAGTGCTCATTTTCCTTGCATGAATGAGCATATTTCATTTGTTATCCCGGAAAAGATCAGATCAGAATATCCTCAAGTCACCACCACCCACCGATCCATAAAACAACAGGAAAAAGGACCGCGGACTTGTCACTGTCATCATCATCATCATCTCATCATCATCATCTGCCAGAAAGAGGTACCAAAAACACACACATCAAATGTATCGTCAAGTTTGCTTCCTGAAACCTCGGACCTTTTCATTTGTATTCATTTGTAGAGAGAGAAGGAGAGAAGGCAAACCGACGTGATATTTGGGAAAACAGAAGAGAGTAGAGGGAGCAGGAAGTAATGGAAGTATAAATGTCCTGATGGATCTTTTTCTTCCACATGAGCATGGAGAGATGAATTAGACACACGTATATATACATGTATATATGTTGCTATAGCGAACAGGTTCTATTCCGGAGATCGGAAGGCAGTACCTCGGAACTGGCTTCCTGTATATACACCGAAAATAAAAAAAACCGCCAAGAATACGATTGACATCCCGACACAGATGGACGGTAAGGAATCACCACGCCAACCAAGGAGACATCCATACTTTGAGACTCCCGAATCGGCGGTCATCGGCAGCAACAACTTCCGGAGCGGTTATAGCACCACCGCCACTGCCAACAGCTTGTCATAGATAAATATGATTTCAGGGGTACTCAGCGCTGTTCGGCTCCTGATAGTTCCAAGAAATTAAGCACAATGCTTATTTTTCCCAGTTGGCACAACTACAAATTCAGAAACCAATTATTGGAAATCCACAACCGTAAAACTGAACAAACTGAACAAATGTCCAAATGTACAAAAAGGATTTAAAATAATAAAATGGGAGCACATGGTCGACGATAACCAGGTGGGAATGTGTGTGGAAAAACAACTTTGAAAGCAAGTTAAACAAGAATGCTAAGGGAAATGCTGTGGTGATAGTGAATGCAAGCGATGGATAACCAAACAATAAAAATTAGGGAGCAAGTCTGGTAGTAAATCACAATGGCTGGTATACACAATAGGGGGTGAGAGTGGGAATATGAAAAGCGACATTTTGTTTGCGTCTAAAGATACAAATTGCTTTCCCAAAGTATCCAAACAGTGGCAGCCATTGCAACACCCCAGAGTCAAAAGATTAAACCATGAGACTGAGGTAGCGGGGCACTACGGCGAAATCGGGTAGGGCTTAGACCTAATTGGAAAGATGTTCACTTTAGTTAGTCCGGAAGGCGCGTGGTATGACGCTTGCTGGGGGCCATGGCGGATATAGAGTGGGGCTGCCGAAGTAAGCCTCCAATTTGAAAATGGACGGATGGGGTGGATTCTATCGCGGGGCGAGAGCAGACGATTGAGGATGAAGCCGTTGGGAGGGTTTAGGGGCGTCGTTTGGCTTTGGAACGACACCCTGAAGACCTTTATAACCATATAGTTTGCCGAATTCTAGAATCATGGCCTTGGCCATAAGACACACCCAGCCCAAACCCTCTCCAGTGACGAGCTGACCGGGCCAGAATAACTCACCCTCCTCGTCCTCCAAGTCGGGCTCATGCTCTTCTGTTGGAGTGAGGGTGCTGTAGACCATCCTGGAAAAGGTAGTCGGGAAATGTCGAGCCAAAGTGGCAAGGTTCAACAGTTTTTGGGACTCGAACATTAATGAAGCGGTTGATCGATAAGTAGCAGTGAGATCTTTGAGATTAGCGATCATGGTAACATCGATGGGCTCAGAAACCTTGGCGGCAGCCTCAAGATAGGAGGGAGGAGGAGCGGGACTCTCGCGGACTCTACGAGGAAGGAGAGGGAAGAAGGGAGGAGGATGAGGAGGCTGCTGGCGGGGGGGCTGCGGAGGTGGATTCTGAGAGGGGCCAGGGAGACGAGAGTCTGTGTTGGGAGTGACACCATCGCGGCTAGTGGGAGTGGAATTGGCACTGTTGGTGGGAGCAATGCTGGCAGGAGAGGGGAGCATGGGAGGAGTGGAGTGTGACTTTGAAGGGAGGAGAGAGGGGTTAGCAGCGGTGAGCTCGGCATCCTGGATAGCGGCTTCTATTTTTGCTTTAGCTTGTTCGGAGATCTTGTCCATTCCTCGATCGAGCTCTTGGCGAATGGCATAGGACATTTTCCTTGCGTCAATGAAGGATTCGATCATGAAGCTGTTAGAGATGTGAGAGACAGAGAGCAATGGAGGACGAGTGAGACTCACATGAGACCGATAAAGGTCTTTTCAGCCTCATCGATGGCATTTTCCTGGGCGAGCCACTTGCCCTTGCACCAGGAAAGGAAAGCAGCGATGGTGGTCCATGTATCTTTGTTGCAGGCCTTGCGGGAGTAGTCTTTGTTCCAGAGGGCGTAAGTGAAGCAGACGAGAGCATCAAGGAGCTCGATTCTGGCGATGAGGCCACCGTACTTGTGGTAGAGAGAATTGGGGGGAGGAGGATCGGCAAGGGGCCGGTATTCTTTGTGGGTGGGAGGGTAGGTGGACCAGAAGCGGGTGTCTCCAGAGTACTTGAGGGTGCGGCCGGCATTGTGGTACTTGTCATGGAGCTCGTCAAAATGGGATGTTGGGAGATGGCCGCGCTTAGGACGGCGGACGGGGACGGGATGAACCGGGGAAATGTCGTCAGTGAGCTCACCATCCTCGTGGGCGTCTGTGCGAAGACGCTTTGGGGGATCTGAGGGCTGGAGAGTGTCAATAGATTTACGCTTGAGGGATGGGTTTGGGTTGAGGGGGGCGGGAAGGGCGGCGAGGAGCTGTTGGGGAGTAAGCGGGTGAGCGGGGTGAAAGCAGATGGATTACCGCTAAGGAGCGTTGGAGAGAGGAGCGACGATAGCTGGGGGACGTCGGTCAGCAGTGGCGCACGGACCAGATAGCAGACTCACTGTTTAGCACCCATGGTGGCAAGACGAAACAAGGCCGAGTCACGCGTCACCCTCTCTCTCCGCTACCGGGCCGCACGCCGTCCGTACCCGGAATCACCCGTTCCGCTCTTTGCAGGCACCCAAGCTCTGTGATGGGTTCTCACGTGTCCAGTCGCGTCCTATATATATGTAGGTAGCTATACATGCTACGCGATCGATACAATAAATACTAGCGAATCAATAATATATTGTACATTTCCATTCCATCCTCATTAGTCTGGTCATGGTCTTCGTCTTACTTTCTGTCGGCTCTGTTTGGTCTTTGTTTCTTTCGCTGCTACCATCTTCACAGCCTCCACACGACTTCGAGACGCCCGCCCCCGCGTGACAATCCCCTCATCGTCCTCAGTCGCAGCATCACTGCGCTTCACAGGTCCTGTCCCATCTACTACCGTAGTTGCCGAATGCACAGACGCAGACCGCCTACTGCTCGACACCACCGCCGTTTGTGACGATGTATATGAGATCGATCGGGTGCTCGAATGAGACGAGCCAGGCTCTGCACAGCACAGGGACGATGATCGCGAACAACTCGAGCTGCTCTGCGATCCATCTCCCTTGTGCTTTCTTGTCGACATCCTCATCTCCTCTAGACTTTCTGCCGCCGCAACATTCTCGTGGGAAATACCCTCTGCCCATGAGGATTTCTCCACTTCGTAAGGGGGTGCCGTCTCTGGAGAGCCTTTCTCCGATGACACTGCGTTATCAATGGGCTTGGTTCTGACTTTCTTCTTTGCAGGTTCCTCGACTATTTCGTCCTCCTCGGGTTCAGGGCTCTTGGAAGGCTCTCGAAGAGCCCCAGGAACCCCTCTGCGCTTTCTCAGATTCAGAACCTTTGGTACAGCTGTTATCTTCTGCGGTACCAGCTTTGAGTACCAACTTTGACATTCATAGCTCTGTCGGTGGCTGGATCCGTGGTGGTTGGCCAGGATGTAAAGATATTCACTCGATCCGTTCCATGCAACACGTGTACGGATGAGAGGAGGTTGGTGAACTACAACACGATTCAGTGCTTTTCCCGGTTAAAGATCAAAGGAAAGTAGGTACTCACGAGCGATACGCGTGACGACTTGAGCCGT
>Ga0157365_10001295_pt1 | contig 10361 bp, 6 predicted proteins | sample AttsexASBM3_FD_111478 | JGI IMG/M metagenome (GOLD analysis project Ga0157365, IMG submission 111478) | Fungus gardens microbial communities from leaf cutter ant in Ribeirão Preto, State of São Paulo, Brazil - Atta sexdens ASBM3 | ecosystem: Host-associated > Fungi > Mycelium > Unclassified ... | reverse complement strand
CTGCGTTCCGGCGTCAATCTGGTTGCCATAGCCATCCGATACCTGGGCATTGGTCATCTTGCCGTCGAAGAGCGACCCTGTGATCGAGAAACGTCCGTTGAACAGATCGGCCTTGGCACCGACCTCGATATTCTTGCCGTTCTGGGGAGCAAGCTTGTTATTGGCGGTCGAGAGCGCGATCTGGCCATCCGCTCCGGCATCGACGCCGACAGGGTTGGAGGCTGTAGCGTAGGAGAAATACAGGCTGACGGGCTTGATGGGCTTGTAGACCGCCCCGGCCTGATAATTGATGAAGCTCTGGTTATTGCTCAGCCCGACATTGCCTTGAACGGCAGATGTCATGAAGCGGTCGAAGCGCACACCACCATTGATCAGAAGGTGGTCGCGCAGCATGCTCATCGTATCGAAGGCATAGGCCGAGCCGGTAGTAACGTTCGTATTGAGCGGGGCGATGCCCGGCTCGCCCAGAGTGTACGAGCCGAGCCAGGGATTATGGGCGCTCCAGCTGCCGAGATTCGTGGCCGAGATGCAGGGATGCGGGTTTTCCGGGCGACGTGAGTTCGGGGACGAGGCTCGACAATGCCTTGGATGGCTCCAGTTCTCCTCGTTAAGGCGCCTGTTCAAGCTTGTTCAAGAGTGACACTTGCGGACGTGGATAGGGCCAGCCCCGCTCGGCAAAAAGCTTGGCCATCTCATCATCGATGCGGTCGGTCGTTTGCTGGGCCTCCTGCGCCAACCCCTGTTTGAGCGTTCCTGGGACCCCCATGAGCGGCCCGATCATATGAACTGCCGTCCCTGCTGCGCCAGCTGCGGACATGATCCCAAGACCTGCACCCGGCATGGCACCAGTTGTACTGCGTGTGTCGAAGGTCAGAACGGGCTGTGCGGGAGTAATCATGGGAGAGAGCGTCGTGACGGTATTCAGTGTGGCTTTTCCTGCGCCATAACCTACCAGTAATCGCGCGATCATACTGCCGCCTCTGACATTGGTGATCGCGCATTGGAGTACCATATCGGCGTGGGTGTTTTGATCGACGACCGCAAGATGGCGTGATTCGAGAACCTGTGTGAGGTCGCGTGTCAGTTCGCGCTCAGCTATCTCCACATCGTTCTGATGGGCGTCGCGGCGTTTCGCCCGATGGGGCGGGGAAGTTTTGTCGATTACTGCAATGGCGATACGATGAGGTTGGGGCAGCACAGCCGTAGCTTCAGCAAACTGTTCACCACGCACATGCGTACCCGCACAGCCGGTCATGAAACACATCAGCAGGAATGTTGCCGGAAGTCGGGGGAAACGAGGGATGATGTCAGCGTATTTTTCCATGAAGCGGAGTATCGCGATATCGGTCGCGGCCCGATAATGCGTTAGGGTCAAATTTCGTTCGTTCTGGGCCAAAACGAGGGAGGGAGAAATATGCTAAGCAGTGTCGATTGTCTCCCCGTCGGTTGCGCGCTTCTTGCACTGAGCGATTTCGAGCGGAACGACGATATCGGGACGCATTGCCATCCACATGGCGAGATCTATGCCGTACAGGCGGGTCACATCATTTCGGCTTCCGAAGACGCCCGTTGGCTGATACCGGCGGGCCAGGCGTACTGGGTGCCCCCCGGCGCGCCACATGGAGGAACCCTGTGTGAGACATCCGGGATCAAGATCTATGTCCGGCAGGATCTATGCCGACTGCTCGGTGCACCGACCTCAGTTGCGTTCAGTGTGACGCCTCTGTTCAGCGCTGTGATGGAACGCTGGCGCGAAGAGGCCGGTGAAGGGATAACCGCACGGGAAATCGACCGCCACAGGCTCGCGGTTCTTGCCGATGAAATGGCCCGTAGCGTAACCCGCCCGCTGATTCTGCCTATGCCGTCACATGTCATTATGCGGGCTGTGATGTCTGACTGGGCAGTGACCAGCGAAGAGCAGCTCTCGCTCGATGAGCTGTCAGCGATGTGTCGAATGTCGCGGCGGACATTCACGCGACGTTTTCGCGCGGAGACGGGGTTGTCGCCCGGAGAATGGATGCAATCCGCGCGCGTCCTGCGCGGCTGTGAATTGATGACGTCCGGCGTGCCAATAACCGAGACAGCGTACAGGCTCGGTTATGAAAGTCCCTCCAGCTTTTTCAACCTGTGCCGCAAAATGACGGGCATGAACCCGAGCATGCTCACAAGGGTTATTGACCACCGAGATGAATAACCGATCCACTCGATCCGGGGGGCGAGCGGAATACTCAAAGCTGATCGGCAGAATGTGCAGGAGCCGGCCACGGCATCGGCAGTTGCCTCGTCTTGCGTGCTTTTTTGGATAGGCAAACCGGAACATACGGTGCCCTCTTTGCTCACACCGCAGCATTTCAAAAGCGCGAGGCGTCCTCGCGGCAGAACGAGGCAGGCTGTGTGGGACAGTCAGTGGCCATAAGCGCGTTCCTACCTCACGGGACCCACTCCCGTCAGGCTCGCAGCCTGATCGGTCCTCCTCCCGCCACTTAGCTCTCCCTGTCTGGGACCATCCTGTTGCGCTCATGAGCGATTGGCAGATCCACGCAGAGAAAATCTCCTACCCCGAGCTGTAGCCGCGGTCTGGAGGGACTTTCCGTTCTACAAGCATCGGAACAATTCACCCAGCTTATTCGGTGGTTTCGTTCAACATCAGTGAGGTGAATTCTCTGCCCAGATAAAGCGCCAGAATTCGTGTGCTGCCCGAGATGATGATCGTCCCAGGGACTTGCATCCCAACTGGATAACCCGACTGCGAGAGCGCGATGACACGATAAAGGGCGTTGTCAGGTTTGAGCTTGCCGGACAGCATTTTGGCTTTTACCGAGCCCTTGCCAGCGTTCCACAGGACAGGTTTTTCAACTGTTTCTTCGGGATAATCGGCTATGGTTTCCAGAGTCGCGGCGACGGACCCAGTGCCATCTGCAGGAATGAAACGGGCATGATCTTCAGTGTGCAGATAATCGATGTCACGTTGCGCCGCATAGGCCGTGATTCTCGCCTGACCATGGGCGACCAGAAACGCTATTTTCTGATGGCGTGAAATCAGGTTACCTTTGCGCATGGACTCGGTAACATCGCGAATGACCCCGCTGAACGGAGCACGGAGGGTCAGACTCGATCGTCGCTCACTCGCTTTTTCAAGCGCCGCAATGGCAGCCGCCTTGTGAGCAATACTGTCACTCAGCGATTTATGGGTATCGCTCGTACGCATGAGCTGATTGGTTGTATCGCCCCAGTATCGCAGTTCAGCGTCCGCGTGCGCGACTTCTCTCTCGATCTCTGCATCGTTGAGAATAAGGACAGGGTCGCCCTTGGTGACGAATGCCCCGTTACGTACAACATACTGTATAGTCCCATGTTCTCTGCTCGTAAGTTCGGTCTGTTCCCTTGCCTCGATGACAGCGGGGAGACGTACATGCGAATGCCATGGGTAGAAAAGCGCAATGAATGCAATCATACATAAGCCAACGAAACGTGCGCGCCCGAGAATAGGTGCCTGCGCGAAAGTGCTCGCCCAGATTTTAGCCTCGCGTATGATAGGCATTATAATGAAAACACCGATTTCGATGGCCATCAGTATGAGGCCGAGCGCTTTGAATGTCGCGTGATAAACAAGTAATGCTATGCCAAAAAAGAGAAAAAAGCGATAGATCCACGTGCCCGCGGCCCAGAGGGCGACAATTGGCTTCTTTCGCGTCGGCAATTCTCCCTGTTCATGATCCCCGGGGACGGAGCCGAAGATGAGGCGACGCATTCTCCACCGCGTGTAGGAAAACCCGCGGTCCTGGAGATTTTCGATGCCTATCAGATCAGACAGGATATAATATCCATCGAAACGCATCAGCGGGTTCAGATTGACTGTCAGCGCAAGAACCCAACTCGAGGCGGCCAGAGCGAGGGATGCCTCGCGCGCGATGCTGTCCGGGAGGATGACCCACAGCCATGCGGCGAAGCAGCCCAGTAATATTTCTGCCGTCATGCCTGCAATATCGATGGCGATACGCGCACGTGACGACGTCAGGCGCCATGCGTTTGTCGTGTTCGTCCAGAGGACGGGACACAGAACGAGTAATGCCAATCCCATCGAGGAAACCGCGCAGCCCAAGCGCTTGGCGGCAAGACCATGCCCTATCTCATGGGCTACCTTGGACAGAAAATAGGCCGACCCCACCAATATAAAACCGCGCCAGGACCACAGATCTCTGACATCATGCAGGAAAATATCCCATTGCTGCGCAATCGCGCAAAGGGCGCTGATGCCGAGTGCTGCAATCATCAGCCATATACGGCGTCCTGTCATGTATCGGAAATGTTTCTCCCATCGACCCAGGATAGAATCTGGGTTGCACAGGGTAATGGACACGAAGAGATAGTGATGAATGAGCCATTTGACTGGATTGGACCGTTTACGTGCCACAATATCGGCGAATTTTTTCGTCATTTCCGGCGTGTTGGGCAGTGTCAGATTCGCTCCAAGCAAAAAATCCCGTAATTTTTCGATGTCGCCGGGAGTGACACTGATTGTCGTTTCGTCTCGCAGGACATCGGCGATTTTCTTCGCATCGCCGAGGTGCCAGTAATTTAAGGCTTCGACATCGTACCAAGGCAGTTTGATATAACGATGGGCGGCTGGGTCATAAAGACTCCAGGTCGGGTGACCATTTTCCGCCCTTCCAGGAAGAAGTTGAAGGTCATCACGCAGTTGTGGCCAATAGCTTTGTCCAATCGGCAAGGTCATAGCCATGGGCGTACCACCTGCCACGGTCTACGAAGAATCCAGAATATGAGCGGCATCCGCGGTCCGAGAATCTTGCCTGTTCCTTCGTCTCCGAGATGAGCCTCGTTTTCGAGGGTGGCCCTGAACTCATAGACAGACGACATATCCCCAAGCTGCTTGGGGGCATAGGCCATACTTGTAAGTATGCCTTTCACGCGATGTTCGGGTCGGCTGTTATTGTAGAACAGCACCTGGGCATTATCAGCGACCTGCCAGAGCCCATCAGGTGCAATGGCGATCTTCAGAATGCGGGATCGACGCGGCGCAACCACCAGTATCTTCTCACCGGTCTGGGCGGGTTTCCCCGTCCAGGCGAGGCGGTCGGCAAAAAGAGCGATACCGTCGATAGGGGCGCGAAGCACCGTTCTTTCGAGGAGTGATGATTGGTAAACGACGTCAGCCTTGGCAGACTCGATCTTGTCCTTAAGAGGGCCGATATCGGATCGTGCCTTGAGGTCGTCAACGCCAGACTCGAGCGCCTCCTGGTATTGTGCTTCAGCCACAGCAAGAGTTTCGCGTGCGACGGCAAGCGCGTTCTGTATCTGGGCTCGGTCCAGTTCTGCGAGTATCTGCCCTTTATGGACCGGTTGGTTGGGATCGATTTTCAGATCCAGAACCACGCTTTCGAATGGGGCGACTACTTCTGCAGGCTCAGACGGGATGATCTCTGCGCGTCCAATCATTGATGAGTGGATCGGAAAGCAGGCCAGAGCCAGTAAGGCTGCCCCCGCGATAAGGGCGGATTGCCGAATTTTGGGAGGTTTGCGCGGTTGCGCTGCTATGCAGGCGAGCGCTTGGCCGATTGCGGGGCCAATTCTCTGGAGGATAGCCAATTCATGAGGATCTGAAAATGGCGTGTGTCGGCCAAGGAGTAAAAGGCCATGCTCGCGACCACTCCACGCTACAGGCAGTGAGAGGAAATAAGGCGGTAATATCTCTGCATTGGCGAGGCCATCGGGGAGGTCGTCGCGTTGGTGGTTCATAGGGTTTTGCGATGGGAAACTGCTGGAGGCGGTCTGCAGCCAGCGTGCATAAGTCCCATCGGAGTCCAAGGCGACAGTACCTGACACGGATGTCAGTTTCCGTGCTGTGCCGCTGAAATACGCTGCGTGCGAATATTGGACCACGTTGCGCGTTTCGTTCACGGCTATGAAAGATATCGTATCCCTATCTATGGCCCCGCGAAGACGGTCCAAGAAAGCTATAAATCGAGCGAGGATTTCGGCCTGGCGATGGCGGTCGTGCGGCGTGAAGAACTCAGAAATTGGCGTCACCCGTCATCCCGGGAAGCAGCCCGGGATGTTCCGAAGTAATGGATGCGTACACACGTATCGTCCGGCTGACGGGGTCCGCCGCACCTGAAATGCGGGAAAGCACGGCCTCATAGGTTTTGCCCGTTTCGTCAATGGTAACGTGGAATGGCGTGCCGATTTTATGTGTAGTGAGAAGACGGGCGGGGATAAGAAAGGAGATTTCGAGTTGGGAGGGGTCGACGATGCTGATCATCGGCGCCCCCAAGGTGAGGAACTGGTCCCTGTGAACGGTCATCTCTGATACGGTACCGTCGAAAGGTGCCACGACCGTGCAATAGGACAGGGTTGCTTTGGTCACGCCGAGATCTGCCTGAGCCGCAGCCAGATCGGCACGTGTCGTCTGGTAATCCGCATTGGACCAGCTCTGAAGCTTACGCAGGTTATTCTGCGTGTCGGCGAGCGATCTGTATTTCTGCACTTCGGCCTGAGCGTGCAGGTTTTGACTCTGCGCCATAAGGCAGTCGAAGCCGACGAGAATATCGCCTTTATGGAAGCTGTCGCCGTCCCTGAAGGGAAGCGTGATGACGCGTCCGGCCATTGGCGAGGAAATCTTCGCGCTGTCTGTGGCGAGTATCTGCACGGTGTAGCGGCGTGAAGCATCCGGTGCCGTCACCGCGTTCTGGGGGTGCGACGCAGGCAGTGGCGTCCCCAAACTCCCTGTTTCCTGTGCCCGACCGGCCGAAGCGTGACCGAGGGTTATGGCCAGCGCCAGAAGGGCGAGGCATGATTTTGTGCTCGACATGATTTCCCGTTGTCCCGTTGCCGTCGGACGTTGCTGGCGCTTAGGCATGCGACGAGGCATCCACCTGCGACAGGGCGGTGCCCTTCGCCGCCGGCTGAGGGGCCGGTCGATTGTCATGGCTGTCGATGGGCGGGAGGGCCGTCGGGGCATTGATGATCTGCGAGGGGGTGGCGGAGCCGGCGGTGGCGTTCGGCGTGATCGCCATGTCGGGCAGGGCACCGCTTTTCCATGAGGTGATCGACTGCGCGACCTGGGCGGTCAGATGGTCGATATGGCTCAGATCGGCATTGGCCGGCACGATATCGAGACCGACAGAGTTATAGAGGTTGGCGAGGGCACCATGGGTTTGCGCCAGGGTGCGTGCATAATCGACCTCGGCGATGAGTCCGGCCATTTCATGGCGTATCATGTCGGCGCCGGACTGCGCCCCGGCTTGGGTGGCGCGGGTTGCCACGGTTTCCATCTGCTTGCCGATATCGTCGGTCTGTCTGGCCGAAGCGAGCATGTCCAGACTGTTGAGATATTGTTGAGCGCTCAGATTCGTTTCGGCGATCAGCGAAACAGACAGGGCGATCTGTCGGGCACGTGAGGCGTCGATGGCGCTACGTGCCACCGCAATCGCCCTCGGCCCCCGTATGAGGTTCATCAGATTGAAGGTCGCCCGCACGCCCACCTGACCCCAGACATTGTTATAAAGCAGCTTGTTGGTGTCGTAGTTCTCGCTGCCCAGCGCGCCTACGCCGGGAGACATGCGTACGATCTGGGCGTAGATATCCTGTCGGCTGATTTTCTGCTGGTAGCTTTCCTCGCGCAGTTCCGGTCGCATCACGAGCGTGATCTCTTCCAGTTTCGCCATATCCTGAATGGGGCGCGCCGTGAGCACCTCATCGGACGTCGTCAGCATGATGGGCGTGCCAGGCGCGACATTGATGAAGGAGCGCAGTTGAATCTGTGCGGATACCAGATCGTTCCGCATCTGATAGAGCTGGCGCAGCAGTTGCATGACGTTTTGCTGATAGTCGAGCAGGATGAGCGGGTTCTGCAAATGCCCGTCCGCGGCACGCTTCGAGTTGTCGAGCATCACACGCGCATCGGCGATCATCGGATCGATCTTGGGCAGGATGGCCTGCGCCGCACGGGCGCGCCAGTATACCTCAGCCGTGTTGCGCACCAGCGTATTGATGGCGCGGCGGCGGCGCTCGACCGCGATCAGTGCGCGATAACCCTGCTGACGTGCCTGGAAATAGCTCACACCGATATCGGTAAGATCCCACGAAAACTGAACGTCGGCAGTGCCATGGGTAGGAACTTCGGAATAGGAGTAGTCGAGCGAGCGCTGATTGGTGAACTCGTCAATGCTCTCGGCGGAATTATTGTTGTTCCGCGAGGTATATCCGGCATCGGCGGCGAGCTGGGGCAACATGTTGGTCAGCGAGAGATCGAGCTGTTTCTCCTGCTGGGTGATCTCCAGCTTCGATACCTCGATCTGGTAATTATACGCGAGTGCGCGGGCGATTGCCTGTTCGAGCGATAGCTCAGGCGTGGCGAGAGGCACGTAATGCTTCTGTATCTCGCTCCGGTCATTGACGGCACGCGTGATGTTCTCATTCATCGTCATGGGCTGCGGCCGAATGCCGCAGGCAGCGAGAGAGACGAGTCCGATCATAGCGGTGCCGCTACGGAACAGGGATTTCAGGCGCATTGTTTTCCTCGATGAAAGGGCGGGTTCAGGGCGATTTCGGTCCGCGTAGCGGTGAGCGGTGGCAGTAGCTCCCTCTCCGGCATCCGGGCCGGAGAGGGTCTTGGAAACGGTTATCTTGCAGGGCATCACGCATGCGCCCGGGGTTTGGGCGCTACGTTCGGAATGGGGCGGGCGTCTGAGACAACGTGCTGCACCTGACGATGGAAGGGGCGATGACCGTGAGGCATTCCTCGCGGCGCCCCCGCAGGATTTGCCAGGGCGGGGACGCTGCCGAGCAGTTCCAGCATGGGGTCGCGTCCGATCGTGATACGGATGTTGCTCTCGGCCGTGCGTAGAGACTGATCGCGCGCCTCCACTCTGAGATCCACATAGTCGGGAGCCTCTGCGGGGGCGATAACGGTAAAGCTGCCCGTCAGGGGGTCAAAGACAATCCAGTCCGGCAATGGGGCGCCGTCACGCTGTGTGGCGCGCAGCACCAGAGACGCGACGGGCTCGCTGCTGTCGAACGCGGACAAAACGGAGACGGCGTCCTGAGTCTGTATCATGACGAAGGCCCGGCTATCCGTGCCGCGCAGCCACCCTTGTGTGGTCTCTTGCCCGGTATCGCGCTCATAAGGGCCGAGCCAGGCCTGAACAACAGGTTCTGCCAGGGCCGAGGCTGAGAAACCCTCCCTTAGCGTATCCGTCGTCAGACGGGGCAGGCCGAAGCGTGCACCGATTTCCTGAGCGACCGCAGTACCGGTGAGCGTAAGAGCTTGAGAGGAGGTCTGGCCGAACGGACCCGTACCGGTGTTGATAAAGCCGCCCCCAGCGACATTCTGTCTCAGCAGGTTGACGTCGAGCGTACCGGTCCCTGTATAGCTCCCTGAACCCTGGAATATGATCCGTGCGTCGGCAGGCACGACAAAAGCATGCTGTGCCGAAACATCGGACGGAATAGTGACCCAGCTTTGGCCGTTATCGGTCGAGTAACGCCACGTCCCTTCGGAGGCGGGAACGGGGTTGGCGGTGACAACGATGCCGCCAAAGGCGTCGCCCGAGCTTCCGGTCGGGTTGAGAGAGGATTTCTGATCCCGCCTGTAATCCGTGTAGCGATTGGCGAGCAGGTCATGAACGGTTTCACCGTTTTCCGGCACAGAGATCGTATCGGCGCCCGGTGTTACTTGGGGCCTGAGCACGCTGGCCTCGACGGTCGTGGTGAGCGGTATGGCGCTCAGCGCGACAGCTCCGTTAGGGTCAGGGCTGGAGAGATCGACGTTCTGGACGACGGCATGAAGCCCATTACCCGGTAGTCCGGGGGATATGAGAGCGTCATTCGACGCAATCGGCCGCCCATCGAGGGGCAGGGGAGCCCCATTGAAATCGGGTGCGGGGGCAAAGGCCAGGAGCACGTCCTTGGGGAGAACCAAGGCATGGCCAGGATCGATCGAGGGAGAGATCGTAATCCAGTGCTGGCCACCATCGGTGGAATAAACCCAGCTGCCCTCGCTCGGCGGTGTCGGGTTGGCGACAATGGCGACACCCGCAATCGGCACAGCAACGGAGCCAGTCGGATTGAGGGGCGATTGCTGCTGATCGACAGCATTGCCATAGCCTGGCCCGAAGAGGGCTCCGACCGTTTCCCCATGCGGCGCTCCATCCTGCACGATGCCTGGGAGTGAGGCTGTTCCGGTTGCGGTCGGTGCATCCGGCACCGCGGTGACGGCGGTATTGAGATCGACGCTGTCAGCCGAAAGCGCTGTGGTGCCGCCATTGCTGGTGACGTCCACACCCTGCTGGGCGATGCCGCCCTGGGCAATGGCTGCGCCCGTGGTGGTGCCGAAGACCGGT
>Ga0157365_10001294_pt1 | contig 10363 bp, 21 predicted proteins | sample AttsexASBM3_FD_111478 | JGI IMG/M metagenome (GOLD analysis project Ga0157365, IMG submission 111478) | Fungus gardens microbial communities from leaf cutter ant in Ribeirão Preto, State of São Paulo, Brazil - Atta sexdens ASBM3 | ecosystem: Host-associated > Fungi > Mycelium > Unclassified ... | reverse complement strand
GCGGGCCGTGTTCGCGGAGCGGTTGTGAAGCCACATATTCACGAGGCGATCGTCATCAGAGATACGGGGCCTTTTCGCGTCCGTTGCTGGTGCCATTGGCCCAGTTCTCCGACAAGTCATTGATTTATAAAGGTTTCCGGTCCTGCGGATACCCTGAAAAACCGTCAGATAACTGTGATTATCTGACGGGTTCTTACCCCTCCCGGTGGGTTATCTGACACTCTGTCCTGATAGGCTTGTCAGATAACTCCGGGTTATCGCGCCGCTTTTCGCGCCTATCAGTCAGATGGCGAACCACCCTTCTTGCGCCCTCGGTCACCCAGTTTGGGACCGCGTGCCAGAACGGATTGGTACAATCCTGGCTGACCGGCCTCGATCGCCTGGGCTTCGAGATCCCGGCATAAGCTGGCGAGGATTTTTCGCATGGATGCGGGCGTAGCCTGCATGATGCGACTGTCCCATCCGTTGCGATGCCAGCGATGGTCTGTGCAGCGGACGACAGTCGTCCCCGAAAGCTGGAGCGATTTTTCGCGGCGGCTGTCCCATAGCGAAACGTCCGCCCCATGAATGAATGTGCGGTTGAAGATGACGGGCACGCAAAGCGCCCGTTTTCCCTCGACCGCAAGCACAAGGAAGTGCTGCGCGCCGCGACGGCACACGTCGCCTGCGCTCGCAGGTGCGAGTGTCCGCATTTCTGATTCGCTTTTGGCAGGGAGGCGAAAACGCCAATAAAAAAGGCGTGGACCTTCAATGGTCGCACGCCTTCGTAGAGCCTAGATGTTTACTATCCGTTCCTGTTTCAGGTCAATAGAAATCTATGAACGATAAGGCTGATCTGGAACCTTCAATTTAGCCCTGCATTCCAAAACTATGTTCTCGAGATCATCGACAAATAATCTTTGTAAATCAGCATGGAGCGCTCGATGACGTGCTGCCTCAGCGATGAGATCTTTTGCCGCCGCTGACCAAGGGCAATGCTCCCGTTCCGCCAGATCATCAAGCGCAGAAGCTTGGAGTTCTTCTGCCAGGATACCTGATATTTTCTTATCTATATCCCTGACATTTAATTCTATGCAGTAAGTTTCTTTTATCTCTTGTATTATGTCAGGTATATCAGAGTTTCTATCAAGTTTTCCCAAGGTTTTGTTTTCATTCGATTTCAGCCATGTTGTAAGTTTTGATAAAGACGATCTTCTGACATCATAGAGGCTTATTAAATACTGGTTTGCGGCAATATCTTTTTGAGCTTGCGTTGCCTCCTTTGCTTCAACAGAAACCTTATAAGCCACCCAAGCGACGCCGGCCGGCACGGCCGCTTTTGCCAGATCCCAGAAAAAACCTAGTACACCTTCAAGATTCCAATCTGGAATTTGCCAAAAGCCGCCGCCCGCCATTTTCACAACCTACTTCGTAAAGACCCTCTCAGTTCGTATCATAATAATCTGCGACTTGCTCGAGCAGCAGCTCCACTGCACCAGTCATGCCTTGACGATTCTTCCCGTACAGTTCCGCGATCTTCGCAATGGACAGCCCGTCCAACACCAGAAGAACAAGCAGATCGGCAGCATATCGCCCCAAGGTCCGGCGTATGCCCTCACAGCGCGCCACTGCCGCGGATCGCGCCAGGAGCATATCTTCCAGCGTTCCTTGCCCGGTTGAGCGCCTTTCTGGGTCGGCCGCTCCCATAATGCCAGTTTCGAAATCCCGCGCCCATCGTTCGGCAGCGTTTACATGGTGTTGAGTGATCTTCCCACTCCGGAGAAGGCTATACAGCCCAACACCGCGTCGGATGACTTCAATTGATCTGTTTTTTCCTAAGTCCAGTTCAGTAAAGGTGAAACGGTTATTCCAAGCCCCGACAAGCGGGACAATGTCTTCTCGAACTTCTTGAGTCGCCTCAGCGGCAATAGTCATTTGCATTCCACGTCATGTGGGGTTGCGCTTACAAAATCGGCCGTTGTCGTCCCGGTTCGATGTGAACCGCGCTAGACGGGCCTGGAGCGTGACAATCTCCAGGGCTTGGTTCGCCACTGTCTTCTCCATGGTGGCGGCGCGCTGTCGCGCCTGGTCGCGTTCGAGGCAGACAGTGTCGAATTCGGAATAGGTGAGGCGGGCAAGGGCGCGACGGAAAATCATGCGTCAGATCCAGCCAATAGCAGGCGCACCGCTGTGGCCATGCTCGAAAACAAACCAGGCGAACGCGACCGTACCATTCTTGGCCTTCACGCCAGATCCTCCAGGCGGCATCGACATGCGCCGACTGGACACCCAGACGCGGGCCAAGGGCACGGTCTTGAACCATTCGCCACGCGCAACGCCCTCTAGGAAGGCAAGCCGGAGCAATACAGCCACCCGGTCAGTGGTCTGCCTCAATGCTTCCTCGACGAATGTCTGGGCAACGCCATAGGGCGGATTGCTGACAATGCTTGCCGGCGCCACCATGGAAAGCGCGGCTTGGAAATCAGCCACGACGTACTTCCCGCCAGCACGGTCCACACGATCTGACCCAATGGCTTTGACGCCATGCGCCTCGAGACGATCCGGGATGTTCCCGCTGCCGCAACATGGATCTGACACAAGCTCGTTAAACGGCCGTTCGGCCTGAAGCAGTGCATCCACTGCCCAGGCCGGCTCGATATACCAGTCATCCGTGTGCCGTTCGTACCCCGAAGCCCTCATGCTGCCTGCTCCTGCGGGCGGTACCAGTCCAGATAAGCGGATCGCTCATACGGGCAGTCCGGCAGACTATGGGCCTGCGCCAGATCCGGCCAGGCGCGTTGCACGGCCGAGAAATCCCGTTTTTCGCGGAATGCCTCGTTCCAGATTTCCTGCGCCCTGGCAAAGGCAGCGTTTGCCTGATCTTCCCAGGCCTCACGCGCAACCGGTTCAGGCTCTGGAGCAGTTGACACCCCGGCCTGATGATCGGCCCAGAACCGCTCGATGGGTTTACAGAAAGCCCCCATCCGGTTGGCAGTATCGCCATTCAGGGCCATTTTCTCTGCATGCTGCTTTACAGCTTCGACCAGCACGTCGGCCGGAACACCCTGCCGAAGGAAACGGCCGCAGATGCTTTTGGCAAACCCGGCCTGACCTTCTGGCAGACGCCCGATCTTGAGGACACGGGCAACGGTCTGGGAAATCAGGCTCTCTGCGATCTCCAGAACCGGTTTGTCGGTTTGGGTTTCTGCCGGTTTCATAGATTTAGAATTTAGAAGGGATATATCTTTCTCTGATTCTAGATCTACGGAAACCTCGAAACCGGTTTCAAAACCTAAATCCCCCGAAACCAAAACCGGTTTTGAAAACTGGTTTTGGTTTTCGGTTTCGGAAATACGGCCACCGGTCACAGTCGTCAGCAGGCGCATTTCCCGCTGTTCCGTCGCTTCACGCTCCCGACGTGCCCGAGCCTGCTCTGGCGTCTCATTCTTGCGTGGGCGCCCACCCTTGGCGGCATTCGCGCGGGACGTCATCGCCTTTACACTCGCACCAGGAGCGAATTCTCCGGCCTCCTGACGCGCCTGGAACTCTTCCAGCCTGCGCTGCTGCTCGGCACGGGCCGCAGCACGTTCTGCACGCCGGATCTGCCGCTCAACCAGGTGCGGGCTATACAGCGCACCATCCTCGTCACGAAGCATGAAGCGTGTCAGCTCGAGTTCCGGCAGCACACGACGCATCACCTCGACGTTCTCGCACGCCAGTTGCGCCACCTGGGCATCATCCAGCGCCCGGCCACCAACGCGGAACACCACGTCACGGGCAGACTTCAGGGCATCCATCAGCGAGTGAAACACACCGCGCTGTTCGGCCGGCAGAACCTTCAGAAAGGCCATGGCCGGAATGTCATCACGATCGAACGTGGCAGGGGCCTGGAACGTCATGGTGTCCCTCCCGTCTTGATACGGGCACGAACGGCGCGGAGACCGTGGCTCACGGCCGTCTGGAGCTTGCAGAGATCCGCTTCCAACTCGATGGCCTCACCGTCATCGATGACACCGTCTGCCATGATGCGCATAGTGGTCGCCATCGTGTCGCCAGACCGCCGCGCAACGGCCTCCATGCTTTCCGGAATCTGGCCTTCACCGACATGGATTGGCACCAGGACATAACCGAGATGCTGGGCCATGACTGTCAGAATCAGCGGCTCCTGGGCATACTCGTCCAGCGCTACGGCAACGTCGACCGGAATGACCGAGGTGCTATGCCGCTTTTGATACTCGGAGATCCGGGCACGGCTGACGCGGGAAGCCTCGGCCGCAGGATCCACGCCACCAATGGCTTTGACGGCCATCTGGGTGGCAGTCTTGATGCGGGAAAGCAGCGTCATGCGCAGTCTCCCTGCGCTGTGGCCGAAGACTCGCGCCCCCGGCCACAATCGTCCATCCTGTGTTTGCAACAACAAACAGGAGACGATTCTGATGACTGTCGAAACTGATATTGAAGAACTACAGGCAGAATCCCGAGCCACGATAGAAGTTTTGCACACGCTATTCTTCGCTTGCTTGAAAAACTCGCAAAGCCCCGTGAAATTTCTTGAGGATTTCCGTGTAGCTTCTCAGAACGATTATAGTAACCGCAGCAAGGTCGCTCAGGAACTTCTACAGAAAGGGAGAGAAGACATCTCCAGCCAGGTGTTTGACCTGAATGAGGCATACAAGCGGATTTCGGAAGAGATGATCGATAGGATCTCGATAGGAGATTGATCGTCTCCTCACATGTTCTCGGCCTTCTGGTCACAGTAGGGCCAGATGAGGCCGAGACAGCATCTTGCAGACAGCGACGTGAGCGCAACCTACGCTTCAGGGTATGAAAAATGCTCATGCTGCTTTGCTATCAGGAAAGAGGTCTGGACGAAGTTGAGCAACCGGAAAACCCGTCAATTTCGAGACCGGATCAAGGTGTTTGCGCGGGACTCTCTCCCACTGCGAAACAGCCTGCGTGGTTACATTACAGGCGGCTGCAATGTCCCTGACTGCGTTCCGCCGGCTTCTGATCTGAGAAAGGATTTCCGTGCACATATCTCTCCCTTACCGCCGGTAAGGTTTTTATGCAACAGAACTAAGAAGGCAGGACCAGAAAGGTCTGCCATGCCGATCTGATGACTGATCGCAAGCCATCTCGAAAAAATCCGCCGACTCCAGCTGCGATAGCGATGGGAAAACGGATAAGAACACAACGAGAACATTTGGGGTTTACCCAAGCGGAACTTGCCGCCATGTTGGGCGTCAGCGAGAATGCCGTTACACAGTATGAATCCGGGCGTTCATCGCCCAGGAGGGAGCGTGTCCCAGCGCTTTTGAAAATATTGGGTAAATCGATCAACTGGCTACTGACTGGCGAAGAGCCCGAAGAAGAGGTCAAGGCACAGACGCGACAGGAGCAGGCGATTCTTATTAAGGCCCGCCAATTGTCACCAGAAAGCCAAGAAATCCTTCTTCGGATGATAGATGCGCTAAAAAAATAACTTACCGCCGGTAAGTTTTTCCTTGCCGCTAAACATTACCGCCGGTAAGGCTTCTCTATCGCACCAACGCGATGGAGATCGATATGTCATTGCCCGCAGGTGAGACGCGCCAGTCTCACACAGTCATCAGTTTCGACGTTGCGAAAGCGCACCTCATCCTGCGCCGCAACATGCCGGATAGCCTTCACAGCCTCTTAAAGCTGAAGCACGTTGCGTCTTCGGCTCCAGTCCCTGCCTTCGTCATGCTTGCCGAAGCCGATCACTGGGATCGGTCTGCGGATTATGCCGCCTGTCATCGTGATGCGATGCTGTCGAGCGGAATCCGGTGGGCGTTCGTCACGGCTATGCGTGACATCGCCACGACATGGCGCTGCCGCGCTCCGTCCCGCCAGCTGACCCACGACATGGGAGAGGCGGCATGATCTTTCGGATCCTCAAAACCATTGCCGTCTTCGCCATGGGCTTTGCCCTGGGAAAATGCGTCGAATGCGCCATGTGGGAACTGGCAATTCAGCACGCCAGAGCCGACCGAGACCGGGCTATACACCGGAATGCAGCAGGTGGCCGACCGCGCAAAAGCGAAACGCCAGAAACGGCCGGCGCTCGTCGAGAGGGAGCAGCATAATGCGCCAGCTTCATCCTCTCCTGCGCGGTCATACTGACCAGTCCTTCGCCGAATTCCTGTCCGATCGCCCGGTCGCAATCCAGATGAAGGCGCGTGAGCGCCGCGTGTGCCTGGTCCATGCCCGTCAGCGGGCAGAAGACGCGCCCAATGCTGGCATCGCCGCGGCTTACACAAAGACGGCCGAGGCCGTCGAAGAGGAACTGGTGCAGCTGCTCCACGCCACACGGCCCGCAGATCCTGTGCCTTTTCCGGAACTGCCTGCTTCATCTGGCCCGCAGACACTGGAAGATCTGCTCGAGCGTTCAGCGCCATAGACCCGCAATCTGCGGATCTCGAACTTCCTGCGCTTTTGCACGGACCTTTTCCCAGGAGGCCGCGATGTCCACTGACGTCATGGACGTGCTGTTGCCCTGCGGGCTGATCGTTGCGCTGTATAGGGCAGGGATCATCACCGGGCTTGTGATCGCCAAGGCGGACGGCTGGCTTCAGGGCTTCGGCCCGAAGGAGGCACCATGAGAGCGTCGTCCCGATCGCCGGATCTCTTCCGCGTCACCCTGCTTGGAATGCGTCCTAATCCACGGCGGGACCAGGGCTTTGCCGAATACCGCGATGCAGAGAAGCGCGCCAAAGAGGACAGCCGCCGCACGATCTGCGCCCACGATATTTATCTGGGCAACCGCCTGGTCGCCACCGTCACCGCCCCATCCTTTGCCGGCAAGGTCTCGGTGGACATGACAGACTTCGGGAGCCGCTACGCATGACCTGCAAGTGCATCGAGGAAGTTGACGCAATGCTGAATGAACAGCAGGGCGGGCAGCTGGACATTTCGATTTTCTATCGGTCCGGAAAACACTCTCTGGAGGCCCGCCCGTCTCTTTACATCAATCGGCGGGATACGGGTCGGAAAGAAAGCCGCAGTGGCCGCGCTAAGGTCGTGACCCCGACCTTCTGCCCTTTCTGCGGAGAACGATACATTCCCAATCCGGAAGCGGAGCAGGCGGCATGAACGGCCTTCACTCTGACATGCGCCAGCTGCGCAGACAGGCAGCCGCTCTGGGATGGACCGCATCCCGCACGAATGGTGGCCACCTTCGCTGGACCCATGAAACAGGTGGACTGGTCTTCAGCCCATCCACCCCCAGTGACGTCCGTTCCATCCGAAACACGCTCGCACAGATCAAGCGGGAAACTCCCAAGGTCAAAGTAAAATGAGCCAGACAGAACAGGGAAAAGCATACCGTGCGCGGGAAGTGCAGGTAGCAGAGCTGACGACACTCTTCCTCGCCAACATGAGTGCAGAAGATGCGAACAAGGCTGCAGAAGCTACCGTTCAGGAAATCGAGACCCGGAACGCAGAAGAACAGCGCCGGAAGGATGCGGAGGGGAGCATACCCTGCCACCAATATTTTATAGGTGGGTATTGGGTTGATTGCAGCCCTGAACGGTATTCGCAGTTCAGGCTTTGTCCTACCCGTATCCTCTACAGTCACCCCGCCAACGTCGCCGCGCTGGAGGCGAGGGTGAAGGTGTTGGTGGGGGCTTTGGCGAAGGTGGACTATGCTGCCCGCAAAGACAGTCTAATCGACGCAGAACGGCTTGAAAGCGTGCGCTCTATTATCCGCGCCACCCTCACACGCGAGGGAGGGGAGTGATGGACAAGAATGTCATGGATGCTGCCACCCGCGCCATCCGGATCCAAATTGCAGACGAGCAGCGAGCTATGTTGCTGGCTCAGGAGCGCATCAATGCCCTAACGAAGGCAGAAATCAGAGTCGAGCAAGCCATAGCCGATTTTGAAAAAGCACAGGCACGCAAGCCCGCAGGAGACCCGGCATGAGCGGCTCTGTCATCATGCGGAATGGTCATGAAGTAGTAGATGGCAACATCATCTACAATGACCGGGCCATGACGTGGGAGGAAGCCGATAAGCGTGCAGGCTTCCGTCTGGATCGCCGTAAGGCATGGGCCTTCATTCCCCGCGACGATGATCTGGGGATTCCTGAATTATGTGAACAGGTATCCTTTTCCACTGAATGCAGCGGATGCGCCGATAGTGAGGACTTCTATTCCTCGACTGGGAAAGGTAGCGGCTGTTCCGAGTGCGGATATACCGGCCGGAGCCGGCGATGCTATTTTGTCCCGCATGTCCACGCAGGAGACCCGGCATGAGCGGGAGGACGGATACGGATCGGCTGGTTCTGGACCCATGCTTCGGTAGCCGGATGTTCTATTTCGATCGCGCAGATCCACGGGTCGTCTTCGGAGATATCCGAAGCGAGATGCATGAGCTGAAGGACCGGTCCAGCTCTGGCGGCACCCGGAAACTCGTCATCGCTCCGGATCAGGTCATGGACTTTCGGGCGTTGCCGTTTCCGGATGGGCAGTTCCATCTTGTCGTGTTCGATCCTCCGCACCTTACGTCGAATGGGGCAGGCGGCTGGCTTGCGAAGAAATACGGGAAACTTGGGAATGATTGGCGCGAGGATATCCGGCAGGGATTCCAGGAATGTTTCCGTGTGCTGAAGCCATTCGGAACACTGATTTTCAAGTGGAACGAACACGAGATTTCCGTTCGCGAGATATTGGCACTGACAGACGCGTTCCCGCTGCTTGGCAACCGGTGCGGGAAGACGGCGAAAACACACTGGATCGTTTTCATGAAAGAAGCAGTCATGGATGCAGGGGAACGGTGATGAGTGAAATTCTAGAGCGCTATCTCACCATCCAAGAGGTAGCAGATAGGACTGGCCAACATCCGGAAACAGTACGCCGCGCAATCCGGGCCGGACGTCTGGCAGCCTACCGCATTCCGAAGAATACCCGCGTCACCGAAGAAGCCTTTCAGGATTACATCAGGAGTTACCATTGCCCCGCGCACGGAACGACAAGCCGCACCTCGAACTACGACGCGGGAAATGGTGTATCGTCTGGTGGGAAGAAGGAAAGCGGAAGCGACTTTCGACAGGCACTGAGGACGAGAAGAGCGCTCGCCAGGCGCTAGCTGACTTCGAGGGGGAGCTTGAAAAGGCTCCCCTCAAAATGACCTTTGCCGACTGCCTGAAACGCTATGTGGATAGCAGGCGCGGCAAGGTATCAGCGCTCAAGCGGCTGGAAGAGGCGGTCATACCCCTGCATGAGAGTCTGGGCCATCTTCGTGTCGACCAGATCAACCAGCGAGAATGGGACCGGTATGCTGCGACGCGCTTTAAGAAGAAGGGCGGCAAGGTTACAGCTGATCTTGTCTCGCCTGGCACACTACGGCGCGAGTTCAATGTCCTGCGCGCCAGCCTGCGCCGTGCATGGAAGGATGAATTTCTTGTGCGGCCGCCAGAGATTGAGCCACCACGAGACAGCGCGCCACGAGACCGATTCCTGACAAAGGACGAAGCTAAGAGGCTACTCGACGCCTGTGAGACACCGCACGTTCGGACCTTCATGGCCATTGCCATTTACACCGGTGCGCGGAAGGGATCGATCCTCGCTCTGACATGGGATCGCGTTCACTGGCAGACGGGGCTGATCGACTTTCAGGAGCCAGGCCGCGCACTGACTGGCAAGCGCCGTGCCATCGTTCCCATGACCAAGGCGTTGCGGAAGGAGATGGAAGAGGCGTTCAAGTTGAGCAATGGCGACTATGTGGTCCATTGGCACGGCAAGCCGATTCCCAATGGGTTGCGATGGTCTTTCAACAAGGCTTGCGAGCGTGCCGGACTGACATGGCGCCCAACGCCCCATCACCTGAAGCATAGCGTTGCGTCTTGGTTTGCCATGGACAAGGTGCCGATTGATCAGGCAGCGGACTGGCTGGCCACAGATCCGGACACGTTGCGGCGGGTTTATCGCAAATTCGACCCGTCATATCTGCGCTCAATCGCAGATGACTTTTCCCTGTAGTGGTCCATCTGGACCAGAACGCGCATTGTGGGTAATTCAGTTTTTGGCGGTTTTCCTTGGCGTCCCATAGGGGATTCGAACCCCTGTTGCCGCCGTGAGAGGGCGGTGTCCTAGGCCTCTAGACGAATGGGACGAGGCGAGGGGCTTGATAGTCGGCCCCTCGGGTCTTGGCAAGTCCTATTTAGGAAGTTTTTTGTGTCAGCAGGGGGCCAAGGGCAGCGCCGCCGAACAGGTGAACGTGGAAATGGGGGACTTCCTGCCCGGAATTGGGGCCGGAATTGCTGATGAGGCGGAAGCCTTCGCGGGTGAGGCCCTGCTCTTCGGTAATTTTCGAGACGGCGCGCCAGAAGCCTGTGATTTCGTCAGGAGAGGCTGTTGCGCCG
>Ga0157365_10001293_pt1 | contig 10364 bp, 6 predicted proteins | sample AttsexASBM3_FD_111478 | JGI IMG/M metagenome (GOLD analysis project Ga0157365, IMG submission 111478) | Fungus gardens microbial communities from leaf cutter ant in Ribeirão Preto, State of São Paulo, Brazil - Atta sexdens ASBM3 | ecosystem: Host-associated > Fungi > Mycelium > Unclassified ... | reverse complement strand
TTCAGGAACTGATCCAGGACGCCACGCGCGGCCGCTTCACGATCATCGTGGCCGAAGCCATGGACCGGCTGTCGCGCGACCAGGAAGATATCGCCGGCCTGTTCAAACGGATGACCTTCGCCGGCGTGCGGATCATCACCCTCTCCGAGGGCGACGTCACCCATCTACATATCGGGCTCAAGGGTACCATGAATGCCCTGTTCCTCAAGGATCTGGCCGAGAAGGTGCGCCGTGGCCTGCGCGGACGCATCGAGGACGGCAAGTCCGGCGGTGGCAACTCTTATGGTTATGATGTCGTACGCCAGTTCGATTCGAAAGGCGAGCGCATCCGGGGCGATCGGACTATCAACGAGGAAGAGGCTCGCACGGTCAGACGCATCTTCACCGATTACACACGGGGCAAGTCCTCACGCACGATCGCCATGGAACTGAACCGCGACGGCGTTCCCGGCCCGCAGGGTCGCGAATGGGGACCGTCCACCATTCACGGCAACCGGGAACGCGGCACCGGCATCCTCAATAACGAGATGTATGTCGGCCGTCTGGTCTGGAACCGGCTGCGCTACCTGAAAGATCCTGATACCGGCAAGCGCGTCTCACGCCTCAATCCTGAATCCGAATGGGTCATTCAGGACGTGCCGGAACTGCGGATCGTCGAGCAGGATCTGTGGGATGCTGTGAAGACGCGGCAGGTCGAGACACCGTTCAGCCAGCCGGATCGGGGCAACGAGGCCCTCAATGACCGGCGGCGTCCTCGCCATCTCTTTGCCGGGCTGATCCGCTGCGGCTGCTGTGGTGGTGGTTACAGCATGATCTCGAAAGATCTACTGGGCTGCTCGACGGCCCGCAACAAGGGCACCTGCGACAATCGCCTCAACATTCGTCGCGACGCACTGGAAGCATCGGTCCTCAGTGGATTACGCACGCACCTGATGGAACCGGACCTGTTCAAGGAGTTTTGCAATGAGTTCACGCGCGAGGTGAATCGGCTGCGCATGGAACTGGGTGCCGATCTCGCAGCAATGCGGAATGAAATTCCCCGCATCGACAGAGAGCTGGATAAGCTTCTGAATCTTATCCTTGCCTCAGATGACATTGAGGCATCCAAGCGGGTCATGAAAAAAATGACGACGCTCGAAGCCCGCAAGGAGGAACTGGAACAGAAGGTCGCCAATACCGAGGAGCCGCCTCCCCTTCTCCATCCGAACATGGCGGAGATCTACCAGCAGCGGATCGCGTCCCTTTATGAGAGCCTTCAGGCCGAAGAGACGAAGACGGAGGCGGCCGAGCGTCTGCGCACGCTCGTCTCGCAGATCACGCTCCAGCCGGCCGACGGCGAACTAGCGATCATCCTGCGCGGCGACCTGGCGGCGATCCTGTCGTTTGCGGCGCACAAGAAAAACGCCACGGTCCATCCGGACAGTAGCGTTCTTGATGCGTTCGCATCGCAAGCGTCGTTGGTTGCGGGGGCACGCAACTACCGATACCGACATTTACTGGAAATCTCTATCTAACAAGCTTTTAAAGCCTGATTATTATTCAACACCTTCATAGTAGTTCAGAGTAGCGGGAGCGCCTTGTGCCCTGACTTGGTGGAGCAAAGGGCAGGAAGCCGACTGACGACATCGCTGCATAGCGATCGCTGCAACCGCGAATGAGAAGCCATTCGTGCGGGCGCGGCTCAATGCCCGCCGGATGCGGATCTTCAATTTCTACCAATCTCGTCTTCTGCCGAACGGTTGAGCTTGCGATAGGCTTCGGATGACAGCCAACCCGTCACGACTTTCTGGAAGGACTTATCGTTCATGAAACGGGCGAAAATTTCTTCGTTTTGGTCCATTCGTTCCACGAACAGTGCTTCCAGCAAATTCTTGAACACGAGCTCAAATTTGTCACCAGGATTGACGGTTGCCGCCTGTTTCAAGGCCACATCAGAGATTGCCGCTTCGACAATCTGATCGAAGAACAACTGGTCGGCCTGATTGAAATCAGTACCAAAACGGTCGTTGACGACATCGATGAGCCGCGACAGTGGAACTGCTTCCTCATGCAGCACGCCGGTGCCGACTTCCGAGGGGCCATCGAGCCGGTTTGTCTGGCCATTGCTCAGACTGATCGAGCCTTCGCTGATCTTCTGCAGGCGATAATACTCAAGCCGCACCTCCTCATCGAACTGGTAAGACGGCCCAGCGCCACGCTTAGGCAGCTTGGTTGTGAGGTGCCGCAGGAAAACATACAGGCGTTCAAGGTCCGTATCCTGATAGGGAATAATCTGGCTGAGGAACCCATAGAGGCTGCAGAAGGCCAATAGCTTGCCGCGCCACAGCTCGGCCTCGTCAGGGGTTTCTTGCTGAAGTTCCTTGAAACGGGCCACGCACGGATCAATTACCGCATTCATCAACTGATGATCGTTTAAGCTCTGGCGTTGGCGCGGCTTGAAATAGACGGCGCTAAAGCGTTCAACGTCCTCGCCGATATAGATTCCGTCGGCATCGAGTTCGCTCTTTATCTCATACATTCGGGCTGGATCGACCTCCTCGCCGACCTCGGCGCCCTCGAAATAAGTCTTGAATGCCTCGCGGATTTCATCTCGTTCGTTGACGAAATCGAGGACGAAGGTGTCTTCTTTCAGAGGGTGAATGCGGTTGAGGCGGGAGAGCGTTTGCACTGCTTGGATGCCAGCAAGCCGCCTGTCGACATACATTGTGTGCAACAAAGGCTGGTCAAAGCCCGTTTGGTATTTCTCAGCGACGAGCAGCACCTGATATTCCTGGGTGGCGAAGACCTCCGGCAGTTCCTTCTCACGGACGCCAAGGTTCATCCCCTCTTCGGTGTAGACGACGTCCTTCAGCTTGTCGTCCGTAACGGCGCCTGAGAAGGCCACCAGAGATTTGATGGCATAGCCCTTGTCCTGAATATAGCGATCAAAGCTCTGCTTGTAGCGGACCGCTTCGAGCCGTGAGCCCGTGACTACCATTGCCTTGGCCCGTCCGCCGATCTTGTGCTGAGTTGCGGCGTGGAAATGCTCGATCATCACCTCCGTCTTCTGGGCGATGTTGTGAGGATGCAGCTTGAGAAATCTGGCAAGCGCGCGGGCAGCCTTCTTCCGCTCGACGTTCGGATCGTCTTCGCTCGCCTTCAGGAGCCGGAAATAGGTGGCGTAGGTCGTGTAGTGCTTCAGCACGTCGAGGATGAAGCCTTCCTCGATAGCCTGCCGCATCGTGTAGCGATGGGCGGCCTTATCATCGCGCCCGAAAACCTTGAAGGTCTTATGCTTTGGGGTCGCGGTGAAGGCAAAGAAGCTTAAGTTTGCCTGCCGCCCCCGCTTCGCCATCGAGCGGTAAAGTTCCTCCACATCCTCTTCATCGTTCTCGGCCATATATTTCGCCGCTTCCTCGCGAAGCACTTGGCCGCCCAGAACCTCCTTGAGATCGGTAGCCGTTTCGCCGCCTTGCGAACTGTGCGCTTCGTCGATGATAACGGCGCAGTGCCGTGACTTAAGCGTGCCGCCATTCGTTTCCCCGCGCTCCTCCGCCATTTTCGCGAGCTGACGCGAGACGAAGGGAAACTTCTGCAAGGTAGTGATGATGATAGGCACGGCGCTTTCCAGCGCTTCCGCAAGCTGGCGCGAACTCTCGTCGATCTTCTGCACGACGCCGTGCTTGTGCTCGAACTGATAGATCGTGTCCTGCAACTGCTTATCCAGCACCACGCGATCGGTGATTACGATCACGCTGTCGAACACGCGTACGTTCTTGTCGTCATGCAGTGACGCCAGCCGGTGTGTGAGCCAGCCGATGGTGTTGCTCTTGCCGCTACCGGCGGAATGCTCGATCAGGTAGTTGTGTCCTACGCCTTCGCGCTGCGCCTGATCCACCAGCGAGCGAACTGCTTCGAGCTGGTGGTAACGCGGAAAGATCATCGTCTCCCTTTTTACCTTCCGGCCCTGATCGTCGCGCTTTTCCTCAACCTGCAGGTGGATGAAGCGCGCCAACAGATCGAGTAGGCTGTCACGCTGCAACACCTCTTCCCAGAGATAGGCCGTGCGGTAGCTGCGCCCCTTGCGATCGGGCGTATTGCCGGCGCCACCGTTGTTGCCCTTGTTAAAGGGCAGGAAATGGGTGGCCGCTCCCGCAAGCCGTGTGGTCATGAATACCGTGTCGGTGTCGGCTGCGAAGTGGACAAGCATACGCCGCTTGAACTCGAAGATCGGCTCGCGCGGATCGCGGTCGTGGCGGTACTGGTGCAAGGCGTGCTCGACCGTCTGCCCGGTCATCGGGTTCTTGAGTTCGACCGACGCGACTGGAATGCCGTTTACGCTCAGCGCAACGTCTAGGGACTTTTCAGAGACTTTTGAGAAATGGAGTTGCCGTGTGATCCCGACCCGGTTGGCGGCGTAGCGAGCCTCCAACTCGGAGTTTAGCCCATGTGCCGCCTTGAAGAAGGCCACGCGCAGAGTTTTGCCGTAGCACTTGAATCCATGCCGCAAGGTGGACAGTGAACCCTCCCGATCCATCCACTTGGTGAGATCGGCAAGGATTTGGGCGCCGGTTTTTTCCGCGTGGAGTGCCTCCAGAGCCTTCCATTCCTTCGGCTGTGTGTCGCGGATGAAGGAGAGGGTTGTCTCAGGGAATATGGCGCGAGCGCGGTCGAACCTCGACGCAGGTTCCAGCACGGCACCGTTCGCCAGCATCGTGGCTTCGATGACGGTTTCAAAGGCTCCTTCCGAATGTCGAGCGTAGTTCATTGTTAAATTTGGCCTCCGTTTCGTGGCAACGGGTTTTCATCTGGATCAAAACACGCAGGTGATGTCCCCACAAAGGCTTCCCGTAATCGTCTGCGCATGTCCACATCACCAACAAACGCATGATACCAGATTGAAAACATGCCTCTCCCTAATGCCGTTTCCACAATCTGATCGCGCATTTGAGGAGTGTCGTTTTCAACCAGCCTTCGCTTACTCCGCTCGGCAAGCTGCGAAGCTTCCAAACGCCTCCTCCAACGCTTGTCTTTGCTCGTTGGGCGCCGGGCTAAAATTGGATTACCGGGATCCTTGTCTAAGCCGGTAAGAAGTATCGATTGTTGGGCTTTGGATTGAATTGCAGCGGATACATGTGGTGATGGGGTGATGATTCCTCCAATACCGTACTCGAATGCGCGTAAAGTATTGTCGATGTCTGGCCAGAGGTAGTCCGCGACAACAACAGGCGTTGCGCCTTTGCTAGAGTTGCAATTCCCGCATCCCAACAGAAAATTCGTCCATTCATTGCGCAATGCCGGCACGGGGTCCTTGGGCTGCACATGTTCCACAGCCAGATTGGTTTCAATCTGCCGCTCACAATAGCTGCAATAGTCACCAACCCGTGCTTGTAGATCAGCGCCAGCATCTTGATAGTTTATGTATACTCTTGGGGCTACACCTCGTTCAATTGGACGCATTGCCGTCCCCGCCAGACTTTGCTTCCCGCTCCAGCTTCAAGAGGGCTTGAAAGGCCGGATCGTCACTGAATGGAACGGATAGCTCGTTCAGCCGCGACTCTGCAGTCGCGAGAAGCTTCGGATCCGGAGAAGGCTGGCGCACCAAAGTGAAATACTCCTCTGCCGCCTTCATCATCTCCTGGTAACGCTTACTCTTTTGAGGGAGGTCAACGCCCATCACGTTCTCGGAAATGTCTTCGATGCTTTTGTCCGAGTATTCGGAAAACTCGTCAGGATCGAGATTGATTAGTTCCCCTGGCTTCATCGACTGGATGATGAAGGGCGAGTGCGTAGTGGTCACGAATTGAACTTTGGGGAATGTGGCGAGCAATTTGTCGCGAACTTCCCGTTGCCATCGTGGATGCAGGTGCAACTCAAGCTCATCAATCAGCACAACACCGGCGCCGTGCAGCGGATTTGGCAGTTCCGGATTCGCCAGCGCCAGGCGACGGCCGAGGTCGCAGATCAGGGCGAAAAATGACCGCTCGCCGTCGGAAAGTTGGGAGAGGTCGAAGCTGTGGTCATCCTTGTCGATGAGGAGTCGAAGCGGCCGCTGCTCGACACGAAGGTTACGAAAGCCGCCCAAGAATGTCGTCAGGGCGTCGGATATCGCGCCAACCGCTCGGTCGCCAAGATAATTCGGATTAAGGCGTGTCTCTTCTTCCTGAAGAACGGTCGCACTGTGATAGCGGGCCATGAAATCGCGGAAGTTTACTGTCCTGTTGAACAGCGCGCCGGCATACGCTGCAGCTTGACCCCGCGGCACCGCTGTTGGCTGCTTCTTAGGGAGGCGGTATCCCGCGCGGTCTGTCGTGAAATAGACGACGAGAGGTGCGGCATCATCGGCCCGGGTCGGGTCGCCATAGATGTTGCGAGCAGCCTTCTTGACCGCTGGCGAGAGTTTCGTGACCTTCGGCGCCTTCGCATCCTCGTCGAGGGAGACACCAAAATCGATCGGGATGTCGCCGCAATTGATCTTCATGGATAGCGACAGTGGTCCATGACCGTCGTGCAGGTCGAGCGGGCCGAGTGTCCGATAGCCGCTGCGCGCAGGCGAGATGTGCGGCAGGATGCGCGACGCCAGAAGCGCCAACCCGTCTAAGAGCGACGTCTTGCCACGACCGTTGATCCCGGCGATCGCGGTGAAGCTCGGTGAGAACGGGAAAGTTTGCGGTTCACCGAAGGCCCGATAGTTCTGGATCGTGAGCTCACGTATCCGCATGGCTAAGCCGCCTCCGGGATTTGAATCTGGCCGGTCACGGCCGCTGCGATCAGGGCTGCGCGGCGCTCTTTCAGTAGGGCGATGGAGTTCTCGGTCGCAGCCCGCAGGCGGTCGATCTTGGTTGTTTCGTTACTGATATGCTCGACGATGTGTTGCTGTTCATCGAGCGGTGGCACCGGCCACCACGTTTCGAAGAACCCCTCGGGGTAGAGCCTCAGGCGGGAGGACCAGACACCCTTGGAGTAGCGGGTCACTTCCTGCGCGAAGACGGGTATGCGGACCAGCGCGTCGACGTAATCGGGCAGCAGGCGCGAGTTTGCGGTGTAGACGTTGTAGGCGGGGCTCACGATGCCATCGATGCGGGCGGTACCCATGGCGCCCATCCAAGCCCAGAGGGTGTTGATGGCCAAGTCCCCGGCGAAACAGAGCTTGTAGCCAGCCGTGCTTTCGGCCTCGAACATGTTCACGTCCTTCTCGGACCGGGGGGTGACGCCAGTCAAGTGAGAGACGGTCAGCATTTCCTCTTCGCCGGTCTGGGACCGCTGGTCGCGTTCGGCGAACAACCAGCGGGACCGCTCCACCTCCCAATGCGCGGGGATGTCGCCGAGCCAGTCAATGCCAGAGGGCCGCAGCGGGGCGGAAGGGTCGAGACCGCGTATGACGGCCTCGGCCACGATGGCTCGCCGTTTCTCGGCCATCAGATCAAGCAGTTGCTGCTTGGCGGTGATCAGCGCGTCGACCTCGGCGGTTTCGCGATTGAGAAAGCTCGAGATCTGCTTCTGTTTCGTGATAGGGATGCAAGGCGCTTGGATCGCCTTTATCTCATCGGAACTGAGTTCCATAAATGTGGATCCCCGCCCCAACACTTGCAGATATCCGGTTTGAACGCTCAACCAGTAATAGAAGAATTCATTATCGGAATCAGGTGTCGGCTCCAAAAGGAAGCAACCTTGATTGCAGCAAAGCTCGACCTCTGAAATCGCCAACTGCCCAATCGGTGCGCGTTTGGTGAGCACAATGGTGCCGGAAGGTGCCATCTTAGCGCTGCAGTTTGCAAAGCCTTCCTCCGTTATCTTTCGTTTCGTCGATGAGAGGGTCTTCGAGTTGCCACTGACATCTTCGGGCGTTGCCCAATTGATATCGGCGTCCCAGAACGCAGAATTCCCACTCTCTGGTGTGGCGCCGCTTGAAATCGAAAACAAAAATCTGAGCTGCTTATGAGGAAAAGCGCTCATTCCGTCACCTCCCGCAAAAGTCGCAAGATTTCGTCTTCCGCCTTCTTCAGGTCCGCGTCGATGTCGATCAGCCTGCGGGGCGGCGTGAACTGATAGAAGTGGCGGTTGAAGTTGATCTCGTAACCGACCTTGTCCTTGCTCCGATCCATCCAGGCGTCGGGCACGTGCGGCAGAACCTGGCGCACGAAATAGGCGTCGACATCTTCTTCCAACGGGATGTTCTCGAAATCGCGCAGATCGGGGTCCGCCTCGAACCTCTTTCCAGACTTCACCCGCTCGGCCTTAGCGTCCTTCACGGTAAACACTTTGCGGAACAGCTTGACCTCGGGCGCGCGCCAACGTGCCTCGCGCTTCTTCAAGAGTTTCTCGATGCTGCCCCAGACCTTGTTCCAGTCCAGCTTCGGTTCGCGCCCCAGTGCCTTGTCGATCGCCTGGACATCGTCGAGCAGATACGGTGCCGCGTCGAGAAAGCGGGCCTTGTCCTCGACCGTCATCCGATAGCGCAGACGTAGTGGCCGTTCAACGGTCACGCGAGTATAGCCAAAGTCAGCGTTTTCGAAGATCTTGGACTTGGCGTTTTGGGTGTAGCCTCCGTAGAGACGCACGATTTCGGCGATCTGATCGGGCTCGTCCGACCGATCATCCCCTTCGGGTGCCTTGCCCGCACCGATCTTGCGGCGCTTGTCGCCTTGGCTACGGCCCATGGGCATCCAGATCTCGCGAGCGTCGACCAACTGGATGGTGCCTTTGCGATATGAGGGCTTATTGTTGGTGACGATCCAAATGTAGGTGCCAATTCCGGTATTGTAGAACATCTGCTCCGGCAGGGCGACGATGGCCTCGAGCATGTCGCGCTCGATGATCCACTTGCGGATGTTGCTTTCGCCGCCGCCTGCGCCGCCGGTGAACAGGGGCGAGCCCGAAAACACGATGGCTGCCCGCGATCCGTACTGCTGTGCCTTGGGATCGACATCGTCGAACTTCGAGACCATGTGCTGCAGGAACAGCAGCGAGCCATCATTGACGCGCGGCAGGCCTGCGCTCCATGGGCTGTCCTGCGATGCCTTCTCGTGCCGTCGGACGATTTCTTTCTGCTGTTTTTTCCAGTCCACGCCGAAAGGTGGATTGGCGATGAAGTAGTCGAAGGTCTGGCCCTCGAATTTGTCATCAGTGAAGCTGTCTCCGAACTGGACGTTCTCGCCGCCACCGTTGTGATCGACCTGCTTCATGAGCATGTCGGAGGCGGCCGTCGCGAAGGCGCGCTTGTTGTAGTCCTGACCGTAGACGTAGAGCTTCGCTTCCTTATGGTGATCGCGCATGTAGCGCTGCGCTTCAGCGAGCATCCCGCCCGTGCCACATGCGGGGTCGAGCATGCGCATCACCGTGCCCGGCTTGCTGAGCACGTCGTCGGCGTCCATGAAGAGAAGATCGACCATGAGGTGGATCACCTCGCGCGGCGTGAAGTGATCGCCAGCTGTTTCGTTAGCCAATTCGTTGAAACGTCGAATGAGGTTTTCGAATACGAGACCCATCTGATGGTTCTTCACCCGGTTGGGATGAAGGTCGACCTTTAGGAATTCCTTCAGTACGAGGTAGAGGATGTTCGCCTCGTTCATCTTCTCGATTTCGTTGGTGAACTCGAAATACTCGAAGATTCGGCGAACGTTCGCCGAGAAGCCGCTGATGTAGGATTGAAGATGCCCCGCGAGGTTCGGAGTATCACCGATCATCGTTTCGAACGTCATCGGCGAGCGGTTGTGGAATCGGTGCCCGGAAGCTTTGTTCAGCATCCGGTCAAGGGCATCATCTTCCAGCTTCCCACCTTTGCGTCGCTCAAACTCCGCCAGTACCTTCTGCTTGGTGTCGGCGAGCACACAATCAAAGCGACGCAGAACGACAAGTGGCAGCATGACGCGCTCATACTGCGGTGGGCGATAGGGTCCACGCAGGAGGTCAGCAATCTGCCAAATCAAGTTGGCCAAATCCGAGTGGCTTGCCATGCAGTTCAGTCTCCTGCCGGTTCGTCCGGTCTGTTATTGTGTTGGATCAGTCGTCTTGCCGAGGCGTTTGTCCGATGCCGCAGAAGCCACCCGCTTCTTCGCCTTAGCCGTCAACCGTTCGAATTCTTCGACGGCAAGGACCACAACGACGGATCGCCGGTACTTCTCGATGGCAACAGGCTCGGCTCTTGCCATGTCGATCAGTCGCCCAAAAGCGTTTTTTGCGTCACGCGCCGACATGCTCTGCATGGAGAGCCTCCTTCCGAATTGGAGCTATTTTAGCCAAGATTTTTGGCAAAGGACAGACCCTAGCACTACTTTGGCAGAAAAATTGAGAGGGAGGATTCCCTTGGAAGCGGATCGCTGATTCATAGGAGACCGGCTGTAACGAGGGCTGGTGATGGACAGGGATTGGCGAACGGATCTGGG
>Ga0157365_10001292_pt1 | contig 10366 bp, 12 predicted proteins | sample AttsexASBM3_FD_111478 | JGI IMG/M metagenome (GOLD analysis project Ga0157365, IMG submission 111478) | Fungus gardens microbial communities from leaf cutter ant in Ribeirão Preto, State of São Paulo, Brazil - Atta sexdens ASBM3 | ecosystem: Host-associated > Fungi > Mycelium > Unclassified ... | reverse complement strand
TCGGAGGGTTTCAGCAGCGTCTGGCCAGATGAGAGGCGCGTGTAGATATCATTCCCGCTGGCCATTGCGCTGGAAACAGAGGCGATATTGTGTTGGTACATATAATAAGTGCTAAGGCGCATCGCAAAATCCTTTATGAATAACCAGAGTCGCGGCGGCGAATTATTTAATGCTGAGCAGCGTATCGAACAGGGTGGTCGCCGTTTGCAGCACCTGAGAATTCGCCTGGTAATACTGCGTGTACATTTGCAGGTTGATATATTCTTCGTTGATATCGACGCCCGAGACCGACTGCTGCTGCTGTTCCCACTGCGAGGCAACGCTCTCTGCCGTGGTGCGGCTGGCGTTCAGGGTGGTCATCGACGATCCCACCGAGCTGACCAGGCTGGCGTAGGCCTCGCTCAGGGTCGCTTTGCCCACCACCTGCTGATTCTTGATGTCGAGCATCTTTTTAATGTTCTCGTTATTGCTCTCATCAGAGGGATCGGCGGAGCCAGAGGCGGCGATGGCGTCGCCGTCGCTGATGGCGACCTGCAGGGAATCCGCCGCGCCGGCGGTGGGGTTTAAGGTAAAGCTGTCGCTGGCCTGCGGCGCGCCCTGCGGCGTCACGGTGATGCCCTCAAAGCTGAGCGAGCCGTCATTGCCGAGGGTCGGCGTAAGGGTGCGCCCGTCGGCGGTGGTCACCGTCCAGTCGCTGCTGGCAGGCCCGGTAAAGGTCAGCCGGTAGGTTTCCGCCTTTACCGCCGACAGGTCGCTGCGGGAGACCGCCAGCGTGGCGTCGCCCTGGTTACCGGCGTTGGCGATTGCCTGGGGATCGGCGAGGGTAAAAATATCGCCGCCCGCGTTGCCGTTCAGGTCATAGCCCGCCCTGTTTACCTGGTTGAAGGCGTTCGCCATCTGCAGCGCCATCTGGTTCAGCTGGTTGCGGGCGTCGGCTAAATCATGGTTGCGAAAGGCGAACAAGCCGCCCAGCGTGCCGCCGCTCATTTTATCTTCGTCCAGCAGCAGGGCGTTGCCGGCGGCGTCGGTGTATGAGACCTGGGTTTTTGCCGGATTGTCCGCCGCGGGCTGCGCCTTCAGCGCGCAAACGCTGTCGCCGCTGACCAGCGAGAGGCCGTTCGCCAGGGTGACGTCTACGCGGCCGGTGGTGCTGTTTTCATTGACGTTGATTCCGGTCAGACCGCTGAGCTGGCCCAGCACCCGATCGCGCTGGTCGAGCAGATCCGCCGGCAAATTGCCGCTGCCCGCCTGCACCTTCGCGATCTGCTGGTTCAGCGACGCCAGCTGCTTCGCGCAGCTGTTGATGTCGTCGACGGCCTGGCTGATTTTGCTATTGGTGCTTTTCTCCAGCCCGTTCAGGGTGCTGCTGTTGCTGCGATACTGATTCGCCAGCGCCCTGAACTGCGACAGCACCTCCTGGCGCGCCGCGGGGCTGACCGGATCGCTGCTCATTTTCTCCATGGCGGAGAAGAGGTTGCCCTGGGTGACGGAGATATTACTGGTGTCGTCGCCGAGCATGTCGTCAATCTGGCTGAGCTGCTCATAGCGCCCTTCCAGCGCCTGAAATTGCGCGGTCGCGCCGCGCACCTGATTATTTAAAAACCCGTCATAGCAACGTTTCACGTCGTCGGTCTGCACGCCATAGCCGAAAAAGCCGTTGCGCGTGGTTTTGCCGCCTGCCTCGCCCAGCATAATTTCCTGTCGGCTATAGCCGGTGGTCATTGCGTTGCTTAAATTATTCCCCACCACATTTAACGCCGACTGCGCGGCGCTTAATCCGCTTTGGGCAATATTAAATAAGTTCATTGTTCCATCTACCTTAGCTAAACCGGTTAAGGGCGCAGGACCGCCTGCAAATAACAGGCTCTTTTTATCTATCGTGATGTCGGCAAAAAACTAAAATGCGCGGCGCTAAAAGAGGGCGTCAAAACCATTTTTATCGGCTTTTATCTGCTTCGCGATATGGCTTTCAACATGTCGGACAATATCAATTAACTTATCTGCATAATCGGGATCGCTGGCATAGCCGCCTGCCTGCAGCGCGCGCGCCGCTTTTTCTACCGACTCGCTGTGGATCGCCTGCTGATAACGCGGATTGCGGGTAATAAAATGCACATAGTCGGTTAGCGCCTCAGCCTCGTTTTTATAAACCCGAAACACCGCCCGGACGCGTTGCGCCACGCCATGAAGATATTCCGTGGTGACAATGTCGGTGGTGTCGCCTTTCCAGTCGGGCGTCGCCTTGATGCCGAACAGGTTATGGCTCGGCCTGCCGTCGCGGGTAGGGATCTCTTTTTTGCCCCAGCCCGACTCCAGCGCGGCCTGAGCGACAATCAGCAGATGCGGAATGCCGCTCTGGCGCGCCGCCGCCCGCGCGGGCGCCATCAGGCGCGTGAGAAAACTGTCGCTCTGCTTCGCGCCCCTTTCCGCCTGCGCAGGCGAGCGGGCGCGAGGAGCACGCGTCGCCGCCAGCGGCGCTGCTATCTGGCGCACAGCAGCAGGCGGCCGGCTGGCGCCCTGCACCTGCCGCACAATCATCTCGGCGAAGCCCAGCCTGCCCTGGGCGGCGATATCCTGCGAAATTTGCTGATCGTAGAGCGAGGTAAACAGGCGCGACTGCTGGCTATCGAACGGCCCATCCTGAAAGGCGGCGTCGCGCATGCTTTTCAGCATCATCTGCACGAACAGCCCCTCCATCTGCTGCGCCGCCGCGCGCAGCCCCTGCTGGGGCGCTCGCTTTGCTGCCAGCCTCAGCGCATCCAGATCGTGCAGATCGAACGCCGCGCCGCCAGGCGCAACCGGCTGGCGCATTAGTCCGTCTCCAGGCGCGCATGCAGGCAGCCGGCGCTTTTCATCGACTGCAGTATCGACATCAGATCGTTCGGCGTGGCGCCCAGGCTGTTGAGCGCCCGCACCACGCTGTTGAGATCGGCGCTGGTGTTGAGCTGCTGTAGCGCGCCTCCGCTGGCGCGCAGCGAAACCTGACTATTCGCGGTAACCACCGTCTGCCCGCCCGCCAGCGGCGTATCCGGCTGGCTCACCTGCCGGGTGCGCGCCACCTCGACCGTGAGATCGCCCTGCGCCACCACGCAGGCCTCAAGCACCACATGCCGGTTCATCACCACCGAGCCGGTGCGCGCGTTGACGATCACCCTGGCGTCGCCCGCGCTGGCCTGCACCGCAAGAGCCTGCACCGCGGCCAGAAAGCGCACGCGCGCGCCGCTCTCCTGCGGCGCCTGCAGCCGTATCGTTCTGGCGTCTTCCGCCACAGCGGTGGCGACGCCGTAGCGCCGGTTGATGGCGTCGCTGATCTGCTGCGCCACGGCGAAATCCTCGTCGTTGAGCTGCAGCCTGAGCACCGGGTCGCCGGCGAAACGCGTTTCAACTTCCCGCTCAACCGTGGCGCCGCCGCTGATGCGCGCGCCGTTCAGCTGATTCACCTGAGTGCGGCTGCCGCCCGCCTGCGCGCCTGCGCCGGTCACCAGCAGGTTTCCCTGCGCGATGGCGTAAACCTGGCTGTCTGCGCCCTTCAGCGGCGTCATCAGCAGCGTGCCGCCGCGCAGGCTTTTCGCATTGCCCATTGAGGAGACCACGATGTCGATGCGGTCGCCGACGCGTGAAAAAGGCGGCAGTTCGGCGGTCACCATCACGGCGGCGACGTTTTTCAGCTGCATGCTGGTGCCGCTCGGCACCGTAATGCCGAGCTGCGACAGCATATTGCTCAGGCTTTGCGTGGTGAACGGCGTCTGCATGGTTTGGTCGCCGGTGCCGTCCAGCCCGACCACCAGCCCATAGCCGATCAGCGCGTTGCTGCGTATGCCCTCAACCGAGGTGAGATCGCGAATGCGCTCGGCGTGCGCCGGCCAGCAGGTGAGCGTCAGGCAGAGTGCCAGCAGAGGCAGAAAGTGTGTCAGGGGTGCGGTTTTCATGATCGCCGTCTTAAAAGGGAGAAAGAGAGAGGAAAAGGCGCTGCAGCCAGCCCATCTGCTGCGCCTCGTTGATGTAGCCGTTGCCGACATACTCGATGCGCGCGTCGGCCACCTGGGTCGAGGCGACGGTGTTGCTGCCGCTGATGGTGCGCGGGTTCACCACTCCGGAGAAGCGGATAAATTCCGTTCCCTGGTTGATGGCGATCTGCTTTTCGCCCACCACGCGCAGGTTGCCGTTTGCCAGCACCTGCTGCACCGTCACGGTCAGGGTGCCGCTGAAGGTGTTCTTCGCCGCCGCGCCGCCTTTGCCGGCGAAGGCGTTTTTGCCGCTGATATCGGTACTGACGCGATCGCCGCCGAACAGGCCGGCCAGAAAGCGCGGCGTCGCGTCCACCGAGAGCGAGCCTGAGGCGTCGCGGCCGGCGCTGGCGGAGGAGCTTTTACTGGCGCTGACGTTTTCCTGCAGCACGATGGTTAAGATGTCGCCGACGTTGCGCGGCCGGCGATCCTCAAACATCGGCTGGTAGCCGTAGTTCATCGCCTGCCCCGCCTGAAACAGCGAGCCGCTCGCCGCGCTGGGCGTCATCGCGACAGGTGCGGCGCTGGTGTCGCCGACCACCAGCGGCGGATGCGGCATCACCGCGCAGCCGCTCAGCAGCAGCGCGAGGCAGAGCGGCGTGCGGCGCAGAGAGTGAGAAGCGGGCCTTTTCATTATCCAGTCACCCACAAGGCCTACAGATTCGCCAGCCGCTGCAACATCTGATCGGATGTTGTGACGGCCTTGCTGTTGATCTCATAGGCGCGCTGCGTCTGGATCATATTGACCAGCTCTTCGGCGACGTTGACGTTAGAGGTCTCTACATAGCCCTGCCTCAGCGTGCCGCCGCCGTTCAGCCCCGGCGTAGTTTCATTCGGCGCGCCAGAGGACTGGGTTTCGCGGTAGAGATTTTCGCCGATGCTCTCCAGCCCGGAATCGTTGATAAAGGTGCTGAGCGTTAGCTGCCCCACCTGCTGCGGCGCCGTCTGGCCGGGCAGCGTCACGCTGACGATGCCGTCGCTGCCGATGGTGAGCGACTCTGCATCCTGCGGAATGGTGATGGTCGGCTGCACCGGGTAGCCGCTGGAGGTGACCAGCTGGCCGTTCTGATCAAACTGAAAAGAGCCGTCGCGGCTGTAGGCCGTGGTGCCGTCCGGCAGCTGGATCTGGAAAAATCCGCCGCCCTGAATCGCCACGTCTTTGCTGTTGCTGGTTTGCGTCAGGCTGCCCTGGCTGTGAATGCGTTCGGTGGCGATGGGACGCACGCCGGTGCCGATCTGCAGGCCGGACGGGATGGTGGTCTGCTCGGAGGATTGCGCGCCAGGCTGGCGCAGAGTCTGATAGAGCAGATCCTCAAAGACCGCGCGCTGGCGCTTGAAGCCGTTGGTGCTGACGTTGGCCAGGTTGTTAGATATCACATCCATATTGGTCTGCTGTGCTTCCAGACCGGTTTTCGCTATCCATAAAGAGCGGATCATCGCGTTTCTCCTTGCGCGTCACACCAGCGTGAACAGCTGATTGGCGCTTTTTTCGTTGTCATCGACGCTGTCGATCACTTTCATATGCATGTCGAAGAGGCGCGCGGCGGCGATCATATCGACCATGCAGTTAACCGGACTGACGTTGCTGCTCTCCAGCATGCCCGGCATCAGGCGCAGAGCGTTATCCTGCGGCAGCGGCGCGGCGCCCTCTGCCGCCGGGTGAAACAGGCCGTCATCGCCCATACGCAGACGCTGCGTCTCGGCGTTGACCATCCTGATGCGGCCGACCTGCGCCAGCGCTTTGGGTTCGTCACCCGCGCCGCGCGCCGTCAGCGTGCCGTCCGGCGCGATGGTCACCTTTGCCTGCGGCGGCACGGTGAGCGGCCCGCCGTCGCCCAGCAGCGGCAGGCCGCGCACCCGCAGCATCCCCTCACTGTCCACCTCGATATTGCCGTCGCGGGTGTAGCCCTCGCTGCCGTCGGGCAGCTGCAGCGCCAGCCAGCCGTTTTGCGGCAGCGCCACGTCAAGGTCGCGGTCAGTCTGATGCACCGCGCCTGGGGTGGTGTCGTTGCCCGGCGTTGATTCGACCACCAGCGTGCGCGTGGCGATCGACGGGCCGTTGACCGGCACCGCGCGCCAGGCCGCCAGCTGCGCGCGGAAGCCGTTGTTGGAGACGTTCGCCAGATTGTTCGCCGTTATCGCCTGGCGATTGAGCGCGGCGTTCGCCGCACCCAGAGCGGTATATATCGCGCGATCCATAAGCCGCCGCCGTTATCCCAGGTTAACCAGCGTCTGCAGCAGCTCAGACTGGGTTTTGATGGTTTGCGAATTCGACTGATAGTTGCGCTGGTAGACGATCATATTGACCATCTCCTTGCTCAGATCGACGTTCGAGGCTTCCAGCTTGTTGCCGTAGAGCGTGCCCAGGCTGCCGGAGCCGGAGATGCCGGTGACCGGCTGGCCCGACTCTGGCGTCTCCGCCCAGCAGTTGTTGCCCTGCGACGCGAGGCCGCCAGGGTTGGTGAAGTTGCTCAGCACCACCTGGCCGAGCAGCTGTTTCTGCCCGTTGCTGTAGGAGGCGATCACCTGGCCGCTGTCGCCGACGGTGTAGCCGTTCATCTGCCCCGGCGCATAGCCGGTGGTGGTCGGGCTGTTCATGGCGGTGTCTGAAGCCTGCTGCGTCATGCCGGCGAGATCGAAGTCGAAGTTAAGCGCGTCGCCGCCGTTATAGGCCGCGCCCTGCACGTTCAGCTTCGCCGGAATGGTGGTCAGCTGGCCGGCGCTGCTGAACTGCAGCGCAAGCTGCTGATAGCCGTCGCCCGGCGCGGTCGCGTCGCGGGAATAGGCCGTCCACTGGTTGTCCGCGGTTTTGGCGAAGTAGATAGTGATGGTGTGCTTATTGCCGAGGCTGTCATAGGCGTCCGCCTGGGTTACCGAGCTGTAGCTGCTGCTGTCGGCGGGATCGAAGGTGGCGTTGGTTACTACCGCGGTGCCGGAATCCAGATTGCCGTTCAGCGTGCCGCTGTCCGAGGCGCGCGCGGACATCTGCCCGGTGGGGATCTGGATCGGTCCCACGGCGGCGCCCGGCTGGATCGCAGGCGGCGTGCCGGTGGCCTGATAGCCGGTTAAAAACATCCCCTGGTTGTTAATGATGTTGCCGCTGGCGTCGCTTTTAAACTGGCCGTTGCGGCTGTAGAAGACGCGCCCCGCCTCGTTGACCAGGCGGAAGAAGCCGTTTCCCTGAATGCCCATGTCCAGGCTGCTGGTGCCGGCGCCGAGCACGCCGTCGGTAAAGCTCTGATTAACGCCCGCCACCTGCACGCCCATGCCAACCTGCGAACCGGCAAACACGTCGGCGAAGGCGATAGATCCAGATTTGAAGCCGACGGTTTGCGAGTTGGCGATGTTGTTGCCAACCACATCCAGCGCCTGCGAGGCGGCATTCAGGCCGCTAAGTCCTTGTGAAAAGCTCATTGCTGTTTTTCCTATTCGATTTCATACACCTGACCGAGGGTGGCGCTGCCGTCGATACCCAGCTGCAGCACCGAGCCTGTGGAAGAAAAAGCGACGCTGTCGACCTTCGCCTCTTTCAGCGCCACGATGCCGGGCGCGTCGCCGCTGCTGGTCGAGGCGGCGAAAGAGACGCTGTAGGTCGCGTCGGCGGGCGGCTCGGCCGGCTGAAAATCGCCGAGGTCGTCCAGCGTGAAGTGATGAATGCCCGCCTTGAGGTTGTGCAGTTCGGCGCGCCAGGCGTTGCCCTCTTTGTCGGTCAGGGTCACCTCGACCTTGTCCGCATCGCCCTCCAGCGAGAAGGCGAAGGCTTTGCTGGCGTCTTCGCTGTTGCGGGTATCGACCACCGGCGCGCCTTCCACCATCACCTTGCGCCCGACCCACGCCGCCGCGTTCATCTGCTGCATGCTGGAAACCAGCGTGCCGACGCTGTTCAGGGTGCTGTTGAGCTGCTCGACGCCAGAGGCGGTGTTGAACTGCGCCAGCTGCGAGGTCATCTGGTTGTTGTCCATCGGGTTGGTGGGATCCTGGTTCTGCATCTGCGCCACCAGCAGCGTCATAAAGTTATTCATCAGATCCGCAGCGCTGGTGCCGCTGCCCGTCGTCACGCTGTCGCTGAGCTTTGCCGCCTGGGGCGCGCTGCTCATTACCGGTGTCACTGCCATCTCATCTTTCCTTTATTGGCCCAGCGTGAGGGTTTTCAGCATCAGCCCTTTCGCGGTATTCATGACGTCGACGCTCGCCTGGTAGCTGCGCGACGCGGAAAGGGTGTTCACCATTTCGCCCGCCACGTCGACATTGGGCATATGCAGATAGCCTTTGTTGTCCGCCAGCGGATTGCCCGGCGCATAGACCAGCCGGTCCGGGGCGTTGCTCTCCACGACCTGGCTGACGCGTACGCCGCCGGTTTCCGCACCTGGCGCGCCCTCAACCTGAAAGATCACCTCTTTAGCGCGGTAGGGTTTGTTGTCAGGTCCGGCGATGCTGTCGGCGTTGGCCATATTGCTGGCGCTGACGTTGAGCCGTTTTGACTGCGCCGCCATTGCCGAGCCGGCAATATCGAAAACAGAGAAGAGAGCCATAGCGTTTATTACCCCTGATTAATTACGCTCATCATGTTTTTAATTTGCGTGCCGAGAATGGTGAGGCCAGACTGATAACGCACGCTGTTATCCGCGAAATTTGCGCGCTCGCGATCCATATCCACCGTATTGCCATCGGCGGCCGGCTGGTCGGGAATGCGATATAACAACGCATCGTCATCTGCTGTCGACGCCGTCGCCGCAATATGTCGGCCTGACGTCAGGGATAATGTCAGCGGGTTTCTGGCTTCACGCGCGACCGCCGCTTTTAACTGCGCGCTAAAATCAATATCCCTGGCGAGATAGCCAGGCGTATCGGCGTTAGCGACGTTGGACGCCAGAACAGACTGACGTTTATTGAGAAGCGCCAGCGCCTGCTGCTGAAAACGCAACTCTCTGCTGAGTTTATCAAGCATAGGAAGAAACTCTCGTCGTTAATAAATCAATATCGCGGCATCTTAGAGGAGAGCAAAAAATATCTATAATTAAAAAAGGAAACATATTTAGGGTCACTTGCCTGCTTTACCTCAAAGCAACAAACCAGCAATAAATAATGACGTTAAACGGCGACAGGAGTGCGCTTATTTCAGCGCAATAAAAAAAGCGATCTGCCGTAAAATAAACGCAGCTGTTTACCCTGCAAGGATCGCAATATCAATGCGCTACACCATCTTATTTTCACGCCTTTCAGGCCGGGGCACTATTCCCGCCACCGCGCAAAGCGGCGGCTTACTCTTATTTATCGCGCTATTCGTCGGCGCGCTCTTTTTTCCCGCTTCCGGCGCCTCAGCGACGCTGACTGAGAATATCGCCGCGCTGTTTATGCAGTCGATGGATATCCCGCCGCAGGCGCGTCCGCAGCTGCAGGTCCGGCTGCTGACGCCACCTGCGCAGCGGGCGACGCTCTGCGCAACGCCCGCGCTCTCGCTGAGCGGTGGCCCTGGTCGACTGCCGGGCGTACACAGCGTGATTGCGCAGTGCGGCGCGCGGCGGCGCTTTATTCAGGTCAGCCTGACGGTCACGGCAAGCTGGTGGCAGGCAACGCGCACTATCGCAGCGGGCCAGATGGTTGAGGCGCAGCATCTTCGCGCGCAGCGCGGCTCCCTTGAGCATGCGCCGAGCGGCCTGATTTTCGATATGCAGCGCATTGTTGGCCGCGTCGCCCTGCGCGCGGTGCGGCCAGGCGAGGCGCTGGTTGAGAGCCAGCTGCGCCCGCCGCGCCTCATCCGCGCGGGAGAGCGGGTTGAGGTGATCTACAGCGGCGACGGCTTTCGCATCCGCGCCGCAGGCAAGGCGCTGGATAACGCCGCGCTGCATCAGCGCCTGCGCATCCAGACCGCCGCCGGCCAGATCCTGACGGCGGTCGCCACGGCCACGGGTAAGGCGAGCGTGACGGGCGGTTAAATTTGCCCTTCGCCTTTAGTATTTTGCGCCGCGCCCGATAGTTTTAATCAGGCAGAGCAATCGCCCTCTGTTTTATTGTCGAGGATTATGATGAGCATAGACCGCACGCAAAAAATTACGCCCGCGACGCTGCCGGAGATCCGCCAGAGCGTCGCCAGACGCGCCGATCGGGGCGCGACGCCGACCGCCTCACGCAGCGGCAGCGCGCGGACGGGCACCCGCGTCAGCCTGAACCGCCAGCTGCAGGCCTTCGCCGCCGACGACAGTCAGGACATCGATTATGCCAGGCTCGACAGCATCAAATCGGCGCTGGCGGCGGGCGAGCTGCCGGTCGATGCCGATAAAATCTCCCGCGCGCTGGTAGCGGATATGCTTTCCCTTAATTAAACAGCGTCGCCGCCGGATGAATAACCTGTCTCATAC
>Ga0157365_10001291_pt1 | contig 10368 bp, 9 predicted proteins | sample AttsexASBM3_FD_111478 | JGI IMG/M metagenome (GOLD analysis project Ga0157365, IMG submission 111478) | Fungus gardens microbial communities from leaf cutter ant in Ribeirão Preto, State of São Paulo, Brazil - Atta sexdens ASBM3 | ecosystem: Host-associated > Fungi > Mycelium > Unclassified ... | reverse complement strand
GGTCAGGCCGGGGCCACGAAAGACGATCTGACCGCTGCCATGACCAGCCTGCAGCGCGCCGATGCCAGCGCCATGACAATCGGCAACGGTGCCCAGACCGTGCAGGAAATTGCATCGGAAAACGTGGGCACAGTCTGGCACGCCAAATGGGAGCGTCAGGACGTGGCTGCCGGGGCGTCATTCACCCTGGCCGATGTGAGCAACGGGCCGGGCTATGCGCAGACGATCAATATGGCGCTCGCCGGTGGCGGGGCCGATGTGGATCGCACCTCGATTGCCTATTACGTCGATGGAGAAACCACGCCGAGCGTGACAACCCTTTATGGGCTGATCGGCACTTACGGCGGTTATGCCTTTGCCTCGAAGCACGTCACCTGCGCGGGCGGTCGCGGGCGCAGCTGGGCGGGCTGCACCTACAGTCTCAGGGTGCCTTACAAGCGATCCCTGCGCATTGTGTTGACCAATAACGGCGGCGGCAATGTCCGGCTCTGGGGTGCGATGCAGGGTAATGCAGGCGGGCATCAGTTCCTCGACCGCTATGCGGTAGCCCACGCCGTCACGCTGGGCGACCAGTACGCGAAGCAGGTCAAGGTGAAGGCGCTTGAGGAATATACGCTGCTCGACGTGACCGGGCGTGGCGCGTTCTGGGGCATGCAGTTTTTCATGGACCGGCACAACAATGTCGCCGGGGCCGACGAGAACTGCATTGAAGGCAATTTCCGGTATTACGTCGATGGAGCGACAAAGCCCTCTTATGAATCCTCGGGCACCGAGGACTATTTCGGTTCGGCGTTCGAGTTCATGTCAGCCGGTTTTGCAGGCGCCACCGGTGCGCAGACGCCCTATGCCACCGAGAGCTTCGGGACGTTCTATAACCAGTGGAGCAACGCCACCGGGCCGAACGCGATTGATGACCAGTCCTCGGCCTTCCGGTTTCATTCTGCCGATCCAGTGCATTTCAACCGCTCGCTGAGAGTGACGTGGCAGTGCGGTGAGCCCGATAACGGTCTGACCACGAACACGGCAGCCGGTATTGCGGCAACGCTCTATTACTACACCGACCGGTAACGCCCGACGCACCGGAACCGGGCGGCATTACGCCGTCCGGCAAGGGGGAACCATGCCTGAAAACCTCACCCCGCAGCCCTGGTGGGTTGCGGTTCTCGGTGGCCTGCTTTTCACCATACGCTGGCTGATCGGCTTCGGGGCATCGAGTGCGAAAGCGACCATTGAATCACAGCGTCAGGATCTGGACCGGCTGAACGCCCGCGTGGACAGGCTGGAGGAACGCGAGAAGGAGTATCTCGCGCTGATCGAGGAATTGCGGGTGCAAAATGCCATGCTGCGTAAGGCTCTTGATCGTCGGGAGGCCTAAGCGCCCGGTTTGATCCGGGTTGGGGAGAACCTGAGGTTCGCTGATAACGAGGAACGTGGCGTCACGACGCATTCATATGATGTTATTCATCAACAGCGTCGGGCGCAGCAAGCCCCCTATCTGCGGCATCGCGTAGAGATTGTTCTCGATCGCGCAGGATCAGCCGTGTTCCGACCTCCACGATTGACCGGATTGCAGGCAACAGTTCCTCGCCTAGTGCTGTCAGTTCGTACTCAACCGTCGGGGGTGACGTAGCAATCACGCTGCGTGCGAGAACGCCACGTTGTTCGAGGTCACGTAACCGGCCTGTAAGGACTTTGGCTGAGATCCCCGGGATATTCCGGCGCAGTTCAGAAAACCGACGGGCACCTGTGCTCAGCGACCAGATGATTTCAGGGCTCCACAGGCCGCTAAGCAAAGACATGCATTGCGACATGGGACAGCCGGGCAGCGCTTTGACCGTAGTGCGCATTTTCAGAACCATCGTTTTATCTCCTGCTGGTTTCCAACTGGTAACTCAAAAGCCATGATAACCAATAGATATCAGATTACCTTTGGAAACCGAATTTCTATAAAGGCGCATCCCCACTGGAAAACCGTCGTGGTCAACCACCCGGGGGCGCTGATGCAAGAATGATAAGGAGATAATTTGTGAACATTCCCCATGTTTCGCGGCTGAGGATGCGACCGGTACCTGGCCATGACAATGCGCTCCGGACCGGTTTGATTGCGGGCCTTGTCACAGGTGCTGCGGGCCTGGTTCCTGTCCTGATTCTTCAGATGGCACGTGGAGTTGGGGTGATTCCGGAAATGCAGCTTGCAGCCAGCAGCGTCATGGGGCTGGCTGCCTATAATGGCGCGTCCGGATTTTTTATCGGCACCGCTTTGCATTTTCTTGTCTCGGTCATCCCGGCCATCATCTACGCGTTCGCAATTGTGCGTCTTCCGGTTCTTAACCGGATGCCGTGGCTTGCCGGGCCGGCTTTTGGCTTCGGCGTGTTTCTGGTCATGGGATTGATCATCTTGCCGCATAGCCGTTTTGCAGTACCAGCGGGCGTGACACCAATGCCCCCTCTAGCGGCCTTACTCGTTCATCTGTTTCTGTTCGGCTTGCCGATTGCCTTGATCGTACGCCATCTAAATGGAAGCGAATTTGCCCGGAGATAAACAATATAAGACGGCGGGATCACTCAACGTCATCACATGAACAGGCAGCGTCACGAACGATTTTCTCGCAGCCGTCTGGCTTTCTCAATCGGGCTGCAATGGCAGTAATGACCAAACTCTCTAGCGAACCGACAGCCCTGGTGGGTTGCGGTTCTCGGTGGCCTGCTTTTTACCATACGCTGGCTGATTGGCTTCGGGGCGTCGAGCGCGAAAGCCACCATTGAGTCGCAGCGTCAGGATCTGGACAGGCTGGAAGAACGCGAGAAGGAATATCTCGCGTTGATCGTAGAATTGCGGGCACAGAATGTGATGCTGCGGGAGGCGCTCAGAAACACTGGTGACGCCATTTCATAATAGCTCGAACCTACTATGAATCTATTCTTCGTTCTTCTGGGGCATCCAGATAAACCGGTATCTTCCGGGGCGCTGTCCCAATTCGTTGGTTCCGACAAATCCCATTTTCTCCAGAAGATGCCGCGAAGGCAGATTCTCCGGGCGGCATTCTGCAATGATCTGGCGATGAGGAAAAAGCTCGGCAAGCTGGTCAAGCAGGTTGGATACGCTCTCTTGCGCGATACCTTTCCGTTGCTGGTCCGGGCGAACCCAGTATCCAACTTCTATCTCACCCACGCCATGTAGATGTGTACCGACCACGGCAATCATATCATCGCAGTCATGGAACCACACACCGATATATCGGTCTCGTCCGTCACGATTGCCGACAATCAGCTTTTGCGAGTCATGTACGGTAAAAGGAGTCGGTAAAAAATGGACTATCTCCGTAATTCTTGGATCATCCGTCATCTTCTGCAAGTCTTCCGCATCGCCAAGATCGAGGCCTTTGAGGCGCAATCGTGATGTCTGTATTTCTGGAAATCTCTCAAGTGTATCCTGATTGATCAAGATAACCTCCACTAATAATTCGCAGTTCATGTGTCTTGATAGACAAGGCTCGCTGCGAACCCAGATTAGTTCGATAATAAAAAATATCAAATTCACCACCGCTACGAGACGCGTTCAATCGTGCTGATGAGAACATCGTTCTGCGCTGACCGTTATGAATGGCATTCCCACGGATATAACGCATGTTGAATTCTATGCTGATCGCCACGGCGCTTTTGCGTCGGGACGATTTCGAGGGGCTGCCTTGGCTTGATCGAGGAATTGAGAACGCAGAACGGACAGCCGCGAAAGACCCTTAATCACCTAATCGCCTGGGTCTCTTAGCTGCCGATTAGATGAAAACAGGAGATAAATCGTCAGGTATCGCGTCAGTTGTTGAGACATGGGCGGTGGTAGAAAACTGCCAGTAACGGGCGCGTAGTTTGCGTCCCGGACACTCAAAGCGTTAATCTTTGAGGTATGCCCGCCCGATCGCAAACACATTCTTTCTCTGTTCGCCTTGCCAGACTGGCCGAAGTTGACCAGTTGCCTGCCATAGAGATTTCAGCTGCACAATCCTTCAGGTCTGTTCCCGCGCTAGACTGGATTGCGGCTACGGACGCCATGTCGCCAGCAGTCCATCGCAAATCTGTTCAGGCTGGCACATGTTGGGTCGCCGTCGATGTGCAGGACGTGCCTGTTGGGTTTTTGACCGCTCATCTACAGGGTGAAACCTTGCATATTCTCGAAATGTCGGTCGCATCAGACTGGCAGGGCAAGGGAATAGGGCGCGCCCTGATTCAGGCTGTCAAATACTGGAGCATTCAGAGAAAGATCACGAGCATCACCCTGACTACCTTCAGGGATGTTCCTTGGAATGCGCCATTTTATTCACGGTCAGGTTTTGTGATTCTCGAGAAAGAAGCACTGGATCAACGATTGGCGTCCATTCTTCAGGCCGAAGAAAATCACGGATTTCCCGAAGGCTCCCGGTGTGCCATGCGATTTGATGTGAGTTCCCTCGCTCAGAGTGCATGAAAATAGAACGCAAGCCGTATCTGCTTCCGAACATTTGACGTTGTGCCACGGTCTTCAAAATGAAGGACTAAACCGGCCGTAATCCAATTTGAACTCAATATCTCAGCTGCCCACCCGGGCGGCTTTTTTCGTTCTGGAGACTTTTGTAATGAACAATGCGCTCAACATCGCCACGGCGCTTTTGCGTCGGGACGATTTCGAGGGGCTGCGTCTTGCGCCCTATCTTTGCCCTGCGGGGTACTGGACGATTGGCTACGGCAATCGTGCCTTGGCAGATGGATCGCCGGTTACGCGGCTGACGGAGCCGATCAGCGATAGTGAGGCCGTGGCCTTGCTGGAGCGCACGGTGGCGGGGTTGCAGCGGGTTCTGGCTGATATGGTCACCGTGCCGCTCCTGCCCTGGCAGGAAGGGGCTCTACTGTCGTGGCAGTATAATGCCGGGAGTGCCGCTGTGCGGGGTTCGACACTGTTGCGGCTGCTCAACCAGCGGCTTTACGCTGCGGCAGGGCAGCAGCTTCTGCGGTGGGACAAGGCGACGGTGAATGGCCGTCTGGTGCCCCTGCCCGGCCTTCAGCGTCGCCGCCGTATCGAGCTTTCTGTTTATCAGGGCCGCCCTGTTTCGGGTGTGCCGTTTACGGTCTGACCGACCGTCTCTTTTCTTCTCCACAATCCACTATGAGGACACACTGCCATGACACTGGACTGGCAAAGCCTTTACGCGTCCATACTCCCGTTCATCCCGGCCGAGATTGCGGCCGATCTGACGCTGATCGGAACATTTCTGGTTTCACTCTGCGCCATCATTGCACGGTTCTGGCCAAGACCAGCGGAAGGATCGAAATGGTTTTTTATCTATTCGATTGTTAACAAGATTGGCATGAATAGCAAACATGCCACGAATGCGCTCAAATCTCTGGCGGGGAACACTCAAAACGATGCCAACATGTAGATGCGCTGTTGGACGAAAATATGCCGTATGAGGATCTAGGTCATGTTGACAAAAGGCCTATACGGTCTCGCTGACCCCAACCCGTTGCGATAAAACCGTCTTGTCCTTCGTGAATTTCCTTAATATCGCCGCCGCAAAGCTTTGGATCAGGTCTTTTGTCGACGTGACCTAGTGGGTCCTAAATACCCATTCATGAGATACTTTATGCGATCACGGGTCCATATCTGTCGTCAGGAAGCTTGATTGATCAGAATTATGAAATATAATGGCAGGTAGTGCCATCCATAAATTTATTCTGGCATTATTACTATTATCCGAATATTGAGGCAGGTAGTTTTGGAAATACTTGATGAAATGTCGAGGCTGAATTCGTGGTTCAACTCAGTAGATCGGCAGGAAAAAGAGTATATTTGCAGTAAAACATCTATACAAGAAGTTCCAAAAGGACATTTTCTTTTCAGGGTTGGAGAAACTGTTGACTGTGTCGCGATGATACGCTCTGGTGTTTTGTGGGCAGAGCGAGCCTCCTTCGAAGGACGCAATCACATTCAGGCTGTGATGGGGCCAGGATTTTTCGGGCATCTAGAATGGCCTGTTTTAAATCCCATATCTCGGTATGATGTAAAGACTATTGTCGATACACAGGTATTTATTATACCAAACAATATTATAAAAAGTCTTCTGGAAAGAAGTCATGAATTTTGCAAAAAATATTTAGAGCTTGCAGTTAGATCACACTCAATGCTTGAGGAATATGCGTTTGTTATATCTTTGTATGACACCACACAGAAACTAGCATGGATCATAAGCATAATCGCTGACGGCTATCGTGGCTTAAGTTATCCCATTTGCAGCATTCCGATTACTCAATTACAACTAGCTGAAAATATGGGCTTGACGCGCCAAAGCATAAACAAAGGGCTGCAACAGCTTGAAGACAGGGCCCTCATTCGTGTTGGTAAATCCAATATAGATATTGTCGATATTGATAAACTGAAGGAGATGTGTGACTTCGCGCATCTTGGCTGATAATCACCTTGACCCCATACACACACCTCTGAATCAGGTATACGTATATAATCTAGAGGTTGTGTGTATCAACCTACTGAACTAATTCAGTCTGTGCTGCATTTCGGAATTAAGTTCTTTATTTTGCAGCACACTGAGCCAAATATCGACTTATTCAGTTATGGATTGACAGCGCCAAGACGCTTTTATCGCTGACACTCTGCACTTCTGGCAGCAATGCGACGCCCCCAGTCCAGCGATATAGAGAGCTTTCCTGGTCATGCCATCCGGTCAGAGCAGGCACTTCAAGATGAGATGTGAATTGCTTCATCCCGTCGGGCGTGAAAAGTCGCACCTCGCCGATCAACGCGCCAAGTAGCCGTCTATCATCAACAAATGGCCCCACTGTGTCACTTGGCGACCGCGCATGAGTTAAGATGCTCATGGTGCGAATTGGTTCGGCGATATTAAAAACCACCACCTGATCGTTACGCCGGGTTGGCTCGACGCGTGTCTTACCATTGATCAACAGGGCGATCTCACGTGCATGGTCGCCCGATCCATCATGATAAGGCACAGCAAGTCCGGGGACACGCTGTGCAATCTTACGAAAGAGAGATTCCACCAAGTGTCGTTCTGTACAGAGCGGGGCTGCGCTGTCCCGACCCCATTGCAATGCACGGTCACGACGCCCACGAAATTTCTTATGTCCTGTATCGAGAAAAGACTCAGAAAGCACGCCATTCGCTGTAATGACGGAATGCTCATCGAGCTCAAGATGATATACATCATACTCTTCTCGGGCCTCCTGATACACAATCGAATGTCCGTTGACGAGCATTCTCACTGGAACGAAGCAGCCCTCAAAAAACAGACAGTGCTCTTCAGTCACATGAAGATCGCTGAAAGGTTTGTTGTCGCCAAGAGCGTTACGACACACCTTGATGTAGCGTTCAGATGCCGCAACGCGGCTACGCCCCACCCAGATGACTCTGCGAAGCACAGACTCACCCTGGTCATAGGCGACAACCTGGTCGGCTTCGATAATATCCTCTATCGCAATAGGGCCACGCTTGGTTTCGATCAGTGTACCAGCCAGAAAACAAGGTGCTGGTCCGGCATAACTAATGCCGGTGTCTTTGCCTCCGCCATAGCCTCCAGTATAAGTTTTAACTATAGAAAAACCTGCGGAATCATAACCGAGACCGATATCGAGTGTTATCGATATTGTCTTGTTGTTTGAATCAAGTGTACTTATCGTCAAAAGCCCCGTTGCGGGATCGTACGTGTATGTATCTCCTTTCCCGACTGAGCCGAAATCCAGGATGTCTCCATTACCGAACCCGCGGACCAGCACATTATTTACACTTCCCTGCAATCCTGCATTGAAAGCAATATAGTTTCCCCCTCCATTACAGTTTATCGTAACGTTATTTACGGAACCGACGCCATTCCTGGTTCCAAAACTTATTTGAGAATTAGTAACGTTGATCGTTTGTCCAGAGATATTTGTAAATGCGTTATTCCAATAGCAATCCGCACTACCAAATCCGTCGCCAGCGAGCGTTACATTTTTGAGGTTTATTGTTCCGGCTCCAGAAATACTCGCACCACCACCGTAGTTATATATGGTACAGTCCGAAACGTTTATAATGCCGTTATTGAGTGTTTGCCCTGCTATATTACAAAATCCGTTTGGTAGGATTATCCCAGCAGGATCGACATACCCTCTTACGCCACTTCCTACGATATTTATAACGCCTGAAGGTGCCAGTTGAGCACCAGCATTCGAATCCCAATTCCAACTGCCTAAGGAGAAACTACTTCCTTGCACAAAGTTTATGTCTAGAGTTCCTGCCACGTAAAAAGTGGTCGTATTGCTGGCATCACCACCACCTATCCAACATCCTGTCGGAGGGGTACCCATCCAGTTTTTATTCAAGTTTATGGTAACAACATCGTCTCTATAATAGACATCTCCTATACCTTTACCATTACTCGATGTGATGTTCTGGATAGATGTAGACATTGCACTATACTCAACGGTAGGTTTGCGACTAAATCTTGAAAGAATGTAGATTTTTGCTGATATCAATCCAGCATTTTCAGTTAATCTAATATGGAACCTAATCGATGATTATTTGATCAGATTTCCGTAAATTATTGGATCTAAAGCTTGGCTATACATATTCTATATCTGATGAATACATACTTTTTGTACGCCATATAGTATCACGATATCGGTGATCTCTACTTCTGGTGCGCAGAATTCGTGCCATTTATATAGCCCAATCAAGGTAATTTATTTATACACTTTGACACATGTTACAGAAATGCTCGTGCAGCCTAAGTAAAATTTTTTACAAATTACGACATGTTAATATTAGACAGGAGTTCAGCTTAAAGCGTCAAACAAAGCGTACACCCAGCTAATGCAGCTTATTAAACTACGCTAATAAAGGTTCCGATCCAGAGCCTTGCGGCGGCGATGTTGACGAAATTCGTGAAGGACCAGACGGTCTTGTCGCGGCGGGTCGGGAGCAGATAGACCGTATGGGCTCTTTGCTGACATAACTTGGGTGCTCACACGGCATTTTTTTTCTAACAGCGCATTTATGTGTTGATATTATTTTAGGTGCTTCTCGCCACAGGGTTGAACGCATTCGTCGCTTTTCTGAACACGGCATCGATTAGCGAGGACTGACTGTAGAAAAAGACTGCAGATTTGCAGATCCTTTCGATAATCAATGATGTTCTCGCGACCACCTATGAAATAGTGTCCCTTGACCCATAATGGTTTCGTGGGGCGTGATGCCTGTGGATTATTGCGCATAACGCTCTGAAATCGCTTCATCACTCATGCCCTCTCACGGCGGCAACAGGGTTTCGAATCCCCTATGGGACGCCATTCGATTTTCCGCAGTTTTCTGCGGGTTCCAGTGGGTAAAGAGCGTAATCCTGATTTACCAAAGTGTTGATTTTGAGCCATTCCTGAGCCAATCAGGAAAATATGGCTCTTTGGTATCAGGGGCTTCGCATGAGCGAATCAGAAAGATCAGGCATTGATCCGGCCACAGGTAAACCGCTGCCCAAAGGCGTATGGTACCGCGGTGCAGGTCAGTATCAGGCCCGCAAGATGGTCGATGGCAAACGCCTGAGAAAAACCTTCGCATCCTCGGCTCTGGCTCGTCGCTGGCTCACCGAAAAGCGTGCCGAGGTCGATCTGCGTCAGTTCAAGGACATATCGTCTCTCGACAAGACGCCTCTCAGAAGACTGGTGGAGCGCTATCGCGACGAGTGCACGGCCCATCGCCAGGCGGACCGCACTGGCCACATCCCTGCCCTGCTTGACGACCCTGTCGTTAATGTTATGGTGAGCAAATGGCAGCCAGCTGACGTTCGTGCCTTTCGCGATCGCATGCTTGCGGACGGCTATGCGCCAGCAACCGTGGTCAAGCGGCTCAATCTCCTCGCCAGCATCGTTCAGCACGCGATCAGTGAGTGGGATATCCATACGGTCAATCATGCCTCCGGCAGGGTTGTAAAACGGCCGCAAGGCGCTGACAGGAAGCGTAACAGGCGGTTGGCCATTCTAGATAATGAGCTTAATCTTCAGAGTGAATATGACCGCCTTATAGAGGTTGTTTCGGCCTCTGAGCATGCGGACGATGTATGGCTCGTCAAATGGTCGATCGAACAAGCCTGTCGTTTATCGGAGTCTGTTTCTCTCTGCTGGAAAGACATCGATTTCCGTAATCGCACGCTATCGCTTGCCAGAGTGAAGAGCGAGCGCCTTCGGGAGGAACTCGGCCCCGAGAAACGCCCCCTGACACCCGGTGCACGGCGCCTCCTCGTCGAGAAACTCAAGCAGATGCCGCATAGGCCGGAACCGCAGGAGAAAATCTTCGATATTGGCAATGAGAAGGCGTTTTCTGTCCGTTTTGGTCGG
>Ga0157365_10001290_pt1 | contig 10368 bp, 8 predicted proteins | sample AttsexASBM3_FD_111478 | JGI IMG/M metagenome (GOLD analysis project Ga0157365, IMG submission 111478) | Fungus gardens microbial communities from leaf cutter ant in Ribeirão Preto, State of São Paulo, Brazil - Atta sexdens ASBM3 | ecosystem: Host-associated > Fungi > Mycelium > Unclassified ... | reverse complement strand
TGCAACCTGTTCGGCACGCCGAAACGCGTGGCGATGGGCATGGGGCAGGATGATGTCTCCGCGCTGCGTGAAGTCGGCAAGCTGCTGGCGTTTCTCAAAGAGCCGGAGCCGCCGCGCGGTTTTCGCGATCTCTTCGACAAGCTGCCGCAGTTTAAGCAGGTGCTGAATATGCCGACGAAGCGGCTGCGTAACGCGCCGTGTCAGCAGAAGGTGTGGCAGGGCGACGAGGTCGACCTGAACCGTATTCCCATTATGCAGTGCTGGCCGGAAGATGCCGCGCCGCTCATTACCTGGGGCCTGACGGTGACTCGCGGGCCGCATAAAGAGCGCCAGAATCTCGGTATTTATCGTCAGCAGTTAATCGGCAAAAACAAACTGATTATGCGCTGGCTCTCGCACCGCGGCGGCGCGCTTGATTTTCAGGAGTGGTGCCAGGCGCATCCGGGCGAGCGTTTCCCGGTTGCCGTGGCGCTCGGCGCTGACCCGGCCACCATTCTGGGCGCGGTGACGCCGGTGCCGGATACGCTCTCTGAATACGCGTTCGCCGGTCTGCTGCGCGGCACCAAAACCGAAGTGGTGAAGTGCCTGTCAAACGATCTCGAAATCCCGGCCAGCGCGGAAATCGTGCTGGAAGGGTATATCGAACCGGGCGAAGTCGCGCCGGAAGGCCCGTATGGCGACCATACCGGTTACTATAATGAGATTGATAATTTCCCGGTTTTCACCGTGACGCACGTGACGCAGCGTGAAGATGCGATTTATCACTCGACGTATACCGGCCGTCCGCCCGATGAGCCCGCCGTGCTTGGCGTGGCGCTGAATGAAGTTCTGGTGCCGATTCTGCAAAAGCAGTTCCCGGAAATCGTGGATTTCTATCTTCCGCCGGAAGGGTGCTCTTATCGGCTCGCGGTTGTGACGATGCGCAAGCAGTACGCGGGTCACGCGAAGCGCGTCATGATGGGCGTCTGGTCGTTCCTGCGCCAGTTTATGTATACCAAGTTCGTGATCGTTTGCGATGATGACGTGAACGCGCGCGACTGGAACGATGTTATCTGGGCCATTACGACCCGTATGGACCCGGCGCGCGACACGGTGATGGTAGAAAACACGCCGATCGATTATCTGGATTTCGCCTCGCCGGTTTCCGGTCTCGGCTCCAAAATGGGGCTCGACGCCACCAACAAATGGCCGGGCGAAACGCAGCGCGAGTGGGGCAGACCCATTAAAAAAGATCCCGATGTGACGGCGCGTATCGACGCTATCTGGGATGAGCTCGCGATTTTTCATGACGGAAAAGGCGCCTGACGCGCCGCCGTTGCAGTTGCATTATTGACCCGACAGAGGGAACGCATGACAACCTTAAGCTGTAAAGTGACCTCGGTAGAAGCCATTACGGATACCGTTTATCGCGTTCGTTTGGTGCCGGAAGCGGCCTTTTCGTTTCGTGCAGGTCAGTACCTGATGGTGGTAATGGATGAGCGGGACAAGCGCCCCTTTTCTATGGCCTCCACGCCGGATGAGCAGGGCTTTATCGAGCTGCATATCGGCGCGTCGGAACTTAACCTCTATGCGATGGCGGTAATGGACCGCATTCTCAAAGAGCGGGAAATCGTGGTCGATATTCCTCATGGAGAGGCGTGGCTGCGTGATGACGAAGAGCGTCCGCTGATTTTAATCGCGGGCGGCACGGGCTTCTCTTACGCGCGCTCTATTCTGCTGACGGCGCTGGCACGCAATCCGCATCGCGATATCACGATTTACTGGGGCGGGCGCGAAGAGAAACACCTCTACGATCTGGCGGAGCTGGAAGCGCTGTCGGTAGACCATCCGAACCTCAACATTGTACCGGTCGTTGAACAGCCGGACGAGGCGTGGCGCGGGCGCAGCGGCACCGTACTGACGGCGGTCATGCAGGATTTCGGGACGCTTGCCGGGCATGATATTTATATCGCCGGACGTTTTGAGATGGCGAAAATCGCCCGTGATCTGTTCTGTAACGAACGCGGCGCGCGTGAAGACCGCCTGTTCGGCGACGCCTTCGCGTTTATCTGACCCGCCAAGTGTTGCGCCAGCCCTGCGTCTTACGGGCTGGCGGCAATTTCCTTCCCTGACCACACATACAGCGGCTGATCGTTTTCCAGCAGGCAAAGCAGCGTATTATTTTTGCGCTCCGGATGGTCAAGCTTTGCAGTCAGCTGCGTCGCGATATGCTGTTGCCCCACGTTTTCGTCATACCGCTCCACAACAACGCTCTCCGGCACGATCCGGGATTCGTTCAGCACCTGCTGCATATACGCGTGATTTTGCGACGTATTAATAAGCAACGCCAGACAGCGCTGCGCCAGCGTCTCTTCAGACAATTGCGCCTGCGCAGGCAATGTAAAAAACAGCGCGGCAGCAAGCGGCGCGAAGATAAAGCATCCTTTCATGATTTTCCCTGAAGTGAGGGGCGATAAAAGAGCCTGGCACAAACGTGGAAAATAAAAAACCCGCCCCTGACAGGCGGGAAGAACGGCAACTAAACTTTTCTCTCTGCGCCCTTGATGTCATAGCGGTGTTGGCGGCGTTCACTCACCCCGGTCACTTACGCCAGTAAGCTCCCGGGGATTCGTTCACTTGCCGGCTTGCTCTGACATCAATGGCATTGAGAGCAGGCTCTCACACGCGCTCAAACACCGTCGCAATCCCCTGGCCGAGGCCGATACACATGGTGGCGAGGCCAAGCTGTGCGTCGCGGCGCTCCATCAGGTTGATAAGCGTGGTGCTAATGCGCGCGCCGGAGCAGCCGAGCGGGTGACCGAGCGCGATCGCGCCGCCGTTGAGGTTGATCTTGTCGTCTATCTGCTCCATCAGGCCCAGATCCTTAATACACGGCAGGATCTGCGCGGCGAACGCTTCATTCATTTCAAAGACGTCGATGTCGCTCGCGGTCAGCCCGGCTTTTTTCAGCGCCAGCTTTGACGCAGGAACCGGGCCATACCCCATAATCGACGGATCGCAGCCTACGACGGCCATCGAGCGAATACGGGCGCGCGGCGTCAGGCCGAGTTCACGCGCGCGCGACTCGCTCATCACCAGCATCGCTGCCGAGCCGTCAGAGAGCGCCGACGAAGTGCCCGCCGTCACGGTGCCATTGGCCGGATCAAACGCCGGTTTGAGCTGCGATAATCCTTCAGCTGTTGTCTCCGGGCGGATGACTTCGTCAAAGTCATAGCGTTTCAGCACGCCGTCCGCGTCATGGCCGCTGGTGGGCATGATTTCGTTTTTAAAATGCCCCGCCTGCGTGGCGGCCCAGGCGCGCTGGTGCGAACGGGCGGCGAAGGCGTCCTGCATTTCACGGCTGATGCCGTGCATGCGCGAGAGCATTTCCGCCGTCAGCCCCATCATGCCCGCGGCTTTCGCCACGTTGCGGCTCAGGCCGGGATGGAAATCGACGCCGTGGTTCATGGGCACATGGCCCATGTGCTCCACGCCGCCCACGAGGCAGACGCTGGCGTCGCCGGTCATTATCATGCGGGCCGCGTCGTGCAGCGCCTGCATTGACGAGCCGCACAGGCGGTTTACCGTCACCGCCGGTACGCGATGCGGGATTTCCGCCAGCAGCGCCGCGTTGCGGGCGATGTTAAAACCCTGCTCCAGCGTTTGCTGCACGCAGCCCCAGTAGATGTCGTCGATATCATTAGCGTCCAGCGCCGGGTTGCGCGACAGCAGGCTGCGCATCAGGTGCGCGGAGAGATCTTCCGCGCGTACCTGGCGAAACGCGCCGCCTTTGGAGCGGCCCATCGGGGTGCGGATAGCATCAACAATTACAACCTTTTCCATTCGTCACTCCTTAAGCCGTTTGCAGGTCGCCCACCGGTTGGGCGGGTTCAACCTGGGGATAATAGGGCGCGTTATGGCTCGCTTTGTCGCGAAGGCCCGCAGGCGCTTCATACAGCGGCCCCAGATGCTGATAGTGCTGCGCCATATCGACATATTTCGCGCTGCCCTGGGTGTCGAGCCAGCGGAACGCGCCGCCGTGGAACGGCGGGAAGCCGAGACCATAGACCAGCGCCATGTCGGCTTCCGCCGGGCTGGCGATAATGCCTTCTTCCAGGCACCGCACCACTTCGTTAACCATCGGGATCATCATGCGCGCCACGATCTCTTCATCGCTGAAGGCGCGTTTCGGCTGGCTCACCTCCGCCAGCAGGCTGTCGACGGCGTCATCCTGTTCTTTGCGCGGTTTGCCTTTACTGTCTTCTTTATAGGCGTAGAAGCCTTTACCGTTTTTCTGCCCGAAGCGGCCGGCGTCATACAGCGCGTCGATAGCGTCGCGGTAGTCTTTCCGCATTCTTTCCGGGAAGCCCGCCGCCATCACGGCCTGGGCGTGGTGCGCGGTATCGATGCCGACGACATCCAGCAGATACGCCGGGCCCATCGGCCAGCCGAACTGTTTTTCCATGACTTTATCAATCTGGCGGAAATCGGCGCCGTCGCGCAGCAGCTGGCTGAAACCGGCGAAGTAAGGGAACAGCACGCGGTTGACGAAAAAGCCGGGGCAGTCGTTAACGACGATCGGCGTTTTACCCATTTTGCTGGCCCAGGCGACGACTTTCGCGATGGTGTCGTCAGAGGTTTTTTCGCCGCGGATCACTTCGACCAGCGGCATGCGGTGCACCGGGTTGAAGAAGTGCATACCGCAGAAGTTTTCCGGGCGCTTGAGCACGCTCGCCAGTTCGCTGATAGGAATGGTGGAGGTGTTGGACGCGAGCACCGCATCCGGGCGCACCTTGTCTTCGGTCTCCGCCAGCACCGCTTTTTTCACTTTCGGGTTTTCGACCACGGCCTCGACGACGACATCGGCACGCTCAAAACCCGCGTAATCCAGCGTCGGGTGGATAGTCGCAATAACGCTCGCGAGCTTCAGCCCGTCGATTTTGCCGCGCTCCAGCTGTTTGTTCAGCAGCTTACTGGCCTCGCTGATACCGAGCGCCAGCGACTTTTCATTTATATCTTTCATGATGACCGGCACGCCCTTCCAGGCGGACTGGTACGCAATGCCGCCGCCCATGATGCCTGCGCCGAGCACGGCCGCCTGTTTCGGCGTCTCAGTCGCTTTGGTTTGTTTTTTCGCGAGCCCTTTGACGTACTGATCGTTTAAGAAGATGCCGACCAGCGCGCGTGCTTCGTTAGATCGCGCCAGCGGAACAAAGCTCTTATTCTCCAGCGCCAGCGCGTCGTCGCGGCCCATTCCGGCGGCGGCTTCGATGGTTTTCACCGCCGTCATGGGCGCCGGGTAGTGTTTACCGGCGGTCTGCATGACCATGCCTTTGGCGATAGTAAAGCTCATGGCGGCTTCGATTTTGCTCAGGCGCAGCGGTTCAAGCTTCGGCTGGCGACGGGCCTGCCAGTCGAGATCGCCGTCGATGGCCTGACGCAGCATGCGCAGCGCGCCTTCAATAAGTTTTTCCGGTTTCACGACGGCATCCACCAGGCCTACTTTCAGCGCGGCGTCGGCGGTGATGTCTTTACCGGCGGCGATAATTTCCAGCGCGCTGTCGGCGCCCAGCAGACGGGGCAGACGTACAGAGCCGCCAAAGCCCGGCATAATGCCAAGCTTCGTTTCCGGCAGCCCGATGCGGGCGTCCGGCGTGGCGAGACGGAAATCGGTCGCCAGCACGCATTCGCAGCCGCCGCCCAGCGCGTAGCCGTTGATGGCGGAAAGGGTCGGCACCGGCAAATCTTCAAGACGGTTAAACACGCTGTTGGCGAAGTGCAGCCACTGGCTCAGTTGCTCAGCAGGCACCTGGAACAGCGAGAGGAATTCGGTAATGTCGGCCCCGACGATAAACGCCGCTTTTTCCGAGCGCAGCAGCAGGGCTTTGAGACGGGGTTCTTTTTCCAGCACATCCAGCGCGTGGCCAAGGCTTGCCACGGTCGCGGTATCAAGCTTATTCACCGAGCCGGGGGCATCGAACACCAGTTCGGCAATGCCGTCTTCCAGCCAGTTAAGGTACAGGGTGTCGCCTTTGTAGAGCATGTCGGTCTCCTGAATCCAGCAAGGGGATCTGGTCGTACCAGATGAAGCGGAGTGTGGATTTGATGTTAATGAAATGCAAATTACTGTTTAAATATTTGCAAACGCGATCACGGATGGTGGAAAACGTTCGGGTGATAAACCGGTGTGCTAAGATGCCCGGGTTGAGAGCTCAAACCTTAAAGGTAAAGTATGGATTCGCTGACCACCCTCTATAAAAATCATCTGGATACGCTCCAGGAGCGTACCCGCAATGTTCTCGCCCGTTTTAACCTGGACGCGCTGCTGATCCATTCCGGCGAGCTGTTTAACGTCTTTCTGGACGATCACGCTTATCCGTTTAAGGTGAACCCGCAATTTAAGGCGTGGGTGCCGGTAACCCAGGTGCCGAACTGCTGGCTGCTGGTGGATGGCGTCAATAAGCCAAAGCTGTGGTTTTATCTGCCGGTGGATTACTGGCATAACGTGGAGCCGCTGCCGAACGCGTTCTGGACGCAAGAGATAGATATCATCGCGCTGCCGAAGGCCGATGAGATTGGCGGCCTGCTGCCTGCCGCGCGCGGTAATATCGCCTATATCGGCCCGGTGCCGGAGCGCGCGCTGAAGCTTAATATCCCGGCGGATAAAGTAAACCCGAAAGGGGTTATCGACTACCTGCATTTCTGGCGCGCGTATAAGACGGATTATGAACTGGCGTGCATGCGCGAGGCGCAGAAGACGGCGGTTAACGGTCATCGCGCCGCACATGAGGCGTTTCTTTCCGGGATGAGCGAGTTTGATATCAATCTCGCGTACCTGACCGCGACGGGCCATCGCGATACCGACGTGCCGTACAGCAATATCGTGGCGCTGAACGAACACGCCGCCGTGCTGCATTACACCCGTCTCGATCACCGTGCGCCGTCTGAAATGCGCAGCTTCCTGCTTGACGCGGGCGCGGAATATAACGGCTACGCGGCGGATTTAACCCGCACCTGGGCCGCCGACAGCGATAGCGATTTCGCCGCCCTTATTAAAGATGTGAATGAAGAGCAACTGGCGCTGATTGGCACCATGAAAGCGGGCGTCAGCTACATTGATTACCATATCCAGTTTCATCAGCGCATCGCGAAACTGCTGCGCCGCCATCAGATAGTCACGGACATCAGCGAAGAGGCGATGGTGGAAGCGGACATTACCGGGCCGTTTATGCCGCACGGCATCGGCCACCCGCTGGGCTTACAGGTGCATGACGTCGCGGGCTTTATGCAGGACGATACCGGAACGCACCTGGCGGCGCCGGGGAAATATCCGTATCTGCGCTGCACGCGCGTAGTGCAGCCGCGTATGGTGCTGACGATTGAGCCGGGAATTTACTTTATCGAGTCACTGCTGGCGCCGTGGCGAGAAGGTGAGTTCAGCAAGCATTTTAACTGGCAGAAAATTGAAGCGCTGAAGCCGTTTGGCGGCATTCGCATTGAAGATAACGTGATCATTCACGAGCACGGCGTGGAAAATATGACCCGGGACCTGAAGCTGGCCTGATGGAGAGCTGGCTGGTTCCGGCTGCGCCGGTGATATTTACGGAAGAGATCAAAAAGAGCCGCTTCATTACGCTCCTCGGGCATACCGAGGGCGTGGAGGCGGCGAAAGCGTTTGTCGCGCAGGCGCGCGCCGACTACCCGGACGCCCGGCATTATTGCCAGGCCTGGGTCGCGGGCGCGCCCGATGATTCTCAGCAACTGGGCTTCTCGGACGACGGCGAACCGGCAGGCACCGCCGGAAAACCAATGCTCGCGCAGCTGATGGGCAGCGGCGTCGGGGAAGTGACCGCGGTGGTGGTGCGCTACTTCGGCGGCGTGAAGCTTGGCACCGGCGGCCTGGTGAAAGCCTATGGCGGCGGCGTTCAGCAGGCGCTGGCGCAGCTTACGACCACGCTCAAAGTGCCGATGACAGAATATACTTTGCTATGTGATTACGCGCAGCTCGCGGGTGTCGAAGCGCTGCTCGCCCAGTTTAATGGCCGCGTCGTGCAGAGCGAATTTCAGGCAAGCGTGGCGCTTAGGGTGGCGCTGGCGCAGACGCAGGTGGCGGCTTTTTCAGCAAAGCTCGCCGACTTTAGCCGTGGCGCATTGCATTTGCTGTCGGTTGAATAATAATCCTCCCCTTCATTTTGATTCCAAAGGAAACGGCAGATGCATTTTCGCGCCATTACCCGAATCGTTGGTCTGTTGGTTATCCTGTTTTCCGGGACGATGATTATTCCCGGCCTGGTGGCCCTGCTCTACCGCGACGGTGCGGGACGCGCTTTTACGCAAACTTTTTTCGTCGCCCTGACGATTGGCGCGGCGCTCTGGTGGCCGAACCGCCATCAGAAGCGTGAGCTGAAATCGCGCGAAGGCTTTTTGATAGTGGTGCTGTTCTGGACGGTGCTGGGCAGCGTCGGGGCATTGCCGTTTATTTTCTCCGAACGGCCTAACCTCACCATTACCGACGCCTTTTTTGAATCTTTCTCCGGGCTGACGACGACCGGTGCCACGACGCTGGTGGGCCTCGATTCGCTGCCGCACGCCATTCTGTTCTACCGGCAGATGCTGCAGTGGTTCGGCGGTATGGGGATCATCGTGCTGGCGGTGGCGATACTGCCGATTCTGGGCGTGGGCGGCATGCAGCTCTATCGCGCCGAGATGCCCGGCCCGCTGAAAGATAATAAAATGCGCCCGCGTATCGCCGAAACAGCCAAGACGCTGTGGCTGATTTATGTGTTGCTGACGGTAGCGTGCGCGCTGGCGCTGTGGTTTGCCGGTATGCCCGCGTTTGACGCCATCGGCCATAGCTTTGCCACAATCGCCATCGGCGGGTTTTCCACCCATGACGCGAGCGTGGGGTATTTCGCAAGCCCCACCATCAACACCATTATTGCTATCTTTCTGCTGATCTCCGGCTGTAACTACGGGCTGCACTTTTCCCTGCTGAGCGGGCGCAGCCTGAAGGTCTATTCGCGCGACCCGGAGTTTCGCATGTTTATCGGCGTGCAGCTGACGCTGGTGTTCATCTGTACTCTGGTGCTCTGGTTCCATGATACGTATGACTCGGCGGTGACGACGCTCAACCAGGCGTTTTTCCAGGTGGTGTCCATGGCGACGACGGCGGGCTTTACCACCGACAGCATCGCGAAATGGCCGCTGTTCCTGCCTGTGCTGCTGCTCTGCTCGGCGTTTATCGGCGGGTGCGCGGGCTCTACGGGCGGCGGTCTTAAGGTCATTCGTATTCTGCTGCTCTTTAAACAGGGCAACCGCGAGCTGAAAAGGCTGGTGCATCCGAACGCGGTCTACAGTATTAAGCTTGGCAACCGCGCGCTGCCGGAACGTATTCTCGAAGCGGTGTGGGGATTCTTCTCAGCGTATGCGCTGGTGTTTCTGGTCAGCATGCTGGCGATTATCGCCACCGGCGTGGATGACTTTTCCGCGTTCGCCTCTGTCGTGGCAACACTCAATAACCTTGGCCCAGGGCTTGGCGTGGTGGCGGATAACTTCGCCAGCATGAACCCCATCGCTAAGTGGATACTCATCGCCAATATGCTTTTCGGTCGCCTGGAAGTGTTTACGCTTCTGGTGCTGTTTACCCCGACCTTCTGGCGCGAATAACAGGGAGACTATCGTGAAAACCTTAATTCTGTTTTCCACCCGCGACGGACAAACGCGCGAAATTGCTTTTTATATCGCGTCACAGCTGCAGGAGCTGGGCGAGGCGACGGATGTCGTTAACCTGCACCGCGCAGAAGAGCCGGACTGGACGCAATATAAGAAGGTAGTGATCGGCGCGTCAATTCGCTACGGGCATTTCCATCCGACGCTGGACGCGTTTGTGAAAAAACATGAGCAGGCGCTTAATGCGGTGCCCGGCGCGTTCTTCTCGGTCAACCTCGTCGCACGCAAACCGGAAAAGCGCACCCCGCAGACCAACAACTATACCCGCAAGTTTCTGCTGAGCTCTCCGTGGCATCCGGATCATTGCGCCGTGTTCGCGGGCGCGCTGCGCTACCCGCGCTATCGCTGGTTTGACCGCTTTATGATTCGCCTGATTATGAAAATGACCGGCGGCGAAACCGATACATCAAAAGAAGTGGTTTATACAGACTGGCCTCAGGTGGCCCTTTTTGCGCAAGAAATCGCCCGCCTGACCCGCGATTAGTATCATTTTCAGACGTGTTGCCTGGAAAGTAATCGAACGGAAAGTTTTTTGAGATTAGGGGTTGTCAGGCGCGAAGAACTCCCTATAATGCGCCTCCACTGACACGGCACAACGGCAAACAAACCGGCCCGTCAGGCAGACGAAAGCGAAAATAAACGCTTGACTCTGAAAGAGGA
>Ga0157365_10001289_pt1 | contig 10369 bp, 10 predicted proteins | sample AttsexASBM3_FD_111478 | JGI IMG/M metagenome (GOLD analysis project Ga0157365, IMG submission 111478) | Fungus gardens microbial communities from leaf cutter ant in Ribeirão Preto, State of São Paulo, Brazil - Atta sexdens ASBM3 | ecosystem: Host-associated > Fungi > Mycelium > Unclassified ... | reverse complement strand
TGGCTAACTGTGCCAGACGAAGCATTTCTATAAATTCGTGTGGATCATCCTGGCCATCACCGTCAAGCGTGGCAACCCACTCCCCCCGTGCAGCAGTAATGCCTGTACGCAGAGCAGCCGATTTCCCGCAACAACGTTCGTGACAAAGAATACGCAGCGTGGGCAATTGCTCATCACGCAGCTTTTGAAGAACAGCCACTGTGTCATCGCGGCTGCCATCATCAACAAAGATAATTTCTGTTTCAGGCAGGCTACGACAGGCGTCAGCCAGCTCCTGACAGACAAAAGAGAGGTTATCGCTCTCGTTAAGAACAGCGATAACAAAGCTCAGAACCGGTACTGTATCAGACCGGGAAGAAGAGTGGATGCTCAAACCGGGCAACAGCGCAGTTTACTTACGCTGCTGGTCGGGCCAGAGCTGCTGGCAGATCGGAAATAGCACGATCAACCAGTGCTGAAGCTCCATCTTCTTTAAGCGATTCAGCAATAACCTGACGGCTGGCTTTTATCGCAACATCAATAGCAGCCTGACGCACCTCACGGGTTGCTGCACGCTCAACAGCACTGATACGGTCACGAGCGCTCTGCTCATGCTGTTTCACTGCGGCTTCAGCGTCTTTACGTGCCTGTTCTGCTACTTCAGCAGCATGACGCAGTGACTGCTCAACCATTGTTTTGGCTTCAGCAAGTGCCTGCTCACGGTCACGGGTCGCATCTTCAAGCATCTGTTCAGCCTCACGACGCAGACGGGCTGCTTCGTCAAGGTCCTGACGGATACGCTCTGCACGGCTATCGAGAATAGTCACGATAGGGGTCCAGAGTTTGCGACCAAAAAATACGAAAAATAAAACGAAGGATACGGCTACCCAAAAGCCTGCTTCGTGAAAAATGCCATTCATGACGGTTCTTCCTCCCGAAGAGTAATCAGGCTACCCGTTCAGCCACTACGTTTTCAACTTTTGTGGCAACCAGAGCCGGCGCAGGCCGAACACCAGTGACACGACTGACCAGCTCCTGAGTTGTCTCAACAGCAATATCTGTCAGTGCGGCAAAAGCACGCTGCTTTTCAGCAGCAACCTTGCTCTCTGCTTCAGCAATCTCAGCAGCAAGACGCTCTTTAATTTCCTGAATTTTTGCTTCAGTGTTACGCTTTTCATCGTCAAGCGCTTTTTGCAGGTTAGCCTTCGCCTCAGCCATAGCCGTTTTACGGGCATGCTGAAGTTCGGCTACCGCATTATCGGCATCATGCTTTGCAGCACGTGCGACTTCAAGATCACCCGAAATACGGGCACTACGATCTTCAAGAACGCGACCAACACGTGGCAGCATTACCCGGCTGAGCACCAGATAAAACACCAGGAAGATAAATGCCCCCCAGATTACCTGACCGGTAACCAGAGGGTTTTTAAAGTCAAGCTGAGGCATTCCTGCGGCGTGAGCACAGGGTGCCGCCACGACGAGAAGGGACACGCCGGCAGCAAAAGAGAATATGCCGGCACGAACAGTCTTTATCATGACACCCACAGGAATCTCTCCTTTTTCCGTCTTCTGATCAGACGAAAAGAATCAGGAACGCAATAAGCAGAGCAAAAAGCGCAATCGCTTCTGTCAGTGCAAAGCCGAGCATACCCAGGCCGAACACGTGCGGACGAGAAGCCGGGTTGCGAGCAATGCTGCTTACCAGAGTTGAAAAGATGTTGCCGAGGCCGATACCAACGCCGGCAAGGGCGATTACGGCGATACCTGCACCGATTTCCCGGGCTGCAGCGATGTCCATATCAGTCACTTCCTTGTTAAAAGTACAGTTCAAACGAAACGGGCAAAGCAGCTCAGTGAGCCACGGCCTCCCGCAGGTAGATGCAGGTCAGGATGGCAAACACATAGGCCTGCAACACACCAACCAGCAACTCAAGAGCCACAAGCGCTACGTTAATAGCGATTGGCCCAATCGCAAACACGTCACCTACCACACCAAAACCGGCGAGCATAATGACAAAGCTTGCGAAAATCTCAAACATGACATGTCCGGCAACCATGTTAGCGAACAGTCGGATAGAAAGACTTACAGGGCGTGACAGAAAAGAAAGGATCTCGATAGGGATCAGCAGGGGCGCAAGTGCCAGGCTGGCACCAGCAGGCATGAAATGCGCAAAAAAGCGAATTCCCTGAACTTTCAGTGAGACCACGACTGTAAGGACAAATACCATCATAGCCAGAGCAAATGTTACCGCAATGTGGCTTGTGAAGGTATAAGAGAAAGGCAGAAGACCGAGATAGTTACCGGCCAGAATAAAGAAGAAAAGCGTAAAAATAAACGGGAAAAAGGAAGCACCTTCAGGCCCGATTGTATCAATCGCCATATTACGAATAAATTCGTAACACACTTCTGCTGCGGCCTGAAAACGACCAGGCACAACGGCTGCGGGACGCATGCCGAAATAAAGAAAAGCCAGAACCAGCACTACGGCCAGCATCATGTAGACAGGCGACTGACTGAAGTGCAGTGCGTCACCAAGGCCACCAAAAACCGAATGAAGTTCAAACTGACCAAGGACGTCGATACTGGAACCGCCTGCCAAAACCGCTCTCCTACCTCTAACTAAACCAGAAACTCTTTTCTGGCATCGAGTCGTTTAACTCAGACCGGGGGTGGCTTGACCAGCCGCCAGACATTGAGCACACCAGCTCCGCCTCCGAGCAGCGCAAAGATAATGAGAAAAATCGCACGGGTATGAAGCCACTTATCAAGCCCCCACCCGATACAGACACCAACAATCAGAGCTGAAATCATCTCTGTTCCGGCACGAAGCGCCAGAGTTGCAAGAGACTGCCCGTCTTTATCGTCTGCACTTTCCTTCGTATCATCCTCTGTTTTCAGCCCGGAGCGACGCTCAGCTGCCTTCAGACGAGATAAAAAAGAATCGTTTTTATCCTCACTCATACTTCGCACCTCCGGAACAGGTGCAGGCGCTTGCTAACGAGGTTACTATGCCCTGTCAAGGAAGCTCTGACACCCAAAGCAGGAAAACTGGTTTTTTTTATAAAAAGCGTCTTTCCGGTCACTCTTTATTCTCAGCACCAACCTGCCCCACAAGCCCGTTTGCATAATCACGGGCTTCAAAGGGACGCAGATCTTCAGCCTGCTCACCCACCCCTACGGCATGCACAGGCAAACCAAACGTATCTGCAAGGGCAACAACAATGCCGCCACGTGCTGAACCATCAAGTTTTGTTACGACCAGACCTGTCACGTTGACCAGCTCACGGAAGACCCTGACCTGCTCAATCGCATTCTGACCGGTTGTCGCATCAAGAACCAGTAATACTGTATGGGGCGCGCTTTCATCGAATTTGCGCATAACGCGGATAATTTTGGCCAGTTCTTCCATCAGAGCGCTTTTGTTGTGAAGACGCCCGGCCGTATCAACAAACAGCAGATCAGCCTGCTCAGCCTTACCGCGCTTGAGTGCCTCAAACGCAAGGCCTGCCGCATCACAGTTAGGCGGGCCGGCAATGACCGGACAGTTGGTACGCTGCCCCCATACCTGCAACTGCTCGACAGCAGCAGCACGGAATGTGTCGCCGGCAACCATCATAATTTTTTTGCCCTGATCGCTGTAAAAACGGGCCATTTTGCCGATTGTTGTCGTTTTACCGGTGCCATTCACCCCGACAACCAGCACAACATGCGGCTTGTTAGACGGATCAGGCTCAAACGGCTTAGCAACCGGCTCAAGAATCGTCGCAATTTCTTCTGCTAAAGCAGTGCGGATCTCTTCATCTGTCACCTCAGAGCCAAAGCGCGAGTGGCGGAATGATTCAATCACACGCTCAGCGACAGCCGGCCCCAGATCGGCCGTAATCAGGATATCTTCCAGCTCTTCAAGAGCGGCGTCATCAAGCTTGCGCTTTGTAAAAACAGATGTCAGCCCGTCGCCCAGCTTTTGTGTAGAGCGCGAAAGCCCCTGTTTAAGGCGTGAAAAAAAACCTAGCGCCATCTCAAATCCTCTCTGCCAGCAAACCTGTCGCGCTGGCTTCAATTACTCTCATATCTATAATCTCGCCCGCCTGGGCATCAGCTTCTTCAGCCTTCAGACGTACAGGAGCAAACTGCTCACTATGACCCGACTGAGGGGTTTCCATTAACACCCTCACATTCTGCCCAACAAAGCCCTCAAAATAGACTTTTGCCGCCTCAGCCCCCACGTCGCGCAAACATGCGGCCCGTGCCTTACGCTCAGGCACATTTACAGCCCTCATTCTGGCCGCAGGCGTTCCAGGACGTTCGCTGTACGGGAAAACATGCAGATAAGGGATGCTCTGCTCAGCCAGAAAAGCCCGCGTTTCTTCAAACAGGGCATCATCTTCGGTCGGGAAACCCGCAATAACATCTGCGCCAATACCAATCCCGGGACGCAGGCTACGCGCGCGCGCGATCACACGGGCTGCATCTTCAGCCAGGTGACGGCGTTTCATCCGCTTCAGGATCAGGTCAGAACCAGCCTGGAGTGACAAATGAAGATAAGGCATAAAGCGCGGCTCTTCAGCCAGAAGACGCCAGATATCCTCATCAATTTCGACCGGGTCAACAGATGACAGGCGCAAACGCTCAAGCTGCGGGACCAGGGCCAGCACACGCCGACACAACTGCCCCAGCAGCGGCTTACCTGGCAGGTCACCACCCCATGAGGTCATATCAACACCAGTTAGCACGATCTCACGGTATCCCGCATCAACAAGCGCTCTAACCTGTTCAACTACTACCCCGACCGGTGCTGAGCGTGATGGCCCGCGCCCGAACGGAATAATGCAGAACGTGCAGCGATGGTCACACCCCTGCTGCACCTGAACAAAAGCCCTGGTGCGACCGGCAAATTCTGTAACAAGATGAGCGGCTGTCTCTTTCGCTGCCATAATGTCAGAAACTGCGCGGGCCTCCTGCATGGCAGAGGCGGACCAGCTCTCAGCTTTTAGTTTCTCTTCGTTGCCCAGCACCCTGACCACACCTGGCAAAGCAGCCCAGCGATCAGGGTCAATCTGTGCGGCACATCCCGTCACGACAATGCGCGCGCCGGGCTTATCACGATGCGCACGCCGGATAGCCTGCCGCGCCTGCCGTTCGGCCTCACCGGTCACTGCACAGGTATTAACAATAATAACGTCCTCAAGCGGGGCAGCATGCTCACGCATCACCTCGCTCTCCCACGTATTGAGACGACATCCAAAAGTCAGGATTTCAGGTTTTGTCATGACGGATACGCAGCGAGATCCACTGTTCCTTCAAAAGCCACAGTCGCCGGGCCTGTCATAAGCACATGGTTATTGCTGCCCCACTCAATACGCAGCACACCGCCATCAAGCTCAACCTGACAGGTACGCTCTGCAAGACCACGTCTGACAGCATTCACAACCGCCGCACAGGCGCCAGAGCCGCAGGCTTCGGTAACCCCCGTACCACGCTCATGCACTTTAAGGCGCATTTTTGTCCGGCTTTCCATTCTGGCAAAGCCAATATTAGCCCGTTCAGGAAAGAGCGGGTCGTGCTCGAGGCTGTGCCCCTGGTCAAGCAACGAAAAATCTTCCACAAAAAAAGTGGCATGCGGGTTGCCCATTGATACAGCCGCCGGGTCACCTGGTAACGGCAGGTGCAATGTATCATGCTCTGCAGCCAGGGGAACATCCTGCCACTGCTCACGCGGCTGCCCCATATCAACAGTGACTTCCCCATACTCACCAACATAAGCAGAGAGCAGGCCAGCCTTAGTCTGCAGCGCTGAATGACGCTTGCCATTCTCATGCCAGAGCAGACTGGCTACACATCGTGAAGCATTGCCGCAGGCTCCGGCCTCTGATCCGTCGGGGTTAAAGAAGCGCACCAGCACATCTGCCTCTCTGGTGAGCGACAAAGTCACCAGCTGGTCGCAGCCTATACCGCGCCTGCGATGAGCCAGAGCGGCGATACGAACCGGTGTCAGAGCCAGAGAATTTGCGCGTTCATCAAAAATGACAAAATCATTTCCCAGGCCATGCATCTTACGAAAGGAAGTCAACAGTGGGCGTCTCATAAGCCAGATTGCCTGTCAGAATTTTTCAAAAAATGGGTAAACTCAGCCTGCTTGTGCCAGAAATCTCTGATCTACACAAAACGCCCCGGCGCACCACGCTGAAGAACCTCTATACTATATCCGTCAGGATCTTTGAGAAAAAAGAAAGTACCAACGACCCGGCCCTTATTTTCCAGAGTTTTAACCGGAGTGACCGCAAAACCAGCCCGCGTCAGGCGGGCATGTTCTGCCTCTGTATCTTCGACTGAGACGGCCAGATGACCATACCCTTTACCCAAATCATAAGGTTCGGTCCGCCCATGATTCACTGTCAGCTCAAGCTCAAATGTCTGCTCGCCATTTGATAAATAAATCAGTGTGAAATCATCAAAAACAATTTTATCTGCAATTTTAAGACCCAGAGCCTCCTCATAAAAAGCAACAGAACGGGCCTCATCAAGCACTCGAATCATAGAATGAATCATCTGCGCCATCATCTTACTCCTTCATAACATGGCAGGTATGCCCGTGCCTGTAATTACACACACGGAACATAAAATTATATTTGAGACAATCTGTTCTTTACTCAAGAGCGCCTGAGATGCTTTACAGTTCTTAAATTTTTATTAATAAAGTTTATTCGTGTCAAACAATGATATTTTCTCGTTTTCTGCACCACACAAGCCCTTTCCTGCTCACCAGCACATTGCTGGCAACAGTTAGCATATCCTCTCTCATCACCAGCACCTCAGCACTTGCTGCAGCAGGGAACAGCGCTTCTCTCGATGCGCTTGAAAAGCAGATGGCACGCATCCAGGCCCAGTAGATGGAGCTGCAGAAAACGCTTATCAGCATGCAAAAACAAATTGCAGCTCAGCGCGCGGCCTTATCTCCCAAAGGTCATAAAACCGCTACAAATCATACTATAACCGCCCGTTCAAGCACACCTGCTACCAATGGATATGAATGGGCGGACAGTAATGAAGGGCCCTCCGGTAAGCCGCGCACGGCAACAGCTATGAACACCAGGCCACCACGTCACCTGCGTAATGGCGACACCTCAGAAGCGCAGCCTGTCTTTGACGATACGAATGCCAGGCCTGAAGTTGATGCCGTGATTGGTCACCGCGATGAAGATGTCATTGCCCATCTGGCAGACAACGCCGTTGGCCCCCACCCGCGTGAAACTGTTGGTGCTCAGGCTACTGGTGCCCTTGGTGACCATGGCGTGTTTCACATGGGGCCGGTTGCGATCATCCTCGGTGGCTTTCTTGATGCCTCAGCCGTATATGAAAACCGTCACATTCCGAGTGGTACGTTTAACTACTGGCAGGATATGCCTTACCCCAACGAGCCACGCTATCACACGAACAATTTCGATGGCAGCGCGCGATACAGCCGTATCTCTCTGATGGCGCGAGGCAATGTAAACTCCCACTCTACCATTTCGGGTTTTTATGAAATGGATTTTGGTGCCGGCGCGTCTACAACAGATGCCTATGAAAGTAACAGCTACGCTTTTCGTATGCGCCAGCTTTACCTGGCGTATGATAACAGCAAAACAAACTTCCATTTTCTGGCAGGCCAGGCGTGGAGCCTCCTGACACCCGGACGCGTTGGTATTACCCCCCGCCAGGAAAGTCTGCCTGAGACCATCGAATCCTCAATGCTGGCTGGTCAGACATGGACCAGACAGCTTCAGCTACGCTTCGTAAAAGATTTTTTTCAACATCGTCTCTGGCTGGGCCTCTCTCTTGAAAATCCGGCAACATTATACGACACAACCGGCTTTCAGAATAACAACGGCACGGTTACCCTCCCCAACGGCAGTGTGGCGACCATCAGCAGCAACGGCACAGGTCTGACAAACGATGCCCCGTTCTCTAACGAAATTGCTCCTGATGTCATCGCCAAGATAGCGTGGGATCCGTCATGGGGACATTATGAGGCAGAAGGCATCGTAAAATTTCCGCATAACCGGGTCTCATCCCTCGGGCAGGGGCACAATAATACGGTTGTTGCGGGCGGCGGCGGCGGTTCAATGATTCTGCCTCTCATCCCTCATACACTTGAGATGCGCATGGCAGGCCTGGCAGGTGTGGGAATCGGTCGTTATGGCTCAGTTCTGCTTCCAGACGCGACACTAAGGGCAAATGGCAGCCCTGCCCCTCTTTTTTCTGCTCAGACAACCGCAGGTCTTATCGCACATCCTAATCCCCGTATTGATGTTTACGGTTATTTTGGGTATCAGGCAGCCGGCAGACGTTTTTCTAACTACAATGGCAGCCCGTATGGATACGGCAACCCTGCCTACTCAAACCTTGGGTGTGAAACAGAACTTTCAACCCTGGGCTGCACCGCCAACACCCGCAGCGTTATGGAAGGAACAATCGGCGCGTGGTATCGATTCCTGAAAGGGAAATACGGAACAGTTGAAACGGGCATTCAGCTTGCCTACTCCCGCCGACAGGCCTGGAAAGGTGTCGGAGGAGCGCCTGATACGAGTCTGAGTCAGATATTTATGGACTTTCGCTATCTTCCGTTCCAGTAACCACTATATGGCTTAGAAAAAACGTCTTCAGAAAAAAGTTCTCCTGTCAGAGTCTGGCTCGTCGTGCGGGGAATTTTTTGTTGCCACCCCATTCCTTGTTGCCTGGACTTAACGATTTATGCCTTTTAAAAATACCCCCGCTGCTCTCGCTAGTGCTCTTGCTGCTCGCGGTTATGAATCAGCAACACCTGTACAGACCGCTGTCATGGCTGAAGAAGCCGATGGCCGCGACCTGCTTGTTTCAGCCCGTACCGGCTCTGGCAAGACTGTTGCTTTTGGTATCGCCATGGCCCGCACTCTGCTTGATGAGACGGGTAAACTTCCACCACCAGGCGCACCGCTGGCTCTGGTTATTGCCCCCACCCGCGAACTGGCCCAGCAGGTTGGTAAAGAGCTTGAGTGGCTGTATGGCCTGGCCGGTGCACGTATTGTCACCTGTGTTGGTGGTATGGAACCACGCAAAGAAGCCCGTGCACTTAATGCCGGCTGTCATATTGTTGTCGGTACACCTGGCCGCCTGTGTGACCATCTTGGCCGCAAGCAGCTTAATTTATCGAACCTGAAAGCCGTTGTGCTTGACGAAGCCGATGAGATGCTTGACCTCGGCTTCCGTGATGAGCTGGAAACCCTGCTCAAAGCCATGCCGGAAGATCGCCGCACGCTGCTGTTCTCAGCAACAATTTCGCGCGAGATTGCGTCTCTGGCTAAACGCTACCAGCGTGATGCCCTGCGCATCAACACTCAGACAGACAGCGCACCACACTCTGACATTTCATACCAGGTTCTTCTGGCAGACCAGGGCGATATGGCCGGCGCCATTGTTAACGTGCTGCGCCTGATTGAAGCCCCTTCAGCTATTGTATTCTGCCACACACGTGAAGCCGTTCGTCAGCTTCAGTCTATCCTGACAGAACGTGGCTTCTCTTCTGTCGCGATTTCAGGTGATCTCGGCCAAAACGAGCGTAGCCGCGCCATAGAAAGCCTGCGTAACGGCCAGGCTCGTGTCTGTGTTGCTACGGACGTTGCTGCACGTGGCATTGACATTCCTGAGCTGGGCCTGGTTATTCACGCCAGCCTGCCTTCCAACCCGGCTACACTGCTGCACCGCTCAGGCCGCACAGGCCGTGCCGGACGCAAGGGAACCTGTGTTCTTCTGGTGCCACCAGGTCGTCGTCGCCTGGCAGAACGCCTGATGGAAGCCGCAAAAATTGAAGCAGAATGGGGTGGTGCACCAACACCTGAAAAAATTGCCAGCGCTGACGCTGAACGTCTGCTTGCGGCCCCTGCCCTGAACGCTGAAGTTTCAGAAGCACCGGAAACTCAGGAACTTATCAGCAAACTGACAGAAAACCGCTCCGCTGAGCAGCTTGCTGCCGCCCTGATCGGGCTGTGGCGTGCCAGTCTGCCTAAAGCATCTAATGTGCGCGTTATCTCTCCTGGTTCGATCAAAAAAATGCCACGTGAAAGAACACGTGACGAAGGCCCGAGAGAACGCGGCCCACAGGAAGAAGGCAGCTGGTTCCGCCTGTCTGTCGGTCGTGAAGACCGTGCCGACCCCAAATGGCTGGTGCCAATGCTGTGTCGCCTGGGTAATATCAAAAAGCAGGATATTGGCGCGATCCGCATTCAGGGCGACCACACGCTGGTTGAAATTGCAAAGAGCAAAGCTGAAAGCTTTAAAGAGTGCGCTTCAGCAACTGACCCTGATGAAATCAGCATTGAGCCAGCCTCTGCTCCTGCTGGCGGCGGCCGCAAAAGCGGTGGCGGCGGTGGC
>Ga0157365_10001288_pt1 | contig 10371 bp, 12 predicted proteins | sample AttsexASBM3_FD_111478 | JGI IMG/M metagenome (GOLD analysis project Ga0157365, IMG submission 111478) | Fungus gardens microbial communities from leaf cutter ant in Ribeirão Preto, State of São Paulo, Brazil - Atta sexdens ASBM3 | ecosystem: Host-associated > Fungi > Mycelium > Unclassified ... | reverse complement strand
TCATGTCTTTCTTCAGGTTCTATGGAGGTATTACTTTTTTGATGTCCTGGCCGCCTTTCTCATTCCTCATCATATGAAACCAGTTTCTGTGCTTCAGGCTTATTATTATTACACTCATCAAACAGATACTTGGTCTATAAAAATGCTCGTACGTCGCTTTATTCCAGTCTAAGTGAAACTACGCTCAAGAACACATCCTGTCAGGTTGGATTGGTCATGCTTTTTGAGACCATACATCAAGGGCTTATCACACACTGCAGTATGTTGCGTCCTCTTTTTTGTCGCGCTTAATCTGCCAACGCTGCTCTTTTCTAGTCTATGTTTATCTCGTCTCCTACTTCAGCCAACCGGAGATGCTCGGTCAACTCGTTTGGTATGTTTTCAGTCATCCAAGTTTGCTACTCTTCTGATATATAGAAAAGGAGCTTATTGGTAAAATTGTTTTCCCACTACTCACCCCGAATCTGATTTAGCCTTGACCAGGTTGAGGTCTTGTTCAACGTAAGCTCATTTGGTTCTTACTGACCGCCTGAATCTAAACTCACAAAAAACAAGGGTCTCACTGCCTTCTTGGTTCAAAGGTCAGCCAAACTCCAGAATACAACTAGCTTATTTACTATCTCTTTTCATAGCTTCCTCACCATGCGAGTCTGGAAATGTATGCTTATCATCGATTTTGTCCATGAATAATATTCAACAATCACTAGTTAGCAACCGTAGGATCTGGCTGACGGGCCTGCTTGTTTGTTCCTCGCTTATCTTTCTTTCTTGCGTTGCTCATCCTGTGGAATAGGTGCTTCTCATCGCTGGGGAATTCGGTACGTTTTCCTGAATATCAGGTCCACGTCACTTACAACACCTTTATTTAGGTTGTATCATCGGTAAGGTGACTTCATCGGTCGAGTTATCGACACTGATCTCGGATCCCAATTAGCCTACACAATTCTCTCGTCAGTTTTGTTCGGGATCATGAAGGCAATCGTGCTGAAATAAATTACAGACTTCGGCTGCGAACATACTTAGAGCTTGGACGATTAAAGGTCCGTTCGTAGTCATTCTAGTTTCACCTGAACTTACCTCATCATAGGGCCTCTCCATTGCGGTGAATGTCCTTGCTGCCGCTGGTGATCTGGTTATCGCTGCCAGCCTATGCATTATTCTTCATCAGTCGCGAACAGGCTTCAAGAGGTAAGTACTGTCACAATAGTAGCACATATATGCTGGAACAAAACTATGACAGGTCCGATACCATGATCAAGAAATTGGTGCGAACTGGACCTATGTTGTTTGAACAGGCTGCTGACTACGTACTGGTAGATTGTTTACTCCGTCAATACTGGTCTTCTTACAAGGTGATACCTGCTTTCGATTAGAAGTTTCCCTTGTTGATCCATCATAGTCTCTGTGCTGTAGCATCGCTTATATCGGTAAAACCGGCATTGCCTTTGCCGTAACATTCGACACTAAATGTTTAGTAGATTGTGTTTGCAGGTCATACTTTTCTTTACATCATGTTCTTCTTCTGTATCGGCCGATGTGAGAATATTAAATGACTCCGACATCACTATCACTTACCTCCAGATAACAGTGTACTCCAACTCCCTCCTTGCAGCCCTAAATTCCCGCAAAAAAATTCGTGCAGCCGCCGATGGAGTCCAAACCACGAGCGAAAACCTCTCACTCTCACTTCAAGAATTCCCTAGAAATGGTGGCATTAGCATGGCAACAAAAGTAGGTACACCCAATCTCTGACATCGGACTCCTTGTTTCATCAACCTTGCAAAATTCCAATCAAACATATTCTCTATATCAGCACTCGGCCAACATATCCATCAAAATAAATACCGAAGAATTCAATACTGAATTGATCCAGGAATGTGATAGGAACGATCTTGGACACGCTCGACAGGGTTTAGATGAGAAGCGTAGCGCGATTGGGATGGTAAATTAATTTATCACTGCATGGAGACACTATTGACATTGACATCGTTCATCAGGCATTTGCAAGAAAGATTTCAAGCTCCAGTACTACTACATTCGCTGATTCACCTGTCATCCAACCCGTTTGAGTTGACAAAAGTTGTCGAGTCTGACTGGTGTCTGACTGACACGCAAAAATAGTTTTATGTAATTAGTCCGCAAATGAGTATGCTTGTATGACACATGACCGATTGCTTGTTTGAGCCACTGATCTACTGGAGTGCTCCTGATTGCTTATGGGAGGCATTGATGATGTGTTTTACTGACCAACCCGTCAATACTGACTTCAACATTGAAACTTGGAGTCCAGTACCCTGAGTAAACTGCATTCTGGTGCAATGTGTTGTATAACATCCACAAATTCTGCTATCTAGTACTTAATCACTAAGAACTTATACATTCTCTTCAGTCATCTGTCTGTCTGCAACAAGTGCTGGCCACAACAAGTTGCATCTCATATTTTTTCAATATTCAAATTGGAAACAGTGCTTAATTTCTAAAAAATTTTCTCATCCAGGAATTTGCTGATTAAAATCACCGATGACCAAGTTGACTCTTAGATTCTCTAAATTGATAGACTTTTTACTACACTTTTTTCAATGAATCCAGTTATTCAATTTTACTAGCTAGGACATCGTGTATCTTATTTCAAAAAAACCATCTCAGCAAATTGTGTGCACAAATCAAGTGATATCAAACTGTCATAGCGGGCTGATGTCAAGTCACCTGATAGACAGATCAGGTGACTTGACATCCCAATTTAGATGGCAACTGATTTGATATCTCAACCGGTGATTTGACATCAGATTGCCCACCGTGTCTAGTTCTCGATGAGTAATGTTTTTCAGTGTAGAGTGAAAACGATGATATTTTACATTAGAATTGCAGATATACACAGGGAGAAACATACTGAAGGACCATAATTATATGAAGAAAATCATTACGGTGCATATCAGAAGTCAACAGCAATATCTGTCTGCCAGATTCCATTGCCTAAGCTGTACAAAGCAATGAGGAATATCTTATTAAACGAAACGCTCCGCTGGCTGATCTTCCACCGACGATTCGTTGTTGAAGACTTTTCTGCTTGCTGAACTCGAGTGAGGAATGAACAGACAGCAATAATGTAGAAACTCACTGCCATAAAAGACCAGAATTGCACAGCAATATTAGCTCCCAGCTGTCCCCGTGAGATAGCAGTGCTTGCCGGCATACTTTGCACAAAATTAAGGTCCTCGTAACCAGGCCACTATATATAGCAGGTCAGTATCACTATTAAGATATACATTATAACATAACATTAGGACATACCGTGATCCGCAGATGAATCTCCTCGATCCCAGTCCCTGCCAAAACTTGATCATTTGTTCCAGCCACTACTTGAGTGACCACACTTTGCGATCGAGAACCGAAATCGGCAAGGGACACGCCTTGGCCGGCCTGCCCCGTATAATCGAACCTGATTGGATCGCACACAGGAGGCTCTGAGGTTTTACAGACATTCTGCGGGACGCGATGGCGGTGAGGGGAATTAAATTCGGGAGGGGGCAGTGCCAAGGCACCCGACAAAGAAGAGTGTTTCGAAATTTGAGAAGGAAATACTGGGATGTGGATGACATTGTGATAGCGAGACATGTTGAACGCAGTTGCAATATAGAGTATTAGGCTTTGTGAGACGAGCTGTATACTGTGTCGGTTTACCCGTTGAAGGACGAGAGGCTGGAAGACTGCCGGTGACTAGATCCCAAGGTTCATCCATGATTTATATACAGGATATATGTCGTATGCTAGCGTTTGCTGGACCCTTCACTCGAAAGCGTACTGTGAACATTTTCGGGGGCGGGAAGGCGCAGTGAAGGCTGGTAGAATGTGACGAGGGATAGAATGATAGTGATAGCATCAAAAGTTACTTTTCACAAGATCTTGGACGAAATCTGGTTAATTAGATCGCTTATTATGATCAGAATGATGTTGTGACCCCCACACCGTGATGATGGGGTTATCGTTGTGATCGAAAGGGTGGATATGTGAAGATTAGCTTTCTGTCATGTTGACAAAGTATGACATTATTCAATTATTCGTCTTGTCATCGTTCTACTCATTGCTCCACTCCGCTTATTTTTCTGACATACATGCTCACTTGTCATTAGCGACGTATGCAGAAAATGCAAGACAATTTCATTCCCTAGGTAACTATACACACATTTGTCTTGTATATATGTTACTCACCTGTGAGCCCCAAGGCCGGTCGTTTCCGTCTGGACCTTAGGTGCGCATTCTCTTTTGTAATCTTGAACACTTAATTATCAGTCGTTTCTGTCTGGACCTTAGTCTGGCATCAATTTTAGCATCCTGGGACTTACCCGCGCATTTTCGCTGTTACATGTCAGTGTACAGATAACATCATTATTGATCTACAGCACGAACTATGGTAATGCCTGATCTCTTCAAAATCCCAATATCATAGAATAGGACGGAAACTCTTTGAACCAATCAGGTAATCCCCTGATTGTCCTTGAAACGGAAATTTCTAGAACATATCACACCCGACCTTTCACGCGGCGACGGTCCACCACGATGGACCAACCTCATCTTCCGTCCCTGTCGCATGAACAATTATAATCACCCTTCAGTCAATCACCCATTGTGGAAGTAATCGTTGTCATCGACGGAACAAGCAGAGCCATCTCAGCACCAGTCACAGCAATCTACAAGTAGATATCGACATCTGAGATTGGAATAGTTGCAGCCCAGAATTAGCCGTGTTTCATCCGATCAAGGTGTTTGTATCGCTTGCTGAGTCGTATCGCAAACCCTTTGGTTGCTGGAGGTGGCGACGCTATCGTGGAATGATATCCAAGAGATAGAGCGAGGCCATCAAAAATCACTGGCGTGCTTGGGGCATCTGAAGTCAGTAATTCATATTCATCCTGTTTCCATCATGCCATGCATACCGGATGAGTTTTTGAGTGAATCGTTCCTGTGCAGTGAAGAAAGCTGTATTGATGTAAATCATTAATAGTAATTCCTGGATGTAATACCACTCTGTCACATTCAATCTACCACTCTATCACATGTACATGTGTGTATTTCTTTCAATTAAATCATCAGCAAAATAAAGCCTGAACCTATATCTTGGGTATCAAGATAAATTCCAAATATGGCATAAAGGTTTGAAAACATCAGAATCCTGCAAGTGTTATAACATCCAAAGATGCCAATCAGACTTCCATGTTCATGCCCAGCATCTTGACATGGACTGTCTGGGAAAATCTGGACCCTTAAATTTTCGCTACTGATAAGGATATTTCTAGATATAGTATGTCAGACGGAAATGCCAAACCAAGGATAGCCCCTGTGTTATGTAATCCACCTTACTTCTTGTATCACACTCTAAATAGCATTATGTCTATCTTTATCAGTTCCGATACTGCATGCATGTACAAAAGAATAGGTGACTTCCCGTAGGCAGTCTAGGGAGATCTGTGTACACAGATTATCCCAGAATGCTCCATGCGGAGATGCCGAACATGAATTTCAAATTGGGGGTCTCCCAGACTTCCCCAGATATTCTTTAGCCTTTTATGAATAGACGGATCAAAGTTACATACCATATCCAGAATCTCTCCTGATGGCATCTATGAAGTATTCCAAGTATCTCATCTCAAAAGACATATTGGCAGGTAAGGAAAAAATTATGATTATTACCTATAGAGAGGTCAATCCATGACCATTGCACTACATTGCAAAACATGCACAAAACGCGCGTGTGACATCATGAAATCACATGTAGGGATTGGATTTTTTCAGACCATAGAATAAGGTTTGCAATACACTTCCCAGATTCCTACGGGAAGCCATACAATAATTACCTATGTTTACCACTATGTATGCCTGATGAAATTTCCTATTTTGTGACACCAGTTGGTTGTTGTAGTAATATTAACCAAGGCGCGGCATATATAGGTAGACCTCAGGTCCAATCCAATGGCTACCTACAGATCCCAACTCAAGAGGTATCGGATAGTCGAATGCCTTCGGCATTGTGTTATTCGGTCCAATCACCGGCAGGAATATATTGACTATTTACCATAAGTGAACCAGTATCCGGGAAACTTTGGAGATGGCGGACGGCCGGTACCGGATTTCGGAGGAGTGATATGTCGTTAGTACCATGTTTGGTGTATTGCTGCTGACACAAGAACGCTTTATTCCCATCACTTCACACTGTCCGCAATCGGTGTTGATGCCATAAGGGCTAACCTTCTCACTATCACTGATGCACTGCTGCACATGGCCATCCCAATGCCATTGATCTCGCTTTTCATAGCCGAAATCACGTGGTGTCAACTTGTAGGACTCGTGCCGCATCTTTTCTTTTTTTTGATTCTGCATTTGTATTCCGCAACAAGCAAGCTAGTACTAAGACGCGGAGGGCCTAAGTAGGACCCAACGTTAGGTGGTGTGTCTACAGAAGGCATATGACCGTAGGTGAGGGATGTAGGCGGAGTTTTCTAGTGGATGATTGGGGTTGGCAGCAAGTTCAGAAGGATTTTGTAGCGGTAAATAGAGAGAGAGAGAGAAGGGGAGGGGAAAGGGAGAAAACATCTATGTTGCTTATACGCGAGTGGGTGGTGTCAACTGCACCTCATCATCAGGCCCTTCGTCAGGGTGGCTTTCTGGTAGCCTGTCATTGATGGAGGGTTTCTGTCGGGTAGATGGGCCTGTTCCTGATCTTGTATAGGCATTGTATTTAGATAGGAATTCTGCAAGTGCCTCCACTCCTTTTCGGGTGCCTAAGATATCTGGGGGGGTATATGGAAGGTGAGATCTTCCTTAGTATGTAACGGTAGTCCTTGTAGAGGTGGCATTCTCACAGGATATGAGTGCAGGTTCACCGCATGGGCAGGAGGAGTTTGTGCCACTTGTGCCACATCCCCTATCCCCTATTACCTGCTGAAGCAGGGGGTGATAATCGTCAATCATCTATCAGAAGTCAACTAATGATTTTTTGAGAAGACATTGAATCAGCGTCTTTCATACTACAAGAGCAGATCATATCAATGAAAGGGAATTCAGGTCGCAGTATGATATCACTCGAGTCAATCTCTCGCTAATTCGTGTCCTCACTCAAAGCTAGCCCTGTGTCTATCTTTGAAAAGCGATCAGCTCAATGTTTATGTCATCACGAACGGGACAAATTACTAAATTACTAAATTCTCCCGCAATTATCTGCCCTACTAAAACATACACCATGTTTGCTGAACTCATCCGAGACTCATTACTATGTGCTCGAATCTTAATATTTGATAAGAAGAATCGCGAAGAATCGTCTCGTGCTGGAATATTCCCCATTTTACATATGGATTAGGCACCTCACTGCGTAAATTTAATACATACTTTCAAAAAATGATAATTGTGATTTGATTCTAGAACGAGCTTCACACAAACACTTGAAAAGCTCGTGGCTGGCAGTCCATATTCCATATTTATTCTTGGAAATTTTATTTTCATCATATCTTTCAGGCACAAATGTACATGCATGGGATTATTTTTCAGCGAAGGCTCTAAATCCAAAGACGAGCAAGATCCACTAATCGAAGACGATGAGGAAGTCCCTCTGGACTCTCCAATCTGATTGAGGAGAGTAAGCCTGATTTGAGCCTGGTACCATTGCGACGGCAAAATGGCGAGCGTGTCTCGGGTATGGTATGGTATGGTGCTTGGTGGATTCAGATGACGGCACGAGGGGCTTTTTATCGGATGTGGTGTTTCTTAGACTTATTTCGTCAGTGGATGACTGTATGTCTTGGCAACAGTTTGACAGACAATACACTCTCGTGAGCGTTTGAAGTTGTACGAGTTGTACAATTCGTACAGGAGACAATTAGTGATGAATACGGTACCGGAGTTCATACACCAGACAACTTATGCTCTCGTGACTGTATTCTTCTGCGACCCTTGGGTGAATTGAAAAAAGTACTTTTAGTATGACGAACCCTTGTACGGTAGTATAAAGTATGAAATAACTTAGACCTTATCATCCGACTTTTCGGCGTCCGTTACTGGAGTCTTCATATTCTGGACTCGTTTTCTGACCTCCCCTCGTCTCAGGTGTCCGATCTCCTGAGCATCACTCCTCGCCTTGGTTAAATTGGCCAACGCATCTCGATGTGTTCTCTCAAGACGAAATGGAAAAAGGAAGAAACTGGGATACAGTCCTCCCAATAGTGCAATAACTCCCAAGCCAACCATCAACCATTCCCGAGGTCCACCCACTGATTTGGCCCATTCATCTCGTTCTCGTTGCCACTGCTCGTCTTTCATAGCTTGTCTCCGCTGTTTCAGATGTTGTGCATTCTGTGAGGTACGATGTCTACGGTGAATTTCGGCCATGTACGGATCAAAACCGGGGCCTGTGCTATAGTGACCATTTATTCGACGAGAAGGGTTTTGTAAAACGTTATAGGCAGAGAGGATGGCTTGGAAACGAGTGTTTCGCTCAAGAGGACATGATGTGTGTGTCCGTGCGCAAGGTGAGTCAGGATGGTGTTGCCGGACAAGTTCATAATCTGAGACAATGGTCGGTTGTCAAGTTGAATAGATAGATAAACTGAAGACTGACATCGAGATTTCACATCGGCTGACGATGCGCCTATCGGCAGATGGAAAATCTCATAAGGAGTGGGCCTATGAGTCTTTGGAAAGGGATAGAATTGAGAATCTGGACTTTTGGTTGTTGAGTAGTCAATGTCTGATAATGTTGTTGCGCGGCGCCTCAGTACGGACACGAGAGATGGACGAAGCAGATATTGCTCAGAGGTGCATAAACAGTGAGAATGAAATAACATAGATGAAAGTATTTAAAAGAGAGATGTATTTGAAATAAGTGGAGCCAGACAATAAGAAGGTAACTCTAACTAAAAATTTCTTTTTCCAAGTCACCTTGTCCGCAAATTTTCTATCGATCCGAAAACGAAGCGCTCGTTCGGTACCCCAACTCAATTACCCTCCACCATGGCCCCCAAAAAGGCCAGGCTTAACAATCAGAAGGCCAGGGCTGCTAAAAGCTCGGCGCGGAAGCCTACTCTAGGCAATGACACCACCGTCGACGGGTATGTCTATGCCAGTTTCAGACACGATGTTTATGCATGGCACACATTGAACTACTAATCTATTGTTTCTCTTTGCAGGTCGAGTCCTGTACCACCCATGACCCCCAGCTCTTCGTCTGCAGGGTCCACTGACGTTGAGAACCCATCGATATCTCCTCCTCAGACAGACCCTCCTGCCCCGGGACAAGAAGATCCAGTCGCGGCCGCAGAAAAGGTCAAGGAACAAGGGAATGTTGCCTTCAAAGCCGGACGATATAGCATGGCTATTGACCTTTATACTGAGGCCATCAGTAAGCACACGACTGCGTTGATCGCTTTAAATTCAATAAAATTACAGAGCTCAATCCCGCCGAACCAGCCTACCTAACAAACCGTGCAGCTGCGTACATGGGCATTAAACGGTTTCGACCAGCTCTCGAAGACTGCCAGCACGCAGCTACCCTCCAGTCCTTCTCTTCCTCAAAAACTCTTCTCCGTCTCGCTCGCTGTCAGTTTGCTCTCGGATCACTAATAGGTGCTTCATCTACAATTAAAGACATTCTCGCCGTAGAACCTTCCAACACGCCGGCCCTTCAACTTCGCGAGAAGGTCAAGTCTCTTGAGAGACACGTTACAAATTTCGAGGCTGCGAGAGAGAAGAAGGATTGGGGACTTGCGAGACTTGCCCTGGACAAGTGTGTTCAAGCGATTGAGGGTGAGGGTGGGGAGATTCCCGAGGAGTGGAGAATAAAGAAGGCAGAGCTTGAGTTGGCGAGAGGGAATTGGGAGGGTGCCAGTATGGCTGCAAAGTCCGTTGATACTTTTTTTTTTGCAATTTTGCTCGTCTTTTGAAATTTTCAAACTTTTTCACAGCGACGCCCTCCGTATCAATTCCAACTCGCCTGATATCCATGTTTTACGTGGGCGTATTCAATTCATAGAAGGTAAATTCGAACATGCCAAAATTCATACACAAGAGGCTCTCCGACTCGATCCCTCTTGTGAACCCGCGCGGAAGCTACGGAAACGTATAAAAGACGTGGAAAAGCTGAAAGAAGAAGGCAACGCGGCTTTCAAGTCGAGTAAACTCAGAGAAGCAGTGGACAAGTATACCCAAGCACTGGAGGTTCGTGTTTTCTTGTTACTTCAGACCCTTACCTTACACACGTACTATGATTATGTGTAGCTGGTTGGTGAGTCGGAAGAGGAAGGAAAAGGTGGACAGATCCGCGCAACTCTACTCTCTAATCGCGCAACAACGCTTCTCAAGGTTTCTTTTCTTTTCGCCCCCCTCACT
>Ga0157365_10001287_pt1 | contig 10374 bp, 8 predicted proteins | sample AttsexASBM3_FD_111478 | JGI IMG/M metagenome (GOLD analysis project Ga0157365, IMG submission 111478) | Fungus gardens microbial communities from leaf cutter ant in Ribeirão Preto, State of São Paulo, Brazil - Atta sexdens ASBM3 | ecosystem: Host-associated > Fungi > Mycelium > Unclassified ... | reverse complement strand
TCATGCGGATGATGGATGGCCTGTCTGCTGCAAAAGCCGAGCCTCGGACGATTATGATTGATGCGACGTATCTCAAGGCACACCGCACGGCTTCAAGCCTGCGGCTAAAAAAGGGGATCCAGGCCGTCTGATCGGACGGACAAAAGGTGGCATGAATACGAAGCTGCATGCGATCACCGATCAGAACGGACGACCGCTGAGCTTCTTCATGACGGCGGGACAGGTCAGCGATTATACCGGTGCTGCTGCTCTGCTGGACAGTCTTCCTATGGCACAGTGGATGCTGGCGGACCGGGGTTATGACGCCGACTGGTTCCGGGATGCCTTGGAGGAAAAAGGGATCAGCCCCTGCATTCCGGGGCGAAGATCCCGCGGAAAACCAGTCAGATACGACAAGAGAAAATACAAACGTCGCAACCGCATCGAGATTATGTTCGGAAGGCTCAAGGACTGGCGGCGGGTCGCAACCCGCTATGACAGATGCCCGAATGTCTTCTTCTCAGCCATCTGCCTCGCTGCAACCGTCATCTTCTGGCTATGAGTCCTGAGCCTATCCATAGATTCAGAATTCTCAGAAAAACGCAACTGTAGTGCTAAGTCGGTGTAAATCGATCCAGAATATACTGGGCGTCCTGATCTTTAAATTTGGTGCTGCAAAGTTGACATTCAGCTTCCCCTCCCCCCTGATCTGTCTGTCTTCTCAATGATAAAGGAGCAGACAGGCGGCAGTCGCCTTCTTGTCGGACATTAAAGTCCCCGAGCGTCATTCCCAATAGCGAACACTCTGTCATCGTGTAACTTTGTCGGGCCACTGCCTCCGGGGAGATTTATTCTCTCAAGCCGTGAGTGGCAGACCCTTCAGTTCGCATCGTCTCTCTCTACAGCGACGCATTTTCCGATCAAGGACTGCTGTAAAGCGGTCATCATGCTTTAGAGAGATCAAGTGCGCGAGTTCATGAACTATGACGTAGTCAAGCATCCGTTTTATCCAGATATGATATCGGTTGCTAGCAGGAATAGCTGTTCGGCGCACACGGTGGGCGAATGTGTCAAGAAAGCAGAAGTTTACGCTGGAAATTTTACTGGTTTTCTCGGAGCATTTCAGCGTCTATGGCGTGCGGAAGATCTAGCGTCATGCGCAACTCGCAGATTTCACGATAAGCTTTCCAATTGATTCATAATCTTTCTCAAGGTTCGAATAGGAAACACGGATATAGGATGATTTTACCAGCGAGTGCTTCGAGCCAGATGAAACGAGAATTCTGTTTTCCTTTAAAAAATCTATCGCTTTTTTTCCATCAAACACCTCAACCCAAAGGGAAAATCCACTTCCTTCATTATCTACTGGTAAATTATATCTATTCAATACTTCAGAGAGGCATCGCCTTCTGTTTAGATATACAGAGCTGGCATTCTGTATGCATTCCTGAGCAGTTTTGTCTGCAAGTAGATAAGCTGTAGCCTCCTGAAGAATACGGCTAGTCCAACCCGCACCAAAAGCCCGAAAATCCTGAATTTTTCCTACGACTTCAGAAGATGCAGATACAACGGCCAGCCTCAGATCAGGAGACATGCTTTTGGAATAGGAACGGATATGAACCGTGTAGCGCGGATGCCACCTCCCCAAGCTGCAAGGAGGAACGAGTGAAAGGGCATCCAGAGCGTCCCATTCGATAATCCAGAGCGGCCTCGTACTGAAAATTGCTCCTATGGCTCTTAATCGCTCGGGATGGACACTTCGTCCTGTGATACCGTTGACGCGTGGCTGAAACACAAATGCAGCAGGTTCGTGAGTCAAAGCTGCCAACAAAGAATGAAGGCACGGCCCGTCAGTGTCACAGACGACTGGAATGATTTTTACGCCCAGACGTTCAAGGATATCGAGTGTCGCAGTCGCCGTTGGTGTCTCTACCGCGACAACACTTCCTCGGGACAGAAGCACTGAAAAAGTTTCATTGAGAGCGCAGAATCCGCCATTGGTAGCAAGAAAACCTTCACTTTCATAAGGCCAAGTTGTCCTACACACCCTCTCAAGAGCGGTCGTAATCCGAATCTTTGCATAGGAATTAATGTCTGGGGCCTGAGCCACATGCGCCAAAGCTTCGTTCAGGGGCGGCAGCAGTGAACGGTCAGGGATGGCGGCGGAAAGGTTAATGATGTCTTGCCCCGCATGCTTCTGAACACCTCGCCGCTTGGGACGAGGTGAGGAAGATGATCGACAAACCCAACTGCCAAGCCGCCCTCTCCCTTCAATGAGGCCGTCTTCCCGAAGCTCCGCCCATGCAAGACATAGGGTTGCAGGACTGATCTGCATGCGGAAAGCCAGATCTCGAAGAGAGGGCAGACGACTGCCAAGAGGGAGCAGACCAGACTGAATGAGAAAGCGTGTCCGGCGGCTGATGCCAGCAGATGTCCGATCGGGTAGATGCCCTGATAACCACTCTGACGATACGTTGTTTATGTTATTCATGATAATTGCAACACTCTAAATGTTTAATAACAACATATCACTTGATTCATTCGTTATGGAGTGGAAAAAATCGTCATCAGAAGAGAGCGCCCTGTCCCGGGCAGATGTCTGGGCATGGCGTTGTCCTGCTGGTTGATCATGACCGACCAGAATTAAATGTTCAATAACAACATAACATTTGTGAGCTTCAGCCAGGACAGCCAATACTGTTCCGGGATGGATATGAAATGTGTGATCCTGAAGCTTCCCGGGGTCCGCTTTCTGCGAAAGAGGAAAAGGGCGTGCGGAACAAGACTCTATTCGTGCTGATGTCCATGACTGTGCTATCCGACAGCATCAGTGATGCACGGGCGAAAAGCCCATCAGCGACAGATAACCGCGAACGTCATGTTCCTGCAGCACTCCAAAAGACTATCGCTGATGGAATTCAGGCGAATGGTCACGCTGAAGAGTTACGCGTGCTTGCTGCTGGTCTTCATAGCCCAACCGGTGTCACGAATCAGACCCCTGGCGGAGGACTGCTCCCACCGCGCGATGATGCGGCGATGGTCAGTGGCGCCAGCCGTGATTTCATCGCCAAACAGGCCCCGACGAGTAACCTGTTCAGCTTGATGCAGATGGCACCCGGTGTAACAGTAGCCAAGACTGATCCTCTTGGTGTCAGCGACCGTTCCAATGTGATGATCCGCGGAATGCAACAGACCGAAATTGGTTGGGAATTCGAAGGAATGCCAGCTGATGATCAGATCAATCATGTCGCGGATTCCTCGGAGTGGTCGGATTCAGAAAATATCGGTCGTTTCGAAATCCGTCAGGGCTCCCCCGACATGACGGCACCCGCATTGAATGCCGTAGGCGCGCTCGTCAGTTCGTCCCTGCGTGATCCATCTCTTCATCGTAGCGGGTATCTGGGGTCCAGTTTTGGCACCAACAATGCGTTCCGCGAATTTCTCCGGCTTGATTCCGGAGAAATCGGACATACCGGCATCCGGAATTTCACGTCCTTTTCTTACACAACCAACGACAACTGGCGTGGTCCAGGCAACAACACGCGCTATCACGTGGACAGCAAGTTCGTGAAAGAATGGGGGACCGGAAACCGTATCGCTGCCGTTATAACCTATAATCGTCTACAGAACGCATGGCAGAACTATCTGACATTAAGTCAGTGGCAGAAATACGGAACGCACTATAATCTGGCGACATCCTTCAAGAACGGACAGGCGAATTACTATAAGCTCTGGATCAATCGCCGCTCACGCGTGATGGTTTCGTTACCGTCACACTTCAATCTCGGCCACGGCCTCTCTCTGACAGCCACACCTTATTATTTCTGGATGAGCGGCAGCGTTCCCAATGGCACGACGCTCAGCAATACGGGGAGTTATTCCGGCACCCAGGCCGCAGGCGATCTCGGGCTGGAAGACCTGACCAGTGGGCGTGGTGTCGTCGCGGCGATGGCTGCCGGTTATACATTCTCCAGCGGCATTACGACAGGGCTGGCCTACCGGAAAGGGATCAACCTTCTTGAAGTGGGCGCCTGGTATAATAACGTTGATCGCAGGGCTATTACGTCCTATGCCGCCGTTGGCGCGAATGGACAGGCCGCCAATCTTTATGGTGGCTACGCCATCACGATGGCCAATGGATCAATCCTGTATAGCACCAACTTGCATGAGATTCAGCAGACGACGGCGCTTTACGTGCAGGATACCGTGTCCCTGCTCCATGACAGGCTGAAAATCTCCGCAGGTTTCAAGGAGGCCATGGTGGATTTGCGTGGAACCAACATGCTTCCTGGTGCGCGTTACTATGCTGGGGCCAGCTATGCCATTCCCCTGCCTCGCATGAGCATTCATTACAGGTTCAATGCCAAGCATCAGGTCTTCTTCAATGTCAATACAGCGTTCCGGACACCAGTCGGCGACACGCCATTCTATGATTCAATCAGTGTTTCAACTGGCAAAATCACGTCTCATGGCAGTTCGTCTGTCAAACCTGAATACTCCATCTCCGAAGAGCTTGGATATCGCTACACTGGGCTCTTCAACGCTTCTATTGGGATTTTCAATTATAACTTCAAAAATCGCCAGCTTTCCGCGAGCGCTCCGCTAAATGGTGTCCTGACCACGCAGTATCTGAATGTAGGTGGACAAACGACACGCGGCGCGGAAGCCGAGATCGGACTAAAGCGTTGGCATCATATCTCGCCCTATGCATCAATTTCGTATCTACATGCGACCATCGACGATAATTTCTATACCGGCGGGACCTACCTGTCCACGAAAGGGCGCGTAGCGCCCATGAGCCCGAAAGCCACTGCCGCGGTCGGCATTAATTACGATGATTCCCACTTCTTTGGCGGCCTGCAATTCAACTGGGTGGATGCAATGTATTCCTCCTTCATGAACGATCAAGGCATTCCGGAACGCAAGACACTGGACATCAACGCTGGATATCGGATGAGCGACGTCGGCTTTTTCCGCAAACCCCAGATACAGCTCAACATCATCAACGCTGCTAACACCGAATATCTATCGGGTGTCGTCGCTCCTGTTGCCAACGCCAAGGCTCAGAAAGGGGCAAATGGAAAGACTATTGCAGCTTCTACACCCACCTATGACGTCGGCGCCGGGTTCGCTGCTCTCGTTTCGATATCGACAGGTTTCTAAAAAACATTCGAGGATATCCAACCATGCTTGTTACACTGATCCAGTTCAACGCCGGCAACAAAAAAGACGAGAATATTGCGACAGTTCGCCGGCTGGTTGCGGAGGCCTTCTCCCGCCAGAAATCCCGTGTGATCAGTCTGCCGGAAATGTGGCCCTGCCGGAATGCAGACCGCCCGACGCGTTTTCAGGTTGCTGAGATACTCCCGGAGCCTGGCAGCGACGCATCCGGAGGCGAGGTCTACCAGACCATGGCAAACCTCGCGCGCGAATATGGTGCCTATGTCCATGGCGGATCCATTGCCGAACTTGACGGTGAGCGACTGTGCAACACGACCTTGGTCTTCAATCCGCAAGGACAGGAAATTGCTCGCTACCGCAAATTGCATCTGTTCGACGTTACGGGGCCAGATGGAACGGTGTATAATGAAAGCCGGGACTTCAATCATGGGAAAGCCCTGAGCGTCTGCGCTATAGATGGTGTCAGGGCCGGATTTACGATCTGCTACGACCTGCGTTTTCCTGAGCTTTTCCGCGCCTTGCGTGACGAGGGAGCAGAAGTCGTTTTCCTCCCTGCCGCCTTTACCCTTCAGACGGGCAAGGATCACTGGGAAGTTCTGCTTCGGGCCCGTGCCATCGAAAATCAGGTCTGGATCGTGGCCACCGGCATGTACGGCTCACATTGCAACGACAAGGGAGAGATCCGCACAACATTCGGTCATTCCCTGATCTGTGACCCCTGGGGCCATATCGTGGCCATGGCATCCGATGGAGAAACTTCCGTCACGGGATATCTGGATCACTCACTGACACAGCGCATCCGTCAGTCCATCCCGCTGGACAATCACCGGCGTCTTCCGCTGACTTTGACAGACTGAGGCAGTATCATGCGGGAGAAAAGCTGGATCGTTCTGATTCTTTTTCTGGCACCGATCAATTTCCTCATGTCGCTGGACAGACATGCCATTTCCATAGCCATGCCCGTCATCCGCAAGGATCTAGGGTTCAGCATATCTGAGGCTTCATTCATTCTCTCCTGCGCAACATGGGGATATGCGCTCCTGCAGCCGCTTTCCGGCTGGCTGGCAGAGAAGCTTGGCCCACGACGCGTGTTGTTCGGAGCTGCTTTCCTGTGGTCGCTCGCAACACTTGTCAGTCCACTCTGTCTCGGATTTGCACCTTTTCTGCTGGCACGCTTTGGTATGGGAGCGGCGCAGGCCCCCGACTGGGCTACCAGCATGCTTGTTCTCAAAAGACATTTTTCCACTGTCACCCGCAGCCGCGCCAACGCGCTGCTGCTGGGATTCATTTATCTCGGTTCTATTCTCAGTGGACCGCTGACGTCCTGGTTGATGCTGACCTATTCCTGGAAGCTGGCTTTCGCAATTTTTGGCGCATTTGGAATCGTCGTAAGCCTGTACTGGCTTGCGTTCTACAGGGATCAGCCTGACAGCATTTCGTTGCAACCCGATTTGTCCCTATCAGTCCCGTCGCCTGTTCTTGATCGCAGCAGACTCTTACGGACTCCTCGCTTCTGGCTCATCGGGTTTCTCTATTTCTGCACCATCTGTGTACAGGGATTTTACGCAAGCTGGTTTCCAACCTGGCTACATGAGGTCCATCACGTCCGCTTAAAGGACTTGGGATGGGTCTCATCAGCGCCATGGGGGGGCCTTTATGTCTCAGTACTGCTTGCAGGTATCATAGCCGATCATCTGGCTTCACGGGATTTCAACCTGCGCCATGTCAGAACGGTTCCTCCGATATTCGGGCTTGTTCTGAGCGCAGTTCTACTGGCCATCGCAAGCCATGTTCAAGGCACCATTCTAGCCCTGACCCTCATGACAGGCTGCCTTGGCGCGATTGGCTTCGTGCAGGTTTCACTGTGGTCCAGCGTTCAGGATATCAGTGGCGCCTACACCGGGTTTGTCACTGGCTGCACAGCGTTTTGGGGTAGCCTGTCCGCCAGCCTCATTCCGCTTGCCGTTGGCTGGATCGTGACACGAACCGGGTCCTGGGCAGATGTGCTGTTTTTGCCTTCCGCCGCGGCCTGCGCTGGAGCAGTCGGCTTTTTCTGGCTTCGGCCTGACAGACCCCTTCTTGAAACACCGGAGCATCACGATGGGCTCTGAACACGTATCTCCCACTCACTCTGAGGCCATCACCTTTCACAATAGCGGGTCCCATAGTCCATATGTGATCGTCTGCGAACACGCCTCGTCCTTCATACCCGACGAGTACAATGGCCTCGGACTGGATCCCCAAGTGGTCAAAGAGCATATCGGCTGGGATATCCATGCTATAGACATGGCCACCATAGTGGCCGAGATGCTGGATGCTCCACTCGTAAGCGCCCCCGTTTCCCGCCTCGTAACGGACCTGAACCGGCCTGAAGCCTGTCACGAATGTATTCCCATCAAAAGCGAAATGACATCTGTGCCGGGGAACCTCTCCCTTACGTCGCATGAACGCGAAAACCGGCTCTCACGATGGCATCGCCCTTTTCATCAGGGCCTGAGCAGCCTGCTGGAGGAACGTACCCAGCGCGGGCTTGGAACCTTTCTGGTCGGTATTCATTCCTTTACCCCGGTCTATGCAGGTGTTCGCCGTCCATGGGCAGCGGGCATCCTGTATCGAGCCTCCCGTTTGCAAGGCGAAACAGTAGCACAGGCCATGGAAGAACAGAGCGGCACGCTCGTCGGCCGTAACCAGCCTTATGATCTGTGGCAGCACTCCAACCACACGATCCCGTTTCATGGAGACAGACGCGGCCACGCCGCCGTCATCGTCGAAATCCGCAATGATCTTCTGGCCACTACTCCCGATCTCACCCGATGGGCCGGGATTACAGCCCAGTCCCTCCGAAAAGGCCAAGTCTGCCCTCTCCCTCCCGTCAACAGACAGGTCCAGACCGTATGATCCCCCGCGCAAAACCATCCATCAACGGCATCTGGACTATCGAAAGACGACTTTCCAGCTGGAGCAACGGCCTTTTCCCTCACGAAAGCATGGACCTGTGTATCTCACTCCGTCTCGAAAACGGACATCTGTTCTATCACTCAGTGAACAGAACCAGCCCCGATGCTCCTCCTTCGCATTTCCGGTTTGATATTCCCCTCGATAACTGCCCACATCCCTTCAGAGGGAGTCAGCGCTTCGATCATCTCCGAGGGCGCCTGCTGCCGGATGGCGCACTGGAAATCCTGAAACTCAAGGACAGCGCAGTGGTCATTGCGGAAATCTGGCGTAGGGATAGCGATCATCTGTTATTCCGATGGGGTGTCAGCTGCTCTGCACCCCGAGGCCCGAAAGCGTATACGGAATATTTCAGTGCCATCGATCCCAATGGAGCCAGGTCTCATGCTGCGTCGTTCTAAACCCGGAAGACAGAGTTTCCTGCCTGGGCTATGCCTCGTCGCAACAGCCCTGTTTCCCCTCACGCTCCATGCTGCCGAAAGCTCACCCTTTGCAGCCTGCGCGCTGAACAAAACCATTTCGGGCAAACTTTCCCTGAAGGGAAAGACATGGACTTACGAACGACGCCTCGCCACACTCACGCTCCACGATACGAAAGGTAATCCCACGGCGTGTCTGTCGTATGTCTCCTACACGGCAGATCGCCCGCCCTCCCGACCTGTCACCTTCTTCTTCAATGGCGGGCCCGGATCGTCAGGGCTTTTCCTTCAACTTGGATCGTTCGGGCCCCTGCGCGTCCCTGCGGAAGCCAGTCGCCTGGCTGAAGATGCCCCCTATGACGCTTCCAGTAACCCCATGACGTTACTCGACGCCTCCGATCTGGTCTTCGTCGATCCGGTCGGAACAGGCTTTTCTCACCCTCTGGGAGAGAAGAAAAATGCGGATTTCTGGGGCGTGGATCAGGACGCAGCAGCGTCTGCTGATTTCGTTGCGGCCTATCTCGAGAGCGCCCGAAGATGGAACGTTCCGCTCTATCTGTTCGGCGAAAGCTACGGAACAACCCGGATTTCCGTCACAAGCCGCGTGCTGGCCGAGCGCGGCATATTCCTGAACGGATTGATTTTCATGTCCACCGTCCTCAATTACGGAGAACGGCTCCCGGGAATGGATATGACCACTCTGGGCTATCTTCCTACCTACGCCGCAATCGCGTGGTTTCACCATAAAAGCGGCTATCAAAACCTGAACCTGAACGCGTTGATTTCGCAGGCGCAATCCTTCGCCGCAACAGCTTACATGCAGGCCCTCTGGCAAGGCAAAAATCTCGACCTGACAACAGAACAAGCTGTAACAGGAGAGCTTGCTCGCTACACGGGGCTATCCATCGAGACAATCAGGGCCCACGCGCTCAGACCGGACGTCAATACCTTCCGCAGCGAACTTCTGAAGTCTGACGCACTGATTACAGGCCGCTACGATGCGCGGGCTACTGCTCCCATGTCATACCTCGCGCCCGATACGCCGGACTTCGATCCCTCGAACGAAAATGTCCGTACCCCACTCACGACCGTCTGGAACAAACAACTTGGACAGGATTTCGGCTATGATGGTGAGCGTCCCTATGTCATATATGACAACACTACCAGTTCAGTCTGGGACTGGCGTCATAAGGCGAAAGGACGGTCCCGTCTTCTTGAAACTGCGGTGACCGGTGGTGACCTTGCAGAAACGATGGCCAGAAACCCTAGCATGAGGGTCATTTTTCTAAACGGCCTCTACGATCTGGCCACACCGTTTTCGCTGACGGCTTACGATATCCGACATCTCAATCTTCCAATTAGCCAGATACAGAATACGTCATTCTGCCGTTACCCTGCAGGGCATATGATGTACTTCGATAACAATGCCCTCGAAATAATTTCGCAGGATTTACACAAATTTTATGATAATAAAACACCGTGCTATTATAAATAATATAGTTTATTGTTTTAGATAAGAAATAAATTTATATTTATTTTCGATATTTGAAATAGATCTAATATGATCTAAATGTCAGCTTCCACTATCAATTGTCTCCATAGTAGACCGGCTGCCCAAAAAAAAGCAGCTTTTTGAATACCATCCGCCCAACGACACACGTCCGGAATCTACACACATTTCCACGCCAACGCCGAGCAAGTGTCAGGCTGTCGCGTTCAGAAATCGCGGATTACCCACCAACCTTTGCTTTCATAGCGCAAGCGTCATAGCCGCCCGACCTCCCGGCATATGCCCAGAAGATGCGCGAGCTTCTGATTGAGCACGGCGCCCAGAACAATC
>Ga0157365_10001286_pt1 | contig 10378 bp, 9 predicted proteins | sample AttsexASBM3_FD_111478 | JGI IMG/M metagenome (GOLD analysis project Ga0157365, IMG submission 111478) | Fungus gardens microbial communities from leaf cutter ant in Ribeirão Preto, State of São Paulo, Brazil - Atta sexdens ASBM3 | ecosystem: Host-associated > Fungi > Mycelium > Unclassified ... | reverse complement strand
TGAATCAAACAAGGGTGCATCGACCGGTGCAGGCGCAACGGCTCAGGAAACCGGCGCTGCGCCCGGTAGCGAAGCCGATCTGGTCGCCAATGTCGGCGATCGCGTCTTCTTCGACCTGAACCGTAACACGCTTTCGAGCGATGCCCAGGCGACCCTGGACAAGCAGGCAGCATGGCTCGCCCGCTACCCGCAGGTCAGCGTCGAAATCGCTGGCAACTGCGATGACCGCGGCACGGAAGAGTACAACATCGCTCTCGGCCAGCGTCGTGCAAACGCCGCTCGCGACTATCTTGTCGCCAAGGGTGTTGCTCCTTCGCGCATCACGACGATCTCCTATGGTAAGGATCGTCCGACGGCCGATGGTGACGACGAGCAGGCATGGGCCCAGAACCGTAACGCGATCACCTCGGTCAAGTAATCGGTTCTCGACGCTGAGGGAGGCGTGACCCGGCTCCGGTCGCGTATACGTCTTCTCCTGCCGACCGCAACCCTGCGGTAATCAGGCAGCGATACAGGCTTTTGAAACCGGCTGGCGCTTATGCGTCAGCCGGTTTTGCTTTATGGTGGCTTTCAAACTGCGTGGCATGGTGCCCGCACCCATGATCTGACTGAAGGATGCGCCATGCGCGGTGCCCGAGTTTCCCGCTTCTTCATTCTCTCTTCTGCTGCGCTCGTGAGTGTGCTTGCTGCTGGCAGTGCCGAGGCTCAGGTGACGAGCCGCGAGGGTATCGCGCTTCAGAATCAGATCCAGCAGCTCAGCCAGCAATTGCAGCAGGTCCAGGCGAGTGCAGGGGCGGTGTCCTCATCCGGGGGGGCTGCGGCTCCGGCAGTGAGCGCGGGAAACAGCGATCTCGTCTCCCAGCTTCTGCAGCGTGTTTCCACACTGGAAAACGAGAACCGCGAGATGCGGGGTGAACTGGACCAGTTGACCAACCAGGTGCAGACCCAGAACGCCACCCTGACCAAGCAGATCGGGGATATGCAGTTCGCTGCTCAGAATGGCGGTGGCGGTGGGGCGGGCGCTTCAGCCGCTATGCCTTCTTCGAGCGATTCCGGTGCGCCGAGCGCCCCGGCAGTGGCACCCGTCGAAAAGCCGACCACTGCGCTTGAATTGCTCAAGAGCGGCCAGGCCGCCCTGAAAAGCCATGACTACGCGACCGCGCAGAGCAATGCCGCCCAGGCGCTCAAGCTCGCCAAGACGCCCAATGGCAAGCTCGAGTCCCAGTTCCTGCTCGCGCAATCCCTCGCAGGGCAGAAGCAATATCGCGACTCTGCGGTCGCCTATTATGATGCCTATAACCGCGCGCCCAAATCGCCGCGCGCGCCGGAGGCTCTACTGGGCGTCTCTGCCTCCATGCTCGCCATGGGTGACAAGAACTCCGCCTGCCAGGCGTTGGAGAAGCTCGATAGTGAGTTCCCGTCTGCTTCCGCAAGGGTCAAGGCGGCAGTGACAAGCTTCAAGGGCCGTGCGAGCTGCCACTGAGCGTACCCCCGATCGGCGAAGAGGAATTCGCCGGTCTGATGGCGCGTTTCGGGCCTTTTCCGCCCGATGACCCCCGGTTTCCCATGGCCATCGCTGTCTCGGGCGGGGCTGACAGTCTCGGTCTTGCCTGGTTGATGCGCCGATGGCGTCGCGCCGTCATTGCGCTGGTCGTCGATCACGGGTTGCGAGCGGCTTCTGGCGACGAGGCCCGACTGACGCTCTCACGCCTGCATGCCCTCGATATTCCGGCTGAGATGCTGGTTGTCACTTCTCTGGACCAGCATCGCAGCATCCAGGAAAACGCGCGTCATGCCCGATACCGCATGCTTGCGCAGGCCTGTCGGGAGCGGGGCATTCTCGATCTGGTGATCGGTCATCACATGCGTGATCAGGCAGAAACGCTCGTCATGCGCCGCGCCCATGGCAGCACCTCTCAAGGACTCGCAGGCATGGCGGTTTCACGTGAGACGCTGGCTCTGCGCTATTTGCGCCCTCTGCTCGGCATCCCGCCTGAGCGACTAAGAGCCACTCTGCGTTCCCAGTCCATCCACTGGATCGAAGACCCGAGTAATGCCAACACAAAGTTCGAGCGCGTACGAATCAGGCTTGCTCTGACCCCAGATCAGATAGCTGACGCAGTGCTTGAAGCCCGGATCCATGGCGCGGCTCGCGACGCTCGATCGCATGACTGGGCGCGCCACCTGGGCGAGCTGACTGTCGACCCCCTGGGTTTTGCGCATCTCCCCGCCCTTCCGTCCTGTGCGCTGTTGCTCGCACGGATCTGGCAGATGATTTCGGGGGCAGAGTACCCGCCTCCTCACCGAGTCATGGAGCGGCTGATTGCGGCTCCCGTCCCGTTTACGTTTGGGGGTGCACTATTCTGCGCCGCTGGAAAGATGGGCTCAGGCTGGCTGCTCATACGCGAGCCGCAGGCGATTGGTGGCGCTGTGCCAGCTGAACGAGCCGCGCGTTGGGATGGCCGGTTTACCCTCGCGGGGGCAGTCCCCCATACGAGAGCCTATGTAATGGCATTGGGTGATCAGGCGCGCTTTTTCCGGGTGTCAGGGCTGCCCTCCCGCATCCTGCGGGGCATTCCGGCAATCTGGCGGGAGAACCAGGTGATCGCTGTTCCAGGCCTCGGCGTGGCGAAGGACGCTGACTGGAGAGCAATCGAACTGCGCTTCGAGCCCGAGAGCAGTCTTCTGGAGCATTCTTTGTGGATCTGAACGGCTGACACAGTGAAAACTTGATCGCGAGGGGGTGGGAACGTCTGGCCGAATGCTTATGTTAGGTGGGGATAAAGGGTTGCTATCACTTCGTGATGGCCAGCCTGGGCTGATGGGTCATCCTCAGTCAGTGTGCGACTTCGAGTTTGGAAATAGTAGAGATCGTGATGAACAATTTTGGCCGCAACCTGGCGCTTTGGGTGATCATCATCGTTCTGGCGCTGCTCTTGTTCCTGGCGTTTCAGCCCAGTGGCAATCAGCATGCCTCACAGCAACTCGCCTATTCGGATTTCGTGACCGATATCGATGAGGGCAAGGTGCGGTCGGTCGTGATGCAGAATCAGAATATCACCGGCACTCTCAAGGACGGTACGTCTTTCGAGACCTATGCGCCTGTCGATCCCGGACTTGTGCCGAGAATGACAAGCAAGGGGATCGAGGTCGTTGCCAAGCCGCTCGATGCGGATGGCAGCCCGGTTCTGCGTGCGGTGACAAGCTGGCTTCCCATGATCTTCCTGCTCGGGATCGGAATCCTCTTTTTCCGCCAGATGCAATCCGGTAGCGGCCGGGCGATGGGCTTTGGCAAGTCCCGGGCGCGCCTTCTGACCGAGAAGCAGGGGCGCGTAACCTTCGACGATGTTGCCGGCATCGATGAGGCCAAGTCAGAGCTTGAGGAAATTGTCGAGTTCCTCAAGGACCCACAGAAATTCACGCGCCTGGGTGGCAAGATTCCCAAGGGTGCCCTGCTCGTCGGCCCCCCGGGTACAGGCAAGACTCTTCTTGCGCGCGCCATCGCAGGCGAGGCCAATGTCCCGTTCTTCACCATCTCCGGCTCCGACTTCGTCGAGATGTTCGTGGGCGTCGGGGCATCGCGTGTGCGCGACATGTTCGAGCAGGGGAAGAAATCGGCTCCTTGCATCATCTTCATCGATGAGATCGATGCAGTTGGTCGTCATCGTGGTGCGGGCCTCGGTGGAGGTAATGACGAGCGTGAGCAGACCCTCAACCAGATGCTCGTGGAGATGGACGGGTTCGAGAGCAATGAGGGCGTGATCCTGATTGCCGCGACCAACCGCCCGGACGTGCTCGATCCCGCCCTCCTGCGTCCCGGTCGCTTCGACCGTCAGGTTGTCGTGCCGAACCCGGACGTGGCAGGACGCGAGAAGATCCTGCGCGTTCACATGCGCAAGGTGCCGCTGGCTTCTGACGTCGACCCCAAGGTCATCGCCCGTGGCACACCAGGTTTCTCGGGCGCCGATCTGTCGAATCTCGTCAATGAGGCGGCTTTGCTTGCTGCGCGTCTGGGCAAGCGCACGGTGGCCATGCTGGAATTTGAGAACGCCAAGGACAAGGTTCTCATGGGGGCTGAACGCCGCTCCCTGGTGATGAGCGATGCCGAAAAGCGTAACACCGCCTATCATGAGGGCGGCCATGCCATCTGCGCGATCCTGACCCCGGGTTGCGACCCTGTTCACAAAGCGACCATCATCCCGCGTGGCCGCGCTCTCGGCATGGTGATGAGCCTCCCGGAAAGCGATCGCTATTCCAAGAGCAAGGCTCAGTGCAAGGCCGATCTGGTTCTCGCGATGGGCGGCCGCGTTGCCGAGGAGCTCATCTTCGGCGCAGAGAATGTCTGCACCGGTGCGTCTGGCGATATCAAGATGGCAACGAATCTCGCCCGTCGCATGGTGACCGAATGGGGGATGAGCGATCGCCTCGGTATGATTGCCTATGGCGATAATGGCCAGGAGGTGTTCCTGGGTCACTCGGTGACGCAGAACAAGAATGTCTCCGAGCAGACTGCCCGCGAGATCGACCGTGAGGTCAAGGAACTCGTCGACGAGGCCTACAAGCGCGCGCATAGCCTGCTGCTCGAACATATCGACGATCTGCACCGTCTTGCGAATGCTCTTCTCGAGTTCGAGACGCTTTCAGGTGATGAAGTTGGCAAGGTGATCCGCGGTGAACCGGTGGAGCGCGTCGTGGTCGATGATTCGACCCCGGAGAATCGTCGCTCTTCGGTACCTACGGTGAAGCCGGAGGCCAGTGCCGGGACTGAGGCACTGAACCCGTCGCCGCAGGCCGGGTGATACTAGGCAGGTAAGGGGAGAAGGGGGCGCAAGCCCCCTTTTTTCGTTGAGCGGGCTGTGCTTGAAGAAAACTATCTCGCGCATAGCGACGCGTATAAGAGGGCGATCATGAGTATAGCAGCCAAGTCAGACCGCAAATTGTTCGGTACTGACGGTATCCGCGGCAAGGCCAATAGTTTTCCCATGACGGTCGACATCGCGTTACGGCTAGGGCAGGCAGCAGGGCTCCATTTTCGTCGCGGATCTCACCGTCATACGGTGGTACTCGGCAAGGATACGCGCCTCTCCGGCTATATGATCGAGAGCGCTCTGGTATCGGGTTTTCTCTCCGCAGGAATGGACGTCATTCTGGTGGGGCCTCTGCCCACTCCAGCCATCGCCATGCTGACCCGCTCTTTGCGTGCGGATCTCGGCGTCATGATTTCGGCCTCTCACAACCCGTTCGGGGATAATGGCATCAAGCTGTTTGGACCTGATGGGTTCAAGCTGTCTGACGAAGTCGAAGCCGAGATCGAGCGCATGATGGACCAGGATCTGACGGCGCAGATGGCGCCGCCCGAAGAGGTTGGACGTGCCTCGCGCCTGAATGATGCTGCGGGACGATATATAGAGGCGGCGAAGGCGTCTTTTCCGAGGGGGTCGCGTCTCGATGGTCTGCGCATCGTCCTCGACTGTGCCAATGGCGCAGCCTATCGCGTTGCGCCGACGGCATTGTGGGAACTGGGCGCCGATGTCATCAAGATCGGCTGCGAGCCCAACGGCGTCAACATCAATGCGAATTGTGGCTCGACCCATCCGGCGACGCTGCGTGAAGCCGTGGTGGCACACAAGGCGCATCTTGGCATTGCGCTGGATGGCGATGCGGATCGCGTCATCATCGTCGATGAGCAGGGGGAGATTGTCGATGGCGACCAGATTCTTGGCCTGATCACGCTTTTTCTGCACAAGAATAACCGACTTGGCAGCAGTGAAGCCGTGGCGACGATCATGTCGAATCTGGGCCTCGAGAAGAAATTGCGTGAGCACGGCATTACCCTGCACCGAACGGCTGTCGGCGACCGCTATGTTGTCGAGCGCATGCGCGAGCAGGGTATCAAACTTGGTGGCGAGCAATCTGGGCACATGATCCTGTCCGATTTTGCCACGACAGGTGACGGGCTGATCGCTGCGCTTCAGGTTCTCGCTGTTCTGGTTGAGGAAGGCCGGCCCGCCAGTGAAATCCTGCGCGTTTTCTCGCCCTTCCCTCAATTGCTGCGAAATGTGCGCTACGCGGGCGGGAACCCGCTTGAGACAACTTCCCTCGCCGAGGCGCGTCAGCGGGCAGAGGAGAAGCTGGGCAATAAGGGCCGACTGGTACTGCGCAAGAGTGGAACAGAGCCCCTCATCCGAGTGATGGCCGAGGCCGAAGACCAGTCCCTCGTCGAGGAGGTCGTTTCGTCCATTTGTGAGGCCGTCCAGAAGGCAGTAGCAGGCTGATGAAAGGGCGGGTGCTGATCGTTGCCGGGAGTGATTCCGGCGGAGGCGCTGGTATCCAGGCGGATATCAAGACGGTCAGCGCCTTCGGTGGCTTTGCGATGACAGCCATCACGGCGGTCACCGCTCAGAATACGCAAGGCGTCTCCGCGATTGCCTGCCTGGAGCCGGACATCGTGGCTGAGCAGATGCGTATGGTGCTCGATGATCTTGGCGCCGATGTCATCAAGCTGGGGATGCTGGGCAATGCAGGGATCATGGAGGCCGTGCATGATACGCTTCTACGCTATCCGGGGATTCCCTGTGTCATTGATCCGGTCATGATCGCCACCAGCGGTGCCCGGCTCATGACACAGGAAGGCGAGCATATATTCCGCAAGCTCTATGGCCGATGCATCCTGCTTACCCCCAACCTGCCTGAACTGGAGGTTCTCAGTGGTGAGCGGATCGAAGGCTTGTCTGATATGCTACGCGCCGCCCGAGCGCTCGCCAAGAGCTGTGCTATCCCTCATCTCCTAGCGAAAGGAGGGCACCTGCCGGGCAACGTGCTCGTGGATGTTCTTGTTTCGGAAGGGCAGGAGATACGATTCGACGACCAGCGGATCGAGTCCCTTCATACGCATGGCACCGGGTGCACACTTTCGACCGCCATCGCAACCTGTCTGGCGCAGGGTGAGCCGATGGACACAGCCGTGGCCCGAAGCAGACGCTATGTGAGGCGGGCCATCCTGGAAGCCCCCCCGTACGGCGCGGGCAATGCCCGGCCGATGAACCATTTGGTTCCTTCAGACTGATGGCTGAAGCAGGGTGTGCAGGTGGTCTGTGGTGCCCGCAGGCGCGCCGCGTGCGGGTTCGGTAACGCGCGTCTCGTCGCGTAGCACATAACCACGGCCCCATACGGTGCCGATGAGGCTGCCCGCGCCGAATTGCTGCAGTTTCCGGCGAAGCTTGCAAATGAAGACATCGATGATCTTCATCTCCGGTTCGTCGATGCCGCCATAGAGATGATTCAGGAATGCATCCTTGGTGAGGACATTCCCACGCCTCAACACAAGCAGTTCGAGAATGGCGTATTCCTTGCCCGTGAGTTGCAGAGGGTGGCCATCCACTGAGGCAGCCTTGGCGTTCAGATCGATAGAGAGCGGGCCGACCGTCATAATAGCGGTGCTGTAGCCGCGTGAACGACGCACAACCGCCTGAAGTCGAGCGACGAGCTCCTCGGTGTCGAAAGGCTTGGTGATGTAGTCATCTGCACCAGCATGAAAGGCCTTTATCTTGGCCTGTGCTCTGGTAAGGCCGCTTACGACAATAATCGGCGTCTGTATTTGTATTTTTCTGGCCCGACGGATGACCTCGTAGCCCTCAAGATCTTCGAGCTGCAGTTCCGTCATGGCGAGATCATAGTCGTAATGACGCAGCATATCGATCGCTTCGTGCCCGGTTTGGGCATGATCGACAGTAATGCCGCTCTGTTTGAGCGTTTTGATCAGTGCGTTGGCGTTCGCCTTGTCACTTTCCACAAGAAGGAGCCGCATTTCATCAATCTCCAGGGTTGATGTTGGTGTGGTACTACCTAAGGTTGCTGCTCGCAAGCAAAATACTTTTCTTGTGCCAAAACTTTTCAGCTGTTCCGTAACGAGTTTTTAACGCTTGAGGGTTACGATTTTTCTGTAAAGTCCCGGCTTGTCCTATGGTGATGAATGCTAGTAATCGCCAGGTAATCACGACGAAATGCCGGAATATTTGGGTTTTAGAAACGCTTAATTTCACGTATATTAACGAGACGAACAAAGGCCGCTCCCACGGAGCCTGTTCACGGCCGGGTCTATACTCGTTCAGGTTGTATTTTCTTTCGCGAAGGCTTCAATACACAGGAAGGCGTCGTGTGAAGGATCATTCTTCGATTTCAGGAATGCGCCCCTCAAACCAGGTACTGCCGAAATCCGGAAACGGGCGACAGCGGGCTGATAACCAAGAGTATGTGCCTTGCGACTCAGAAAGAATTCCCGGCAACAGCGACGTCGCGAAATGCTCGATCGTGCCCAGGCGCTGACAGCCGTGTTGCGGCGCGAGACCGGCGTTCGTGCAGCCCGACGGAGCGCGGAGGCAAGCATCGTCAGCGCCGAGCGCGCCATTCTCGAGTCGAATGATGGCGACAGCGCAGTCGAGGGATTCATGAACTGGCTGCCCGAGGCACGCCATGCCATTGACACGGCGCGGGCCGCTGAGCGCGAGGTGGCGATCGATGTCGCGGTCGCCTATCAGGCCTTCATCGTCGCGAAGAACGCCTCAACCCGGGCGGAGGAAGGTGATGAGCAGCCTTCGGAGACACGTGTGACGAGTTTGCCCGGGGAGGGGTGATTGCAAAGAATGAAGGCCGCCATGAGGGGGCGCGTCCCTCTCTTGGCAGGTCAGTCATCCAGCCTGGGGTGGAGTGTCGTTTAGTGGGACCGGTGGGAAGGGGCGCGTGCCGATTACAACGCAGGCAACCGGGTGACCCTTAGCCCGTACAAAACTGAGAAATGTCTCGCCTCGCGCATCGAACAGATCGGTTTCGACAGTCAGCGTTGCACTCACGAGGCCTGCGGGGCGTGCAGCGAGTGTCGTGGCGGCGTGGTCGAGCAGGCGGTGGATTGCGCGCTCGACGGCAGCGAGAAGCGCATTTTCATCGCTATCGGGCGTAGCGTGCCGGTGTACGATCCTGCGCCAATCGTCCCGTGTAAGGAAAGCCGGAATTCCTCCCGGCGGGGTCGTCTGCTCAGCCCGGAGAATCTGGCCCGATTGGGCCAGATCCACAATATCGATCTCAGGGAGCGTGGAGGGGTCCAGAACGAATTCTTTCATGGGTTTCCTCGCTTCCTTAGCTATTCCTGACCATATCCAGTACCGTTGGCGGCAGGTGATGTGCCGCTCTGACCGGGAGGGGCGCCCATGGCCTGCATCAGGGCTGTCACCTGGTCAGGATGCGCATGAAAGAGCGCGACATTTGCCGGGTTTGGCGCCGGGAGGCCCGCCGGGAGCGACTGCCCGTTTGTCGCAGCTACTGTCATCCCGAAAGCGGTCATACCCATCGTGAAGCTCTCCGGCGTGAAGCCATGTGCACTCAGTATGGATGCTACGCCTGGAAGGCCGCCGATCTGGCGGATTGTTTCCTGTAGAGAGAGGCGGGTGGAATCGGGCGGGCGAATATTGGCTGCCTGCAGAGCCTGGAGCGCCTGAGCAGCACGTGGCATGAAGTCTGTCGGCAGGGGATAGCGTAATCCCGCCTCGATGTCCTGGCGCATGGCCGGGGAGATGCTGCCCTGCTGCGCAGGGGCATTCTGATGGGGCAGTTCATTCTGCGGAACAACGCTCTGCGCCCGTGCGGGGCCGCTGTAGGCGAGCGCCAATGTCAGTGCCGGTGCGATGAACGCCAATGCCGCCCGAGGTTTGAAGCGTGATGTCATACCCATTCTCCCTTGCGCATCAGAGGCGTAGCTGTCCCGTCTTCATGGAGGCCATCGAGATCGATTTTGTCCGAGCCGATCATCCAGTCGATATGGATCATGCTCATATTAGCCCCGCGTGATGCCAGGTCGTCCGGGCTCGCGCCTTCGGTATCGAACAGGCATTTCGTGTAAGCCTGCCCAAGCGCGATATGGCTGGATGCGTTTTCATCGAACAACGTGTTGCGGAAGAGGATGCCCGTATCAGAAATCGGCGACGCGTGCGGCACGAGAGCGACCTCGCCCAGACGAGCGGCGCCATCATCGGTCTCCAGAATACGGCGCAGCGCGTCTTCGCCTTTGCCCGCATGGGACTCGATGATCCGACCACCCTCGAAGGTCACGCGGATGTCGTCAATGAGCGTGCCCTGATGGAAGAGCGGTTTCGTGCTCGATACATGACCACTGACGCGATGACTGTGAGGGGTGGTAAATACCTCCTCGGTAGGGATGTTCGGGTTGCAGTCAATCCCATTGGTCGTGCGCTCGGAGCCGCCTGCCCAGGCATGGCCATCCGCCAACCCGACGCGCAGATCCGTGCCGGGGCCGGTGAAATGCAGGGTGTGGAAGCGACGGTCGTTCAGCATCGCCGCCTTGGCATGCAGGGCTGCGTTATGCTGC
>Ga0157365_10001284_pt1 | contig 10395 bp, 6 predicted proteins | sample AttsexASBM3_FD_111478 | JGI IMG/M metagenome (GOLD analysis project Ga0157365, IMG submission 111478) | Fungus gardens microbial communities from leaf cutter ant in Ribeirão Preto, State of São Paulo, Brazil - Atta sexdens ASBM3 | ecosystem: Host-associated > Fungi > Mycelium > Unclassified ... | reverse complement strand
AGACCCACCGGTAATCATTACATGTCTTGGCTTCATCCCGCCCCTCAGCGCAACACGCCGGATGTATCTTATGCATAAAGCATATCGCCATCAACACAAATCGGGCTTTTTTCGTTCATACCTAAAATTGTTTGACTCAATGGATTCCACCACTCACCCTTGGCGTCGATCAAAAGACGATATAGCCCGGACAGGTCGGCATGACAGATATCGGTTCCTCATCCACGGATCCGCGCGTCGATCCGGGTGAGACTCAGCCATCAGCATTGACCTGGCCGACCATCGTCCTGTGCGGCAGCGTCATCTGCGCGGAAGGCTATGACATGGGCGTCATGGGGGGCGTACTGCTCGTCCTGCGCCGGGCATCGTCCTTCTCTGCCGATCCCACCACGCTCGGCGCCATTTCCAGCGCCGCGCTGATCGGCATGTTCGTGGGTTCACCGCTGGGTGGCAGACTGGCACGGCATTTCGGCGGCAAACCTGTCCTGATCGGAGCCTTTACATTGTTTTGCTCAGCCACTCTTGCCAGTGCGTGGGTGGCCACACTCCAGGCACTCGCCCTCTGGCGTGCGATCGCCGGCCTGGGCATGGGAGCGGCATTGCCCTGCGCGGCGGCGCTGACGACGGAATATTCTCCACCCCGTCATGCCTCGCGCAACTACGCAATCATGTATTCCGGCTACAGTATCGGCATGCTGTCAGCCGCCTTGATCGCAATTCCGTTTGTCCCGTCAGGCAACTGGCACGCCCTGTTCCTGATTGGCGGCGCACCCTGCCTGCTGTTGCCGGTCCTGATCACCTTTCTTCCGGAATCCCCCGCGTTTCTACTGGCACGCCGGGCTCCGTCTCGCGGGCTTCAGTCTTCACCCGCCAAGGAAGGCCTGCGTCCCTGGCACGCGCTCCAGGCCGGATTCAGCTTCAGCGCAACGCTGCTCATCGGCCTGTTCCTCATCTATGGGCTGGGCACATGGCTGCCGACGCTGCTGGCCATGCAGGGTCGGGGAACAGGATCAAGCCTGCGTTTCCTGGCGATGTTCAGCCTGGCCAGCGCATTCGGCGGCATTGTCTGCGGCTGGCTGGCCGATCGCTTCGGCACGCGGCGCGTTCTTTTCCTTTCCTTTCTCAGCGGCGCGCTCGCAACGGTCTTCCTCCGCTATCCTATCTCACCAGGCCTGACACTCGCGGCGGTTTGCGTTGCCGGATATGCCTCGGTCGCAAGTTCCCTCGTCTTGACGGGCTATGCCGCGTCATGGTTCCCGCCGCACAGCCGGGCTGCGGCAATCGGGCCGATCCTGGGCATTGCCCGTCTCGGCGCGATCGGAGGGCCGTTCATTGCCGGCGCCATCCTCCAGATGACCTCGGGCAACATCGCCCGTGTCGTCGAATGCTTCGCGGCCCTGTTCGCCCTGTCGGCCTGCCTCTGCCTTTTCATCCCCGAGCCGCGACAAGAGAGGACGAAACGCCCGTCATGAGCCATGCCTCCCCCAGCTACAATACGATCCTCGTCGGCAGCGGCATCAATGCCCTCATCTGTGCCCTGACATTGGCCGATGCAGGCCAGAAGGTCCTGGTTCTCGAACGCCGCGCAAAGCCCGGAGGATGCGTGGATACGCGGGAAGTTACACTGCCCGGCTTCCGCCACGACATGATGGCCATGTCCTGGCCCCTCTTCGTCACCTCGCCGCATTTCCCGCGTTGGGAAGCCGAACTGCACACGCTCGGCGTGACTTTCTTCAATGCGGAATGGCCTACCGCGACCGTCCTGCCAGACGGCAGAAACGTGACCCTGACGCGTTCGCGTCAGGAAAACGTCTCGCGCCTCAATGCACTGTCGGATGGAGACGGCACAGCCTATGCCATGGCGATGGATAGCCTGCTGGCGCAGGCCCCGTTTGTTTTCGGAATGCTGGGCAACGCCCCTCTGGGCACCCAGGCCGGGCTGACAGCCTGGCGCGCTTTGCGCCGCTATGGGTTCGGCGGCATGCGCGCCCTCGCCTCTCCTCTTCTCGAACCGATGCGTGCGTGGCTCGAGCGGGATTTCCGCTCGGATCTGACGCGCGCACTCCTCGCGCCCTGGATCCTGCATGCCGGGCAGTCACCCGATGAGCCGATGTCGGGCCTGATCGGCAAGGCCATCACCCTGTCCATCGAGACCGCCGGCGCCCCCCTTGTCGCCGGCGGAGGCGACGAACTGGTCAAAGCTCTGATCAGCATGATCGAAAAACGCGGCGGGACGGTATCGTGTGCCGCCGAAGTCATGCGTGTCCTGCATGACGGACGAAAAACACGAGGCGTCCGCCTCGCGGACGGACAACAGGTCGCATCACGCCGCGTCGTTTGTGATGTCACGCCCGGCCAGCTTTATGGGCTATTGCTCGACTCCGGAACAAAGGCGCTGGAGGAAGCCCGCCACCATGCCGTGCGCTACCGCTTCGGCCGGGGATGCATGCAGATCCACCTTGCGTTGTCAGCCCCGCCCGCCTGGCACGATCCGGCGCTGGGCGCGGTCGCGCTGCTGCACATCACGCCCGGACTGGACGGCGTGCTGCGCGCAAGCGGCGAAGCACAGCGCGGCCTGCTGCCGGCGGAAGCAACGATCGTGGTCGGGCAACCCGCCCATGCCGATCCATCCCGCTGCCCCGCCGGCCGTTCCATCCTGTGGATTCAGCTTCAGGAACTGCCATTCGCACCGATCGGCGACGCCGCAGGTACCCTGGCATCCGCGTGCTCCGGCTGTTGGACGACGGAACTGGCCGAAGCGTATGCGGACCGCATCATTGCCCGGCTAGAAACGCACATCCCGGGCCTGCGCGGGCAAATCATGGCGCAGGCCGTCCTGTCTCCAGCCGACCTTGCCGCGTGCAACGTCAATCTCGAACAGGGTGATCCCTATTCCGGTGCATGTGGAATCGACCAGTTCCATCTCAACCGGGGCATCCCGACGGAAACGAATTACCGCACATCTTTGCGTGGCCTGTGGCGGATCGGCGCATCGACGCATCCCGGCCCCGGTCTCGGCGGTATGTCAGGTTATCTGGCCGCGCAGGAAATCCTGTCGCGCACGTCCTTCCTGAGCCGGATGTTCGGCCGGGCATCATGATGAACCCGGACACATCTTCAAAAATTGCAACGGCACGCCCACCGGGAGACGCCGCGTCGGTGCCACGCCCCGGCGATCATGCCGGCTACCCGTGGCGGCGGGGACGGGCACGCTGGCGAAGGATCCGTTCCTCCACGAAATCACGCCCTTCCTGACGGCAGAGCGCGAAGAGGCCAGGCCCCATTGTCGCCGGAAGGCGCGGCGTCTGCACACCATAGCGCCCGTAACCACGCAGAACGAGCGAGGGATCCGCGAGAAACGGGCGCCCGAACGCCACCAAATCGGCACGCCCGGCCGCCAGAATGGTGTTCGCCTGATCAATCGTCGAGATATTGCCTACGCACATCACTGGGCTACCCGACCGTGTCCGGATCTCCTCGGCAAAGGGAACTTGGAACATGCGCCCGAAGATCGGACGAGCCTGCGGCGTCGTCTGGCCGGTGGAAACATCGACCAGATCCGCTCCAGCTTCCCGAAACGCGATGGCGATCGCCACCATCTCGTCCATCGACACCCCGCTTGTCTCCCAGTCCGTAACCGAAAGCCGGACGGACATCGGTCGGTCGGCGGGCCAGACCGCGCGCAGGGCACGAAACACGTCGAGCGGATAACGCAGGCGGTTGACGAGGCTGCCACCGTACTCGTCTTCGCGCCGATTGGTCAGCGGAGAGAGAAAACTCGCGAGCAGATAGCCATGGGCGCAATGCAGTTCCAACATATCGAATCCACAGCGCACGGCACGTCGGGCAGCAGCAATGAAATCCGCCAGTACGGCATCCATGTCCGCCCGGGTCATGGCGCGTGGCACGGCGCTATGCGGATGATAGGGAATGGCCGAAGCCGAGATCAGCGGCCATCCGCCTTCGTCGAGCGGCTGGTCCATGCCCTCCCAAAGGCATTTCGTGGCGCCTTTGCGCCCGGCATGGCCCAGTTGCAGGCAGATACGGCTTTCGCCTTCCGCATGGACGAAATCCACGATCCGTTTCCACGCCGCCTCCTGGGCATCGGTATACAGGCCGCAGCAACCCGGGGTGATACGCGCATCGGCCGCAACGTCGGTCATTTCGGTAAAGATCAGCCCGGCACCGCTACGCGCGAAGCCACCATAATGCACGATATGCCAGTCATCGGGCACCCCATCCGTCGCACGGTAGGTGGACATGGGCGAAACCACCAGCCGGTTCGCCAGCGTCATGCCACGCAGGCGCCAGGGCTGGAAAGCCGGCACCACGCCCGGTCGCACCGGCAATCCGGCCTTCTCCTGCTCTGCCTCGAAATCCGCCTGCACCTGGGCAACGAAGGCAGGCGCGCGCAACGCCAGATCGTCCCACGTAATCGCCTTGGAACGGGTCATTAATGAAAACGCGAAACGTGTGTCGTTCAGCATCCAGTGACGGCGCATCTGCTCGAACCAGCCCAGCGACACCTCGGCCGCATGCTGGATACGCTCCACCCCGTCGCGCCGGTCACGCTCGAACGCGGCCAACGCGCCGGCGATGTCCCCAGTTTCCATCACTGCCTTGTGCAGGGCGATGGCATCCTCCATCGCTAGTTTGGTACCCGAGCCGATGGAGAAATGCGCCGTCGATTTCGCATCGCCGAGCAGGACGACATTGTCGAACGACCAATGCCGGCAACGAATCGCCGGAAACTGGCGCCAGATCGAGCGGTTGGCGATCAACGCTTGACCCGCCAGTTCCTCGGCGAAGACGCGCTCGATATAGGCGACATAGTCCGCCTCCGCCATGTCGGCGAAACCGCAGCGCGCGAAGGTTTCCTGATCGACCTCAATGACCCAGGTGCTGCGTTCGGGCTCGTACTGGTAGCAATGGGCGACGAACAGGCCCTCGGGCGTTTCCTTGAAAAAGAAGGTGAAGCCTTCCAGCGGACGCGTGCTGCCCAGCCAGGTGAAATGATTGCTCCGCAGGTCGATCGCGGGCTCGAAACGATCGCGATTGGCCTCGCGCGTTGCGCTGTTGATCCCGTCGGCGGCGATGATCAGGTCCGCTTCGGAGAAATCCCCAACCGATACCTGCCGGTCGAAAAGGATCTCTACCCCCAGCACCTCCGCCCGGTCATAGAGAATTTCCAGCAATGTCCTGCGCGCGAAACCGCAGAACCCATTGCCCGGAACGCGGAACTGCCTGCCGCGCAGCACGATGTCCAGATCATCCCAATAAGCGAAGCGCTCACGGATCGTCTCGTAGGACGGGCGATCGGCCGCAGCGAAGATGTCGAGCGTCTGGTCGCTGAACACAACGCCGAACCCGAACGTATCCGCGCGCGCGTTGCGTTCGAAGACGCGCACGCGCGCTGTCGGCCTGTCGCGCTTGATGAGAAGCGCCGCGTAAAGCCCGGCAGGCCCGCCGCCGACCACCACAATCTCCATGAGCGCCGTCCTTTGCATGTCCCGCGTCCCCAGCAGGATGCCTGTTCTAATCACTTACGAAATATCTCGTACGTAAACTTATCTGGCAGCGATCGCCCCATGCGGACCCGCCGCATGGGGCTCGCCTCATGAGGCGACCGAGCGCTCCACCAGCGCGAGAACACGCAGCGGGCTGCCTGAGCCGTCGTGCAGCTTCAGCGGAGCCGCCAGCACGACCGCGCCCACAGGTGGCAGGCGGTCAAGCGCTGTCAGGCATTGCAACCCATATCGACCGTCCGCATGCAGCAGCGTATGCGCGGGATAGGGCGGCGTCAGCGCGCCACCCTGCCCTGCATCGGTACCGATCGTCTCCGTCCCGAAGCCCAGGATATCCCGCTCCTCGATCAGGAAGCGGATCGCCTCGGCCGATGGGCCGGGCGTATGCGCGCCATCCGCAGCGCGATTGGTATAGGCATCGCCCACTCGCCGACCCCAATCCGTCCGCATCAGAACCCAGCTTCGCGCCGGAATCCGGCCATACTGCTGCTCCCATGCCGCAATATCCGCCAGAGAGAGCAGAAAATCCGGATTCTCCGCAGCCTGGGGCGCGCAATTGATGACGCAGGCCGTGGCGACGAAACGCGCGGGCGGAATGGTGTCGACCGTATTCTCTGCCAGGTCCCGGCCCGTGATCCAATGGGCGGGCGCATCAAAATGCGTGCCCGTATGCTCCCCGACCGTGAAGTTACGCCAGTACCAGGCCACGCCGCGCTCGTCATAACGCGAGATCAGTTCGGTGGAGAATGCTGCGGTCTGTCCAAAGGGCTCAGGCAGGAGCAAAGTCGGAAAATCCTCACTGAGCGTATGCGTGAGGTCGACAACCTCGATGGAAGTCTCCGCAATCGCCCGTGCCAGTTGCTGAAGAATCGTCATGCTCAAACTCCTGCCTTGCCGAGTGCCCGATCCATGCGCGAAAGCGCCACATCCAGAGCGCGGCCTTCCGGGTCCTTCAATGCATCCTCGCGCAGCAGCCTGATCCAGGCCGCTGCCCTGTCCCCGTCCGCCGCCGTGCCGGCCAGCAGGGATTCAACCGCCCCCATGACGCGGTCGAACTTGCCTACGCCCCGCGTATGGGTATCGCTATAGCCCTTGACGAGACGGCGGCAGCGCAGAACCTCGACAGCGAATGCCGCGTCCCGTTCCAGCGCACGGCGCACCAGCGTCAGCCACGCATCGCGATGCGCCCGCTCATGGCGGTGGCGTAGCGAAAAACGCCTGACACGCCAGAACCCAGCCACGACCGACAGCATCAGGAACCAGCGCAGCCGATCCGTGCGCACGCGCCAACCCGTCTTGAGGAATGGCCCGAGCAGACGCTCGCCAAGCCGCGTCCGCTCCAGAAAGCGGCCAAGCGGCGCGGGTAGCAGCCCAAGGATCTCCTCGATGCGCGGATGCATGAACTCGGTCAGGGCCAAAGGCTGCCCGTCCTTCACGCCCATCTCGTCGGCGATACGGTCGAAGCGGGCACGGCGTGTCTTGAGATCGGCGACACGGATCACGTCGTCATAGGCCATCGCGACCGCGATCTGGCGCGCGGCCTCGACCGCCAGATCGGAAGGCGCCCCGGCGGGTGCCGCCCGCAAGATTCCTTCGACCAGATCGAGATATTCACCGCCATAGGCGACATCCTGATACTCGACGGTACGACGCAGCCCGGCCTCCAGCATGGCATGCGCCGCATCGGGCAGGTCCCGCGCCCGCTCGATCAGCGCATCGAGCGCCGCATGGCCCATCGGAAGCAGCGCGACCGGGGTCTCGGCCGCCTTTTCCTCGTGGCCCGTCTCCGGTTCCTGCGCGCGGCGCAGCCCCAGATCGAAAGCCGCCAGGCTGGGCCCGACGCCTACGCCGCCGCGCCGGATCGCGTCCTCGAACGCCGCGCGGGGGAAAGGCAGCGTCCCGCTGGCCGCCAGCGCGCCGAACATGACGGCGGAAATCACACTTCCGGCCTCCGCCGCCGCCTCTTCCATGTCGAAAGCGACACAGTGCCGGGCGGCATAGGACGCAGCATCCCGCACCACGCCGGAATCATGCCGACCGTCGCCGGGCACGATCCGCTCCTCAATGGCGTAATTCCGGTGCGTCGACACGATCAGCGTCGTGCGGTCCGGCGTCACCAGACCGCGCAGCATCGCGCGGCCACCTTCCATGAATTCGGCGCCGAGCACAATATCGACCTCGCCGGCGGTCGGCATCAGGGCCAGTACGGGCCGCCGCCCCGCCGGGTCTGCCGGTACGATCTCGAGATAATAGATCGTGGCCCCTGTTCTCTGCGCCACGCCGGGAACCGAGGTGGCCTGCGCGACCCACCCCGCCTGCTCCGCCATGTCCACGATCCAGTTCACTAGGACGCCACCGCCCTGCCCCCCCATGGCGCAGACAGCGATCGCAATCGGCGCCTGGGCGGCCTGAGGCCGCTCCATCGATCCCTGCGCGGACGACATGACGGTCACCCTGCCCTCTCGGCTATACGGCAACAGGAAAAACCCCCTTTCATTTCTTCAACTTTCACGAAAAAACGGGCCGGGAAGCCTCACGCCTCCGCTGGAGAAAGCGGATCATGCGCGTCCGCAGCCAATGGCGCGCCCGTTCGCCCCGCCCCGCATTGATGGTCACGTCGGCACGATAAAAAGATGGGCAGAGCACTGCCGCCTCGGCGACCTCGCCGCAATTGCCACAGGCGACGCAGCTCTGATCGATGCTAGCGACTGGATCTTCCTTGAGCGGATCGGCGGATGGCCTGACCGACAGCGACGGACAGCCGGAAAGCCGGATGCACGCATGGTCGCCCGTACAGACGGCCTCATCCACACCGAAACGCTCGTTGACCACGCGCTTCCCCTCCCGGACGGCCTTCCTCTTGAGGGGTTTCTCCCGCCGCTGACGGTTCAGCATGCATTCCGACGACGCAATGATGACTTTCGGGCCGACCTCTTTCGTCGTCAGCGCCTCGCGCAGCGTGTCGCGCATGGTCGTGACGTCGTAGGTCCGGTCGATCTGACGGACCCATTTCACGCCCACGCCTTTGACGGCCTCGGTGATCGGATGCCGTGTCGAACGGGTGGCGCTGTTCGCGCGCGAAGACGGAATATCCTGTCCCCCGGTCGCGGCCGAATAGTAATTATCGACGACGATCGTGACGTCATCGCTCTTGTTGAACACGGCATTGCCAATGCCACTGGTCAGGCCGTTGTGCCAGAACCCGCCATCCCCCATCACGGCAATGGTGCGCTTGCGTCCACCGCCACAGGAATCGCCGCTTGTATTGAAAGCGGTAGCCGAAGCAGGCGCCAGGCCGTATCCCATCGTCGTGGCGCCGAGATTGAAGGGCGGCAGGATGGAAAAGAGATGGCAGCCGATATCGGACGCGATATGGCGAGGCCCGAGTTCGCCTTCCACCAGCTTCATGGCGGCGAAGATCGGGCGCTCCGGGCACCCCGTGCAGAAACCGGCCGGGCGGGCGGGCACCACATTGCGCAAAGCCTCGATCAGCGGTTCCTGCATAACCGGCGGTCGGTTGGCGGCGCGCGCCTCGTCCTTCAACAAATGGGGCGCCCGTTCGGCAAGGATCGCGCGCAACCCGTCCGTCATCACGGCGACGGTATATTCCCCGCCCATGGGCAGCGGCCCCTTGCCCCGCAGGACACCGAATATATCGTTCTGGCGGAGGATTTTGCTGATCGCCTGCTCCAGGTAATCCGGCTGCCCCTCCTCGATGAGGATCACTGTCTCTTTGTCACGGCAGAAATCGACGACCTCATCATCGACCAGCGGATAGGAAACGTTCAGCACATAAAGCGGCACCGTGCTCTCGCCATAGAGGTCGGCCAGCCCCAGTCGCTTCAACGCGCGCAACAGGTTGTTGTAGAGGCCGCCCTGCACGATAATGCCGAGGCCGCCTTCCCGATTTCCAAGGCGTTCGTTAAGCCCATGCGCGCGGACGAATTCCACGGCGGCGGGCCAGCGCCGCTCCAGCTTCTCCTTTTCATGTACATAGGCTGCTGGCGGCAGGACGATCCGCTCGAGATCGCGCTTGGCCGCCCGTGTCGCCTCGGTAACGGTCATCTCCGGGCGCCTGTTGTCTTTCGTTTCAAAAGCACCATGCATATGGCAGCTCCGGATACGCACCTGGAGCATGACCGGCGTATTCGATGCCTCCGACAGCGCAAATCCGGTCTCGACCATATCGACGATATGCGACAGGGATGGACGCGGATCGAGCAGCCACATCTGTGATTTCATTGCAAAAGCATGCGAACGCTCCTGCATGATCGAAGATCCTTCGCCGTAATCCTCGCCTATGATCACCAGCGCCCCGCCCAGCACGCCGCCCGAGGCCAAATTTGACAGCGCGTCGGATGCGACATTCGTGCCCGCGGTCGATTTCCACGTCACCGCGCCGCGGATCGGGTACATGACCGACGCGGCCAGAGTCGCGGCCGCCGTCGCCTCACTCGCGCTGGATTCGAAATGAACGCCCAGCTCATCGAGTAGGTCGCGCGCATCGGCCAGCACGTCCATGAGGTGGGAAATCGGCGCGCCCTGGTACCCCGCGACGTATCCGACACCGGATTGCAGCAGAGCTTTGGTGATGGCGAGAATTCCCTCGCCATGAAAAACCTCTCCTGCGCCGAGCCGAAGGTCCTGCACCTCTCGAGCGAATGATCTTTCGGCCATCGGATGTCCCTCACAACGATACGGTTTTAGTTAATGCCCAAACTAGTTTCAGTGCAAGAGCGTTTTGAACCAGATGGAGGGATCGAGGAACCGTTGGCTGATGGGGCTGGCACGTGATTTCCGGTTTCTGGCGTTCTGATTGACGGTTCCCGGGGTGGCTTTCGACCTTCGCTTTGAGCAGATCGGGGGCTGT
>Ga0157365_10001283_pt1 | contig 10403 bp, 8 predicted proteins | sample AttsexASBM3_FD_111478 | JGI IMG/M metagenome (GOLD analysis project Ga0157365, IMG submission 111478) | Fungus gardens microbial communities from leaf cutter ant in Ribeirão Preto, State of São Paulo, Brazil - Atta sexdens ASBM3 | ecosystem: Host-associated > Fungi > Mycelium > Unclassified ... | reverse complement strand
TGGACCCTTAGAATGAGTAGAGGTATATGAATTCTTTCTTCAAGTTCTTACACAGTGCTTGGTCAAGTCCGAAGGAGGTATATGAATGTGCCAGAGGTGAAACTGATGACAATAATAAATCAGTATAATATTAGATGATTTCTTTCCCAGGAATTAATAGCACAGCTAAATATTATCTTTTCTTATGATTAGATGCACAGATGCATTGCGCCGAATACTCCGGAGCGAAATGCACAATGATCGGCAGCATCTCGGCACTCAACCCCAAAAGAAAGGAACATTCATATCCAAATTCAATCTGGAACGTTGCATCGCCGGTCAGATAGAGAAAATAAGAGAGGATGAGATTGGTGGCAAGGCAGTATGGGAAGATACTGCTAGAGAAGAGTTTTAGCTGCTCGACAGTGAGCTTGACGTTGATATTTTCATGAAGAGCATCGAGTTGATCAAGTTACCCTGACGTCCATTAGCACAACAGCAGAAAAACGGTACAACGATTGCTTCCAACTTCCGCGATCCAATTTGGTTTATATTCATGCATATCTGCATGTCAACTCGTCGTAGTAGATGATACTTGTTTCAGCTCTTGAAACTCAATGCTCCCATTGCACCTTTGTCCCACTTCCGTGTTCCATGGTAGCGATGTTTCTTGTCGCTACAGCCTTGGCTATGAGTCAATCCTTCGCGCCAACTATCGAAATCCGTTATGCAGTGATGAGCACTCTCAATCAACAGATCTAGAACACGTAGTTGTATCTCAGGAGAATGCAGAGGATATCTGTGAGAGGCCGATTCCGACCCATTGTCGTCCGAGGTTTGCGGATTGTTCAAAAGCGGACATGCGGCGGTGACAGATTCTGGTTACAGATTCTATTCTCCTCACTTTTCTAACGCGCAGCACTTCCCCATTCTATCCATTGGACGTGGAATTAGACCGGCATGAAGACGTCTTCCAATCTCTATCTGTATGCCGGTGACTACAAAACGGAAGAAAACCGACAAAGTACACACGATTCGAATTCTGCACTTTTCACAGCTTCTGGCCAGTGCAGAGCTTGGCCAGCCATAGAGCTTGACTCAAACATCTGTGTTCCTAATGGATGCATGTATAGGAGATGAATCATCGAATTAGATTCATTAAAATCAACGCTCGTTGCGACTGACCTCAGATCCGACCACCGGAGCAACTACAAAATGGAGCAGCCCCACACTGAACACATATCCATATAGCCATGGCAAATGATACCGTCCAGGCGGACTCAACGTCGATATCTTGCATTTCTTCTTGACTTTGTGGGCTTAGGCAGCTCTTTCACTTCGGCACCATTTCATGGCTCCACGTCGTACCATCCGAATAGGACTCCTGATTTGTGGCTTTTTCCAAGGAGCCGTTGCCCAAGCTCATGGAGATTATTATGATGTCTACAGCAACTATTTGAAAAGTACAATGCCCTCCAATTGCAACACGGAGGTAGTTATCGAGGGCTTTCATGTCCGGAACATGGAGTTCCCAAATGAAACACAATTCGACGAGTTCGATCTCTTCATGGTTACTGGTTCACGTAAGAGCTTTTCTCCCGGGTGAAACCTGAGATTAATCCCTCCCTCCTCTCCCTGATGTATAGTGGATTCAGCATACGACGATAATGTCCCATGGATCAAGAAGCTGGTTCATTTTATCAGAAATCTAATTGAAAACTATCCCAAGGTAAAGCTAGTCGGTGAGTTCAGTTTGGGGAGCTTGGGTCCTTTGGCTAACAGACGGACACACACCAGGCATCTGCTTCGGGCATCAGATTATCTGTCGTGCACTTGGTGGTGACAGCATACGGACTCCGCATTTTGAAATTGGCCCGACATTGGTGAATCTCAGCGACATGGGTAGATCGATTTTTGGAGTTGACCAATTAGTAAGCCAAAGATTTTCTTTTTTGGATCCAGAACTAATGATTTTTCCCTCCGTGTCTTTTGCAGACTGTGCAGGAAATCCATACTGATGTTGTCCCGCTGCAGTCGCTCTTCAGGCAGCTCGTATTAGGCGATCTCTATCTTGTCGGTTGTTCTAGCGCCACGGATAGCCAAGGGTTCATAAAATTCTACCCTTCTTCGGGAGATGTCAGTAGGACATCCCAAAACATCCATATCTTGACTCTTCAGGGTCATCCTGAATTTTCTGAGTCTATCGTCACAGGATTGACTCGGCAGATTAGGGATATGATGGATGTACCAACTTTGATTGACTACTGGGGTCCCAAGGGTGGCTTGTACGATGAAGAGCCCTTAAGTAAAGAGGGTACTGGCCGTAGATGGTGGAAGACTGACGGTGTCGACATTGTTTCTCCAGTATACTGGAAGATGCTTGGTGTACAACCTTCAGCCGAAGTATACGAATTTGTGAGTAAAGAGGGCATCACCGGTGTATTGCAAAAGCCTGAGCAACCCAGTGCTTCTCTCAAATCTGGGCGCGAGGGCAAGATAGTACTCAGCAGATGGTGGCGATTGGTTAACAGCTTCAAATCGTTCAGGAAGATTGTAATTGCAGCGATCCGATGGTAAATTGGTGACAGCTGGCTGTCATTACCTTTATATATAGTCATAAATTCACCTTAATGAATTATGTATCCACCTGCCATATGCACATTTCTAGAATAAAAACAACTATGTAATTTATTTGTATTGCTATTAATAAATTTATCCGAAATTTGAACTCGAAAAGATTGCAATGGGTTATTCATGAGCTACTGCATCTACTATAATAAGGAAATACTATCGCTAGGTCAATATTTTAACATGTAGTTCGACAATCATCCCTTGAATTATCCCAATTCTATTATGACATAGCTAGTGCTGTAGATGCAGAAATTCGTTATCCATATCGAGTGATAAGGCTGAAAAAAAAGAAGAAAGGGCTCACTGCCATCATCGAGTATTCAGCAATCCCACGGGTGGCAAACTTTTTTTATCTTGAATAGAATCTCGCGGGAAACTGATCTTTGCCCCCGGGGCGGATGACAAAGTTGCTCAGTTCTCGATCTCGATGTTGTTCTCGTGTGGGCGGTACCAGAACGCCCAACACTGAAGAATATCCTAGAAATAAGATGACCAGCAAGCTCACAGGCAATTGTAAAGGTATACATGCAACCTTACCCGTTGCGTGGCGAAAATAAAGAAGACAATTATGCTGGCTGGGGTTGGTCGAGTCAGTATACAATAGCGGACAAAAGAGTTGACGTACGCAGTCCAAGACCATATGAGTCAAGTATGTTGTCCATACTTTGGGTAGCATATCTTAAGATGTACAGGCTTTGAGAGTAGGAATTCTAGGCCTGGGAAGTGATAAGGTTCAAACCTACCATAAGGCGAAACTTCCTGCGATCGATATCGCTATCACTCGGAAATATACCGGAAGAATGCTGTTGTTGAAAACCTCATTCTCATACAATTGAGTATAGTGTGTCCTGAAAAGGATGCCCAGCCTCACTAAGGCAGAGCAACAACTTGGTTTACTTTCAGAATTCAACCAGGTGATCTTACCGATAATGAAAAACCATATGATCATGGCTACACTCATTATTGTACCACCGACGTACAACCTACAAAGGTTCCACAGATCCTTAGGCAACAGAAAAATGAAGAAAGTTAGCGGATACCCTATTCGTGTTTCTGGTTTACAATACAGCTTGTAATAGTTTGAGGAGGCGACATGCGTTTCCTTTGACAATAGAATGGTCTGAAAATAGTCGTTTTATCCTGATACCAGAGCTTGGCGAAAGGTGCACAGCACTTACCAATCCATTCAAGAGTAGGAAAAAAACAAAAGAAAGGGGCGGAAGGTATACCAGCTGATCAAACTAAGTGAGATCATGTTGACCAATTTGTGAAGCCCTCACTAGTCGTCTTGTGCGCCCGGAGAGAGCGTGTTGATCAGAACTATTGCCCTGAGGTGTGACACGATTTTTCATTTCTAAGTAGAACTGTGCCCGCAAGCTATTATCAAAATACACCTGAGCACTACAGGGTATCGACGCACAAGAATGACAAAGCAGTCGAATGCAACAACGGCCCTGAGGAAATTTAGATTCGCTTAAAAAACAAGACACATGTGTACACACCACCCAGGGACAGAATACAGAAGGATTGCCTGGAAGGCACAAAATCCCAGCGGGGGATCAACTTCATTTTGATAGCCCATCCCAAGTATGAATATAATATCATACATAAAGAATGGGGCTAAAAGTCCATACCAGACCGGTGAACGATGGACTCGAGAGGACAAAATTGCAGTGCTCAGCACAAGCAATCCGAAGAAAAGCGAGAAAATTACGATGGCATCAAAACCAATTACGATGCCTGAATTCATTCTCAGTGAAGGAATCAGAAAGAAAGGATAATGGATGGACACCCACCTGTCGCAGAACTAGGCTTTATGTGACCGGAACATTTGATGTGAAATCGAGATCATTTGGGTCAATCAGAAGGGATGTCTTCTTCGTTACGAGATAATCCGACGACGTATGTCACGCATGTAAATAATTGCGGGTAGCTACCACGTCGTTGACTCTCTATCTACTAGACTCAGCTGTTGTCTTATTCTCCACGGCTTTGTGCACATTGCCGAATGGTTAAGTATCAGCATGACATATCACAATTTCTGCATCGCCACAGCAGGAGCTTCTCCGTTGCTACAGATGCTATCTCGTACCTTGAATACTACTGATAACTTCTTAGTAAAGAATACTGTTTCAACCGATGGTTCACAACAGTTGCAACCAAGACTGAAGACCGCAATAAAAGATAAGATTGATGGGAACCAGATATGCTTGATCAACGTTACTTAGCTACAAGCAACAAGCTAGAAATTCTAGTCTTGCCATTGCAATGGAAGACCAAAATACTCAGCCATAAATAGCAGATGACTTGAACTGAACATATCAGTAGCTGACACAACAGACATTTAACTACCAGGAATTGTGATTCACCTAGACTTATGAATGCACCCAAGGAGGAATTTGAATGATGATTGTATTGGCGCCACAAAACACCCATGCTAGATGCAATAAGCGACTCGGGAGCATGCAAGCCAAAACTCCTTTTCTCCTTCCTTGTTCCATCCGAGAGGACCTATTTCACATTCTGCACAACCCAACAGTTTTCTTCTAGAACCTATGATTTCTGTAAATAATCGTAATTACTACGATGGAACTCTGAATGACCTTTCTCACCGATAGATTTTGAAAAGCTAATATTTTCGAAGGCCATGGGAGAAGGTGTGATTAACCACCATGAAGTAGTTTGACCAGGAGGAGGAAGTGGTGGGAGCAAAGGACTGATAGGAACTTCGGAGGGCTGAAGCTGATATATCCTTCAGTCAGTATTTCTATTTGTCAAGGCAATTCTGACCTGTTCACTCGCCCGTTCAACCAATTTTCCTACCCCTTCCTTGAGTATTATACTTCCACAACCTTCCCGTGGACAGATCAGATCAAATTTGTTCACCAGACTTCCGGCAGCCGTCTTCGTAGTGACAAATCCTATCGAATCAAACGACGATAACAGCTGCCCCCTCCTAACTGATGATGACTTGTGTGATAGGGCATCCCAAACACCTTTAGGAATTTGGTGATGGGTTTGCGAAGCACTAGTAGCAGGAGGAAAAGGTGTTGAACCTGCGACACGATCGGTGAATCCCGATGCTTCAATCATGTTCTTCAATTCTGCTCGCAGCTCATACCACGGCAAAGATCCATATACAACTCCGCTTGTCCCCAAATTTGTAAATCCAGCATTTTCGTAGAAAGGTATGAGCTTTTCATGTGAAATTAACACTACTCGCTCATACGGCACTGAACCTGCTTCAACTCTCGAACGCAACCGCGAGAGGTACTCTCTCAAAAGTTGTGTCGCGACTTTCATCTTTCTCCATGATTTCTCAACACAAATTGAATGGATACAAACCGTGGACGAGCCCGCAACGTGCGTTGACATGGAATCATGCGTGAGGCTCGTGGAGGAGGAGAGTGTTGAGCAAATATATCCAATGATCTTTCGTTTTCCGTTGTCTTGTGGAATGAATACACCGAGGAATAAGTCAGGGGCCTGTTGTTGACGAAACCTGTCCGTGTGATGACTCAGAAATGACTAGATATATCCCCGCCGCCTAAACATACTTGAATTTTTCTAGACTAGCGGCTTCATCAAGAGGGAATCCTGTACTGAAATAATGAGTGGGACAAGAGCTCATGATAATGTGCAATGGTAGACGACCTTCTAGTTCAATTGCGTAGGCATCAAGGAGTTCATCCGATCTTACTAGATCGAAAAAGAGCTCTTGGGATGTGGCCATGTTACCGCTTCGTGTCAGGTGGATCTTGATGCTCCAAATAATACATATACAAATTTATGATGGCAACAAATCCAAGCTCACATTACTCGTTGTAGTGGGATCATTTCATTGCATCACTACAGCTGAAAATTGGTGATTATCTGATTAAATCCAGGAGCACTCGTCAAGCAGACCAACACTTTCCCAGCATACAAAACCTCCAGTTTTCTGGGCCTCGCATGGTAAGCTACAGTTAGAACAACTTTCATGGGCTTTAAATCCTGCCAATACAAATCAACTATGACGCCTCCTCGAAGCCGAGCACCTTGAATAGAACCCTTTGGCCACTGGGAAGGGAGTGCAGGGAGTAGTGTAATCTTCAATGGAGTTCCGAGAGTCGGAACGTCGGGTGCTTGCAGCAAGGCATTCTGTATCGGCAAATCAGACTCTAAACAAACTTTTGATGGTCCAACAAACCATCACAGCTGCAGGATATGCAAGATTGGCATCAATTTGAAAAACCGGAGCAGGATCTGTGGGATCATATATCGAGAATAAGTTGGCAGCAAAGTTTCTCTTAATGCAGTACTTCAAGTCTAGTTCAGCGTCTGACAATCATGATGAGGACTGTGATATGACAAACCGAAAGGAGATGATAGAAATTTTGAGAATCGCTCAACTGGGCATATGAAGCCGCCCTCCATGCCTTCTCCCATCCAGAATCCGCATCAGCTGCAGTCCCATTGCCTCTATGAATGAGACTGATTTTGGTGGCTTCCAATACTTGCTCCTTGGTATAATTGACCATGGATCCGTTGACAGAAACTGGTCCTTGTATGATTGGGTCATAGGATGCGAGGGCCGATCCCGGAAAGAGCCCAATGAGATGTGAGAGATGCCGGTGAGTATCCAAGGGATCATCTTTATCAACTTTCCACTCCTGGAGCTGACCCCATGATCCGATGTGGATCCCTTTGTCAATCCTAGCAAGAGCAATATGAATTCTTTTGAGGAACTCAGTGTCAGTATCACCAGAAGCAGCAAAACCCTTGTCAACGGCAGTAAGTGCTTGCCAGATCAGCTGTTGTGAATGTGCACAACCTAGTCTGTTGAGTTATTTTTTTGGTAAAGAAATTGATGTTCTACCGAAGGTGATGGGTAACTGCTCGGGTGAATTGCAGGGATTGACAACCCATGTGGAATCATTGAAATGTAGATCTTCAACAATATTATTCAGGTGGAACAAGGTTGTTCCCTACCGTGGTTAAGGATAACTGGCACACAGAGCTGATGCCGAGGACGACTTACTTTCAATAGCGGCCATCCTGTTGATCTCCACCACTTCACATCATTTGTGTAGTCGAAGTGATCCCAGATGTGAAGCATCTTGAGTTGAACTATTTTAAAGGGCCGTAATATTGTCAAGACCGAACAACCTCACCATCCAAGCGTTTGAAACTGCGACAGAGGCATGAGTTAATTATATCAGAAGGATGACTGAGGCCTGAGGCTACCACTATAATCGGCCCACTCGGCGGAGCCTGGATCACCAGCCATCATTCCAGATTGGCCAAAGATCTGAAAACAAGGTGAATATTGAACTGGATGACTTGATTGAATTCACATTGGCCTGGTCATCGATATTTCACCACCGTTTCAGTAATTTGAACGTTGTACATACCGAGTTATGCATGACCCATCCCATGGTAGTGTTGTACAGCACCTCTGCAGTGTAAGTACCCCTTGGTACCCACCCTTTCTGATGTCAAAATTCAATCAATGTGGAAATTCGCGATAATACGGAACTGACGTTGCACCTCAATAAAATTAAACAAGGGTGCAGTTACGTCCATATTTGTTATTTCCGCCATCCAATAGTTCATCTGTATATTAATATCCAAGGCTATTGGAATCAAGATCAACAGGATCATTGAGGAGTGCAATAGAGAACGACAGACCATAGCCTGTTCAACCCAGATGAAAAGGTCAGCCATCAAGAAGAAGAAAAAAACAAGAAAGACGCACTCCCCCACCACGGATTCTCAAGGTCTTTGGCCCACTTTCCTTGTAAATTTGCAGGCAATAAGCCCCTTGCACTACTGAAGAGCAGGTAACGTCCGAAATTGAATGCGAGCCAATCAATGAACAAGTTCCCATCAGCGTTGCCCAAAGCATCAACCTGATAACGGTCCATCAAAACATCAGTGGGAACATCAAGATGAGCTTTTTGGCCAAGGTTAATGGAGAAAGGCGCTGTGAGTCCCGCTTTATAGTCATTTACATGTTCTCTGAGGATATTTGTGAAGGCCAAATTGGGAGAAGCAGCCCTGGCCAGGAGAGATACGAGATTATCATGCGGATCTGATCCCCGATAGGAGAAATTTGATGCTGGAGTACCAGCATCGAGATTGTAGTTGGTATCACCAACCCATGTCAGCCATGCTTCCTTTGCAGACCCGGTTATCTCGAGAGTTGCATTCTGTTGAGAACCAATATCAAGGAGTTGGATGCAGTTGACATCTCCACCCGAAGCGGTTGCATGTAAAAGAATTTCGTAGAGCATGCCAGGAGCTCCGACAGATCCACGGACTTGTAGAGTGCTTGGATTTAGGCAAGTGATGTTGGGCACAGGAAGACCATCTTGAAGGGCAGAAGAGAAGAAAAATGATATTTTGGGAAGGACGGAGGGTGCAGAGGACGTCGACATCACGTTGATATGCTGGGTGCACGATCGGGTCGGATTTGAGCACAACAGCGTTCTTATTTTTGATCAAAGTGAAGAGCAGCTTATTTTCGTAAATCAGTGTAGCACTGACCTCTGGTACGTAATCTCTCCCTGTGTCCATACAGTCCTAGCTACTGCCTGGTCGAGATCAAGATAACGTCCATATTCTTTTACGGGACCGGTTGCATTGATATCAGAGATCAGATATCCTGCTCCAGCATAAGAGCCTACAATTGTCCAAATGAACCCGAACGAGATTTTTCCTCAAGGAAACGCACCAAACTGGCCCACATCTGTTGTAAGGATATCGATATCTAGGCATAATCAGTATGTCCCAAATTCCGACACTAGAAGAATCACGGACTGTCAATTTCACCTATGGGGCTTTCAAAGATGGTCTGACGAATGTATTTCATGGCTTCTGCCATCGCATCCCGTTCGAATGGCTGTTTATTTCCTCCGTTATAATTCTACATAAATTTATGAGTTAGCAAAAATATTGAGTCCTCTGCTGAAAAGGGGACGAATGACAGGATCTGCGAAAGGACCCCCGGACCATAGTGTTTCGATATTCAGCTGAACAATCTCTCTGCAAGTATCGCCTGCAGACATAGCTAGAGTGTTGTCCGGGTTGAATCTGATTATAACTCGTGATAAATACTCATACCTCCGAGATAACCATTACCAACAGGAAGCCATTCTTTAGCCCAGATCCGACCGGGTTTAGAGTACCAGAGGCCATTGCCAGAGTTAGGAAAGCCTGGAGGAGCACATCGAACAACCAGAAGGAGATTCAAGAGGACCAGGAGACCGTGATTCACTGATATCATCGATAACGGGGCAATCATGAAGAGAAAAGATGGGGCGGAAGCAACCGGTACTCCATACGTTTTCTCGTTCTAAAAATTGCGATGTGTTACACAATCAATCGGTTCATGGGTCCACAGACAGAGGAACGTGGCTGTGATGGCTAGATAGTGATGGGGAAAGGGACAACCTTTTGAAGAAGGCAGGGCAATAATGAATGAGTGCAGTTGAACTTTAACAATCAACAGGCAAGTGCCTGAAGTCCAAATGAAGTGAGTCATATATTACTGATAAAAACTACCCAGCTACAGACCTGAAGTCTGAATGAACTTTAGTAAAATGGTGAGTACACTTTTATATCATTGAAAATATTGTGATGACTAATAGGAAATTTTTGTGATGAATAAGGGCAAGGTTTTCATCTGGGCCTTTGGCCTGGCTTGATCCCTCTACTAATTCTGTGTTGTTATTAAGGTTGTGTTGAAGTCAGTCTGCTATGCTCCCTTCCTCCAATAGTATAAGACCTTAGCTATGACAACTTAGATCCAC
>Ga0157365_10001282_pt1 | contig 10403 bp, 7 predicted proteins | sample AttsexASBM3_FD_111478 | JGI IMG/M metagenome (GOLD analysis project Ga0157365, IMG submission 111478) | Fungus gardens microbial communities from leaf cutter ant in Ribeirão Preto, State of São Paulo, Brazil - Atta sexdens ASBM3 | ecosystem: Host-associated > Fungi > Mycelium > Unclassified ... | reverse complement strand
GCAGCTCGATGCCGATACCATCCAGTCGCTCGATCTCAGTCTTCGCGGAACCGAACAGGTGCATATCGCCCATCTGAACCGGGCCGCGCAGGTCGTGGAAACCGGCGCTTCGGGGCTTGTCGTCGATCAGGCCGATCTCGACGCCTTCTCGGCCCAGCTTTCCGAAACGAGCCATCTGAGCGTGACCGATGGCCGCTTTGACGTGCTGACCCTGATGGTCGAGAACGCGGCCAGCGCCCGATTGGGCGGATCGGTGAATACGGCCACCGTCTCGGCCACGGGTACGGGACTGGTCGCCATACCGAATGTGAGCGGGGCGCTGACCCGCACGGGCAATGTGCAGATCGGCCCGGGCGCCTCAGCGCAGGCTGCAACGCCGCCAGCAACGCCACCCACGACGACCGTGAATTCTCCACAGCCCGTACCGGCAGTCCCGACACCGAACGACCTCCCTCAGGCGGCAGCGCCCGCCGCCGTCGCACCGCCGCCACCCGCGACGCCTCCTGCGGGCGGGGTCACCGTTCCCCCAGCCCCGAGCGTACCCTCCACTAGGTCGACGACGCCGGGTAACGGGGTGCGGGATAATGCCGGGGACAATCCTGTCGGAACGCCCATACCGGGCACGATCCCCACCGGGTCGGGTATTCCGAGTCAGGGTCTGCCGGTGCAGAATCTTCCCACACAAACATCGCCGACGCAGATCGCACCGGCTCAGCGAGCTCCGGCGCAGGCTGCGCCTCTGCCTTCTGCTTCTGCGCCCCCTTCTTCCTCCGCTCTACCCACGGACCGATCGACGGCTCTCCCCAACGGACCGACCGGTACGGCAGCCATGCCCTCACCATCGTCCGCTCCGGCCCGCGCCGATATGCCGTCCACCGGAAAGGCCCCGACAGGAACCGCGAAAGCCGCGACCGGTCTCTCCTCGCCAGGCAGTTCCCTCTCTGGCGGACAGCCCGCGCCCCCTACCACCGCCACCAGCACGCCCAGCCAGCCCGATCCGGGGAGCACGGCCAGAACTCAGGGAGACCAGAACCGGTGATACGCCTCAGCCTGAGCCTTGCGATCGTTCTGGGGAGCGTGCCTGCCCTCGCCTTGCCTGCCACTGCGCTGGCACGAACAACCTCGCCTCAGGCTGCGATGGACGCCGCCCCTTATACGCTGCGTCTTGATGCCCCCTGTGCTTCAACCATAACGATCGAGGGCGCGGCCGGTCAGGACACGCCGGTCGTTCTCGACACGCCAGAAGAGGAGGCAGTATCCGGCCTGTCTCTCTCGACTTCCGGCAACGAGGCCATTCTGACCGGAAAAAGCTGCCAGTCTTCCGCGAGACTGCATGTCGCTCCCGGCACCGCCATCAAGGCGTCGATGCATGGTTTCGGCGCCCTTCATATCAGCGGCGTGAATGGGCCTGTTTCGATCACACAAAATGGCAGCAATGACATTACCCTTGATCAGGCGACGGCGCTCAGCCTTGATACGCGTGGTTTTGGATCATTCCAGCTTGGCTGGCTTAACGGCCCTGCCGATCTTGTCTCTGCGGGAAGCGGCACCATCACGATCGCGCGTGTTGATTCTCCACGCCTGAAGGCGATCCTCTCCGGATTCGGTTCCACAACCCTGCAGGCAGGCAAGATCGACACGCTCACCGCCCGTATCAGTGGTTCGGCTCATCTGCGCTTCGATGGGACAGCACATGATGCCGATCTGAATGCCAGCGGTTTCGGCGGTATCATCCTCGGCAACGTGACCGGCGAATTGCATCAGGAGGCCAACGCGTCCGCAAGCATCTCGCTGCAGCACAGCACCTCTCATCGCCAGCCCAGATCGACAAACCACCCGATCCTGACCCTGCCGGACGGGACCGTGATCACCGCGCATGGCCTGATCCGTCCTGATGGCTCGATGATCAGCTTCAATGACCCGGAGGGAACGGATGGCGGGACTATGCCCCATGCGCATCATAATCGCGGAGTCTGGATTCTGACGTTCCTGCTGCTGGGGTTCTTTGCCTACCGCCACAAGAAGAAACTCGGCGTCCTGACCGCGGCGGCAATGCCTCGGGCGGGTAAAGCGTCAGCCAATGCCGCAGCCTGTGAGAACCTGGAACTCTCGGCCCTGCAGGGCCGCCTGAGCCGTCTCGACGAGCGGCTGGGCGCGGTCGAGCATTGCGTGACCTCGCGCGACTTTCATCTGCATCGTCAGTTTCATGACCTCGCTCGTCGCCATGGTTGACATTCGGCCCGGAATCTATGGGCCTGCGACACCTGCCTCTGAACGCCCCCAAGAAACACAAGGAGAGACGCCATGAGCCGTTTCAGCCTGGGCATCGCTCTCGTCCTGACGATCTCTCCCGCCTATGCCGAGGCGACTGCCCCGACAAATGCGCCCTCTGTCAGCGCGCCACCTTCGAGTCCCGAGGCAGCGTTGGCGGCGGCTCCCTACACCCTGCATATCGAGTCCGGATGCGCCGCGCGCATTTACATTCAAGGCGCAGGCGCGCTTTTGCAGAATGCCGATATGCGCGAGATACCCGCAGGTCTTTCCTTTGAGGCAGGTCGTCACGATGCCTGGTTGACCGGTAGCGCCTGTGGAGAGGACGCGACGATCCAGTTACGGGCTGGCGCCGCCATCGTCTCTACGGCCCTGAATTATGACAAGCTCGAGATCGACTGGGTCAACGGGCCGCTTTCCCTGCGTCAGGGTCGTGGCGATATTGCGGTCGACAAGGCGAGCGCCCTGCTCTTTCGCGGCAGCGGTCCCGGCGATCTGACGCTGGGCACCCTGAGCGGCCCCGCGATTTTCGCCATGTCCGGACCGGGCGATGTGCAAATCGAGACCGCGACCGCGTCCTCGGTCGTAATCGGCACTACGGGGCCCGGCGATGTTTTGATCCGTGGCGGAACCATCGACCAGTTGGTCGTCACGCTCTCCGGTCCTGGTGATGCCGTCTTCGACGGGGTGGCGCGCAACGCCATGCTGCGCACCAGCGCCTCAGGCGATATCCGCGTTCATCAGGTCCTGGAGAACGAACACGCCCATTCAAGCGCGAGTGGCAGTATCGAGGTCGCGATGCCGTCTCGTCACGGCGAGACCTTCAGCGGCGCGGTCCATGACAGCAGCACGAATAACGGGACACGCGTCACGCCCTATGACATGCGTCTGGCCGATGGAACACGCATCAACAGCCATCGCATGATCAAACCCGACGGGACGATCATCGATTTCGACGCACTCAGGCGCATGAGCGACGAGGCCGCCCATGCGACCCCACCTACACCGCCTGACCCACCGGAACCGCCCGAGCCCCATGGCGAGACGACGCAGAAGGTCGATCAGCACACCACCGCCGCCAAGCCACCCAAAGTGACCATGTCGGTCGACATGGACTCGGGCGGCGGCACCTTCTCCGGGCTGATCGTGCTCATCGTGCTGGCTGTGGCGCTGATGCGGCGTCGTATCATTCCGAAACTCCTGCCCGTCCTACGCCGCCATAATCCGGAATTTGCACGACGGGTCGAGCCGTTTCTGCTGTCGCTCATGACCAAGGTGACGGCGCCCATGCCCCAGACCCAGTTGCCCCAGCTTCTGGACCTGACGCAGCGCCTCCAGAAACTCGACAAACGTGTCGGGGCGGTGGAAACCTGCGTGACCTCGCGCGATTTCCACCTGCATACGCAGTTTCGCGATCTCAACCGGTCAAGGGGCTGAGCGCAACCGCTCCCGTAACGGCACGGCTAGGGATCATTACCGCCCAGCCTGACCCGATGCGACGCATCAGGGTGGCCAGGATCAGGGCTTTGACGTGGCGCGTCAGTCAGGCTAGGGCTGGAACCATGAACTCCCCTGATGGCGGCTGCTGACCGTGAACCTTATCCTCGATCCTGTCGCGGCCATCGGGCGTGCCTTTCTCGGCATCGTGCGCAAGGCCGGTGCTCTGGCGCTGTTTGCCCTGGCCGGTCTGTCTCATCTGCTGCGCCCCCCCTTCTACTGGGGCGTGTTCTTCAACAGCCTGATCGAGATCGCCTTCTATTCGCTTCCCGTGGTGGCGCTCACCGCCATTTTCTCGGGCGGCGTGATCGCGCTTCAATCCTATGCAGGGTTTGCCCAGTATCACGTGCAGAGCGCCATTGCGGGCATAGTCGTGCTGGCCGTGGTGCGTGAGCTCGGCCCCGTCCTGGCCGGTCTGATGGTGGCGGGCCGTGTGGGTGCCGCCATGTCGGCAGAGATCGGCACCATGCGCGTGACCGATCAGATCGACGCGCTGCGTACCCTGTCTACCGACCCGATGAAATATCTGGTCACGCCCCGGCTGGTGGCTGGTACGCTGGCCCTGCCCTTCCTGGTGCTGGTGGCCGATATCCTGGGTGTGCTTGGCGGATTTACCGTCTCGGTTTCCAAGCTTGGTTTTGACCCGCAAAACTACATCATCGCCACCTTCAACGCGCTCAAGCCGCTCGATGTGCTGGTGGGGCTCTCCAAAGCCGCCGTGTTCGGCTTTATCATCAGCCTGATGGGCTGTTACCACGGCTATACCAGCCGTGGTGGCGCCGAGGGCGTCGGCTCGGCCACCACAGCGGCCGTGGTCGCGGCCTCGATCCTGCTTCTGGCTTTCGATTACCTCCTGACGGATCTGTTCTTCGCCCAATGAGCGCCCTGCCCAAGATCCGCATTCGCGGCCTGACCAAATCCTTTGGCTCCAAAACCGTGCTGGACGGGATCGATCTCGATGTCGAGGCCGGCACCTCCATGGTGATCATCGGAGGCTCGGGCAGCGGCAAATCCGTACTGTTGCGCTGTATCCTCGGTCTGATCACGCCGGATGCCGGGACGATCGAGATCGACGGGGAGAACGTGCTCACCGCCTCGCCCACACGACGCAACGCGCTGGTCGAGCAGATCGGCATGCTGTTTCAGAATGCCGCCCTTTTCGACAGCATGAGCGTAGCCGATAACATCGTGTTCGGTCTGCGGGCCAAGGGCCGCGGCAAGGCCCATCGCCTGAGCCCGGCTCAGGCGCGTGAACAGGCGGGCGATATTCTCAAGCAGGTCGGGCTCGACCCCTCGGTGGGCGCGCTCGCCCCTTCGGAACTCTCTGGCGGTATGCAGAAGCGTGTCGGTCTGGCGCGCGCCATCGCGGGGACGCCCAATATCCTGTTCTTTGACGAACCGACGACCGGGCTCGATCCCATCATGGGCGCCGTGATCGACGGGCTGATCGTGGATTGCGTCAAGCGCCTTGGCTCGACCGCGATTGCCATCACCCATGACATGCTCTCCGCCCGGCGTATTGGCGACCGTGCTGCCATGCTCTATCACGGCAAGCTCGTCTGGCAGGGGCTGGCGTCGGAGCTGATGGATAGCGGCAACGCCATGGTCGATCAGTTCACCCATGGCCGCAAGGATGGGCCGATCGGGATGGAACTGCGGCGTTAGGGGATGGGAGGGCGTTCTTTTTTGCAAAAAAGAACCAAGAAACTCATCCTAGCGGAACACCTCGGACCGTACCGGTCCTCAGTCCCCTGACAGATCGAGAGTCTTTTTGCTTCTTTTTCTTCAGAATAAAGAAGAACCCTGCTCGTTCTTGTTATGTTTCCACACCTGCCCTATCTTCCGATCTGAACCCCAGACCGGAAGATCTCCCCCATGGCCAAGCGTCCCACAGCCCGTTTCGTGTGTCAGGCTTGCGGCACCGTCACCAGCAAATGGTCGGGCCGCTGCGACGGCTGCGGGGAATGGAACACCATTGTCGAGGAAGCGGTTGAACCAACCAATCGCGAGACACGCAAGCGCGCCGGGCGTCTGACGCTCATGCATCTGGACGGCGATCTCACACCGCCGCCGCGCATCCAGACCTCTATTGCCGAATTCGACCGTGTGCTCGGTGGTGGGCTCGTTCCGGCCTCTGTCGTTCTGGTGGGCGGTGATCCGGGCATCGGCAAATCCACGCTGCTGCTGCAGGCCACCTGCGCTCTCGCTCAAGCTGGACGACGCGTTCTGTATGTATCGGGTGAAGAGGCCGTGGATCAGATCCGTCTGCGCGCCCGCCGCTTGAAGCTCGATGCACCAACGCTCGATCTGGCTGCCAGCATCAACGTGTCCGAGATCGCCGGATCGCTGGAGCAGGACCGCGAGCACCATGTGGTGGTCATCGATTCCATCCAGACCATGTGGTTGGAGACGATCGAGAGCGCCCCTGGCTCTGTCGCCCAGGTCCGGGCGTGCGCGTTTGAACTGATCCGTCTCGCCAAGACGGTCGGGTTCTCGCTTGTTCTGGTCGGCCATGTGACCAAGGAAGGCGCGCTGGCAGGCCCACGTGTGCTCGAACATATGGTCGATGCCGTCATGTATTTTGAGGGCGATCGCGGCCACCAGTTCCGTATCCTGCGCGCGGCGAAGAATCGTTTCGGCGCCACGGATGAGATCGGCGTGTTCGCCATGACGGATACGGGGCTGACGGAAGTGCCTAACCCTTCCGCGCTTTTCCTCGCGGAACGACGCGGCAATATCGCGGGCTCGGCTGTTTTTGCAGGCATGGAAGGTACACGACCGGTCCTTCTGGAAATTCAGGCTCTCGTCTCTCCCAAGGCGGGCGAGGGCGCGGCAAGACGCGCGGTGGTCGGATGGGAAACGGCGCGTCTCAACATGATTCTGGCTGTGCTTGAAGCGCGATGCGGGCTCAAGATGGCGGGGATGGATGTCCATCTGAATATTGCAGGCGGTCTGCGTATCAGCGAACCCGCCTGCGATATGGCCGTGGCAGCGGCGCTGATCTCGGCGGCGACGGGCGTGCCGACATCGGCAGGGGCCACCTATTTCGGCGAGGTCGGCCTTTCGGGGGAGGTACGCCAGGTTTCCCAGACCGATCTGCGCCTGAAGGAAGCGCAGAAGCTCGGCTTCGTGCAGGCCATCCTGCCCCGACGCGTCGCCAGCGGCGGCGCCCGCCCCAAGCCCCCGGAAGGCCTGGCACTCAAAGAGATCGGTCATCTGAACGATCTGGTTGAACTGTTCCAGCCCCTGGATGAGTAGCCGTTCGCCCAGAATCCGCGGACCGGCCTGTCGCAGTACAAGCGTCCACGTCAGGGACGTAACGAAACACAACATCCTGTCTCGTTAGATTGCCTGCATTGCGGAGGCGTCAATATCGTGTAAATAGAGTTTCACACGATCAAGACTTGAAGATCCGAATCGCAATCGGACCGTTTTGCATCGGTTCTCGTTGAATGACTGTGCAAGACAGGTCTCAAGGAATAGTCCTCCTTCCCTGTCATTTCGATAGGGGGGAGCGCCGAATAATGGCTGCCATCTCATCGCATCTGGGCAGAATCAGGCTGTCGGTTGCAACCTGGTCGTCAGAACTGCCCCAAAGAGGACGTTCGGTCCTGGCTCTGCAGCTGTTATTCGGCGTGCAGATGGCGTTATTCGCGGTCATGGTCTGGGCGACAGCCATTACCACGCCTTATCTCGACATGCTCACCTGGCAGCACGATGCGCTGATTGCCCTCAGGACCAACAGCGTGTCCGGATGGTGGGCGCATTTGATTCATCCCCACAACGAACACCGGCTGGCCTTTGTCCGGTTGATGACGCTGTTCGACCTGACTTTGGGCGGAGGAAATCAGCTCGTCTTTATCGTCATGACGCTCATGGCGGTCCTGATGATGGCCTGGATGCTCTGGAGCGTCATGGCCGAACATGCCTTGCGGCGCGACAGGACGCTCGCGCTTATCGTGCCGATGCTCGTGTTGAGCAGCACGGCCGCGCTCGATATCGGCCTGCCCATCAATTGCGTCTACCCCCTCTCCCTCGTCTTTCTGCTCGGGGCGCTCGTGCTGTTCTCCAGTGCGATCCTCAGCCCTTCGTCGCCGACACGCTTCTTCATCGGGGCCATGCTCTGTGCCGCTCTGGCCCCCTTCGGGAACATGACGGGGCTTGTGGTCTGGCCGGTGCTCCTTTGGCTGGGCCTGCGCGCACGTCTGGCCCCAGCCCTGATCTGCGCACTCCTCGTGATTGGCGTGACCGAGAGCGCTCTGTACCTGTGGCATGACATGCCTGGGGGCAGCGCGGCAAGGGGCGCTCTGCCTCACGAACCCGGTACGCCCTCCCTCATCCGCATGATCGCCTATGCCGGAATCTTTCTGGGTCTGCCTTTCTCCCGCGTGGCTGCCCTGACAACGCCCGGCATGGTAATCGGCCTGGCCCTGGCAGCGGTGGCCATCGCCATTCTCCTTCGTGACTGTATTCTTCGCCCATCCTGTTCACGCGCATCGCTCGTCTCGACGGGGCTTATTCTCACAGGGCTGGCTGTCGCCTGTATGGCGGGATTTGGACGGGCGAATGAAGGCGCGGTGATGATCGCCCCCGCCCGCTATTCCATTTATGTGCTCCTTTTCCACGCTGGCCTGATCATGAGGGCGCTGCTCTGGCTGCGCCGTCTGCCCTTCGCTGAACGCAATTCGGACCTGAAACTCGGCGTCTGCTTTGCCTCCATGCTGGTTCTGTTTCAGGGGGCTTCGGGCCTGGCGGGTTTTCGGGCAGCCGACACGCTTCGTGACTCTGTACGCGCCTGGCAGCCGGGCCAGCATGACCCCTGCTACCTGAAAACGATCTTTCCCGACCTTGGCTATGCCGAGGCGGTCAAGCGGGACGTGGACGCCTATCTCGTGGGGCAGTAAACGAAAGCCCTGCAAAGCCCAGACATTCCCGAGCCCTTGCATGAGGGGCCGCACCCTGCTTCTTGGGCAGCGCGTCTCGAACGCGCCGAAAGAACCCTGAAATGGGCAGGAAGGGAAATCATGACCCGAACACTCGTGGCAGAGACGCAACTCGATACGGTCGTCAAGAAAAGCCTGTTCCGCGTCCATGCAAGACCGATTGCCGTGGAGGCAGAGGCGGGCGCTTTCTTCGAACGCGTCCGCGTGCCCGATGCCACCCATAATTGCTGGGCGTGGCGGATCGGGGGGCGCTATCGCAGCTTCGATGATGGTGAGCCGGGGGGCACGGCAGGGCGACCCATCCTGCAGGCCATCGATTCACAGGAATTCGATCAAGTGGCGGTGATCGTCGTGCGCTGGTTCGGCGGGATCAAGCTGGGCGCAGGCGGGCTGGTTCGCGCTTATGGCGGTGCAGCGGCGTCCTGCCTCAAACAGGGAGAGGCAGTCGAGATCGTTCCCATGCAACGCCTCGCCTGTCACGTGCCATTCAGCTTGCTGCCGATCATCCAGGCCCGTCTGGCGGAGTGGGGCGCGACGCAGGACGAATGCGCCTTCGACGCGCAGGGTGCGGCCTTGACGCTCTCCGCTCCTCTTTCCGGCTCCGAAATGATACGAATGTCGCTACAGGATCTGTTGCGCGGTGGCCCGGTTCGCGTGCTCGACCCCGAAGAGGCGGCGCAAGCCACCCTCTGAACCGAGCAGAGGCCCTGCCGCCTGCGCCCTGAACAACGGATTGCAGATGGTTTGACGCCCCTGCGTTTCCTTCCTACGGTAACATATCATGTTACGATCGTAGGATCCTTGTTCATGCCCGTTTTCAGACATGCTGCGGCTCTTGCAGCTGTTGCTCTTCCCCTTCTCTCTTCCACGGCGCTGGCAGTTCCCGCCAATCCCCTGTTCCAGGCGAGCCCCCTGCCCTATCAGGCACCGCCTTTCGACAAGATAAAGGACAGCGACTATGTGCCGGCCTTCGAAAAGGGCATGGCCGATCAACTCAAGGAAATGCAGGCGATCGCCAATAACAAGGCCGCGCCGACCTTCGACAACACCATTGTCGCCATGGAGCGTTCCGGCCAGTTACTGAACCGCGCGCAGAGCGTGTTTTACGGCGTCTACTCGGCGGATAAAGACGACGCCATGGACGCCATTGACAGCAAGGAAGCGCCCAAGCTCAGCCAGCATCAGGATGAGATCTATCTCAATCCGAAGCTCTTTCACCGCGTCAAGACGCTGTACGACAATCGTGCCAAGCTGAACCTGAACGCCGAGCAGGCCATGTTGCTGGAGGTCTATTACCAGCAATTCGTGCATTCCGGTGCCGAGCTGAACCATGCTGACCAGCAGAAGCTCCGGGCCATCAACACGCAGCTTTCCAAACTCGAAACGGCCTATAACCAGAAGCTGATCGCGAGCGCGAAGGCCGGGGCTCTGGTCGTAGACAAGAAGGAAGCGCTGGCGGGGCTCGATGACGGCGCTGTTGCCTCTGCCCAGAAGGCCGCCGAAGGCCGCAAACTATCCGGCAAATATGTCCTGCCGCTGCAGAACACCACCCAGCAGCCCGACCTCGCTTCGCTGAGCGATCGCAGCACACGTGAAGCCCTGTTCAATCAGAGCTGGACGCGCGCCGAGAAGGGCGACGCGAACGACACCCGCCAGACCATTGCCGAAATCGCGCAGCTGCGCGCAGAAAAG
>Ga0157365_10001280_pt1 | contig 10424 bp, 13 predicted proteins | sample AttsexASBM3_FD_111478 | JGI IMG/M metagenome (GOLD analysis project Ga0157365, IMG submission 111478) | Fungus gardens microbial communities from leaf cutter ant in Ribeirão Preto, State of São Paulo, Brazil - Atta sexdens ASBM3 | ecosystem: Host-associated > Fungi > Mycelium > Unclassified ... | reverse complement strand
CGTCGCCAGCTGTTCCTGTTCGGCCTCGGCCGAGGATCCGACCTTGTAGACGGCCGCAGCAGCTGCCGCGCCCGCCAGTGCCAGACCGGCCGGCCCGATCAGAAAGCCCGTGACGGTCTCGATCGTGCTGCCGAACCCACCCATGACCTGGACCATGTTCGGCACCTGGTAAAAAGCCGCCTGAAAGGCGGATCCACCCGCCATGATCTGATCGAAGAACTTGTGCGCTTCGTCCGCCAGAATGCCCATCTGTTGGCTGGATAGACGCGCTGTCTCTGTCGTCTCAGCCACAGCGACTGTGGCGCCCTTCGTGGCCTGCACGGCCGCTTCATGGGCCTGCGTCAGTTTCTGGACCTTGGCGGCCTGTGCATCGATTGTGCGAGCCGCTTCGGCCTGGGTAATCTCACCACGACGCACGCCGTCAGACACAGTCTGCTGGACTTCGGCCAGCTTGTTCTGCGCGTTCTGCAGAGCATTGCTCGACTTTGTGACAGTATCGAGGGTGTTGACCCATGCCGTGGCGCTTTTGGTGCTGCGCTGAATTTTTGCGTCCGTGACCTCGACGCTGTCGGCGACCTTGTCCAGGCCGTCCGCGACCGCATCGAGCGCAGCAGCATCCGCCTGCGCTGGCGATGCGATCTGGCTACGGTAGGAAACTTCAATTTCTTCAACCGTTGCCATGGTCGCGTTCCTTCAGAGGCGTTTTGTCAGGATCATTGCCGGATAAGTCATGGCCGTTCCGGCGGCTCGGCCTTTGCTGCGGCCCCTGCTGCGCCGCAGGATGTAGGGAGCATTGTCGATGAGGCCCGAGGGGATGCTCACAAAGGCGCGGGCCGCATTCACGGTTGGAAATTTGCGCTGCACTAGTTTGCGCACGGCATCGACGATGCCCGGTGGCACAGACATGTTCTTCATCGCGCCCGTGTCGATCTTGCGCGCATAGGGTTGCGGATTAACGATCATGACGGATGCGCCCTCTGGAATATCCGCCACGTCCTGCGTCCAGGGCTTGCCGTCGACGACGACCATCCAGCTGTCGCGATAGCGGCCCGATCGTACCGGAGAGCGCTCCTTGCACAGCTGAAGCGCAGCCTTGGCCGCCAGTCCCATGACGTTGAACTTGTAGAGAATGAAGCCATCGGGCCGAACGTCCGCCTCTGGCACGTTCTGTCGGCCATCCACGATCGTGACCCAGTGTGGAGGCGCGTCGCCACTCTGGACCGCCTGATCCCGCGCCTTGATGGCCACAGCCGCCAGCCGTGCGGATTGCGCGGCCGGAGACAGCGCCTGATCGCGGAACAGGCGGATATTGCGGGCCACACTGCGCGCAGAGGCCATGTCATTTCCTCATGAGGGTCTGGATATCCTGACTGATCGCGTTGTTGCGATGCTTCAGGAAGACAGCATCAAGGGCGCGGATCAGGTCCAAGACGTAAACCCGTTCCTCGTCCGTCACGCGGTTGGCGTCACACCAGCGATCAATGGCGAGCCAGGAGATTGGTCCCGGCCGTGAGACGACGCGGATCATGCCCATAGATGCCCCGACCCCGTCAGAGGTCCAGACGCGGTCATGCTGGAGTTCATGCCACGCCCGCCAGGGGACTTCGTTCCAGGGATCGGGAAGGACCCTGTATTGCAGGGCCGTTTCCCGGATTTCGGGGATTTCATTCTCCCCGGTATAGGCGCCCCATTCCAGTTCCCACTGGAGCGCCGCGATCAGTTTCCCGCTGCGGCCTTGGCCTGTTCGGCGCGGTCACTGCCAACGCGGCCAGCCGCCATAATGGCCAGCGTGGTCAGAGCCGGGTAGTTGCCGCTTTCCAGCATGCTGCGGAAATCATCGACAGAAACCGGCTGATCATCAGCTCCATCCAGACCCCGCACACCCTGGACGCATTCACGGGCAATCGCCTTGCCCTGACAGACATCGTCCGTGGTCGGTGGTAGGGCATCCGGCGCATAGAAACCAGCACCGGCGCGCTGTGTGCGGTTCAGGTCGCGCGCAGCTTCGAGACGCAACGCATAGAGCGTGTCGCGGTAAGCCGGAGTGAAGCCGCGCGTGGTGATGAAGAAGGTATTGCCTTCCGGGCCGACTTCGATTTCTTCGCCAGAAGACACCTTACTGAGATCGCGCGAAAAGGCAGAGAGCTTGGCCATGTTCATTTTTCCAGTGTGAAATGAGGGATAAAAAGCGCGGAGATCAGGGGATCAGCCGCCAGAAGGCGCGGCTGGAGGTGCCGCCGGGATGCGCTGGATCTTGAAGGTGCCACCGCCAGCCTGCGGATTGCCCTCGATGTCGAAGGTGGCGACGATCGAGGTGTTCTTGCTGCCGGCATTGATGACCGGATTGCGCAGCGTCGCATTCAGGAAGGTCAGGACATAGCTGTTGCCGTCCGCATCCTTGACTGTCGTGACGATCGGCCCCTGCGTGCCATTGGCCCAGACCTGATACATGTCCCAGGTCTTGAAGAAGATCTGCGCCGAGCCCGATGCGAGGATCTGACCGACACGGATGCCACAGGCATCGGCATGTCCCATCCCGTAATCCGAACCTGCGCCATCACGGGCCAGCGTGATCTGAACCTGCTTGACGCAACCATCCGGAGCCACGCCGTTCACGGTCATGCCGACGAAGTTGTCGACCGTGTTGAAGACACGACCCGTGGGCGCGTCGGTGTAGGTCGTGGCCGGATCGGCATCCGCGAGCGTCTGCTGCTTGCAGGAGAAGTCAAAAGACGTCGACGCAAAGCTGCCCTGGGCAAAGGTCAGCTGCGCCTGGGTGCAGTAGCTGCCCGGACGCACCAGCCATTTGGCGTTCATCTTTTCGATGAGCGTCCAGGTCTTCACGACCGCACCGTTCTGCACGACGTTGTCAGCCCAGTCCGCGCCCAGCACGGCCGCCAGCATGTCGTCATAGGTGCCGTAAGACAGCGCGCCCGACAGTGTGCCGGCCACGGAGGTCTGTGTCAGGACGGCCTGCGCCGCCTCGATGTCGGCACTGATTTCGTCCGGACGCTGGGTTGTGTCCGTCGGCTTGAAGTTTTCACCCGTAAAGCGGGTACGCTGGTAGCTTCCTGTAGCCGCGACGCCGTAAGTAGGCTCCATGGCATAGGAAATGGCGGTATCATTCGCCTGCGCAGCGGCCTGATAGCCTGCCGTGGCACCGGTAAAGGCCATGTCTCACCTCATAAAAAAAACCACCCGAAGGTGGCTGTGTCAGGAATTTCAGGAAGGATCAGGACGCCGGCAGAACGATGTCCTGGTAGCGATAATCCACCATCAAAGAGAAGCGGACCCAGTTGCCGGTCTGATCGTCGTCAGGCGGATCGAAGCCCTGGTCGTCGTAGAACAGACCGGCAGGCAGCGGCGCGACCGGAACACGAAACGCGACGGACAGAGCCTTGCGTTTCGTGATGGCGTCGATCGCGCCCGTTCCGCGCCGCACCATCAGGTGCAGCCAGATCTGGCCGGTTTCTTCGTCGACGATCTCACCCATGCCCAGACGTCCGGAGGAGGCGCTGGCCGTTTCGAAATAGATCCACGGGCCGGTGTTCTGATCGAGATCCTGTGCCAGTGCATCCTTGACCACCAGTCCCAGCGATATGGCGGCGGCCGTGGCGCGATCAAAGGCATCTTGCCAGACGACGGGAGAGGTCATGTTCCACCTGCTGCAATGAGTTTCCAGCCGCAGATATCAGATCCGTCATAGACGGCTGCCGCATCCGTCAGCGTGTATTCGCGGTTTCCATCGGTCAGGATGTCGGCATTCCGGGGTTGCCCGTAACCCGCTGCCGCCAGTTCGTCGTTCAGGGTCTCCGCCACAAACGGCATGACCGACACGCCTGATTCCAGTGCGGCCGTCGTGGGCGGCGCGGCATAGGCCATCAGCGTGACTGGATTGGCTCCAGTCGGCCGCGACAGCGTCATCATCCGGCCTTTCTTGCGGATCTGCCGACGACGGCAGTCTGCCTGATATCCCATCACGCCGTCCCCGGAGACTGATAGCGCTGGACGAGGCCAGCCGCTTCAGGTGTCAGACCGCATAGGTCCGGGTCAGGTGTGACCCAACTGGTCGAGCCGATGCCCTGAGCACTTTCGGACTTGAGGGTTGGGTCTCGGCCTTCAGCATAGTAAGCCGCTGCCGCAACCCTGCGGACGGCGAGTTGGATCGGGCGAGGAATGGTCCCAGGAAGCGTCGTGCCATCGTCCTGCGTGGCCGGAAGCTGGTATCCGGCCTCATAGGTGATCTCATAGCGCCCTGGATGCCAGAACGGACGCTCTGCATCCGGCCGGAAGATCTCGCCGGTTGCATCTGCGATGACGAGACCGTCAATTTCATCCTGAGACAACGCTGTCCCATTGCGGACGATCCCCAGAACCTTCTGGACAGGGTAGGCCGCGACTAGAAGGGACAGGGTCCGGGGAAAGTGCCGGACAAAGACCTGATCCTGCCACGTCTGTGACAGGATCGGCCGGCCGATGAAGGCCAGAACGGCCTCGGTCGCATCCAGGAGATGCCGCTCGAGGGGATCGAAGGCCTGGGCATCCGTGATGCCCAGATCCATCATCAGATCCTGCACGGATGCCAGGGGAACCGTTACAGGAGCTGATCCGATAGGAATGCTTCTCACTGATCAGCCTCCTGCGTGTCATTAGCCGCCTGAGCCGCCACTGGCAGGGGCACCAGTGACGAGAGCCTGGATGGCAGCACCAGGCGTCGGCATGCCGCCGCCATAACGGCCATATCCGAAGAACGCCGTCTGCAAAGCGTCCGCGTAACGCTCATTGAGGCGCACCACGGACATGCCCTTTACGTTACGGAACTTGTAGTTCTTGAAACTGCCGAACAGCATGGCCTTATTGCCAGCTGCAACGCTTGGCATGCTCTGATTGATATTCATGGCATAGCCGGCAAACGTATCAGGCGCACCGACTGCGACCGCGGGCGACCAGAGCGGGCGGCCTTCATTATCCTTCATCTTGCGCAAGACTTTGAGGGTCGTGTCGTTAAACATGAACGTCGCACCCTGGCGATAAGCCGGGTCCACGCTATGGATCAGTTCGATGATATCGTCATAGCCGATATCCACGGCCGCTGTCGTAAAACCAACGCCAGCCGCAGTGCAGACACCCTGTGGCATGTTCGTGCCCGTGCCATTCGTCAAATCGTCAGCCAACGTGCGGCCAAAACGGGTGGACAGAGCAGAGGTGAGGAAGGTGTCCAGATCCAGGAAGGAATCTTGCATCAACGTCCAGGGCACCAGAACGGCGTCTGTAGCGTACAGATAGGCCAGGACGTTGGACAGCCCAAATTTCAGGTCGCTTGCGCCGATCGTCGTGTTCTCGCCGATGATCTTGGCGCGGGCGGCCGTGTCATCATTGGTAGGCCAGGGCAGGGGAGCACCTGTTGCAGTCGGGATTTCGTCAAACAGAGCCAAAGCCGTGAAGTAAGCCTTCAGGGCTGTCAGGATCTGATCTGCAAAAAGGGGCGGAACGAGGTAGCCACCAGCGGGACCCGTTTGCGTGCTCTGAGCCGCACGGAACTCGCTACCACGCTGCGCTTGCAGAGCAGCAAAAGCCCGATCCTCACCAGAGAGGCTATCCATTCCCCCGCGAAGCCACGCACCGAAGACGCGAACTTCCTGCGTCTCACGATCGCGCTGTTCGTCAGTCCCACGGCCTTCCTGTTCGCCACGGGCTGCGATCTGGCCAGCCAGTTCCGCTTCAGCCGCTTCTGCGGTCTCGATGCGGTCAATCCGTGCCTTGAGCTCGTCAGCTTCGGCCATCATGGCATCGAACTGGGCGGTCTGTTCGGTGGTGACGGTCTCGCCGTTGATCAGGGCGCGGGCGTCAGAAATCAGCTTTGCACGCTTGGCGCGCAGTTCCTTGGAACGCATGGATATTCCTGTTTTTGCAATGAAGGAGGACCTGCCGCGCAATGTTGGCGGCATCCCAAAAGGATCATGACCTGATGCCGCCTCGCGTGGAGGTCGGTCTGGACATGGTCAGAGAGTGTTTTCGGCTTCAGCCAGACGGGCTATACGCCGGCGCGATGCAAGGGCGATTTCTTCAGCCTGAGCGAGCAGATCCTCAGGCGGTAGCTGTGTCGCCTTGGCGGAAGGGGCACTGCCTCCGGAGCGGTCATCATCGACGATGATATCCGCCAGACCTGCATCCAGGGCCTCCTGGGCCGTGAACCAGGTCTCGGCATCCATCTGGGCCGAAATGGCGTCGACGCTCTGGCCTGTCTTGCCCGAATAGAGTGCCGCCATCTGGGCGTCGATCTTGGACATGACACCTGCCGTGGCCGTCATGTCCGCCTTGTTGCCGATCACAAGCCCCCAGGCGTTGTGGATCATCATGAAGGCGTTGGGCGCGATCGAAACCGTGTCGCCGGCAAGGGCGATGTAGGAGGCCGCGGAGGCCGCCAGGCCGTCGATGATGACGTTGACTTCACCATCATGCTGCTTGAGCGACGAATAGATGGCGAGACCGTCAAAGACATCGCCGCCCGGGCTGTTGATCCGCAGATTGATCGGTCCGGGGCCGACCTGCGCCAGCTGGCCGGCAAAGTCCTTGGCCGTCACACCCCAAAAGCCAATTTCGTCATAGAGCAGGATCTCGGCCGGTTTGCCGTCAGCCCGAGGGCGGCTGCTCAGGGTCTGCGGGAGACCTGCTTGTGTGAAGGCCAGAAGGGCGCGGTTCGAAAACCGGCCCGCCTGGGCATCATAGCGTTTCATTCCTGTTGCCCTGGTGAAGGTTGAGGAGCAGGCGCAGGCTTGTCTGGCCCTTTCGCCGCCTGTGTCGTCAACGGCACGTTGGTGCTGTTGATCAGCGGAGTATCGCCGCCCGGTACGGGTGGACGATTTTTCTTCCGACGTGCCTCGTTGATCGTGCTGACACCGCTGGAGATCTCGCTTTGCATGACTGTTGCGGTCTTCTCCGGATCCATGGACAGCAAGCCATCGCGGTCAAATTCCACGAAAAGAGGGCTGTTCAAGAACAGCTTGTAGTTCAGCTCGCTTTCGATCCGCCGCAGGTCCGCATCGAGCGAGAAGATCAGATACGCCAGCGTGTTTTCGGATAGGCCTGTGCCCCAGGAGGACGTCTTGTCCGTCTCGTTCAGTAGATGCAGCGGCACACCGAAGAAACGCGAGATATCGGCGACCTGGTAGCGTCTGGCTTCGATCGTCTGGAGATCCTGCGGAGATAGCTGAAAGGGCGTGTATTTCGACCCTTCATCCGCGATGACAGTCTTGCCCCAGTTGGCAACGCCGGAATGGGCTTCCTGAAGTTGGCGTCTTAGACGACGAAAGCCGTCATCTGACATTTTGCCCTGCACCTGCATGATACCACTCGGCATCGAGGCGTTCTGATGGACCCGACCCGTGCGCTCTTCCATTGAGCGCGCCAGCCCGACAGAGCCGCGTGCGAAAGACTGGATCCGGGAGAGCCCCTTGATCCCGTCAAAACCCGGACCAGGAATGTGCAGCATGTCTTCCTGATGCAGGGTTTCAACGCTGCCATCCTCATGCGTCAGGACATAGAAATTCACGCCCGGCTTACTTGGAAGACGCACCACACGAACCTGCCAGGGCATGAAGGCTTCAAAGCCAATCACACGACCTGCGCCGTCGTAGCGGATGGCGCTGTAGTGATTGCCCCAGAGCAGGACATTGACCCCCCAGAGTTCCCGCCAGGAGAACGCTGTCAGAGAGCGCCCAGGAAATGGCGCTGTCTGCAGAAGAGGAAGCAGCCTGTGGTTGAGGAGTTCTTCGCGTTGCCCATCAGCGGAGAGGCGGTAAATCTTCAAGGGCAGTCCGGCGATGACCCCAGCTTCCAGAGTGACACAGCGATAGACGGCCGAGCAGGCCATCGCGGTGCGTTCGCTGGTGGGCGGGGTCCAATCATCGCTAGTCCCCGGCAATCCCAGAAACTCGCTCCAGTTGCCGATGTCAGACAATGGTGTGCTGGGGTTTTCGAGGTTCTGCGCCAGGACGGGCTCTCTGCGCTCCTGAGGAGGACGTTGAGAACCGCCGAAAATACTCTTCAGGAATCCCATAGGTCCTCACGGTCAAAAATGCTTTTCGGTCCGGGTGGCTCCGGGTTTTTGGACATGCAGGCCACGGCATCGAACAGCGCCATCAGGGGATCGATCTTCTTTCCGCCTGCCAACTGTTTGGTGATCTCGATGTTGTTGCCTTTGGCCTGAGCTTTCGCATTGCCGACGGCCCAACCCATGATCGGCCGTCCGCCGTGATGGAAAGATCCATCTGCCAGTTTGCGCTCCAGAGTTTTGATCGGGCCGGTTAGCTTCCAGCCCTGACTGACACCGACGATCTGGCTTTCCTCGATCCCCCGTCGCCGTAACTCGAAGACGATTTCCGCCACGCCGGCCGGGTCGAGCCCGATCAGTGCCAACTTGCCCGATCGATTGAGATCCTCGGCGATTTCGCCCAGTTCGATGATATCGTCCGCCATGGTCATGACGAGCACGAGATCCTGCTGTTTCTCAAAATCGAGATAGCGAGGGGCCTCTTCCTTTCGAACCTTCAGAACGTCGCAGAACACCCAGCTGCGTTGCCAGTGCAGCCAGTCATCGGTTTCGGCATCGCAGCCGAGCACGGCCATGGACAGGAAATCGTCCAGGCCGCCGCCATCGATGCCGACGACCAGAACACTGGAACGTCTGACCACGTCGTCCAGAGTGAGGATGGGATCTCCTCGCTGTTCCCAGTATTTCGCGCCTGCCCAAGCTTTCTCTCGCAGGGAGAGCCCGACCTGCACATTGAGGTGCTTGGCCATCCAGACCCGAAGCGGGCCTTCGCCGGCTTCCTTTTGCTGGTCATACTGGCTGATCAGGAATTCGGTCCCGACCGACAGGCCGAGGTTCGGATTGGTGACGTACCAGTAATCCGGATCCTTGTGCTTCTCAGCCTCAATCAGCGCTGCCGGAAACTCGTAGATGACTGGAAAGAACTTCTTGTTCTGGATCTTCCCGTCGCGGACGGAACGGGCATAGTCCAGCTTTGACTTGAAGACGCCTGCGGGCTCTTCCTCTGACTGGGTGGTCAGATAGATCACGAAACCTTCAGGGCGCGAGGAGATACCGCCCATGGCTTCCATGATCATGTTTTCGCCTGTCGGTTTCTTGCCAAACTCCCAGAGCTCGTCGACGAGAATGCCGGTCGCCTTCTTGCCGACCACCGACTGGCCGTCAGCAGCCACGACCTTGAGTGTCGCCCCGGTCTGGCGATGCTCAATGACGCGGTTATATTTCTGGACGTGGAAGATCGCGTCCAGTTCCGGGTCGTTCAGGACCATGTCCCGCGCTGGTTTAAAGGCGTTGTCGGCCGCTTCCTTGGTCGGTGCCAGGATCAGGAATTCAGCTGATCGCCGCCAGTTCAGCACCAGCTGGGTCAGCATGACGCCGGCTGCGATGGTCGATTTGGTGTTCTTCTTGCTGACCAGCAGGAAGAACTCGCTGATGTGTCGAACGCCGGTTTCCGGATCGTAGGACCCGAAGAAGGATTCCGCGAAGTCCTTCAGCCATGGCCGGCAGGATTCCCCGATCGTCGGCTCGCCCATCACGTCGACGAGCTTTAGGGCATTGAAGACGTCCATGCCCTGCTTGGCCGCTTCCGGAAAAAGCGGCGGGCAGGGGATAATGCTTTCACCGGCGACGATGCGCTTTTCCCAAGCGGGGTAGGCCGTTGACCAGGTGAATGTCGCAGCGGCCTGCTTGACCGCTTGCTTTAACCCGGTTCGCCTGGCTGGCGTTTTCCGTGCCCGAGGGGTGGTTTTGACCGTCCCGTCACTTGCCATTGTTCACCACGAGCTTGGGCTGATGCATGGGAGAAAAGCGGCCCGAAGATGCCGTCTCTGCCGCATCCTTCAATTGCTCTTTCTTGCCCTTCTTGCTGGAACCTCTGCCGCCCAGGAGTGCGACCGTCTGCGCGATTGTCTTGAGCGAGTTCGCCCGGATCGGATGGCTGATGGCCTTTAGCATGGCCTCTTTTCGACGCGGATTTTCGTCGTCCATCGTCTCAATTTCGATAGCTTCAGAGATTTCTCCCTGGTGTGCCGTGATCTCCTCCAGTTCGTCGGTCATTCGCTCTGCCAGGCAGAGCAGACGGCCCTCGATATCTTCCGGGATGGCTTCGGCGACGACCGGAGAGGGACGTTTTTGCGCAGGCTGCCCTGAGTGCGCAGCGGTGCGCACTTTTGTAGTGCGAGTGCGCACCTTTTGCGCACCTGTTTTATCCCAACCTTCAGACGCGATACGCTTGCGCAGGGTGCTTTCCGCAATCCCGAATTGCTTGGCAATCTGGCGGTTTGACAGGCTTCCTGCGCAGTAGGCGCTGGCAATCTCCTCCCAGTTTGCGGGCGGTTTTTTCGACATTCTGGACCGTCCTGCGCAGGATGGT
>Ga0157365_10001279_pt1 | contig 10429 bp, 9 predicted proteins | sample AttsexASBM3_FD_111478 | JGI IMG/M metagenome (GOLD analysis project Ga0157365, IMG submission 111478) | Fungus gardens microbial communities from leaf cutter ant in Ribeirão Preto, State of São Paulo, Brazil - Atta sexdens ASBM3 | ecosystem: Host-associated > Fungi > Mycelium > Unclassified ... | reverse complement strand
GCAGTGGCACCCAGCCGATGACAAGTGCGAAGATTGCACTTTTGTCGTGTCCAAGAGCGACACGGCGTTCTGCGACGCGTACCTCTTCCCGATAGCTGGTTGACGGAGCAGAAAGTCTATTTGACCACTGTCCCGTGGAATACCCTCGTCCTTGCGTAAGGTCTGTCCAACCGGAGACAGGCCTTGGAGAAATCACATTTCACGCAGGATCAGATCATCGAGATTCTGAATGAACATTAGACAGGCGCATCGGCGGCAGATTAAAACGCGCCGGATTTACCGAAGAGGTCCGCCTCGAAGCTTTTGTTCTGTAAAGCGGGCCAGCCGGTTCCCCCCTATTTGCCTGTTCGCTCGGTGATGTAGGAGCAGACAGGCGACAGTCGCCTAATGTCAGACATACACACTGCCAACTGGTTTTCCACACAGCGGACGTCATCAGTTCGAATCTGAACTGTCGATTTGGCCCAGAAGCCAAATAATAAATTTAGTCTCTTCGTTCCTTCGTGACGACGAAGTAGCATGGCAGCTTCCTTGTGGCCGACATTCGAAAATATAAATCTTCGACTTAAAATCGACCTAGATCATTAGAAGAAGGACTTACCCATGACCTCTGATTTAAGCTTTTTTAAAGAGCAACTTTATGGAAATCAGTCCCAACGCTCAGGAGACCCTCGTTCCCCATTTCAGAGAGACCGCGCACGCATAATGCATTCAGCTGCTTTTAGGCGGCTACAAGGCAAGACGCAGGTGATGGGTACCGGAGAAGGTGATTTTCATCGTACACGCCTAACTCATTCTATTGAAGTGTCCCAGATCGGTTATGGTCTACTTCAAGTATTACAATCCAAGATAGAGATTGTTCCTGAGAACGACCAAAAATGGCTACCTGAGCGGGATCTGATTGAAGCTGCCTGTCTCGCTCATGATCTTGGTCATCCGCCGTTTGGACACAAAGGAGAGCAAGCGCTGCATGACGCCATGTTGCAGCACGGCGGGTTCGAAGGAAATGGTCAGACCCTTCGCATTATAACCAAACTTGAAAAATATAATGAACGAGGAAAAGGGCTATACCCAACACGTCGTTTGATTCTGGGGATATTGAAGTATCCTCGTTCAATCAAAACCTTTGACCTTAACGCCTTTAGCCATCCCCCAAAGTCTTTTCATGAGGATGAGGCAGATGTTGTCGCATGGGCTCTCGATGGCTTCTCACCCAATGATAGACGGCAGTTTATAGCATCAGCTAACGGCAAACAGGCTCACCATACCCTTGACTGCAGTATCCTCGAACTTGCTGATGACATTGCCTATGGCATTCATGACATAGAGGACATTGTCGCTCGCGGTTTGGCGACCGAGAGTGCGGTCCGAAATGCAATTACAGTAGCTTTCAACAAACTTGATAGTAAATCATTGAATGGTTTTAATGCCGATTTAGTCGCGAACGGCCTTCTTGCTGATAGTTTCCAAAGAAAGCAGATGATTTCTGGGCTGGTAAACCTGTTTGTCAGTAGCGTGGAGTTTTCGGAAAATGTTTCATACACACATCCACTTCTTAGATTCAACGCGACTCTTCCCGATCTTCACACAAAGCTATTGAAATCCCTTAAGGGACTGGCTTACGAACTCATAATTAAGAAGGCTGAGGTGCAGCAGCTTGAGCGACGTGGTCAAATGGTCGTAAAGCGGTTGTTCGAAACTCTACAGTCAGAGCCAGAAAGCCTGATTCCACAGTCATCCTGGCAGGATGGGTGTATAGAAAGCTCTAAGGAGCGTCGTGTATGCGATTATATTGCTGGAATGACGGATAGCTATGCAGACCGTCTCTACAAGCGTCTTTTCAGCCCGGGGTTTGGCAGCAGTGGCGACGAATTGTAAGCATATAGTTTGGATTTATCTCGATCCAGATCAACAAACTATCTCTTGCATATGACGTTGTGGCCCGGCACTTCATTGATGACCTTGCGACTCGATAACCGATCTTCTACTTCCCCGCACGCCAGCCTGTCTGCTCTATTCTTGGTGAACAGAGCAGACAGGCGGCACTCGCCTTCATGTCAGACATCCAAGCGGTTACGATGGCGGCCCGAAAGCCGACATTGTTAAGCGAATCACGATGGGCCGAGTTTAGGACAAAGCCGTTATTCGCGAGCCAACACGCTAAGGCTGGCTCCCGATATAACCGAACATTCCTGCTTCAGTTTTACCGCCATCGATCGACCTCCTGTGGCGAAATCAATAGATCGGTTCGAACTCATACGAGGAAAGAGCCACTGTTGCGACTTGGGAATTATTCACCGAGTTGGGCCAGGGCGCCCGGCTAGCAGATCGCTACCGCTGCTGGCGGCATGTTCTAGGAGAGTAGTTAAGTATCTGGAGACTAGCGAAGTATCGGTCATGCTGCTATATTGAGGCTATGAGCACCAGAAACTTTAGCGTTTCCTACTCTGCGTTAGCGCAAATGGCCCTGCTGCCTTCGACCGAGAAGGCGGCATTGAAACGTCTATTTTCGAGCGATGAGATCAACAAGCCGACGACTACGGAGGCGATTGCGGACGGTCGCTTTGTGTCTCGACTTGGAAATAAGCGCGTGTTGTGGCAGCGGTTGCCCCGTAAAAAACCTGAGATTATCTCGATCGTCGATCGTTCCTACGCTCAAGCCTGAATGAGCGTTTTCGACAGCATCAAGTTCGATCTCACGTTAGCGGATAGTGAACTGGCTTCCTTCAAGACTTGGCTCTCGGGCGTGAATTTCGTCGGCGAGACGGTGATCGTCAACGAGATTAAGTCGCGTCCACACATGGCGTGCTTGCTGGCCTCGACCCTCGGCCTCCAAGCCCCCGACATGATTAAGTTCGAGTTGACTCTTAAAGGCATGTTCCGAACTGATCTCGTGCTTGGCAACAACGGCACCCGGCGCTTCGGGCTGATCGAATTCGAGGATGCCGAAGAGAATAGCATCTTTAAGAAGGGCACAAAGCAATATCGCTACTGGTCGCCGCGTATCGAACATGGCTTCAGTCAGATCATTGATTGGGCTTGGGTACGCGCCGATCACCCAAACGATTCAGTTCTAGTTTCGGGCTTTGGGGGGACGATCACCGCCAGTGCCTACGCTGTGATTTGCGGGCGCGATGCGAGCCTGCTCGATAATGTTGAGCGAAAGCGGTTCACGCATCGGCGCGATCATCTGAAAGTTGAGGGACAAACTGCTTTGGTCCTGACCTATGATGAGATGGTCCAGTATATGGAAGACAATCTCAAGGTCGCGAAAAGCTGGTCGGTTCCAGCAGGCGCTGGGGTTACCGGTCCGTGACACCAAGGCTGCGGGGCACCGCACCGGCAGCGTTGACATCGAACCCGTCAGCATGATGGGCAGTGCGCGCATGCGCGGCAGATATCGCGCGTTCGCCCAAATCTAACCCATCACTTAGTTCCGGTCGTTTCAGCCCACAAGGGTACAACCCTTACTCGGGCAGCCCGACTTTGCAGAGGGTGGACATTTTAACTTTTCTTGTTCACACCCATGTCGCAACCGGATAGAAATGAGCGCGTCAACTTCTAATAGACATATCCTTCCTTACAATACGGAATGGCTGGTTATTTTAGGGGGCGCGGAAAGGAGACGGGCAGCAGTCGCCCACATCTCGGACCATGCCAAGGTGATGTGTCTTTCCTCAAAGCGGACGAAGCAATGGGGTCCCCAATGTATCGGTCTTCATCAATCCTGGAGCGGTTCACGGCGAAAATGGTAAGTCCCCCAGCCGACCAGAGCGATGGGGTCCGGAACGCTGGACGGCTCGAAAAACGTCTAACAAATCATTGTTTGCAAGCTCTACTGTTCCGGACCAGTCGGCGGCGTTGCCTGGCCTCTCACGCGGAACAATTTCAGACCATACTTCCCGAAGTTTAGACCACTTGTCTTCATTGTTGTGTTTTATGAGGTTGGTGAGCGCAATGGCTCTATTCAACTTCTCATCTGCGGGAATGCCCAGCCGCTTGGCATAATCCTTGACATCACTGAAACCCCGAGGAGGCTTTGGGGTAAGATTACTGGCGTACCACCATTCGATAACGGCGCGTTCCCAGTGGTGATAAGCTGCAACGCAAAATACTTTCCGCAGCTCGTTGAGTGCGTCCGTTGCCATTTCAATGTCAGTCTCCAGATCGTCGGTCTTCGACCAAACAACGTGCTGGACATCGTCTTCGTCGACAAAGTCATCTACTACGACCTTTTCCGGTAGAGACTGCAACTCCTTAATTTTTACATTCAGGTGCGTCCGTAGCCCCTTTAGTCCCGCCTCAGCTGCAATGCACAAGATGTCGAGCCCGCTTGCGTAACGGATACGTTGTAGTGGCAACTTAATTTCGGCACGCATTACCGACAGCTTTCTTTGAATCCTTTCGCGTACATCGGAGACTTCAATCTGTGCGCGCCGACTAGGCGGAATGGAATTTGCCATTATGCTTCTTCTCCCGGATACATCAAATCGCATTTTGCAGATATTGAGTTCGATGGCGTGGCAAAAGCGGCGGAGACTTTCGGAAAACGCCTCTTTGAAGACATAGACGAGTGGACACGTTCATTCGGCAACCGAACATCGATACATGTTTTCATCAAGTGAAAATATGTCCAATATCTACCAGATTCATGGTTTGTGCGAGGCGCTAATTACAAGCCTGTTGCAAAATCGCTTTTCAACATTACCATTCCAGAATTCTATTTATCCACGATGGCACTGAGTTTCGAACGGGTTTCGGGCGCTTTTAAAGCCACTTACCTTTTATTTTAAATTGACATAATGTTGATACTTATGAGTTAAAAATTAGGGGATTGCTACATTATGATAATGAAAACGACATATCCACCTCGATCTATCAAAATTGCAATTGTGATATCAACAATTCTAGGATTAACAAACTTATTTATTTCGTATTTTAGTGACCGATTTTTTGAAAGTTACTTTTGGAAAATAGCTTTTTCCTCGACTATAGTAATATTTGTTTCTATAAGTTCTTGGGCGATTTTGGTTGATAGAGTTCTTTCCTCTGATAAAAAAACAAAAGATGCTATAAAAAAGAAAATTTTAACAACATATGATCTTATCTACGTATCCTTCGGAGCAGTAGGTGCCATACTTTCTATATCATATTCAATTAACAATTCAGATACGAAGAAATTTGAATATAATTCCGAGAAACAAATACGCCTGACCGATAATATAAAATTAATAAATAATGTTTCTCGCACTATTCAGTCTTGTGAATTAGGTATGGTTGGAAAAAATTACTGTAGACTAATGTTTGATCTCCAATCAGATGCAATAAATTCTCTTCAGACGGGGGTAATAAAATATGACGCTACTGAAATTTGCAATTCGAAAGAATGGAGAGAAATTCCGTTAACTAATATATATAATTCTTTTCGAGATATTTGTATGCACCCAAAAATTGATGAAAAACCTTTAGAGGAGCAGAGAAACGATGATCATAGAATTTTAATATTTTTGGGAAAAACTCTATTGGGCATTGCTTTCGGATTGAGGTTAACAAAGGCGATAGTGGATAGGTTTGGTACCTCAAAAGAGAATAAATCTTTAGAGAGTCGGAAAATAAATATATATAATTCGACAATGATGCATTATACAACGAAAGACATAACTTACAATAAAATAAAAATCAACATGTTATAATAAGCGTTTAATTCGACATTTAATACGATCTATATCTATTTAGAGTTTCTCGGACGCCTGTTTTACTACTTTTAAGCAGACATTCCGCTTCCTCCCTAACCTGTCTGTCAGCTCAGCAGAAACAGAGCAGACAGACTGCTTTCGCCTACTTATCGGTCGTTTAGGGTATAGTGTTACCTTCCGCATAGCGGACGTAAGGCATCGACCCTTTCCGACTAATTAGGGCTATTTTCTGATTGTAAAGCTTTCACTGATCAATAACATAAACGGATATTCAAGCCGCGCCAGCGGTTATAAAACGCTGCATTTCGTTGGTCTTCACAAAGACGTCTAAATCAAAAATCGAACTGATCGTGGTCCCGGAGGCCCAGCCACATCTCAAGGTATCTGAGTAAGGTACGTAGAGCGTCCTCATGCTCTGGGAAAACAGCCGGATCAATGGCATCGCATTTGGCCTTCGCCTTATCGATACCGACGAAATTTTCGACCGTCTCTCGTTGGAATGAGTGGTAGGGAGTGGAAACACGGTCACCCGCCGAACTTCTTGTACCCCGGCTCATCATGCGGCTGGAAAAGGTCGCAAACCCTTCGTCGGTCGAAGTGGCTTCTGCGACCCATGTTTTTGGTTCGTCCTCGGAGGCGAATGCACGCCAGGTGTAAAGTTGCGATATGAGATCGGGGGCATTGAGCATTTCAGAAATGTCTACAGATCGTTCCCTTATCAACCTTAACCACTCGGTCTTCATCGCCTCTACCGTAACAAGTTCAAGCGCAGGCTCGAAAGTTTCCCTTTTATTATCCTCTTGGCTCGTAGGATCATTCAGATTGATCAATATCGCTCCCACCGATAATGCTCTGGTGCTTCGGAGTGCCTCTACTACGAGATCACCGCGCATATCTTTTGGTATACTCTTGAGATACCAACTCGTCGCTCGCCATGCAGACACCCATGGAGTGTTGAACGGGTCACCACTGCTTTCGCCGACGAGGCTCTGTGCGATTTCAAACATTGCTGGTAGCAGAACGGCTGCATTTTCGCCTGGGAGCATCTCTCTTCTTTCGTCGAGACGGGCGGCGAGCGACTTCGTTAGTCCCTTCGCCTCGACGTCATCTAGAAGAGCCGCGAGAAGCGCTTTGTCTGATGTCGCCTCTTCAAAGGCGACATAGTCTCGCTCCGACAATTCTCCTGCAGCGGTTTGGAGTTCAAAATAGCGGGGGAAATAGCGCGGCGAGCATGCCCGCTTTTCGGCGAACCATTGGTTGTGAACATTATCTGCATAGTAGGTACCACCGAAAGCCCATTCGAGCATTGGGAACAAGCTTTCCAAGGCGCCTTTAGCAGCATCACGACGTTGCACTGAAGTCATTTCAAGTAGTGCCTCTGCTTGTTCCTTAGTCGCAGTATCTCGACCATTCGCGAAATATCGTTGTTCCTGAAGAAGTAGAGTCCGGTTTTGAGACAACGCCAAGTATAAATCCGGCTCAAAAACCCTAAGCGCCTCCAGAATGAGAAAGTCAACGATGTTAACCTCAAGCACCTCCCTTGCCGCATGCAGCGGGATATGGACCGCGATGGAGGAGATCAATCGCCGTGCGTCACGCATGTTGCGTAAAAAAGGCTGGATGCAGCCGACAAAAGCGTTACCCCACCGGGTCTGCGAAAACCCGTTTGCCTTAGTCGCGTACGGCTCGGCCAGTGCCGACAGATCCTTTCCAAACGTCTCGTGAACAATCGATACCGGAACCGTTGGCAGGTCGAAGTTAACCTGAACGATCTTCTCGAGGAATGAGCGCCCATCGCCGTCCGCCACGGGATTGAGTGCGCTCTCCACGATGCTAGGCTGGAATAATAACACGAAGACGATATTCGGAAGATTTGCGTTCGCCTTCACCTGTCGGAGGAGCACCCTGATGTTTTCCGGCTCGAGGCGGTCGATATCATCGACGAATACTACAAGCGGCTTGTTAAGTTCACGCAGGCGTGCCTCCAGTGACATCCTCACCTTGTCTAGGGGCTCGGTGCTTCGATCCTTCCCGAGGTGCGTCATGAGACGGCCAGCCAGGGATGCGCTAATGGAAAGCACCGCAAAAACGGCTGCTACCTTCGCCGTTGTCGGTAGATCGAACCCGACTGCCGCGGCAATAGCGATGAAGGACGCGTCAGTAAGCGTGGCCGTGATAAAGTGAGAGGAGCTTCCAGCCTTCTTGAGAGGTGCGCTTGCACCAGTTAGGATCGCTCCGTAGCGGCGCAGCGCATCGGCGCGAGCTAATGCCGCCTTTGAGTGTTCACCTCCGAGCCGATCGGCGATCTGACCGAAAAGCGCACGCGCAAGAGCGTTGCCGTCTCCCCACTGCCAAGGATTGAAGTCGAGCCATTCCGCCCCGTCATTCCGGGCATCCAGCCGCTCGGCGATCAGGTTCTTGAGCGAGGACTTACCGAAACCCCAGCCACCTCGGATGGCAAAGACTCTGCCCTCTGGTAGGCTCAACTCGGATAGCACCGTAGCGATGCGCTCAGCGAAGTCAGCCCGCCGTAGGCGGTCTTGCTGAGCGGTACGGATCGGTGCCTCAGCCCCGATCCCATTGTCGAGCGGCTGGGCTCGTGTGATTTCTGCGCTCTTTGTCGCCACTCTTCTTGCATGCCATTCGGACAAGCGCGCAACTGGTCCCTTCATTGACTACCCGTTTCGAACTCCAACTTTGTCACCAATCTTACTCATCAATTTGGATCAACTTTAGACGGTAGTGGGTCACTTCAATTCCTGCCAGTTTATCTAAACTAAAAGGAAGTCCTGGGAGACGAAAAAGCTATATGGCTGGACCAGAATGCGTAGTGCTCATGAAACTCAACGCCACAAATGGCTGATGTTGTTCAGTCTTGTCCACTAACCTACCGTCCGGCTTCCCCGCTACAACGAAGTCTGTACAATTACCGGGCGTACTCCGCTGATGAGATTTCTACTCTACGTCTTCAGCAAAAGCGAGCCTGAATGAATTTGCAGAACAGTATCGAAACCGCCGCTGCGGTCCGGAGAACCTCTGTTTGAACCCGCCTAAGGCACGTCAGGATGATTGGTGGGCGTCCACGTGGTAGACTGTTGGGGTGCCACGTAGCAATCTTTTATTAGCCACGGTTCGCCTTCGACCATAAGTGAGCGCTCAAGATCATCGGACAGTCCAGCTTCGCCAAACTGAGCTACGAGTAGTATCGCACAGGCAGCAACCGCCTCAAAGGCGTTGCAGAGGGATGCACGTTTGAACTGGCACTCCCGGTCGTGCTTCACTGCGTTGTATGCGTCATACCATTTGAGTGACGCTGTGGACTGCCCACTAAGCCATTCTGCGAAGGGCTTAATTTCCGCCACTTCGGGGTAGCGTTTGAAGCGGGCCGAATAACCGCGAAGCCTTAGTGGTTCGGCAAGTTTCACATACGAAGTAGTATTTTTGCGCTTCTTTTTATAACCATTTGAGATCATGATTCCGGCCATGTGCATTTCGACTTCGGTCGCAGCCAGAATAATAAGATTACGAATTTCATGCCCATAAACTTCAAGAGTAGCCTTAGACGGCTCTACGACACGGCAAATTGCAGCAAGATCTGCGACTAATGCTTCCAACTGCGTTTGAGCATTGCGAAGATAGTGTTGTTCGTTGTTGCAATCTGGCAGTCGTGCTTGGATGAGACTGAATTTGTCGAGGGGGTCTCCGATAATTGGGCGCGCCATGCGGGGGAAGAATTGGCCTGGAGAGTGCCGTAGAGGCACGAATGGTCCCGGCACCTCCTGTTCGTTCAGCCAAGGCGTTTCTTCCATTATTGCCTCCCAGACAGTTCCACCAGATTTGGCATGGAAGCAGCTCCCCGACCCGTGCTCGGCGTTCGCTCTGCCCATAAGAAGCGCGTAACTATTGGTGAACTTCCATATCTGGAGTTCATCCTCGAGGGGGCGAGCAAACCACTCATCGGCTGGGGTGTTCGTCATCACCAAATCAACTCTGTTCTGGATATCCCTGACGGGCAGGATAGGCGACTTCGTAAGAGTGCGTTTTCATGGCTCTCTTACGAACAGATTGCGAGACAACGGTATCAGAAACCGCCCGCAAGCAGCAAATGATGCGGGCACGGATAAATGTCCCGTGAGTTGAAACACGATTCTCAGCTAGCTCGATTTGAAAGGCAACAAGCTCTTCCAAAATTTTAGTTGAACTTCGGCTGAACCGCACTTGGCAACACTAATGACCGCGTCCTGCCTATTCCACTCTATAGCAGACATTCCGCTGCCCCCCCCCAAGTCAGCCGCGAGCCTCAGAATGGTTACAGACCTGCGTGGGTTAAAATGGCTACCGCGGAGACTGTTAGAAATGATCAGGCTGTCCTTCCGGGAGCAGAATTTGTCCCTGCATGAGCGCCCGTGGAACACGCCTCGAAAAAAAACTTTGCGGTTACTTTTTTTTGTCCCCACCCTATGTCCGATAATATAAAAAAATGGACATAGATTTTGTGGCGGAAAACTGCCGATTTCAGGTATTTTTTGAGGTTTCTGGACTGCTGCTTGCCTGAATACCCGTCATATCGCTCGTTCCTCAGAATTGTATGCCGTTGACGTATATGCCAGCGGCCTATATTCTATTGTGAATGTCAAAGCTGCAGACCGTTGTCGAACTGCCCGAATTCATAAAGCGGGCAAAAGCCCTGATGTCAGACGACGATCGTATGGCTCTGATTAACATGCTCGCTG
>Ga0157365_10001278_pt1 | contig 10433 bp, 11 predicted proteins | sample AttsexASBM3_FD_111478 | JGI IMG/M metagenome (GOLD analysis project Ga0157365, IMG submission 111478) | Fungus gardens microbial communities from leaf cutter ant in Ribeirão Preto, State of São Paulo, Brazil - Atta sexdens ASBM3 | ecosystem: Host-associated > Fungi > Mycelium > Unclassified ... | reverse complement strand
CCGGTTTTTCCGGGTGCGGAATTCCCTGCATGGACCCTACCACACGCGATAAATACGCTTATCGCGTGTGACGGAATTGATACCGGTTGAATCGCCTGCCCGAGGCTGTCATCCTGGCTCCATGACCGTCAGAACCTCTGCGAACCAGTTTCTGGACCGGATAGCGGCTTCCGGTTTTCTCCCCGTCGCGGACACGGAGAACAGTGGCCCGCCGCCGACCCCGGCAGGGGCGGCGGCGCTGGAGACGGCCATCCGGTTCGCAAGCCGGGCCACGGCACCGGCCACGCTGCGGGCCTATCGGGCCGACTGGGCGCATTTCCAGGCCTGGTGCCGGCAGACCGGGTTCCAGCCGCTGCCCGCCACGCCCGAAACCGTCGGGGCCTATCTGGCCAGCCTCGCCGGGGTATTTTCCCCGAATACCATCCGCCGCCGTCTGGCCGCCATCGGCAAGGCCCACCGGTTCGGCGACTGGCCCTGGAATGCAGGTCACCGGGCCATCCAGGGGCCGCTGCAGGGCGTGCTGCGGACGCAGCATCGGCCGGTCCGCAAACCCGTGGCCGTGCGCCGCGCCCTGCTGGTGGACCTGCTGGCTACCTGTGACCTGTCGCCCCGGGGACGGCGCGACCGGGCGCTGCTGCTGGTGGGCTTCGCCGGCGGCCTGCGCCGGTCGGAACTGGTCGGATTGCAGGTGGAGGACGTGACACCGATGGCACACGGCCTGCAGCTGGGCATCCGGGCCAGCAAGACCGACCAGACGGGGGAGGGGGTGGTGATCGGCCTCGCCCGCGGGCAGCGGCCCGAAACCTGCCCGGTCCGCGCGCTGGAGAGCTGGATGGATGTGGCCCGGCGCGGGGTCGGCCCCCTGTTCCGCAAGGTCGAGGCCTCGGGCCGGATCGGCAGCACCGGACTGCATCCCGATGCCGTGCGCCAGATCCTGCGCCGGCGCGGGGAGAGGGCCGGGGTCGCGCCGGAAATTCTCGACCGGCTGACGCCGCATGGCCTGCGTTCCGGCTTCATCACCGAAGCCTATCTCGGCGGGGTGCGCGAGGAGGAAATCCGCCGTCATGTCCGTCACCGCGATCCGCGCAGCACGCGGGGCTATGTCGAGCTGCTCGATCTCGTGGTGGACAGTCCGGCCGGGAAAGTCGGGTTGTGACGGTCGGGAATGGCAGGTTTCGCCTCATGTGCGACATTCCCTGCATTGATTTTCTTTCTACTAAGCAGACGCATCCCCGATGCTCGGATTATACATCGCTCTTGATCGCATTTTCGCTGCACCTATGCGGGCGCAAATCCTCTGGCACCTTCGGAGTGCCCAGTTTAAGCTAACATACCGATAGTTTTGGAGTAATAAGATGCGGTTAAAACGATACAGGGTGACGAACTTTCGATCTGTAGAAGACAGCGGCTGGGTCGACACCGATGATGTAACCGCATTAATAGGTGTCAATGAGTCAGGTAAATCCAATATGCTCGTCCCGCTTTGGAAATTAAACCCAGCGCGTGAAGGCGACCTTCGTCCAACTAGTGATTACCCTAAGACTAAGTTCGCAGAGATTCGTGAGCATCCTGAAGATTTTATGTTTATTGAGGCCGAGTTTGATACTGCAGATTTCGCCAAGCGCCTCGCAGTAATCGCCGGTCTTTCGGTTGAGCAAGCATCCGTCGTCAAAGTCTCTCGGTGGTACGATGGTAAATATACTGTCAACTTCCCCAAGCATGAGCATATCACGACGGCCTCATCAGCGGATTTGATTCAAATCATCAGCTCAGCAATTGAAGATATCAATAAAATACCAGAACTGCCGGGTGAGGATGGTTTCAAGGACAATATAATTTCGGGCGTTAGACGCATTGTAGAAGATATTCCGGAGGCTTGTCTCGGGGAAGAGGAAGTCTCATCTTTGGCAGCGCGCATCCGCAGCGTCGTGCCTGAAAGCGTTCCTGACAACACCAGCATTGTCCCTCGTCTCGAAGCGCTAGCTGTTAACTTAGACGAGACGTCTAAGCGGATATCAAGTCCAGCCCCCGGCACGAAAGTAGAGGTTCTTGATGCTGTCATCAAGAACTTACCGAAGTTCGTTTACTATTCGAATTACGGGAATCTGGATTCGGAGATATACCTTCCACATGTAGTGGAAAATTTGTCACGCTCCGATTTGGGTGAGAAAGAGGCCGCTAAAGCCAGAACGCTGAAAGTTCTATTCAGTTTTGTCCGCCTTAAACCCTCAGAAATTCTTGCCCTTGGGCAGGACCTGACAACCGTCGGCAACCCTCCCCGACGTCCTACTGAGGTCGAGATTGCTGCAACAGCGGAGAAAAAGCGAGAGCGCTCTATACTGCTGCAGTCTGCTGGCAATACGCTTACCGAGCGCTTCAAAGATTGGTGGAAGCAGGGTAATTATCGTTTCCGCTTTGATGCAGACGGAAACCATTTCCGTATTTGGGTGGCGGATGATAAGCGTCCTGCTGAAGTCGAATTGGAGGGCCGCAGCACGGGTCTCCAATGGTTCCTCAGCTTTTACCTCGTATTTTTGGTCGAAAGCGGCAACGCTGGAGAGCATGACAATGCGATACTACTACTCGATGAACCAGGCCTTTCGCTTCATCCTCTCGCCCAGAATGATCTATCCAAGTTTTTCGATAATCTTTCGAAGACCAATCAGATTCTGTACACCACTCATTCCCCTTTCCTTGTGCATGCCGATAGGCTCGATCGCGCAAGGAAAATTTATGTGGACGCGAAAGGCACTACCCAAGCCACGTCAGATCTTCGCAAAGGCACTGAACTCCAGCCCGGAGCCGCGTACGCAGTTCACTCTGCTCTTGGGCTTAGCGTTGCCGATAGTCTTATGCTGGGTTGCCAGCCCGTCATCGTGGAAGGTAGTTCCGACCAGCATTATCTCACGGCGATGAAGACCCTTTTGATCTCGGCGGGGCGGCTCAAGCCTTCAAAAGAGATTATCTTCCCACCGGCGGGCGGGACGAAGAATACAAAGATGGTTGCGAGTATTCTGACGGGGAGAGATGAGGATTTGCCCTATATGGTTCTTGACGGCGACCTCATGGGGCAGAAACTAGCCAAAGAAGTTAGGTCCACTCTCTATCAAGATGCGCCCGAAAAACTCATCATTGTTGATACATATACTGGTATGGCAGGATCGGAAATCGAGGATCTGATTCCTAACGAAATCCTGGCCGCTGCCGTCGACCGCATGGTGCGTGCAGATACCGAGTTTGCCGATATCATTCACAGTGATAAGCCGATCGTCGGCCAAATCGAGGAATGGACTAAGTCTCAGGGTGTGTCTCTTGTTCCAGGCTGGAAAGTGGAACTTTCCAAACGCGTTAAGCAGCAACTTCTGATGAAAGGCATTTCAATCGTGCCTCCCGTCGATATTGATCGTTGGGAAAAGCTATTTGCTGCTTTTGGGGGCGGCTCGAACGCTTAGACGTTTGCCTTAGCGCCCTTGAAACGGCGAGTTGTTGTTTGAGATGAAAGGCGGCTTTTCTACTCCGGCTGCCTAATAAGCAACATTCCGTTCTCGCCGCAAAGCCGCCTGTGGGCTCAATAAATGTAGAGCAAGCAGGCGGCAGTCGCCTTCATTTCGGACTATCTGGATGACGGACATGAATGCTCTATTTAGTAATTACCAATGGTGCCATCTGTCCTCGATATATCTCTGGACGTGGACTATAGAAGCCGCAGTTATATATTAATGTAGTGCACCTTTTCTGGAAAAGTAATGTTCGTAGGAACATTAAAAATCTTCAACAAAATCAGGTATTATTTGTGATGCATTGGGTTGGAACGGCTAAAAGAGTAGCTTATCATGAAGTTGGGCATCAAATCGTAGACTACGCGCTTAGACGGAAGATTGCAGAGTGCAAAATCTTTTTCGATACCCAAAAAAACGAATGGTCCGGGCAGGCATCGCCAACAGGTGGTGCATGTACTAGTTATCAAGATTATTTAACTGCCGCTGCTATTTTCTACGCAGGTCGCTCCGCAGTCAAATATGCTATAGAGCGTGGCGTTTTATCGCGGCCTCCAAACGGAGTGGAAGCGAACGACGGTGATTTCGGTTTTTTAGGTTCAGTAGAAACTTCAGATGAAAGTCTTGTGGATTACTGCGCTCAAAAATGCGCTCAAATCCATAATTGCACGTCAAAAAATTTCAAAAATAAAGCAGAAAGGAAAGCTGACGAAATCGTTGGTAAATACTTTACCGTTATAAATAGAATTTCTTATGGAATTAAAGAAGAAGAAACTATTTTAGGGGAAAAAATAAAAAATAATTTTGATTATTATGAAAAAATAAAAGATATTTATATGTCTGTAGCAAAATCGCAGAAATTCCAAAAAATATTATTAAAGATTTATAGCGGAAGGATTGAACACAACAACTTTATCGATTTTCTCGAAAAATGTCATTTTTGTTTAGATGAGAAAAAATGGCATTTTGGGTGGGTGGGGATCGAAAAGGAAGTTTTGACTTTAAAATTAAGCTCTATTTTTCTTGAAAAGAATGTTGGTGAAAGACAATTCACACATTTTCTGTTTACGACGTGCTCTCACGAATTAATTCATCTTTCACAGCAGATGATGGAAGATGCATTAGATAAGGAAAATATCCACAAATCCAAAAAAGGATGGGCATGGATAAAAAGTTGTTTCTCATGGTTACCATTTATGCTGAAGATTGAAGCTCATGCTCACCTCTTTGGGTCGAGAATAACGGCTTGCATTATGCTTTTGCTAAGTTCTGCTTTTTCATTAGCAATATATTATATTTTTACAGGAAATTCCGTTTTGATATTGTTGTTTTCAATGGCGGCAGCTCTATCATTACTTATTTTCACCAGATATTATAAGGTGTCTTTACGGTAAGTTTCTTGGTAGAATAATGTCTGAAATTCACGTGTCGCCTTCTTAAAGGCGACATTCCGTTTACCCCCCCTTGCCGCCATATTTACGATATGAGTGTTTGCAGCACCTGAATTATGCTTATCGCGTGCAATGGAATTGAAACGGGTCGGATTACCCGTCCGGCAGGGCAACAGGTCATCGTAAGGTATGCCTGCCTCTGCTGCTGGCCCTTTCCTTTCAGCCGCAAGGTGAACCGACACAGGGGGGCTTTGGGGGATCGCCAGTGTTCCGGCCGGCCCGCGGCCGCTGCGTTCAGGGGTGTCAGACCGGTCAGGGGGTAGCCCCCACGTTATTCGGACCGGGACATAATAATGGTGGCCACCTGACCACCAGCTACCGGCACGTCAACAGCCTTTCTCTGTCGTCCTGCCAGGATAAGCGCGGTTTCGTATCTTGCGTGACGAAGCACAGACTTACGGATATTTCGGCTATCCTCTTTGATCAGCCTCAAACTCGTCAGACGTGTAGTCTCGCTCCGGACCTTCACCAGCACTCGTCCGCCCGGCAGCGGGGACGCATTGTAGACTGTCGTTTCGCCGATCAGAACCGGAGACGCAGCATCATGTGTGTCGGCTGGTTTCGTATCATTCACAATGGAAACGTCCCGACCGTCGGCCACGATGGAGAAGTCGGTTTCTCCCCATCTGGCGATCGGGTTCATCTCACTGATCGACACCAGACTGGCATCAGAGCTCGCCGATGTGGACAATGGCTTTGAAACCGGGGCCGCCGCGTTGGCGGGCGTCCACATGGTCGCGTCCGTGGCGACGACTGCAAGCACCGCCAGAGAAAGCAAACAACGCATCATAAAGTCCTTCATTAAGATCCGGATGAACCGGGCGTTTTCGTCGGGATCAGAGCGGCCAAAGATCCCTATCGCCTGTTATGAGGCCACTGCATGTGGGTGCGTCATCGGATCCGCCAACGCAGCGCATGACGCTCCTGTATGAATTGCCTTGCCGGTAAGGCATAAACGCCTTACTATCTGATTCAAAAGAGAGGAGGGTTCCATGGCATCGTTAACCGTCACCGCAAAAGGCCAGGTCACGCTCAAGCGCGAACTTCTTGAACATCTTGGTGTCCAGCCCGGACAGCGGGTAGATTTTGAAAAACTGCCCGGCGGCGAGGTGCGTGTACGTGCCGCACGCCCTGCGGGCAGCATCGACAATTTCCTGCACGCCCTCGACGGCAAGGTAAAACTCAGGAAACCGCTCACGATTGATGAGATGAACACGATCGCTGCGGCTGGCTGGTCTGGCGAACTGGCCGACAAGTGAAGATCATTGCAGATACGAACGTGCTGGCGCGAGCCATCCTTCAGGACGACGCAGTGCAGTGCCGGGCTGCACGAAAGGTACTGACTGATGCTTCCCTGATTGCCGTATCACTGCCTTCGCTGTGCGAGCTGGTGTGGATACTCCGTCAGGGAGCAAAACTGCCAAAGAACGACGTCGCCACTGCCATTCGCGCATTACTCGGCACGAGCAATGTGATGATGAACCGTTCTGCAGTCGAGGCCGGTCTGGCGCTTCTGGAAGCGGGGGGTGACTTCGCCGATGGCGTTATTGCTCACGAAGGCACCTGGCTGGGCGGTGAAACATTCGTCTCGTTCGATAAAAAGGCCGTTTCCCTGCTGAAAAAACAGGGGAAGAAGACGCGGTTACTGTAACCAGGAGCAGATCATGTCTCCCACAACCCCCCTGCATCTGGTTGCATGCGTCAAGAAAAAGGCGTCAGGGCCAATGCGGGCGGCAGACCTCTACCAGTCGCCGTTGTTTCGGAAAGCACGCGCCTACGTCGAAGCTCAGGGAGCATCGTGGTATGTCCTTTCGGCGTTACACGGTCTAGTCGCGCCTGATGATGTGATCGCGCCATACGAACAGACCTTGATGACCATGTCGGCTGCAGATCGCCGGGTATGGGGCAAGCGGGTTGTGAGCCAGCTTGTCGAACGTGGACACTGCCAATCCTCCCCGATCATTCTTCTCGCTGGAGCACGTTACCGTCAGCCCCTTGCTTCGTGGCTGGGACCCCGCGCCATCGTGCCAATGGCCGGGCTGGGGATTGGCAAACAGTTGGCATGGCTATCTGATCCAGCCAGACTTACCGCTCCTCGCAATCGCCATGATACAAAGAACTACCCGTCCTGAGTTTCACTACGTTACCGTTTACGGCGCCCACAAGCTTCCTCGCACTGGCGGCCGACACAGCCCCTTCTGAAGACGATTACGTTATTTCGAGAGAAGAAGGTTGTGTTTGATGGTATCGGTCGGATCTGGATCAAATGAGCCATTGCTGGCTGGGTCGACCGTAAGCGGTTTTGTCGCCGCGCGGTAGCGGGCATCAAAATGAAAGGCGGTGCCATCCACTAGCAGGATGACACAAACACCTGCTGCAATCATTCCCCACGCCTTCTGACGTTCGCTCCGGACTGTGGCCGCACCTAGTTTGTATGCGCCGATTACCATTACAATGACACCGATGACCCCGGCGCTGAGGGTAAGAAGAGATAAAATACGCATACTGCCACTTTCACTGTCTGTGCTTAAACAACTCACGCACGTCATCGGATCTGCATATCCAAGACACGTGGATGCCTCTCACGACATTAGGCGCGCATTGTTTGTGGGTACGGCGTCAGATCAGGCCGAATAGACATGAGACCCGGCCACATAGTGGCCAGAGGTTAGGTGCGCTAGCGCGGATTGAGGACGCTCCAGGAAACTGTCCCGATTGTCTTACCGCTCAACACAAGCGGAGCGGACTGGCCATCAGCAAGATAAATGGTGTTGTCCACTAACACAGTATGCGTTTCCGGTATGTCGATGGTTTTGCCGTCGGGCGCTGTGTAATGTCCCATCTTGATGAGGGACGTGTCCACCAGATGAATCTTCAGCGCAACGTGGCCGTTCTGCTGCCCCTCGGCGCTGATCGCCCCTGACAGGCCATCGCGAATCACCGCTTCGGTTTTTACCGGCTTCTTACCAGAAACGCTGCTTATGCCGACTACATACGGGATTTCAGTGACAGTCTCAAACGGTATCGGCATTTCTCCAATACTGATAACGGCTGAATGGGTTTCACGCCCGGAACGCAGGCTGATCGTGGCGGTGCCATAGGTTGCGGACGGTCCATTCCACGCGCCGTTCTCGCACATGAGGATGGCCCCGGTCCCATTAGGTCGTGATGTGGAGACCACGCCGTTCGGCGAACATTTCCCGCCAACAAATTTGAGATCCGCGGCATTCGCAGCGGGGCTTGTTGTGATGCCGATGACTGCAACGCTAAGGGCAAGAAAAGATAAAATACGCATGCTGTAACTTTCTCTGTCAGCGATTGAACAACTCACGCACGTCATCGGATCTGCATATCCAAGACACGTGGATGCCTCTCACGACATTAGGCGCGCATTGTTTGTGGGTACGGCGTCAGATCAGACCGAATAGACATGCGACCCTGCACCCACAAACGATTGGCGCACATTGCATCGGGCGATACAGCCAACGGAGAAGGAGACATTCTATGCCCGATGCGAAAGAGACCAGACCGCACTCATGGGCGATCAGACGCTGCTCTGTCGCCACGCTGGCGCAGATACGGGACGAGAGTGAAGATTACATCACCCGGGAATGGGACGCGTTTATCCAGCGTGCGACGAATTTCGATATCGAACACTTCGTCCTGTTTGACCGCTGCCTGTTCGATGATGCTGATCTGGGCGCTGTGGACCATGCCAAACGGCTGGCATGCCGCAGTCTGGTAATCTCGGGAGCCATTGATGGGGACGTCATCATTGGCTTCGCGACAAAGCAGAGCATGGAAGATTTTATCGCCTGGGGAAACGACGCGATCCGGGCACACTGTCCGGAATCCCTGCATCACACAGACCCGGTATCGGAACAGAGGCGCTAAATGAATGGATAGATACTATTCACCTGAAGCACTTCTCCAGTTCCAGATGGAAATCATAATCGCTGGCGCGATGATATTCTGCCTTGCAGGACTTGTTCTGAGAAAGCGCAGGATATGGCTCTCTGTCACTGCCGTCTCGTGGATAGGGCTCTTCGTCTATTACTGCGCATTTTCTCCATGGGGTATCCCGATATAGGCATTGCACCCGTTACAGGTGCCAGGCAAAGGGTCAAGATTTGATTCAGACGTGATGCACGAATACCCCGCTGGCCATGACTGGTTGTGCCAGTAAGTAAACCCGGGCACAGTATTCGAAATCCATAAGCATAAATAACAGGAGAATATTTCAGTGGATCAATCCGACGGGCCGGATCATACCATCATCACCGCCGTGGCGAGCATCGTTTCGGCGTATCTCGGCAATCCCCAGACAGCACTGAGCCCTGATGCCATTCCATCGCTGATCCGTAGTGTGATGGCCGCCGTGAGGGAAGATACTGCCAGTGGGACGGAAGCTGCCGCATCTCCTGCCGTCACGGCTGTCGCAAAGCCGGTGCCCGCCGTGCCGATCTCCGAAACCATCCTCCCTGACCACATTGTCTGTCTTGAGGATGGGAAGAGGTTCAAGATGCTGAGGAGCCATCTCAAGCGGGCCCACCAGATGACGCCCGAGCAGTATCGCATAAAATGGGGGCTGCCGCCGGACTATCCGGTGACCGCGCAGAACCATGCTGCCCGGCGTTCGAAAATCGCCCGGGAAATGGGACTTGGCCGCAGTCCGAATGAAGTCGAAGCGTTACGGGAACAAGCGCAGAAGCAGAGAGCATCAGCGGTGGCAACTCCGGTCGCGGCCGACGCGCAACCCCGGAAGAAGCCAGAAAAATCGGCGGTGGAACGATACCGGACGAAGCGGGCGAAAGATCGCCAGAGGAACGCCATGCCCCGGAAAACCCGTAGCAAGACAACGCCCGACACGCAGACGTAACCCACCCCCACGCATTTTCCGCTTTACAAGATCATTTCGTGTTCTCTAAGTGTTCCTTTAAGGGAGGAGAACATGGCGCGAACACAGGACAACGATACCGTCGCCGTTCTCCGCGCGCAGATCCTGCGGATCGAACGGCGGTCAGGCGTGCTGGCACATGATGCCGCACGACTGGCCTGCGGCGCCACCAAAATCGACACCCATCTTTCCGGTGGCCTGGAGCGGGGCACGACCCATGAAGTGATCGGCCGTGGCGCCGACACGCCTCTTGGCTATTATCCGACCCGCTGGATCGCCACCATCCTGTCGCGCACGACCGGGCCTGTCGCATGGATCCATACCGGATGCCTTGACCTGCTGGGCGAAGGGCTGTCCCAGGCCGGGCTTTCTCCCGACCGCCTGATCTGTCTTCACGCCGCTCCCGATCGGGTTCTCGGCCTGAGCGAAGATGTCCTGCGTGAGACGGGACTGGCCACAGTCGTCACCGATTTCGACCAGCCTCTGGGCCTGACGGCGTCGCGCCGCCTGCGGCTGGCGGCGGAAGGGTCGGGACAGACCGCTTTCCTGCTGCGTCGCGCCAGGAAAATGGACGACCCCTCCCTCGTG
>Ga0157365_10001277_pt1 | contig 10438 bp, 8 predicted proteins | sample AttsexASBM3_FD_111478 | JGI IMG/M metagenome (GOLD analysis project Ga0157365, IMG submission 111478) | Fungus gardens microbial communities from leaf cutter ant in Ribeirão Preto, State of São Paulo, Brazil - Atta sexdens ASBM3 | ecosystem: Host-associated > Fungi > Mycelium > Unclassified ... | reverse complement strand
GGTGGCGCAGGAATGGGCGGCCCATTGAGCAGGTTCTGCTGGATATTACGCCATCCATCCATATCGCGACCGACGCCAATGGCATGAAAAACAGTGCCTGAAACACCCATGATGGCTGTTGCGCGCAACCACCAGCGCGTCAGACGCCGGTCGGTGCGTGTATCGCCCAGTGAGGCGTTGGTCAGCGCAGCCGCCGCTGCTGGCGGCATGGTGATGGGCAGCATCATGAACGGATCATGAAAGCTGCCTCTGAAATGCAGCAATCCGGCTTCTGCTGTCGTGCCGATCATACCTGCGCCGGAAACAGCCCCGATTACACGTCCGGCAGGCAGACCGAACAGGCGCGGCGTTTCATCTGCTGGCGTGTCGCGCACGCGTTCGGAGAAAAAGCCGAGCAATCCCGAAAGGCCGATGGCCATCGGTGCGCCGAGCGGTGCACCGTAAAACAGGTTCTGCCAGATGAACCGACCCGGTTTCTGGGAGACGTTCCAGAAATGGAAACCTGTTCCCGCCAGTCCTACAAGGCCGGTCAGCGCATAGACACTATCGCGCGCCCAATGCGACTTTGCGCGTTTGTCGGCCGTTCCATGCGCGGAAACCGCCAGCGCCAATGCCGATGTCACCAGGGGCGTGTACATTGCCTTGTTTTCGAAGCTGCCGCGATAATGTTCCACGGCACTGTCGAAAAGCACGGAGGCAGCCAGTGTGCCTGCTGAGCGATTGAGACGCCGCGCCGCCAGATTGGCCCGGTCTGGCGATGGAGCGGGCTCTGTTGAAAGGGCGGGGGGCAGAGCTTTCCTGCTCATGCGCCCACCGCGTGCTGCCGCGGCAAAGGCAGCCGCCGTCAGGGCGCCGGTCAGGCCGAGAGCCCAGCCGACGGCCCCGCGTGGGCCGTTATAACGCGCCACTCAGGACTTCTTCGCAGGAAGGAAGGTCGCAAGCATCTCCTTGGCCGATCCACGAATGACATCGAGCAGTTCAGGCTCGGTCGGCAAGGACGACAGGAACGCTTTCGCCTGTTGCAGGGTGATATGAGGCGGTAGCGGGGGCACGTCGGGATCGGTTCTGGCTTCGAGAATGACAGGACGATCTGCGCTCAAAGCCTCTTCCCACGCGCCGGCGATCTGATCCGGGTGATCGACCAGAATGCCCTTGAGGTCGAGGAGTTCGGCATATTTGTGATAGGGGAAATCGGGGATGGATTGTGTGGCAGTTGTCTTGCCCTCGCCGAGCTGGACGCGCTCTTCCCATGTCACCTGATTGAGATCCTGGTTATTGAGAACCAGAACGATCAGTTTCGGGTTTTCCCACTGCTTCCAGTATTTGGAAATCGTGATCATGACATTCAGCCCGTTCATCTGCATTGCGCCATCGCCCATGCAGGCAATCACGGTGCGTTCGGGGAACGCCATTTTGGCAGCGACCGCATAGGGCGTGCCAGCTCCCAGAGAGGCGAGACCGCCTGAGAGCGATGCTTTCATTCCACGACGTATCTTGATGTCACGCGCAAACCAGTTGGCGACCGAGCCTGAATCGGCGGTGATAATGACGTTTTCCGGCAGGCGAGGGGACAATTCCCAGAACACGCGTTGCGGATTGACCGGATTGGCATCTGTCATGGCGCGTGCTTCGAGCACCTTCCACCATGTCTCGACCTCTTTCTCGATTTTCTCGCGCCAGCTGCGATCGCTCTTGCGCTGTAAAAGCGGGATAAGGGCGCGAAGGGTGGCCGTGCTGTCTCCCTGCAGGCAGACTTCCATGGGGTAGCGAAGAGACAGATTGGACCCGTTGATGTCGATCTGCACCCCACGTGCCTGACCCGGATCGGGCAGAAACTCGCTATAGGGATATGCGGAGCCGATCATCAGGAACGTATCGCATTCCTTCATCAGGTCCCAGGACGGTTTGGTGCCGAGCAGACCGAGCGATCCGGTTACGTAGGGCAGTTCGTCCGGCACGGCTGCCTTGCCAAGAAGAGCCTTGGCGATGCCTGCGCCGAGCAGATCGGCAATGGCGATCAGTTCGTCCGTCGCATCGAGCGCGCCCGCCCCGGCCAGTATGGCGACTTTCTTGCCCGAATTCAGGATTTCGGCTGCGGCCTGCAATCCGTGCATTTCGGGAACGGGGCTGATAACGGTCTCGCCAATGCCGGTATGGGTAAAGCCATGCGCCACAGGCGCGTCCTTGTAGGGCAGTTCCTGCAGGTCATTGGGAACGATCACGATCGTTGGGGCGCGCTTGTCGCGGGCAATGCGAACTGCACGGTCGATGGCATGGCGCATTTGCGTAGGCTCGGTAACCGTGACGATATATTCGGACCCGACATCCTTGCAGAGCGATTGCAGATCGACTTCCTGCTGGTAGTTCGAACCCATACAGGTGCGGGCCTGCTGCCCCATGATGGCAACGACACCGACATGGTCGAGCTTGGCGTCATACAACCCGTTGAGCAGATGGATGGCCCCCGGCCCGGATGTTGCAAAACACAGACCGACCTGACCCGTGAATTTTGCATGAGCCGATGCCATGAACGCGGCCATCTCCTCATGGCGAACCTGCACATATTCGATGCGCCCTGCATCGATCTCATGCTGCAGTGCTACATCGATGCCGCCTGCACCATCGCCGGGATAACCATAGGCTCTCTTGAGACCCCATTCCTGGAGGCGTTTCCACATGAACTCGCTGACATTCATGGACATGGCTGTGATGCTCCGGCGATTGGCTGTGTGGCACAGGAACGTCGCGTCAAGCCGGAATGTTCATTCACATACTTTGTAAAATTATTTTATATTCATGAACCCGGATGAGCCCGCCCCGCTTTGTCGAGCGTTATCAACGGTGGGAAATGAAATGCGACGGTGCCGCCTTGCCTCACATTAACGTGACGGCAACGGAGTAGTGTCCCGGGCTCCGCCCATCGTTGTGATTTCATTGGCGTTTGCCCAGCACGATCTATCCGGAGGTTCTCCATGTCCATGACGGCCAAGCGGCGTTTGCACGATATCTATCGGCTTACTGATTTCGAAAAGGCGGTGAAGCGCTATCTGCCAAAAGCGGTCTATGAGTACGTGCGCAACGGTGCCGGGTCGGAAATCAGCCTGCGTCGCAACAGGGCGGTTTTTCAACGCTATCTATGGCGCCCCTATCGTTTGCGTGACGTCTCGTCTCTGGATACGAAAATCACGCTGTTTGGAGAGACCTACGATCAGCCCTTCGGTTTTGCGCCCACGGGTGGAGCCGCCATGACCCGCTATGACGCCGACCGTATCGAGGCTGCCGCAGCGCGACGTCATAATCTCTTCTATGCCCTGTCGGCCAATTCGCTGACACCGCTTGAAGAAATCATACGCATCAATCCGCGCAGCTGGTTTGCGGCGTACCTGCCCAGCGATATGACGGTGATCGACGGTATGATCGATCGTGTGCAGAAGGCGGGTTATCCTGTTCTTCTCATAACCTGCGATGTGCCTGTCCCAGCACAGCGCATTGCGGAAACGAAGGCCGGATATTCCATGCCTATCCGGCCTAATCTACGTTCCACTCTGGGGGGGATTGTCCATCCGGGCTGGACGTTCGGTACGCTTGGGCGCACGATCCTGCGGGACAGGAACCCCAGGATCGTGAATATACGCCCCAAGGGCGGTCCGGGACTTTTTTCCAGTGAAATCGCAGCGGTCGGTGGATCTCCCCATTTTACCTGGGATCATATCCGCCATATCCGGGCACGCTGGAAAGGCAAACTGGTGCTCAAGGGTCTTTTGCGCCCCGAGGATGCGGCCGAGGCTGCCAGTATCGGGGTGGATGGTATCGGCATATCGGATCATGGCGCGCGCCTGCTAGATTCGACGATAGCGCCACTCGAAGTACTGGGAGAGATGAAAAAAGCGGCCGGTTCCATGGCGGTTCTTGCCGATAGCGGTTTTCGCTGCGGCGGGGATGTTCTCAAGGCCATGGCACTGGGGGCCGATGCCGTCATGCTCGGCCGTCCATTCCTCCAGGCCTGCGCTCTTGCGGGTGGGGCAGGGCTCGACAAAGCCGTATCAATCCTGAAAACCGAAATCAGTCGTGATCTCGCTCTTCTTGGGGTCACATCGATCGAGGCGCTGGATCGTGACCTGCTCAAGGATCTCGGTGAAATGCATTTTGCAGAACGCGCACCGGATTACGTCTGAGCGTTTCCAGATAACCGGCAAGGGGAGGGGGAGCGATAATCTCCCCACTCCGCTTTCGTGCTGTTTTAAGGCAATACAGACATGGCCGTTACGCCCATAGCGGCGCATTGCCATCTTTGTTCATCATATCTTTGATCAGGGGGGCAGATCTCTCATTCGGCAGGTTTATAGCTCGATGTCCTGCCGTGACACTGTCGGTCAGAAGCGCTCTCGCGTCACGAAGGATCGACATCGGATCGTCACCTCCGGGCTTTCTGCCGTTTCACGCAACCAGTCCGGGTGCGATGCGCTTTTGAGAGTGGTGAGGTCGCCGACCTCTATTCTTCGTTTTCACTCGATCTGTGGAACTGGCCGATGCGTTCTCCTGTTGCTTATCGTTCCGATATTGAAACGCTAGAGACCAGCGAGGAGCAGGTCAAAAGCAAGCTGCTCGCGACGTTTCGGAAAATCATAACGGCCACACGGCGCGATCTCGGTCATGCTTCGCGTGGCGTGCACGCGAAAAGTCATGCCCTGCTCGATGGCAGGATCCATATTCCTTCAGGTCTGCCGCCGGAGCTGGCCCAGGGATTGTTCGCCCATCCCGGGTCTTTTCGCGTAACCGCGCGTTTATCTGCCATACCGGGCGATCCATTGCGCGATGCTGTATCCGGGCCAAGAGGTTTCGCGCTGAAAATACACGATGTGCCCGGCGCGTTGCTCGACGATAATCGCGGCGTCGCCGTTCAGGATTTTCTTTTTGCAAATGGGACGGTTTTCGGTGCCCCGGATGCAAAAGGGTTTCTGCAGATGCTGCGTGTTCTCGCATTGACCACAGATCGTGCCGAGGGAGCCAAGGCTCTGCTCTCACGCAGCCTGCGTTTCTTACAGCGTGTTCTGTCTCGTTTTGCGGCGCGTAGTTCGGCGCTCGATGCTCTTGGCGGTTTTGCCCCGACTCATCCGTTGGGTGACCGCTTTCATTCTCAGGTGCCTGTGCGTTTTGGAGCCTATATCGGCAAGCTCGATCTGGTCCCTGAATCGGAGAGCTTTCGACGGCTCACCGGTCGGATGATCGATATCGATCATGATCCGATTGCAATCAGGCGAGCGATACAGCGTGTCATGGCACAGGAGGGCGGACGCATGAGCCTGCGTGTGCAGCTTTGTCGCGATCTGGAGAAGCAGCCTGTCGAGTCTGCAACTGTCGAGTGGAACGAAACGCTCAGCCCGTTCCAGACGATTGCGAGCATCGAATTTCCCCCTCAGGTCAGCTGGAGTGAGAGCAGATCAAGGGAAATCGACGATAGTCTTTCGTTCTCGCCCTGGCATGGGTTGGTTGCCCATCGACCTCTGGGCAATATTATGCGCGCAAGACGCGCCGCCTATCCGTTTTCCTCACAACTGCGTGGCAGGCTGAACGGTTGTCCCATGCGCCTTGCCATGTCTGCGACGGACGATCAGCGGACCGCGAGAGAGAACGGCGCATCATTGTAGCTGTGATTGTGACGGAAATAGCCGTCGGCTCGATCGCATCCGGAAGACTTTTTCGCCGGTAGGTTGGCCGTGTGTCAGCGCCCGCATGCTCTCATACCCTTACGGGCATCGCAGGTGGTGGGGGGTGATGCGTAGCCCGCCCGGCACTGATTGCTGGGCCCCTGTCCCGCCCTCCCGTTATATCGAGCCAACACGCGGTAGATAAAAGTGCAGTATGCGTCGTGCTGTTGTCACGATGCTGGGCGTGTATGTCGCTGGCGGAGTCGAACCGCACTGGCTGCCCCGTGGCCCACCAGAAAGGCCGGTATACCCTGCCGGCAGGGGTGTGTTCGCTCTCGATAAAACGGTACCAGCTACGCCTTCATTCCAGTTCGATGTTCCAGTTGTGTTTTTGTATCTCCACCTCCAGCAGGCGCAGTTTCTTGGAGTAAGTGTCTACCCGCTTCTGAACCTCGGCTACCGACACTGTCGGGCAAAACCGGACCTCGGATTTGGTTATGCGAGACTGCGTGACGGTTGCTTCTTTGGCAAGGTCGCGAAAAGTCGCTACACGCAAACGAAGCATATCGCGCTCAGCGAGAGCCTGGGTCATCGTCATGCCGTTATCGAGAACGGTCGATGCATTGGTCGCATTGATACGTGCGATCAGCAATTGCAGTTCGGCAATATCGCGATCGTATTGCAGCAGCAGTTCGTTCGGGTCTTCGGCGGGGGTATCGCCTTCCTGAACCTTTGCATTGCGGAGCAGGCGTGCCTTTAGCTGTTCCAGCTTTTTGGCAAGATCAGATCGTATCGTAAGAGCTTCAGCGAGAAACACGTCGATCTCCCTCCTTATCCTGTTTTGTGTGAACAATATTGCAGAACAGGGAAAGCTGCCATGCTGTATTGGCGTGCAAATTCGGATTTCCGTACGGAATGCACCGCGAAGTGATCGATGGAACAATACCAATGCGATCGGGTGGAGGGATGAAGCATTTACTCTTTTTTGGGTGGGATTTTCATCGGGAATCACGGGTGGAAAGTGACGGTACGATATTTGCGAGTGAGGTCGTTCCCCGGCCTATGAATTTCATGTATTTATTTCAAAACGATTCTGCTTGTCTTTCGACAGGATCGCTTTTGTTTTTTAATATTACAAAAAGCCCGTCTTGTCATAAAACCGTCACGTAACTGACTTATAGGCTCGTTTATAGCTGCGAACACTTAGTTCAGCTTATGGTTTATCAAGTTCATGCGTGTTCGCTCCTTTCCGACCCTGTTGCTTCTGTGCGGGGTCGTCATTCCGTCCTTCGCTCTGACGCCTGCTGTCGCAAGCGGGGCTGATCGCGACGACGATATTGCGGCCTTGCGCCGCGAGATGCGCGAGATGCGGGCCCAGATGCAGGGACAGATCTCGGATTTGAGGCATGAACTGCAAAAAGAGCGTAATCTGCGCCACCGGGCGGAACTGGCACAGGCGCGTCCTGTTCCGACAAAAACCATCAAGACAGGGGGGACGTCCCACCACGATGTCTCTGCCGAACCGACACGGCTTGCCTCTGCTCATTCTGCTACCGCAGCGGCGACCGGACAACCAGCCGGACGGCCCGTAGCCTCCTCTTCCGTCTCGGACACGGCGCGTGCCGATACAGTTCCTGCGTCATCCGGCGCGGTCCAGGTGCCCTCGGAAACGATGCCATCGAAGGGTGGCGCGGGGTCTCGTATCGCGGCGCCTCCCGCTGCTGTACAGCTTGCCTCTGCCGGTCGTGGCGAGGGTAAACCGTCAAACCCGCAGGTGGCCTACGACACCCATCTCATTCCACCGCCCGATCACGGTCTGAACATGTCTCTGGCGGATTTCCGGCGGGCAACACGAACGGCTGAAACGGTCGATATCGGTGGTATCAGGATCGGTTTCCCCGCAGGTCGTCCGACCATTGCCTCAAGCGATGGTCTGTATGCCTTCTCAGTGGGACTGGTCATGCATCTGGATATTGGCGGCTTTCCGTCCAGTGGCGGCTCCGCTCAGGGGCAGACTGGCCGCTTCCCCAAAATGAATGAAAATGCGCGACGTCTGCGCCTTCCTCTGACATGGCGCTATGGCAACCTTCTGGCCAATCTGACGCCGGAATGGGGGCGCACGGTGGATGGTACGGCGGGGCTATATGAAGCCAATATGGTTTATAGCGGGTTCCACAACTCGCAGCTGACCGTCGGTTATTATCAGCCGCGCGTGACCATGCAGGATTCGGAATCCTCGAACGGGTTCATTCTCATGGAACGAGCATCGGTTTCCGAAATCGTCCGCCTGATTGCCGCAGGCGATACGCGCATGAGTCTGGGTGGGCGTACGCATCAGAAACGCTGGTATCTCGGGGCTTATCTCACCGGTCAGACCTATGGCGATCGCACGAACGATCCGACTGTTTCCGACAGCCAGATGGGTGGGCTGCTGCGTGTGGCAGGGCGCCCTGTCGCCGCGAAAAACGTCGATCTGCATCTCGGCATGTCCTCGACGATGTCTTTCAAGCGCAACCAGACTGCCCAGGGGCGTGTGCTGTCGCTGAGCGACCGTCCTGAAACACGCCTGACGAATGAGCGATTGATTTCGAGCGGGACCATCGCCGATGTCGGTAGGGTCTGGGCGATCGGTCCGGAAATTGCCCTGCGCTACAAAAACGCCCTGATCCAGGCCGAATATTATCATATCGGTGTCGATCGCACCGACGAGGCCAGAAAGAAGGGGCCTGCGCCCAATCTAGGTTTCGACGGCTATTATGTATCGGGCAGTTATACGCTGTTCGGTCAGCCGCGCCGTTACAGCCCCAAGGACGCCGCGTTCTCTGCGCCGGCGCCGAAAGAGGATTTCGATCTCTGGAACAACCAGTGGGGTGCACTCGAACTCGTCGGGCGATGGAGCGTGATGGATTTCAACAGCAACGTCGCCCGCGACAAACCGGCCTCAGTCACTGGCGGAGTACGCGGCGGTGTCCAGACGGTCTGGTCGGGTGGGTTGAACTGGTACCTCAACCGGCATTACCGCATTCAGCTTCAATACAGCCATATCGACGCCACGCGCTCGCAAACCGTCGGGACGGTCAATACCAAGGGGCGTTCGGTCAACATGATTGGCAGTCGTATCCAGGCAGCCTTCTAGGAAGTCTCCCGGAAAGGGGGTCGTATCGTTCGTTCAGGAAGGTTTCGTGGTCAGGCGCGCCTCGTTCATGGGCAGGCTGCTGGCGATGCTGTCGGCAAGCTGGGTGAACAGCTTTTGCAGCAATGCTGCCTTGGCAGCATCGTCCGCCACGCTCCCCGTCACGCTGAGGTTGGCCCGTCCGTTACGTATGGCGCGTGACTCGATTCCGGGCAGATCCGTCCAGGAGGCAACAAGCATCGCCTGTCCCTGTTGCGTGATATCCATACGCTCGATTGTAATGGCCAGTCTGGTGTCTGGCGTCTGCTGGGGCGAATAGGCTGTGACCATGCGCTGCGGCCAATCCTGTGCGAGGCGCGCTACGATCAGATCCGTCGCGGATTGGGAAAGCCGGCTTGCCCAACGACCGTTGCTGCTGCGCAGAAGGCGGCTGCCATCACGCAGCAGAATATCCTGCGTATCGAGATAATCCGGCATGGCGATGCGAGGCACGTAAACGACGGGGGCATCGGCTTGTGCCAGTCTGCTCCCGTCGATGGGCGGCGCAATGGTATAGAATTGCACGGGTGCCGATGCGCAGGCTGAGAGCAGTCCTGTCAAAAGACCCATAAGCGACAGAGAGGTGCGAAGGCGCAGGGTCATTGGCGACGTCCTGTCAGCAGAAGTTGAGGATTGCGCTCGACATCGTTGGCGAAGCCGCGCAGAGCCGCTGCAGCCGCAGCAATATCGCGCAGGCTGGAATCGAGATTGGCGCGATCGATCGAACGGGGCGATGTCATGCCCTGAAGGTCGGTCAGGGCCTTGTTTGCCGTCATCATGGTCTCACGGCTGTTCTGGATCAGAAGATGAATGTCTTTCCCGCGAGAAGTCAGCTGTTCCGATCCGGTCGTCGCCAGACGGTCCACCGATTGGAGCGTGCGCATGACTTGCGGTTGCAGCGTTGCGATCATGGTACGCGCCGTATCCAGCGCTGCACGGCTGTGATCGGATGTCTGCTGCAGGCTGTCGGCCAGTGCAGGGAGGCGCTGGTCGAGTGTTTCTGCCAGATGACGGACGACGGCGAGGGTTGTCGCTGCATCTTCAGTCAGCTTGCGCAGGGGGAGATGGGTCAGGGTGCTGGTGATAGCCTGTATGGGCGATTGCCGTGTGGGAATTTCCGTCTCGTTCGTTAGCTCGGGATGCAGGGTGGCTGGCGTGCCGGGTGAAATATCGAGATCGATCTGCGATGTGCCTGTCACGAAACTCTTGAGGTTCATCTCGCCGCGCAATCCGTGCGCCACCAGGTCCTGAAGGCTCGGCAGATGACCGTGTTTCTGACCAGCGACCAGAATATCGTCCCGGCGCAGCGTGATATAGACGGGAATAAACGCCTCACGCGTTTTAGGGTCGTATTCGATAGCAATGCGATCGACTGCGCCCACTTGCACGCCGCGGAAATTGACTGGCGCTCCGACCGACAGACCGTTGGTCGAGCCGCGGAAAATGAGAACGGCCCGATCCGTATGGGTAAAGGGATGGAAATTGCCGAAGAAGACGAAGGCGCAGATCATCAGCGCCATCCCCCCCAGAACGAACGCCCCGACGAGTGCTTGTCTGTTCATCAGGCGTTTCCTTCTTCGTTGCGTTGCCTGTTCATGAAGGCATGAACCTGCGGGTC
>Ga0157365_10001276_pt1 | contig 10441 bp, 8 predicted proteins | sample AttsexASBM3_FD_111478 | JGI IMG/M metagenome (GOLD analysis project Ga0157365, IMG submission 111478) | Fungus gardens microbial communities from leaf cutter ant in Ribeirão Preto, State of São Paulo, Brazil - Atta sexdens ASBM3 | ecosystem: Host-associated > Fungi > Mycelium > Unclassified ... | reverse complement strand
TCGGATCGCGATACAAGACCAGCCAGACAGCGACCCAGACGAAACCGAGCAGCCCCGTCCAGATGAAGGACTGGCGCCAGCCGACAAGGGCGACGAGCCACGCGACCAGAGGCAGCGCCAGCGCCGACCCCACGCGGGATCCGCTATCGAAGATACTGCTGGCAAATCCTCTCTCGCGGCGCGGGAACCAGTTGAACACCACCTTGGCAAAACCAGGCAACGCACCCGCCTCTCCCACACCCAGCATCAGCCTGGCCGCCAGCAGGCTCGGCAACCCGGTAATGAAGGCGCTCGCCGCAGTAAAGACCGACCACCAGACCACGGAGCCCGCGAGACAACGCCGCACGCCGAAGCGATCGATCATCCATCCTACCGGCACCTGCATGAGCGCGTAGGTCCAGAAGAATGCGCTCAACCCCAGCCCGATCTCAAAGGAAGAAAGATGCAGTTCGGCCTCGATCCTCGGTACGGCAATGGCGAGATTGGATCGGTCCAGGAAATTGATGATATTGGCGACGAAGCAGAGCGCAATCATCTGCCAGCGCAGAGGACTCATGGGCGGCATTCCCCCGAGCGGGAGTTCCCAACCCTCAAGCCTGCGCCACTCAGTGTGAACGGCGGATACGAGACGAGAGAGGGGCCCACTCTGATGGATCTTGAACTCCAATCGACCCTAGAGGAACATTACCGCCTCGTCATCTTTCGAGATGTCACGGCTGCGTGACCCCGCCCAGGTACCGCACGTCTGTGATTCGCATAGCCGGGCGGTGGCATAGTCGTCTGCTCGCCTCTGAGGAGAACGGGCGTCATCCGCCTCTAGGGGAAAGTCGCACACCGGGATACGGCCTCGACGCGATGCCCCCTTGATCGAAGCATGCAGACAATCCCGCAGACGCCATTTCGATCTCATTCAAAGCTGGCGGATACCGTCGCTATGGCCGTGAAACCGCTGCCGACCGCATAATTCGGCTGCGATCCGACCAGGGTCTTGCCCCCCAGCCCCTTGATTTTGGTAGCCGCCGTCGGGGTGAAACCCGTCACGGAGGAAAGATAATGGACATCGCCCAGATTCATCAGGCTGAGCATGGCCTTGGGCCTGACCCTGCCAAAGCGCGGCAGATAACGGCCGATCGATGCATCGGCGGTGAAATAGGCCGGAATGCCCTGATCGTTCATGAGCGTCGAGTATTGCGAGTCAGAATAGCGGAAATTGAAATTACCGAATGTCGTACCGTCATCGAAAGTCAGACCGAGCGATCCCAGGAACTTGGGTGACGCAACTTCCTGCTTGCCCTTTGTGGGAAGCACATCGCCCATATAGGCGACGTTATTCCCGATACTTGTATGCATGTACTGCCCCGAGGCGTAGGCGCTGAAATGGTGCCACGGGCGGGTGGAAAGTTCCGCCTGAACACCCTTGGCAGACTCGCCCCCTGCATCAATCGGCTGGGAAGTCAGAATACTGGTGCCTGGAATATAGGAAACGGAACTGATCTGGTGATGGGTAAGATTGTAATTGAAGCCCGACACCGTCAGCATAACCGGCCCGTAATGGCGGAAACCTATCTCCTCGCCGATCATGTACTCCGGCGTAAAATTGGCCAGAGGCTGTGTGACCGGCACCGGCGTCGTGAAACTATAGACGGGCACCTGCGCCTGAAAAGATGAGGGCGCGCGGTAGCCCGTCGTTCCATTCACGTAGACCTGATTATCCGGGTCGACCTGATAGCTGATCAGAAGCTGGGGCGCCGGGATGAACATGTTCTTCACAGATTTATACGGCGTCGACCCCGGCAGATCCTCGGTGAACTGGCGCGAAATCATGTTCGCCCGCAACCCGGCATCGATGGTCAGGCGATCATGAAAAAGCTTGATCTGATCCTCAAGTCCGAGCGCGTTGAGCTGCTGAAACCCGTTGATGTCATATTGGGTAATCGGCTTACCGCCTACGGTCAGGTAGCCGTTATTCTGCGTATATTGTCCGAGCGCGTTGACCGGATAATGGTTCTGATACTCGGTATGCACCGCGTAGGAATACCAGTAGGAGAATTTCAGCGTGTTGATGCCACGCTTCCACCCCGCAATCATGTTCAGACCGCTGGATGTCTGCACCCAGGGATGAATCGAAATTGCCGTGACAGAACCCGCTTGCGGGGTATACCCGTCCAGAACAGCGTATTTCTGAGTACCGCGATACCCGTTGGCGATCGGGATATTGGCCCCGTAATTATTGGGTCCGTAGGTCTCCACCGCATAGGGCTGCGCATCCAGAGACCACCCGCTGCCAAGGTCGATATGGTTCTTGATCGTACCAACCACGGCATTGGTCGCCTTGGTGTTGAGCTTGTAGAATAGCGTGTCGCCCGGCGTGTACTGGCCATGGGTATTATAGCTGGTGCCGTATTGGTGCCATTGCGCCAGATTGGGGTAGAGCCACTCGGTCTGGTTCGCATAATTATAACCAAAGATGAGCTCGGAATGACTTCTGGCAGTCCAGTGCTTCATGAGCGCCGCATCCAGATGCCAACGATAGAGGCTGCCTGGTCCACGCCACAGATTGCCGCTGGAATAGGAGCCGGAGACGAAGCCTGTTACCCCGCTATGGCCGAGTTCTCCGGTATCGACGCGCACGAATTCCTTGTTGGAGCTGTGTGTGCCGCCCGAAGCCTCGGCATAAAGCGCAAAATGCTCCCCCGGGTGACGCAGGCTCATGGTCATCTGGGCGCCATCGGCATTATAGGTGGGCGCTGTCAAATCCGAAGAACCCTGGCTCACGGCTACATTCGCCAGATCCTCATTATCCACCATCGCCGAGGTATAGGCGCCATAGGTGAACGGATCGGCCAAAGGCATGCCCTCGTAGATCAGGCCGATCTGGGTCTGGTCGAGGCCTCTTATGTGGATGGTCTCGGAGCTGGTGCTCAGTGGCCCCTCATTCGTACCCTGCACACCGGGCAGGCTGGATACCAGGACCCCGGGATTGACCAGCGGGGATTGCCTAGCGATGTATTCCTGGGTCACCATGGAGACGGAGCGCGCGACGCTTTGCCGCGCCATCAGCCCGCCACCCAAAACCGCTCGATGGGCCGATACGCTGACATTCTCGTCCCTTCCCGCCATCACCCCCCTGCGGGGTCGGGCCTTTTCCCCTGTCGCACGAGACCGTGCAGGGGTCGCGACGGGCTTTTTTGCCTTCTGTGCAGAATGCGCTCCGGCGCGCCCGGAAGACGCCGCAAGACCTGGTGAGGCCGCAATGAGGGCGCCAAGCGCGCTGCAAGCGAGAAGCGACGCGGTGCGATGGGGTATGTGACGCAGCATGAACCTGTTCCGACTGGTTGGCCGCATGCGTATCGTTACGCATCCGATATCGGCGCGCACTCTGTCGAAGGGTTTCTATTGTATCAAACTATAGTTTTATGACGCATTTACGTCTTATTTATTAATATGGCGACGCCATTAAATAATTATGACGGATGTATTTCCTGCCCCCCATTCCCAGAATGAGGGGCATAACGGGGCCGGAACTCGGCCCCATCGCTCAGTTGCAGGTATGCAGGACCGATTTGGCACTCGTGATCTGGTAGGACGATGCCGTGGGATCATTCGGGCAAGCTGCGTGATCGATCCCGTTACAGGCAGTCAGGGCCATAGCGCCCACGAGAATTGCGATGATTTTGGCCATGATCGATCCATTCAATGTTACACATCATCAACGCATCAGCCCGAGCATGGTGTCAATCTGCCCTCTCTCGCGGACGGATCAATCCCTGGCGAGCGCCCTCATTCCCTCTCCCGTTCCAGATGTGCCGTGACGCTCTGAGAGCGTCCTCGTCCGGTTAGCCACGAACCAGAAGCTCCGGCCTGATCCCGACACAACTCAACCGCCCCCCCGTGAAAAACCCGGGCGCCCCCGTGATACTGGGAGCGGATAGAGGCAGGCCGCGCAAACTGCGCACGGCGAGAAAGCCGAAGCACTCGGCCTCCACCATGTCGCCATTCCATCCGAGCACCTCGACCGGGCTGACTTCCCCCGGAACGGCTTGTGCGAGCGCCTGCATCAGCGCCGGATTATGACGTCCACCGCCACAGACGAACCAGGCGCGCGGCGGCTCCGGCAGCGCGGTTCGCGCGATGGCCTGTACGGTGAAGGCAACAAGGGTCGCTGCGCCATCTTGCGCCGAGAGAGGTGCCAGAACATCGAGCGCAGTGGCGAATGCCTGCCGATCCAGAGATTTCGGCGGCGGACGGTCGAAAAAAGGATGTGAAAGGAGCGCCCAGAGGCGCGCCGCATCTACAGTCCCCTCACGGGCCAGCGCACCGTCGCGATCATAGGCTATCCCCGTATGGCGCAGCGCCCAGTCATCGAGCAGGGCATTACCCGGTCCTGTATCTCCCGCGAGCACCGCGCCGTCGCGCCCGACAAAAGTGACATTGGCCACGCCGCCGATATTGAGAATGGCCACGGGCCTTGCCTCCTGAGCAAGGCAGGCTGCATGATACCAGGGTGCCAGAGGTGCGCCCTCTCCCCCATGCGCCACATCGTCGCAGCGGAAATCATGGATCACGGGCAGGCCCGTCTGTCGTGACAGCGATGTCGCATCGCCGATTTGCCAGGTCCGGCCGTTTTCGGGCGCGTGGTAGAGGGTCTGACCGTGAAACCCGACCAGATCGGCCGCGCCTTCCTCTGCCAGGATCTGACGCACCGCCTCGACATGCAAGTCGGTCAATGCCTGTTCGGCCGCCAGGAGATCAGGCTCATCTCCTTGCAAGGCGGCTGCCCGGTCAAACAGCGCGTAGATATCGCGACGCAGGGAAGCCGGGTAGGGAAGGCTCAGCGCGTGCCCCCGATGCAAAACCTCGACCCCGTCTGTCTCGATCAGGGCGGCATCTACGCCGTCGAGCGACGTGCCACTCATCATGCCGATGCTACGATAAACGAAACTGCTCATCCGCTTCCCCGAGATCGTTCAGGATTTCAGAACAGCGTGAAGATCACCCTGAGCCGCCTCAAGAGCCCTCTCCGCTTCGGCAAGGCTCATGCCGTGGCGCAGGAGGACGGCGCGCTTGACGTTGCCATCGCTCTGTTTCAGCGCCGCACCAATCTCCTCATCACTTCCTCCAGCCAGAGAGCGCACCATGCCCATGGCACGCCGGGCCAGCTTGTTATTGGTCACGCGCATATCCACCATCAGCCCCTGATAGACATGACCCAGACGGATCATCAACGTGGTGGAGAGCAGGTTGAGCGCAGCCTTCTGGGCCGTTCCTGCTTTCAGCCGGGTCGAGCCTGCCACGGCCTCGGAACCTGTCGGCAACACGATACCGAGTTCAGCTTCGCGCAGAAGCCGTGCCCCGGACACGCAGCTGATACCGATGGTCAGGGCGCCTGCCTCCCGACCCGCCTTTACGGCGGTACAGGTATAGGGCGTGTTCCCGCTCGCCGCGATGCCAAACACGACGTCTTCCGGTCCGACCTCATGGGCGGCCATCTCAGCGCGGGCGGCGCCCTCATCATCCTCGGCCCCTTCGACGGCCGTTGACGCGGCGCCATTACCACCCGCCAGCAACATCACCAGACGTTCGGCGGGCCAGCCATAGGTGGGGGTAAGCTCCACACCATCCTGCATGCCCACACGCCCCGCCGTACCGGCGCCCACATAAAAGAGCCGCCCCCCGGCGCGCAGCCTCGGCAGGGCTGCCTCGACGGCAGTTTCCAAAGCCGGTACGGCGGCGCGCACGAGCGCCGTTGCCGCCATCTGGGCTTCGGCAAGCGCATCAAGAATGGTTGCGGTTGGCCAGAGCTCTATAGTCGCGTAGCGCGGGTCGTGATGTTCTGTCTGGAGGGAGGCGAGCGTTTCAGTCACGACGAGGCTCCGGGCGGTTTGGGGAAGATGACGCAAGACGAGCGGGAGCAGGCGCGGGAAAAAGCAGCCTGACCAGAACGGCCACGCCAAGGTGGAGCAGGATCCCCAGGGGCACAAGCCAGGAAAAAGCGATCGCCGGGCCACCATATTGCCCGACGACAAGGACCACGGCCATGAGGCCAAGCGAGACGATGAACCCAATCATGACAGCCCGCCTTCCCAGCCCGGGCAGGAAGAGTGCTGAGAAAAAGGCGCCCAATGTGGGGCCATAGGACCAGCCCGCAACGGTCAGCCCCAGAATGACCGCTGATTGGCTGCCCATGGTGAACAGCGCTGCCCCCAGAAGCAGAACGCCCCCCCAGAACAACGTCATGAAGCGCGGCGCAGAGAGCGGCCCGGGGCGATAGCCCAGCGCCCTCATGCATCGCTCGATCAGACTGCGTGGAGCAGGCCCGAAATCGGTCAGGCTGGCCCCCGCCATGGCATTGAGGGTGGAAGAGAGCGATCCCATTGTGGCGCTCAGCACCCCTGCGATCAGCAGGCCCGTAATTCCGGCAGGCAGGCTCTCGATCATGAAATGCGGAAACAGTGCATCCGGCGAGGCGAGGCTCTGGGCAACAAGACTTTGTCCGGCCCGTGCAATCCAGAGCTGCACCCCCAGGAGGGAAAGCAGACCGAATAACAAGGCCACCACAACAGCGCTGCCCATCAGGGCCAGACGTGCGGCCCCCAGACTGCGCGCGGCCAGAACGCGCTGCACCATGAGTTGGTCCGTCCCATGAGACGCGACAGACAGAATGGCGCCCCCAACCAGAGCGGCGCCGACCGTGAAGGGGTCACTCAGCCAGTTGCCCGGGCCGGTAGGATGGAAAAAACGCAACAGCCCCGCTTGTGCAGCAGCCTGCCAACCTGCGCCACTCAGGGTCGGGGCCAGAAATATCACGCAGAACAGCGCGCCGAACCCATATACCCCAAGCTGAATGGCATCAGACCAGACCACAGCCCGTAATCCGCCGAGCATCGTATACCCAAGCGTGAATATCAGGATGAGCGCGAGCACCCCCCAGCGGCCGAGAGGCAGCCCCGACTGCGCAAGCAACCAGACAATGGGCAGAGCCCCGGCAAGCAGCCGGATGCTCTCAGCCAGAAACCGCGTAATCAGAAAAGCGGCTGAGGCCAGTCTCTGCATGGGGGCACCGTAGCGCATGCCAAGCAGAGCATAGGCACTGGACATGGTCCCTGCTGCATAGCGCGGCAGAAACCAGAGCGCCACGGCGCTGCGGCCGATGGCGTACCCACCAGCCACCCCGAGGAAAACCAGACCCTGCGTGTAGCCGATGCCCGGAATGCTGATGAAGGTGAGCGTCGAGGTTTCGGTCGCGACGAGCGACAGGCAGAGTGCCCACCAGGGCAGATCGTGATGGGCAGAGAGAAAATCGCTGGCCGAGCCGCCTGCACGCCGACTGACACGCCAGATCAGCAGGGACAGTCCTGCGAAATAAAGAAGGATGACGAGACTATCGAGCGGATGCATGGCGTCAGACCGTAAAAACGAGGCGCTTCAGCGGCCATGATGACACGGGCAGGCCCCAGCGCAAGACACGCTCGTGCCCGCTTCTATCTCTCGATGCGATGGATCATCGTTATCGAGCTTCTCGAGATCGATCGGCAAAGCCTTGTAGGCTGCGCTTTGCGGGTTGGTCACCTCGATGATCGGTTTCTCTTCAAAACCGAGAACGGCGCGCTCCGCTGCAAATTCGAGTACATGACCTCTGATCGTTTCCGCCTCGTCGAGGAAATGGAAATGAAATCCCGACACGGAGCTGCGACCAATGAGAGCAGGCGTCCAGAAGCCTATCAGCCGCCCGACCACTCCGGCGCAGGGTGAGAGTTGCTGGCTCGCAGCGACTGCCTCGACATGCCGTATGCCATCCTCTTCCGGGTCGGTTCGATGTGGGCGCCGGAGCACCAGATGCTCGAAATGCCCGGCCATGAGCGCTCCCATGATCGAGAATTACGTAATTCGGCTCATCCGGCTTCTCCTGCCCCTTCGGGAGCGTCGCCCCTCAAAGAATGGTCTGGACCGAGAGGGGGAAGGGATTGAAGACCGACCAGCCGGTCTTCTGTACCAGACGCTCGAGGGCCAAAGTGCCGAGCAGCGAATTGCCCTGGCTATTCAGACCCGGCGACCAGACCGCCACCGATGCCAGACCAGGAGCAATGGCCAGGATACCGCCCCCCACACCCGACTTGCCCGGCAGACCGACGCGTATGGCAAAGGCGCCTGAGCCGTCATAATGGCCGCACATCATCATCAGCGCCATGATGGTGCGCGCATCGGGCACGCTTGTGATCATGCGCCCCGTGCGCAGATCGCCGCCGCCCGTCATGAGATAGCTGCCTATCCCGGCAAGCTGGCGGCAGGACATGGTGAGGGCGCATTGATGGAAATAGAGGTCGAGCGTGTCCTCGATCGGGTTTCTGATATTGCCGAAGGTGCGCATGTAATTGGCAAGGGCCGCATTGCGAAACCCTGTATCGCGCTCCTGGGCCGCCATGTTCTCATCGATATGCAGCCCCTCCGGATTACCCGATTGCGAGAGGGCGAAATCAAGCAGTGCCTGACGCGCGCCAAGCCGTCCCAGACGCGAAACCAGGATATCGGAAATGACGATGGCCCCCGCATTGATGAACGGGTTGCGCGGAATGCCATGCTCGCTCTCGAGTTGGACGATGGAGTTGAACGCGCTGCCCGATGGCTCCTGGCGCACCCGGCTCCATAATTCGCTGCCCTCCAATGTGAGGGCCAGGGTCAGGCCGAACACCTTGGACAGGCTCTGGATCGAGAACGCCTCGTCAGCATCCCCCGCAACATGGGCCTGTCCGCTGGCATCGATCACGGCGATGCCGAACTTCCCCGGATCGACGCGTGCGAGGGGCGGAATGTAATCCGCCACATGCCCGCGCTCGGTGATCGTCTGCATTTCACGCACGATTTCGGCAATGATGCTGTCGAGATCGGCCATCAGTTCTTCCCTCCGCGCTGCTCCGGATCAGCTTCACCCACACATGACACGCGTCCTCACGGCACACAATCTCGGGCGTGTTCACGCCGCGTTGCGCGGGATTGCGTATAGTTTGCATGGACTAGTTTGCATGGGCTGCGCTTTTCCGGGCCGGAAGGCGACATATCCCGTAACGCAGCTTCGGTTGAGATCGGCCGGGTAATCTGCAATGAACCTCCCATGAAGGACGCCAAGACAGGATCAGGTGGGAAACAGACGCGCCAGCCGGGCACGGGAGAAATCACCCTGCCGGATATCGACACGCAATCGGAGGGGTTTCGGCTCAACCGTGAAGCGCGCCGCAATGCCCTGATCGAGGATTATGTCGAGCTGATTGCCGACCTTCTGGCGGAGGGTTATGAGGCGCGCCAGGTCGATATCGCCACGCGTCTGGGGGTCTCCCAGCCCACCGTGGCAAAGATGCTCACCCGTCTGGCCAGCGAGGGGTACGTGCATCGCCGCCCCTACCGCGGCGTCTTCCTGACCGAGAAGGGACAGGAGATCGCCAATCAGGCGAAGCACCGGCACCGGATCGTCGAGAGCTTTCTGCGTGCGCTCGGCATCAGCGAGGAAACGGTCCGTGTCGATGCCGAGGGGATCGAGCATTACGTCAGCGACGAAACCCTCGCCGCTTTCGACCGCGCTCTTGCTGCTGGCCTGACCGGCCTTATAGACCGCAAGCCCCGCCCCTGATGAAAGCGGCCCAACAGACCTGAGGGTGCCTGTATTCCCCGGTCCCTCGCGGGGTCATCCTGACCCCACGCATCGCCTGCGTCACCCCATCATGGCGCCCCGTTGCTGACTAGTCCGCCCAGCCGGCGCGGACTGCATATAGCGCCTGCGTGCCTGCGCCTGCCCGTTCGCCCCTGATACGCTTCCTTCCGACCCCAACTTCCCGCTCAACAGGACGTTATCGGTCCAGAATATCGGTTCATCCTGAATATAGTATATTGCATATCTCTAAGCATTGGGTTTGAGTGCCGTCTTATGTCTAACCCGCCTACCGCCCAGGAAACACTGCCCCCCGCCCCCAAGGGCGGACGCAAGCCTTTGCTTCGCCCGATCCATCGGTCGGGCGCCGATGCGCATAGCCTTCCTGAGGTCTTCTCTTCCGTGCGGGTCGCGCCGGATCATGCCAAATGGTTCCAGCGCTTTCTCGCCTTTGTCGGGCCGGGCTACATGGTGGCCGTTGGATATATGGACCCCGGAAACTGGGCGACGGATCTGCAGGGCGGCGCGCAGTTCGGCTACACGCTGCTTTCTGTCATCATGATCTCGAACCTCATGGCGATCCTGCTTCAGGCCCTTGCGGCACGTCTGGGCATTGTCACAGGGCGTGATCTGGCCCAGGCCTGTCGAGATCATTTCCCGCCCGCGGTCACGCTGGTACTCTGGCTGACCTGCGAGATCGCCATCATTGCCTGCGATCTGGCGGAGGTGATCGGAACGGCCGTGGCGCTTCAGCTTCTGTTTCACATACCGCTACTTTTCGGGGCGCTGATCTCGGCCTTC
>Ga0157365_10001275_pt1 | contig 10442 bp, 5 predicted proteins | sample AttsexASBM3_FD_111478 | JGI IMG/M metagenome (GOLD analysis project Ga0157365, IMG submission 111478) | Fungus gardens microbial communities from leaf cutter ant in Ribeirão Preto, State of São Paulo, Brazil - Atta sexdens ASBM3 | ecosystem: Host-associated > Fungi > Mycelium > Unclassified ... | reverse complement strand
TATTTAAGAGGCCAAAAAGTTATTTTATTTCTTTTATTTTTTTATAGAGACACGGGCACGGCTTTAGACGGGCCATCCCTTAATAAAAAATTAGTGGGGTTCATGGGGTCCTTTAATTAAAAAGGTTCACAAAGTTTCATACATAGTTGGTCAAAGTTTAAGATCTGATGAGCTTCTTTGAATAAAATTATTCTATCAATTTCTTTAATGAGTACAGGTAGTATATCAAAAATAATTATTGTTTTTATAATTTAGTTATTGACTATGGTTATCAATTGAATCGTATATATGTAAGCCGTATGTGTTTTACTAATTTATTTCGTTTATTTAGTTTATTTATGTTTATAATTTAATATTTATATATTATTTATTTTAAAATGAAATTAATAGATTTTATAGATATTTCTTACATAATTATTTATAGTGATTATTTAGTTACTATTAGTTTAATACTTTATTATTATAATTTATATAATGTATTTATTTTGATATTATTTAATATTTATTTGATTTGTTATAATATTTATTTAAAATTAATTTAGTATTTCTTTACTTAATTATTGATGTTATATATTAACTGTATTTTGTGTCTACTTAGTTATTTTATGTATGATACTTTAAATAAGGAATTATCATAAATTACCATAGTTAATCCACAATTATTACTATCTTTATTATTCTATCTTACATTTTAATTCGTTTGTTTAAAATTAACACTATGACATACTACTAATTTATAGTTCCTTTTATTAAAATTTTTAATATTTTTAAATTAATTTCTTAAAGTTGTATTATGTATCAAATAGTCTTTTTGTTGTTTATTAAGGATTTTTACAAAGCACAGCCTTTTTATTAAAGCAAGTATAAATTCCCTTTATATTTCTTAAATTATTAAAGAAAAACTACAACTTAGTATATAAACTATATTGTATAGTGTGGGTGTTTTACACAAATATTTACTTAAAAACTAAAACTTAATTATGCTTATAATCTCTAAAAAATCTCAAATTAATATTACACAAATCTTTATAACGGCTTAAAATTAATCGAAATATAATTTATCTCCTATACTATAATATGGTCTTTAACAGTTATCAGATGTTGCATTTCTATATCAAGGGTAATTTCAAATATTGCACAAGATTTCCTAAAGCTATAATTAGTCATTTTCCACATCAATATTTTATCATATATTATCTAATGCGGACTTTTCATATTTTCTTAAAAATCTTTAATAACTTTAAGATAAGACGTAATAAGTAAAACACGAATGTAACGATACAAGCCCTAAACTACAGCAAATTTTCTTAATACTTTATTCATTGTTCTTATTTTACGTGCTAAAGTTTAAGCACATGAGGCCCTAAGTCATCAATTTACATAAGTTATAGCCTGCCTATTAATCACAGATACCAAAGTTAATTATATCTCGAATTTTATTATTGTAGAAAAATACAATTTAATATTGAGTTAGATTCACAGTTGAGGGGGAAGCTTTATTAATATACCATTTCTTGTATTTTTATTTTTTAACAAAACCATTCTTTTTAAATTTACGAGCAGCTTGTAAATATGAGCGTTAACCAGTAAGGATCTCAATTTGCTAGTATTCTTACAGGGCTACCCCTTTACTTGTTTCACTCTTCAATTTGGATTTCTTTTTAATTTTCTCATCTCCGCAGCAAAAGTTTCAAATTTAACTAAATATATTAGTGATAACTGTTTTTATGCATGGTTCAATTCTAAAGCACAGTTGGAATATAAATATACTTAATGTTAGCTTTGATAAAGTTAGTTTTCTTGATTTAACCACTCACTAGTACAATAAAATCAATCGCATATCTGATGTAATCTAATCTTCTAATTTATTATTAAGCCATTAGTTATCTTCGATTTTACGGGTATCACTTAATAGTTTAAACTATATAGGGGTAAGAAGGAATAAATCTCTTATTATCCATACATTATATAGACTGGATTCATTATACGAAAGTTTTTAACTACCTCGTATTGTCAACAATAACTTTAACAAATTCGTTAAGCACTATAATACAAAAGTAGAGGACTAACTACCCGGGGTTCCTATTTCTATGTTTACAAGATGAGCAATTATCGGGTCTAATTAACCAGCCTTGAGATAATTCTGTAAAATCTCGTGAAAACGAGGATCAACTATATACTTTTTAATCGCATCACTATAATTTATTTCGGTAATTTATACCAAACCTTTAATAATATCACCTTTAATTACTCAGTTATGTCTTTGAGCCCCAAGATACATTCTTAGTCAAGCGGAATGCACAGATCTCTTAGCTCTAAACCCATGATACGAATTAATAAAAAGGGTTAAAATTTGGTATCCAGTATCTCATGTTGAGCCTAATAAAAAATATTATCTCGAGGTGAACTAATACCTATATCTCGGCATTAGCTTTATCCTTACGTATCACATGTCTCCTGTTAGGTTTTAAGTAAAAAACTCTTTTCTTCATTAACTCTGCTGTTTTAGCAAAATCAATTTAAGTGATGTCCATCGAAAGTTAATTAGTAAGTACCGGGTGTCACCTTATCTTTATTGTTTGCTACATCTTCATAACACGCAACTAGAAATATGAATCCGTAAAAATAACAATTAATTTGTAAAATTTGTTATGGCTTTCTATCTTTTTATAACTTTCGCATCACAATAGTTTTAACACTATGACGATTAACCCCCATATAAAATATAAAGTATCAAATATTAATAAAATATATTTAAAACTAAAAGTTAGTCTCCGGATTAAAAACCCTAACACCTTAAATTGAATCTACAAAATCCAAAATTATAAATAAAATATGAAAAACTAAATAAAATAATATTAAAAGTTACACAAGGATAAGTCAAATATCTCACATAAATAAAATTATACAAAATGAAAATAAATTAAAAAATCTTTAAACAATATTAAAATACAAATTACTATAAAGTATCAAATATACTGGATAATTAAATATTAATTTACTAAAATCTTAGTACATAAAATTCTCCTAAAACCACAAGAATTGATTTTTCAAACCTCTAAGCTTATATAAATTTGTTTCTATTAATAATATAAATTATATTAAATTATAATAAAAAATATAGAATAAAATACAATTGAAAGTTCAATATTATCAAAATGATGCAAATTAACAGTACAAATATGTTACATTGATAAAAGCTTGATCAAGAAAACTTTTAAACAAATTAATGAAAAATATTAAAAATAATAAAAGCCCATACATTATTCCATTATTCCATTAACCCATTATTACATTATTACTTAATTACTTTATTACTTTATTAGTTTAATAAAAAAAGTGTTTTTCAGATAAAGAAATCAAAAAAGTATTTTATCACAGAAAGATAAGTGTAAAATCTTAACAATATAATGATAGTTAAAAATACAAATCTCAATATAAAATACTAAGAATAGTAAATACAAATTAGAAAGTAAATATATGTAAAATATTTTAAACTCTTTCCAATAAACAATATAAATTACTCTAAAGCAACTATAAATATAGAAAATATAGAAAATATAGAAATATCGAATATTATAAAATACTTTAAGTAAATTTAAAAATTAAAATGTACTATAATAATTTACAAATGTAATTAATTTTATTAGGGACTAGCCTAGAGAGTAGTAGAAAAAGCCTTATAAGCCTATTGAAACAAACATAGTTAATAAAGGAAACGAAGCCTAAGTTTTACTCGCCTTTATACTTATCTTCAACGTAATGATGGTAACTCGAACCGCTAGTGGGTAGGGGAAGTTTGTTGGTTTAACACTAGCACAACTAGAGGCAGCTAACTACTAAATCGAACAATAGAATAAGAGGAATTGGCACTTCTTAAGTACAAGCGGTACCGCTATCTTCCTTAAATAGTCTAAGTTTATAAATGAACAACCAAAACTCTATAAATGGCTGGAAACCAAAAACAATAAAATGTATTTATACAGCAATAACAAAGCCAATGTAAAATTTATACTAGGAGGTCCGTGGCGATTCTCACCCAAATCTTATTAAAATCAGTATCTCTGGGCTAGAATATAGGCTGATAACCTATAACGACAATGGGTTAACACAACTTCAACGGTACAATAAAGGAATAAAGGAAAAACCTTCTAAAACAATATAATTATTATATAAGATATCAAATAAAAATTAAAAAGAACTAAAATTTTCTAGGTAACATTCCATTTAATTATAAAATTAATCATATTTAATATATTGATATTATTTTCTTTTGACTGATTGTTTATTTTGTATATTTGATTAGTTGTGTTTATTAAGACTTCTTTTGTCTGATACTTATTAGGTTTTCTATATTTTTATAAATTTATGGGTCAGTCTGTATAAATGATGGTAATTTGTTAGTATTTTTACTATCTAAGGGTTTGGTTTTTCTAAAATATTTTTTATATTAAAGGGTGCTGCTGCATGTACAAGGCTTTTTTTTTGCTAATAAATATTTAAAGTACTATTCAATTGTCCAAAATTATTAGATTCTAATTCAGGTCTATAAATTATTAAAAATAAAAAATTTAACTAAGTTTTCTTTAAGAGATTTACGTAATAAAATTAAGTGAATATTAGTCAACTTATTAATTAATAGTCCTACTTTAAAATAAGGAGTTTAAATTTAAATCTTATAAATTATAATGAAAGTTTATTATCTTTATCTATTAAAGAATTATAGATAGGATCAGTTATTATAAATTCTTTATTAACATGATATAGTAATATACCCAGAATAGCACATATTAATGTTAAATTTACAGGTAATAATTTGATATTATTTGGTAAACTAAAAATAAATTCTGCTACAACAATGGAGATATTGTTAGGTTTAAGATAAAAACTATTACTTAAAAAATATGTAGCCATTCCTACAAATAAATCTTCGTGATATAACAATAAAAATATACTAAATAGTGCTTAAAAAGATTAAGGTATAATTACTATAATATTAGTTTCATGACTATTTAATTAATCTACACGTTTAGCATTAGGATAACTTTCAAAGTTAAAGAAATTAATCTAAATGAATAAAAAGCAGTTAGACCTGAAGTTATAATTCCTAATATCTTAGCAGAATAACCTGAAAATCCAAACTAAGCATAAGCTATTCAATAATTAAATTCTTTATAATAGAATCCTTATAATCAAGGAATAGCTAATAAACTTCCTATTAACATTATAGTATAAGTAAAAGGAATAAATTTTATTAAACCTCCTAATCGTCGAATATCTTGTATATCACCCATGCTATGAAATACAGTACCAGCTAATAAGAATAATAATGCTTTAAAAAATGCATGATTTATTACATGAAACAGACTAACATCATATTTACTTATACCTACAGCTAATACCATATAACCTAGTTGAGATATATTACTAATTGCAATGATTATTTATAATCTCATTTTAACTAATCCACATAATGCTCAACGAAAGCAGTATTTTAACCTACTAGTGTTATAAATAATAAAGTAGTTTAACTATATTCCAAAATAGAACTCCTCTTATTAATATATAAAATATAATCCAGCAGTTACTAGAGTGGCAGCAATAATTAAAGCACTTACAGTTTAGGACTTTCCATACTTCCAGGTAATAAACTATATAATGGTCAATTAGCACTCTTAGCCATAGCTCCAATTTAAATAAATAAACCAATTATAGTTATAGAAGTTTCATTTAAAACAGGACAAATACTAAATATAGTAGAATAATCTAAAGAACCAAATAATGTAAATAAGGATACAATTTCTATACTTAGCCCCATATCCAAGTTACTCAAATTTATCAAGCAATTAAAATTTTGGATATTTTCTTTTTGTGTTCATTCTATTTTTGATCAATTGAAATTTAGCTATTCCTTTAGGACTTATAGGTTTTCCTTAATCAATTAAAGTAGCAATTTCACAAAAATCTTGATAATCTAATTGTTTTACCCCTTGAATTGAATGGACTAAATTTTCATTTATATCTACAAATTTACCCACTTTAAATACGAAAGCATTATCACTTTGTGAATAAAAGGCTCCACATTTCATATATTTAGCAATGAATTCGAATAATTTTTTGTCTTTACGATGTTGAGAAAATTTAAATATTAATCCAATTATTTTACCTATTTTAATTTTATTAGATTTTGAAATACTAACTAAAACCCTTGAAAATCATGCAATCCATATAAGATTTGGAATTTAATTCTAATTGGTCGAGGCACTGGATTATAATTAATAATTTAAGATTTTTGCAAATCAGATAAACCTAAAAATCTGCAGCTTTTTGAGATAGTATAGGATAATTTTCAAAGTGTGGAATTATAAAATTTGTTAAATCCTGAAGTGAATTTACTCTAAAGCTTCCTTCGCTCCGACTTTGCTAACGATGCTTCCGCATGTAAAATTTTTTTAAATTGTAACAATAATTTTTTTAATAATATCCCTAGAATGTAAAGATATTTGAAACCTCGGTTTTACATCCCAACCTTTTATTTATTTTATCCGTTTAACTATATAGACAGATACACTTAAAGAAGCTTAACCGTAGCAAAACCAGTGATAAACCATGGCTCTAAATTAGGTAATTGAACTTGCGTACAGACGCTCTTACAAAATTTCTTTTATTAAATTGTTTAAAAAGGACTTTGAATTGATAATTTCTTTTGAAAAACCCATTAGAGTACACCTTAAGAGCGAGTTACTGAATAAATAATTCCTCCTACTACCGTATACTCGTTGCTCTTTTACAGTACTATTTAATAATACAGATTTAGATAGGCGATAACCTATTTCACTTTGTTCATCTTATAGCTTGTTACCATACCCTGGTAATTACTATGACCACTTATAGCCTTTTGACTATACCTTGATACCAGAAGCTTAAAGGTGTCCACGGAGTTTGGTAGTTTTAGGCACAATATAGAGATCTTACCTCTCAAAGCACCTACTCTATTCATAGTGAAAGCTAAAATAGCTGATTTATTAGCTTGTATTCTTGCACACCAAAAGTTTTATATAATTAAGAAATTACTCCAATAAAAATTTAAATTTAAAGCTTTTCAATTATTTTCCTGTACATTGACTACCTAGCAGGCTAGCAAAATTTTATCTTTAAAAACTATTAATTATGTCAAGCCTTGGAAACTTTAATTATTTAATAAATAATGAACTAAAAATTTTTATATTTTGATTGTGCATTAAGCACCATTTCAGGTACCGACTATTGTTCCAATCGTTAACAAGTAGGAAATGAAGCTGACGAATCTATAAATAAGGCTAATTTTGTATAAATTTGTTTGGCTATGATCGGGGCTGGCCGGGTTAAAGTCTTTAAATTTTGCCTAACATAGATACTAAATTTAACTAGCCTAATACTTCGTGGCTCTATCCATTTTATAATTAAATAACTATAGTTAAAGAACAGTGGAGTGTAGAGATTTATTTAAGCACCCCTTAGATATAATTAATCAATAAGTTAACTGGAATATTCTTAGTGAACGTTTCATAAATATTATAATTTATAAATCTTATTCTCCATTTCCGATTTATTAAGATCTTACTATTTTTAGTATGGTTTGTTCGCCTAATTCCCAGACCGCTATGTTTCTTGTTATTTCCGCTATGACTTTGGTTATTTGCCACTAGGTTTATTTTTAACTTAAAACAATTCCAAATAATTTAAATTTGCTTAGTCAAAACCAAAAGAAAACTTTAACTAAATTTCTCCCTGCCTATTAAATATAATGGCTACTAATAATAAATAAACATTATACCAATCTTAAAGCGGTAAAATTAGAATGACTGCTCAATTATTCATTAACCCTTTGATTGCATCTCTAATACCATATTTCATAATAATTTGTTCAATAGATTGCGATTTATAGTCATTATATTTTTTATATTATAGTTAAATATTTATTATTTATCTAGATTTACTGGTTTATATACATTAGGTTAATGGAAATTATGTGCTCTTTGTAAAATCTTAAACACCTATGTAACTTATTTACTTCGATTCCCCTAGATTTAAAATAAGTATTTATTATATTTGAAAAGCCAGCATGCTTCAAAGATATACATAATCTAGTTTTTAAAAAGTTAAAGAGCATTACCTTAATTATAATAATAAATTTTTAAAGGTTAAAAACAACCTTCTTAGTAACAATATAACTAGAGAGATAGTATTAAGAGTTTTTGTAAAATATTTTTAAACTTGATTTTACTATACTGTTACATCCTTTGTATTGAAACTTTAGATATTTATTAATATTTATTATGAGGTAACTTTTATGTTAAACTTCATCCTTACCTAACTACTTGCTAATTTATAATTTAGTCCATTTTTACCTTTGTCAGTTCTTTACAGAGTTTACTACATGATGTAACATTAGACAGAGATTCCAGCTTATACTTTAACATTTGTACATATCTACTTTTATTTTTTATAAAGAATATTTGTTTCTTCCTTATGTTATTTCCTAAGAACCTTATTTAAGTAATTAGTATTAATTCTATTATAGTATTTTAATTAAAAATTGGCGTATATTCTATGAATACTATTTTATAAATTAAAAGGTTAGGGAAAAGGTTTTAAAAACGTTGATAACTTTATCAAACTATCACCTTCCTTTAGTAAATGGATAATTTATATTATTATGATAATATTGAGTTAGAGGTAAATTTACTAATTATTGTTTGTTCTTATGATTTGCGAATACTTTAATATCAAATTTAACTTACTTGTATTTAATACATCTTTCTAATTTATGTGTATCAAATCTTAAACTTAGTATTCCAAGATATAAACTATATTAATTATATTATCCGTAATTAACACTTTTTATTAAAAATTTAACTATTTACCACTCTATGGTAGACATCATTTCTTAGGGACTTAAACATTATTAAATATAATAACAAATATCATTATAAAATGAAGATAACATATGTAACACTAATACAACTATTTCATACATTAAAATTTACAATGAAATAAACTTTATTAATATCCTTTATACTATACCTTATAAATCCTATATATAATATATATTTTATACTTAATAGAATGATTTAAAATCATAGGATTAAATTAAAGACTATTACATTAAAAATGTTATTTAACATAAGTTAAACTAGAATTATACTACTATATTATAATTAATATCAATATTTTACAATATCTTTATTATCTTTACATAAACACTTTCCAATACCTTATAAAACTTATATTAAAATATATTTATATACATAGGTAAATCTAAATATAGAAACTATATAACTCTATACAAAGATACAGTAAATTCAAGTGTCACATTAAAAATATATCTAAAATAGATAGATAAACTATATTTAAAATAAGGTATATATACCAAGGTATAATAATATATATTTATATCTCTACAATGAATAAACATAACTATAATTCATATACTAATATCAATACTACATAATATATAAAATATTATAAAACCCAATAAACTTTAATAAGATAAACACCATATCTAATTAAATTATTAATAACTCAAATACCATTAAATCTATTTATCAGTATTAAAGATAATTAGAAATATAACAATACCATATAAAATATTATCGATATGTACTATTATACATTATTCCTACAATATACAATCTTTAACATAATATCAATTATAACTATTGTTAAATTATACCTTACATTAAACCACTATACTACTGTATAATAATATTAATATCTCTTATATATCATTATGTATATATATAAAATATACAATTAACCTATAGTAAATAAAAACTATGATAGATAAAAAAAAAATAAAACAAACAAAAAATAAAGTTAAAAAAAATTAGTAAAAAAAAATAAGTTAATTGAAAAAATAATTAAAAGCCCAAAAAACTAATTAAATTATCTAAAGCCAATAGTAAATATCTATATACTCCCTGTATCAATAATAAAAACTATGCGTCTACCTAAACAAAATAAAGTAATAAATATCCAAACCATCCTCAATAAACTTGTATTAAAAAGTAACTACTCTTATTTGTTGATAATTCATAACATACTATATCTAAAATCCCTATTTATCTCATATAAATTCTTTATACTATTATTAATCTTTTATAAAATCTAACTTGTAATTTTTCAATAAGGTAAACTACTTACATACCTATAAATCACACTAAACATTAATCCCTACCTCTATCCTACTAATCTAGCTCCTTTAAATTCACTTACTCCTTTCTTTGCTCAACCATGTCTCCAAACCAAGTTCCTCAAGTAGTAACAAAACCAATCTCTTCCAAATATACCCTACCCTTCTATCCCTAAGCCAAATCAGTTCACATAAAGTCTCTCATTTTAGAACCAATCTCTCTAATAAAGTCACTAAGCAAAAAAAATAATGGACCTGGGTTCCCCCC
>Ga0157365_10001274_pt1 | contig 10442 bp, 10 predicted proteins | sample AttsexASBM3_FD_111478 | JGI IMG/M metagenome (GOLD analysis project Ga0157365, IMG submission 111478) | Fungus gardens microbial communities from leaf cutter ant in Ribeirão Preto, State of São Paulo, Brazil - Atta sexdens ASBM3 | ecosystem: Host-associated > Fungi > Mycelium > Unclassified ... | reverse complement strand
GGTTGTGCTGATTGGTATGGTGGCGAACATCTTCCTGCAGCTGCCTGCGCTGCATCTGGCGATCAGCGCCGTGTTTATTCTGCTTTCTTCAGGCGCCATCCTGTTTGAAACCAGCAATATCATCCACGGCGGCGAAACCAACTATATTCGCGCGACCGTTAGCCTGTATGTCTCGCTCTACAATATCTTTGTGAGCCTGCTGAGCATTCTGGGCTTCGCAAGCCGCGACTAACGGTTAGCCAACGCTGCGCTTAAGCCCCGCCCCGTGCGGGGCTTTGTTTTTTCTGGCACCAGGAATTTGCTACACTGCGCGCAGTCAGAATCAGAGCAAGAATCGATATGTTAACGTTTGAAGGTAAAGAGTTTGAAACAGACGCGGAAGGCTATCTGAAAGTCTTCGACGCCTGGAGCGAAGGGCTGGCGCAGGTTATCGCCGAAAAAGAAGGCATTACGCTGACGCCCGAACACTGGGAAGTGGTGCGCTTTGTGCGCGAGTTTTATATCGAATTTAATACGTCGCCGGCCATCCGCATGCTGGTGAAAGCCATGGCGACGAAATTCGGTGAAGAGAAAGGCAACAGCCGCTATCTCTATCGCCTGTTCCCGAAAGGCCCGGCGAAACAGGCCACCAAAATCGCCGGCCTGCCGAAACCGGTGAAGTGTATTTAATAACGAATGCGAAAGTCGCGATAATCTTCTGTGGGCGAATGCGGCTGCGTCAGGACCTTTTCCACATGGGCGCTGCGCGGCCCGCCCGCTTTCAGCCAGGCGATCAGTTTTTCGACCTGCTCCGCCTCGCCGCAGGCCAGCACCTCCACGCTGCCGTCGTCCAGATTGCGCGCATAGCCAGTGACGCCAAGCCGCGTCGCCTCATGCTGCGTGGTGTAGCGAAACCCGACGCCCTGTACCCGGCCGTGTACCCAGGCCAGCGTGCATTGTTCAGTCATAGCGGTTCTCCTTTGCGGTAGCGTTGCATTTCCCGGCTGAAGTCGGGAGAATGGCGCCCATTTTCTTTGATTCACAGAATAGCAAATTATGAGCGTACGTTTAGTGTTAGCCAAAGGGCGCGAGAAGTCTCTCCTGCGCCGCCATCCCTGGGTCTTCTCCGGCGCCGTCGCGCGTATGGAAGGTAAAGCCGCGCCAGGTGAAACCATCGACATCGTCGACCATCAGGGAAAATGGTTAGCACGCGCCGCCCTCTCCCCGGCCTCGCAGATCCGCGCGCGCGTCTGGACATTCGATGCGAATGAAACCATTGATATCGCCTTTTTCACCCGTCGCCTGCAACAGGCGCAGCAGTGGCGCGACTGGCTGGCGCAAAAAGACGGGCTCGACAGCTACCGTCTTATCGCCGGTGAATCGGACGGCCTGCCGGGCGTGACCATCGACCGCTTCGGCAACTTCCTGGTGCTGCAGCTGCTCTCCGCCGGTGCGGAATATCAGCGTCCGGCGCTGGTATCGGCGTTGCAGGCGCTTTACCCGGAGTGCGCCATTTACGATCGCTCTGACGTGGCGGTGCGTAAAAAAGAAGGTATGGAGCTCGCCCAGGGCCCGGTCAGCGGCGAACTGCCGCCGGATCTTCTGGCGATTGAAGAGCACGGCATGAAGCTGCTGGTGGATATCAAAGGCGGCCACAAAACCGGTTATTACCTCGATCAGCGCGACAGCCGCTTTGCGACGCGCCGCTATGTCGAAGACAAGCGCGTGCTGAACTGCTTCTCCTACACCGGCGGCTTTGCCGTTTCCGCGCTGATGGGCGGCTGCCGTCAGGTGATCAGCGTCGATACCTCCCAGGAAGCGCTGGACGTGGCGAAGCAGAACGTGGAGCTTAACCAGCTCGACCTGAGCAAAGCCGAATTCGTGCGTGACGACGTGTTTAAACTGCTGCGTAAATACCGCGACCAGGGCGAGAAGTTCGACGTTATCGTGATGGACCCGCCGAAGTTCGTGGAGAACAAAAGCCAGCTTCACGGCGCGTGCCGCGGCTATAAAGACATCAATATGCTCGCGATCCAGCTGCTTAACCCAGGCGGTATCCTGCTAACGTTCTCCTGCTCGGGGCTGATGACCACCGATTTATTCCAGAAAATCGTCGCCGACGCCGCAACAGATGCCGGGCGTGATGTACAATTTATAGAGCAGTTCCGTCAGGCCGCCGATCATCCCGTGATCGCCAGCTACCCGGAAGGTCTTTATCTGAAAGGGTTTGCCTGTCGCGTCATGTAACTTGAAAAGGAACGCCCTGCCCTTATATACAGGGTATGAACGTTTTCCGGGAGGTGACAATGATTGCCAGCAAATTCGGTATCGGCCAGCAGGTTCGTCATTCTCTGTTAGGGTATTTGGGTGTCGTGGTGGATATCGACCCTGAGTATTCGCTTGATGAACCTGACGTCGATGAAATGGCGGTAAACGCCGAGCTCCGCGCCGCGCCGTGGTATCACGTCGTGATGGAAGATGACGACGGCCAGCCCGTGCACACTTATCTTGCCGAAGCCCAGCTAAGCGGCGAAAGGCAGGAGGAGCATCCGGAGCAACCCTCTATGGATGAGCTGGCGCGCTCGATTCGCCAGCAGCTTCAGGCGCCCCGTCTGCGCAACTAAAAAAACCCGGCCATGCCGGGTTTTTTATTACTGAAACAGGCCAAGCCGCGGAATTTCTATCGCCGGGCAGCGGTCCATCACCACATTCAGCCCGGCGTCGCGCGCCAGCACGGCGGCCTGCTCGTTAATCACGCCAAGCTGCAGCCAGAGCGTTTTCGCGCCTATCGCAATCGCCTCCTGCGCCACACCCCATGCTGCTTCGGAATTGCGAAATACATCGACCATATCAACCTTTTCCGGCACGTCAGCAAGCGTGGCGTAGCCCTGCTGGCCGAGCAGCGTTTTCCCTGCCACTTTCGGCGACACGGGAATCACGTGATAACCCTTTTCCAGCAGATACGCCATCACGCGATAGCTCGGACGGTCCGGCTTGTCGCTGGCGCCCACCAGCGCGATGGTTTTGGTGTTTTGTAAAATCTCTGCGATATCCGCTTCTTTCATTTTCTCTCCCCCTCAATGCATTTCATAAAAGTGTATGCCAAAGTCGCCGCGCCCACCACGCGATGCCGTGTCTGTACGCAATCGATGCGACGAGGCACGGTTTTTTACCGGCTTCGCTTGCAGCCTCCGGCACTTACAGTAATCTGTAGCCACTTATTTAATCTGGAACTTACTATGGAACTGACAACCCGAACCCTGCCAGCCCAGAAGAAAATCGCACTGGTGGCGCATGACCACTGTAAATCGATGCTGATGAAATGGGTGGAGCGCCACAAGGCGCTGCTGGCGAACCATACGCTTTACGCGACCGGCACCACCGGCAATCTGGTGTCGCGCGCGACCGGTCTTGAGGTTAACGCCATGCTGAGCGGCCCGATGGGCGGCGATCAGCAGGTGGGCGCAATGATCGCCGAAGGCAAAATCGACGTGCTGATTTTCTTCTGGGACCCGCTAAACGCCGTACCGCACGACCCGGACGTCAAAGCGCTGCTGCGTCTTGCGACCGTCTGGAATATCCCGGTGGCGACAAACCTCTCGACGGCCGATTTTATTATCCAGTCGCCGACATTTAGCGACACGCTGGATGTGCTGATCCCAGACTACCCGCGTTACCTCGCCGATCGCCTGAAGTAGTTCAGGGCTTGCGGGCCGTCGGCACGCCGAGGCGCGTCAGCGCGTCGACAAACAGCGACGGCGCCGCTTTGTCATACAGCAGCCAGACGCGATGCCGCGCGCGCGTCAGCGCCACATACAGCAGGCGGCGCTCTTCGGCATCTGGAAAATCTTCCGTGGCAGGCAGCAGCGCCTGTTCCATAATCGACTCCCGCGCCGGCGCCGGAAACCCATCCCGCCCCTCGTTCAGCCCCACAATAATGACGTAATCCGCCTGTTGCCCTTTGCTGGCGTGGATCGTCATAAACTCCAGCTGAAGTTTGGGCCAGCGCGTCGCCGCCATCTCCAGCGCCGCGGGGCGCAGGTGATGATAACGGGCCAGCACCAGCACGCGCTCGTCGGGGCGAACGTAGCCGCTCATTTTGTCGAGCAGCGCCTCCAGCTGCTCCTGCGCCAGCAGCGTAACGGCTTTGTTGTCGCCCGCGCGCAGGCTGTTGAGCGGTTTTTCCCGCTGATGCGGGTTCTGCTGGACAAAGCGGTTCGCAATATCGCCGATACGCCCGTTGAAACGATACGTGGTGTCCAGCGCGCACTGATCGCCCTCGCCGAAATGGTCTTCAAACGCGGTGGTCAGCGACAGCTGCGCGCCGCTGAAGCGGTAAATCGCCTGCCAGTCGTCGCCGACGGCAAACAGACGGGTGGCCGAATTCTGGCGGCGCAGCGCCGCCAGCAGGGCCGCGCGCTGCGGCGAGATATCCTGAAATTCGTCCACGAGGATATGCTTCCAGGGGCTAACGAAACGCCCCTTTTCCAGCACGTTGATCGCCTGATGAATAAGCCCGGAGAAATCCACGGCCTCTTCGGTTTTCAGCGCCGCTTTCCAGGCTTTCAGTAAGGGGGCCATCAGTTTGACGCGCTTCTGGAAAACGTCACGCACGTCATCCGGCGCGGCGGCGATCATCTCCGCCTGCGAGCCGCCATGCATGCGCATCAGACCCAGCCAGCGGTCGAGACGGCTGGCGAGCCGTTTGCAAAGCGCCTCGTCCTCCCAGAACTCGCCCTCGTCGATATCCCATTGCAGTTCGTTGCTAAGCCACTCCCGCCAGCCCTTCGCCTGCGCTTTTTTCTCACGGCACTGGTCGCGCCAGGCGGTCAGCAGAAGGTCATGACGCGCCGCCGTGTCGTTTTCAAGCTCGCTCACACGCGGCGTTTTGCGCCCACCCTGCCCGATGATATGCAGCGCCAGCCCATGAAAGGTGCGTGCGGCGATCGCATCGGTATGCAAGCGCTCCTGCAGACGTTCCTCCATTTCTCTGGCAGCCTTACGACCAAAGGCCAGCAGCAGGATTTGTTCAGCCGTCGCCTCGCCGCGCTCGATAAGCCAGCCCGCGCGCGCCACCAGCACGGAGGTTTTGCCGCTCCCCGCGCCCGCCAGCACCAGCAGCGAACGTTCGCCGTTCACCACTGCCCGCGCCTGGGACGGGTTGAGCGGCGAGCTCTCAATGTTTGCGAAGAAATCGGCGTAGCGCGTGAGCATCGCGTCGGTAAACGCCTGGTTATGCGCAAGACGTTTCGCCTCGCTGTCGGCAAGCCAGTCTTTACATTCGCGCCAGGCGTCGCGGCAGTTGTCGAACGTTTCAAGGCGAGATGTCGGCACCGGCAGCGCCTGTAATGCGCGGCGCAGCGCCTGGCATAACGCCTGGCTCTCGTCGCGCCGCAGCCATTGTTCTTGCGTTTCGCCGCTGCGGATTTTTTCCTGCCAGGCATTTAGCACGCCCGCCGCCACCTCGCTCATCTCCTGACTCCACTGCTGCCAGAGCGTCGTCAGGTGATGATAAAAGCGCTGGGTTTCGGCCCATTCAGTGCCGTGCAGGCGCACCACTTTGTTATCCGCGAGCGTAAATTCCAGCTCGCCCCAGACCAGGCCGCGGCGGCACTGGATATCCAGCAACTGATTAAACGGGATCAGATATTCATGCTTATCGCCGGAGACTTTCACCCCGGCGGTGAGGATTTCAGCGCGGTCATAGGGGTGCTGCGCCAGACGTTTACCCAGAGAGGTTGCTTTCAGTTCCATGAGGCTGCCAGTAAATGGTGTTATAGCGCTAAGTTTACCCGCCTGCGATATCACGCTCCAGACCCAAAACGCGTTACAATTGTTGTGGTTATGATCCCGGCGCTCTGCCGACGCTTCTGAGGTTTTATGCGTACTGTTTTAAATATTCTGAATTTCGTGCTGGGTGGCTTCGCGACCACCCTCTCCTGGCTGCTGGCGACGCTTGTCAGCATCATTCTGGTGATCACCCTGCCGCTGACGCGCTCCTGCTGGGAGATAACCAAACTGTCGCTGCTGCCTTACGGCAATGAAGCGGTGCATGTGGATGAGCTCGATCCGGCGGGGAAAAACGCCCTGCTGAACACTGGCGGCACGCTGCTGAATCTTTTCTGGCTGCTGTTTTTCGGCTGGTGGCTGTGCCTGATGCACATCGCCGCCGGTATCGCGCAGTGTCTGACCATCATCGGCATCCCGGTCGGTATCGCGAATTTTAAAATCGCCGCGATTGCGTTGTGGCCGGTCGGCCGCCGCGTCGTTTCCGTGGAAACCGCCAGGGCCGCTCGTGATGCGAACGCCCGCCGCCGTTTCCAGTAAGCCAGGGCCGCTCATGATGCTCAACCCTCTGCTTCACCGTCACGCCTGGAACAGCGCGTGGCTCACCAACGTGCGCATTTTTATCGCGCTGTGCGGCACCGCGGCGCTGCCCTGGTGGCTTGGCGAGGCGAAACTGACTATTCCGCTGACGCTCGGCGTGGTCGCCGCCGCGCTGACCGATCTCGACGACCGCCTGACGGGACGTCTGCGCAACCTGCTGATTACGCTTGTCAGCTTTTTTATCGCCTCCGCCTCGGTGGAGCTCCTGTTTCCGTGGCCGTGGCTGTTCGCCGCCGGGCTGACGGCGTCCACCATCGGCTTTATTTTACTGGGCGGCCTCGGACAGCGTTATGCGACGATCGCCTTCGGCGCGCTGCTGATAGCGATTTACACCATGCTCGGGGTTTCGCTCTATGCGCACTGGTATCAGCAGCCGCTCCTGCTGCTGGCGGGCGCGGTCTGGTATAACCTGCTGACGCTCGCCGGGCATCTGATCTTCCCGGTGCGGCCGTTGCAGGAGAATCTGGCGCGCTGCTATGAACAGCTGGCGCACTATCTGGAGATCAAATCCCGGCTGTTCGATCCGGATATCGAAGATGAAAGCCAGGTGCCGATGCTGGAACTGGCGATGGCCAATAGCCAGCTGGTCGCCACGCTGAATCAGGCCAAAGGCTCATTGCTCACCCGGTTGCGCGGCGATCGCGGCCAGCGCAGCACGCGGCGCACGCTGCACTACTATTTCGTCGCGCAGGATATTCACGAACGCGCCAGCTCGTCGCACATTCATTACCAGACACTGCGCGATACGTTCCGCTACAGCGATGTGATGTTCCGTTTTCAGCGGCTGCTCACTATGCAGTCACAGGCGTGCCAGCAGCTGGCGCGTTCTGTGCTGCTGCGCACGCCCTACCAGCACGATCCGCGCTTCGAGCGCGCGTTCACGCATCTGGAGGCCGCGCTCGAACGCACCGCGGCATCGGGCGTCTCTGCCACGCAGATCAAAGCCGTGCAGTTTCTGGTGGCCAATCTTAAAGCCATCGACGCGCAGCTCGCGACCATTGAATCGGAGCAGCCGTTTACTCAACCTGCCGCCAGCGACAGCGAACACCGTCTGGCGGATGACAGCCTGAACGGTTTTAGCGACATCTGGTTTCGCCTGAGCCGTAACTTTACGCCGCAGTCGGCGCTGTTTCGCCACGCGGTGCGGATGTCCGTCGTGCTGTGCGTGGGATACGCCTTCATCCAGTTTACCGGGCTCAATCACGGCTACTGGATTTTGCTCACCAGCCTGTTTGTCTGCCAGCCGAACTATAACGCCACGCGCCATCGCCTGACGCTGCGCATTATCGGCACGCTGGCGGGCGTCGCAGTGGGCATTCCGGTGCTCTATTTTGTACCTTCGCTGGAAGGGCAACTGGTGTTGATTGTTATCACCGGCGTGCTGTTTTTCGTTTTCCGTACCGTGCAGTACGCGCACGCCACGCTCTTTATTACGCTGCTGGTGCTATTGTGCTTTAACCTGCTGGGCGAGGGTTTTGAGGTAGCGCTGCCGCGCGTGGTGGATACGATAATCGGCTGCGCCATCGCCTGGTTTGCGGTGAGCTTTATCTGGCCCGACTGGCGATTCCGGCGGTTGCCTGCGGTGCTTGAGCGCGCGCTGAATGCCAACTGCCGCTATCTCGACGCGATCCTTGAGCAGTATCATCAGGGGCGCGACAACCGGCTCGCCTATCGCATCGCCCGTCGCGACGCGCATAACAGCGATGCCGAACTGGCGTCGGTAGTGTCGAATATGTCGAGCGAGCCCAGAGTCAGCGCGCAGATGCGCGATATCGCCTTCCGGTTTCTGTGCCTCAACCACACGCTGACGAGCTACATTTCCGCACTTGGCGCGCACCGCGAAAAACTGACGCGCCAGGAGATCCTCTCCCTGCTTGACGATGCCGTCTGTTATGTTGACGACGCGCTTCATCACCAGCCTGCCGACGATGCGCGTGTCGAGAAATCGCTGGCGGAACTGGCGCAGCGCATTCAGCAGATTGAGCCGCGCCAGGAGAGTAAAGAGCCGCTGGTGCTGCAGCAGATAGGGCTGCTTATCTCGTTGCTGCCGGAAATCAGCCGACTTCAGCGCCAGCTGGCTCAGGACTGATTCTGTACGGAGAGCTGCATAAACCACTCCAGCAGCTCTTCGCGAATTTGCGTCGGTAATGCGGCTTCATGGGTGCCGGTAATGGCGCCCTGAAGCGCGTAGAGTACATGCAGGCTGAGATTTTTGCGGGCCTTGCGAAGCTTCAGCCAGCACTCCTTCGCCCCAAATGCGCACAGCGTTTCAACATCACGGATCCCCGCCTCCCACAGCGATACCTCAAGCTGCACGTTAAGGTTCGGCAGATCTTTCACGCGCCGCCCGCGGGCGCGCTCGGTTTTCTCCGCCTGCGCGCAGACCAGCGCCGTACGCGCGTGCTCACGTAGCAACGCAGGCGACTCCCACAACGCGTCATCCGCCAGATAATAGTTGAGGTTGATACGACGTCCGCGACGGGTGCAGACCAGCATAGGCGGATTGTGCGCCTGCTGGTAAGCGCGGCTCTGTTCGCTGGCGCGCAGATACAGACGCCCTTCTGCCAGCATGCCGAACACGGCGTCGTCAATGGCGAGGCTATAACCCCCAAAAAGCGAACGGTGAGTAACATCACCTAATGATGAGAGGGTATTTTGAACTCGCACCAGAGTGTCAGTCGAAGCGTTATCCATATTTATTCCTTTTATATCAATAAGTAACGGACGAAAAATTCCATTAGCTTTTCCCTTAACAGGAACATATGAAAGTTGTGCCTGGTGAGCAATCCGAATTTCATTTCCGGACTAACAAGATGCAAAATTTGCGAGATGCTTTCCGAAATTTAGATTGATCTTTGGCCTCACCAGCAGTACTGTATATGCATACAGTAACTAGCGAGGCTGGACCTTTATGTACTTTTCTCATCAAAATCGCGCGCATGGCTCACATCGTCTGGCAAAAGAAACGGCTGGCGCTTTAGCTCAGGCTGAAACCAAGGGATTGATAAGTGAAGTGATGTACAACGAAGATCAGCCGTGGATGACGCAACTGGTGTTGCTGCCTCTGTTGCAGCAGCTCGGTCAGCAGTCCCGCTGGCAGCTGTGGCTCACGCCGCAACAGCGCCTGAGCCGTGAGTGGGTCGAATCCTCCGGTTTGCCGCTGACGAAGGTAATGCAGGTGAGCCAGATGAACCCGCAGGTCACTATCGATTCAATGATTCGCGCGCTGGAGACTGGCAACTATAGCGTTGTAATCGCCTGGCTGCATGATGACTTAACGGATGACGAACATCGTCGCCTGACGGAAGCGGCAGAGAAAGGTAATGCGATGGGCTTTTTAATGCGCCCCGTCCAGCCCTCTTTCACGGGCGACAGACCACGTTCTGGCCTAAGAATTCACTCAAGAATGGTGCATTAATCCTTTTTAGGATTAATCCTGGTAAGAATTTGAACATGCACTTTCGTTAAAAGTGATTGTGGCGAATGAACGGCCAGACGGGCGATTTCGTCCGGTCCCGCACTTTACGAGTGTTTAAAATTGCCGCAAAAATGTTAAATTTTGCTTTCGCAAGTTGTTTTTTTTCATATGCCTGACGGACTTCACACTTGTAAGTTTCCAACTACGTTGTAGACTTTACCTCGCCAGGGTGCTCATCAATAAACCGACAATATCGGTAGAGTAACCATTGAGCTATAACCCCGGTGAAGGATTTAACCGTGAACTTTTCCTCCCGGAAAAGCGCATGGCCTTTTTGGATGATAACGAGGCGCAAAAAATGAAAAAGACAGCTATCGCGATTGCAGTGGCACTGGCTGGCTTCGCTACCGTAGCGCAGGCCGCACCGAAAGATAACACCTGGTATGCAGGCGGCAAACTGGGTTGGTCCCAGTTCCACGATACCGGTTTTATTCCTAACGACGGCCCGACTCACGAAAGCCAGCTGGGCGCAGGCGCGTTCGGTGGTTACCAGGTTAACCCGTACGTTGGCTTCGAAATGGGCTACGACTGGCTGGGCCGCATGCCGTATAAAGGCGACACTGTAAACGGCGCTTTCAAAGCTCAGGGCGTACAGCTG